>Ga0068856_100004526_pt1 | contig 13824 bp, 9 predicted proteins | sample KBSCornC62_FD_66595 | JGI IMG/M metagenome (GOLD analysis project Ga0068856, IMG submission 66595) | Corn rhizosphere microbial communities from Kellogg Biological Station, Michigan, USA - KBS Corn C6-2 | ecosystem: Host-associated > Plants > Roots > Rhizosphere > Soil ...
GAAGAGATCTCTTCGGGTGCGACCGAGTTCCGCGCTCTTATTAAAAACAAACCGTTTGCCTGAAACGAAGCGACGTTCTCGGCGCTCTTTCGCGCGGCGTGCGGCGATTCGTCATGCTATCGAGGGGCGGGGTTTCTTCTGGGAATCGAACCGGCATGGGAGCGTTGCCGAAGGCGAAATGAATTTCGCCTTTGAAGGCGGCGACGAGTCGCCGCACTCCATGTCGGAGCATTTTCGACAATATAAGCCGGCTGGCATCGAAGCGTTTCTGACATGTAAGCCACGGCCCTTTACCGAAGCGGTCTCGGTAACAGAGATGAGCTGCAATTAGACCCGGCGTGAAAGCGCCTTCGGTCGCGGGCCGGGAGTTTCTCCCTTACATCACTCGTAGTCAGCAACGGCTCCGAGGCCGCATTCGTCGAAGATCGCTTGCAGACTTTCCATGCGGAGCGGTTTCGAAACGTAAGCCGTCATGCCGGCCTCGATACACCGGGCTTTGTCTTCACTTCGAGCATAGGCGGTTAACGCGATTATAGGAATGCCCGGTTGCTTCGAAGATTGGCGGATCAAGCGGGTGGCTTCGAACCCGTCCAGCACCGGCATTTGGCAGTCCATCAGCACGACGTCGAAGTGTTCGTCGTTCAGCCGGTCGACAGCCGCTTGACCATCACCGACCAAGTGCGAGTCGTGCCCCATTTGCGCGAGCATCAAGGTGCCGACGCGTTGATTGATCTGGTTATCTTCCGCCATCAGGATTTTCAGGCGACGCTTCTTCACCGCAGGTTCAGCTCGGTCGGGCCCGGCACCATTCGCTGGCGCGGAAGCTTTTTCCACCGCGGAGAATAAATGATGCAGCGACTGCGCCATGCGCGGCCGGTCGATCGACTTCGAAAGAAAGGCAGAAAACTCCGCCGTGGTTGATTCGCCGCCGCTTTCGCGGGGACGGTCTACCGAGGACAGCATCACGAACGGCGTGCGGGAAGCATTCGGTTCACCGCGCAGTTGCCGAGCTAATTCAAACCCGTCCATGCCCGGCATTTTCCAATCGAGCAAAATCAAATCGAAACGCCCCGCATCGGAGGTGCGGACTTTCTTCAACGCATTCGAAGCGGTCTCGGCGACTTCGATTTCATAACCGCACTGGCGGATAAGATGAGAGATGAGATCGCGATCGTTTTCGTCGTCATCGACGTAGAGAATCCGCTTGGCCAGACCGCGGCCCTCGGCGACCGCCTTTCCGAGAGGACGACGCGCAATTTTCATCTCGAACCAAAAGGTCGAACCCACTCCCAGCTCGCTGTGCAAGCCGATCTGCCCGCCCATGGCTTCGACCAAATGACGCGTGATGGCCAAGCCCAGACCGGTGCCGCCAAAGCGGCGCGTGCTGCTGCCATCCACCTGGACGAATGGTTGGAAAAGCATCCCCTGTTGGTCGGCCGGAATCCCGATGCCCGTATCCGCAACGCTGATACGGAAGGACGTTTCCGTTTTCGTGTCCGACAAAAGTTCGAAATCGACACTGACAGATCCCGTTTCGGTGAACTTGATCGCGTTGCCAATTAGGTTAGTCAGGATTTGGCGGATGCGCCCGGGATCTCCCACGTAGACGCCTTCTGGCAACGTTTCGAGGTTCAATACCAATTCCAGCCCCTTCGGCCGGGCGCGAGTCGTCAGCAAAGAAACCGTGTCACTCAACACTTGCCGCAGATCGAAATTCATCGCTTCGATCCGCAGGTACCCGGCTTCGATGCGCGAGAAGTCCAGAATGTCGTTGATGATCACGAGCAGGTTTTCCGCGGCATTCGCGACGAGGCTGGCCATTTCGCTTTGTTCGCGATCAAGCGAAGTCGCGGTTAGGAGCGAAGTCATGCCGATGATCGCATTCATCGGCGTGCGGATCTCGTGGCTCATCGTCGCGAGAAATTCGGATTTCAGACGTGAAGATTCGACCGCTTGATCCCGCGCGATCGCCAGCTTGCGCTCATTTTCCCGCATCGCCTCTTCGAACCGTTTTCTTTCGGTCATATCCTTGATCTGCGCCGAAAAATATTCCGGCGTGCCGTCGGCCGCGCGGAGCAACGAGGTCGTCACGGACGTCCAAATATGGCTACCGTCGCGGCGAATATAACGCTTTTCCCACCGACAAATCTTCGCTTCACCCGAGAGAAGTTGCTGCGCCATCTTCGTGTCGAAGGCCTGATCATCCGGATGTGTGAATTCGCTTGGTGAATGACCCACCAGTTCCTCGGCGCGATAGCCCAGCAATTCACAGAGTGCCGTGTTCACCTGAGCGAAGCGGCGATCCATCGTGAAAAGCGCCATACCCGTCCCCGCATTTTCGAACGTAAGACGGAAACGTTCTTCGCTCAGTCGAATGGCTTCGCTAGCGCGCGTTTGCTCAGTGACGTCATGGAAAGACCAAACGCGGCCAATAATGCGATGGCCCAAACGTTGGGGACGCGACGACCGCTCGATCGTGCGACCGTCCTTGAGTCGCAAGACATCAAAACTCTCGAGCTTAGGGTCAGCGTAGAGCATCGCCACGCGCTCCAGAAATCTTGTCGGTTCCTCGACTTGCGAGATGACGGACTGCAAGGCGAGTTCGTCGCTTCGACTCTCGATAACGTCAGGCGTCAATCCCCACAGCGCGACGAAGTTTTGGTTATAAGCCGTCACCCTGCCCTGCATGTCGACCACCAGGACCGCATCGCTCGTGGCTTCAAACGTGGCCCGCATCAGCGAGCTCGCCTGATCGCGGGCCGCTTGCACCGCATCTCGCTCCATCACGAGCGAGGCCAAGTAAGAAACGATTTCGAGCAAGCGCTTCTGCTGCTCGTCGGGCACCGTCGAGGTCTGACTGAAAAAGAGAAAAACGCCAAAGCGCTCACAGTCATTTTTCTCAACCGGCACCGACCAGCACGTTTTTGGAAATTGAGAAAACGGTTCAAGAAGCGACCCCCAGAGCGGGCCCGACGTAACCGCCTCCACGGTCACCGACGGCGCTAAACGCCGCAGCCATTGGACGCCTTGTTCTGCTTGAAAAAACTTTTCCACCGCCGCCGGAAATCCAGCGGGCAAATGTTCGCCGCCAATCCGAGCGCAACCGGTTTCATCTTTCATCAGCACCAAACCGGCGAGTCCTGATGTCTGCTCCTGAGCAAATGCGAGTAATTGCGACAAGATAGAGTCGCGGTCGAAGCCCTTCGCAATCATTTCGAGAATGCGCGCCTGAGCTGCAAATAAACCTTCGTTTCGTTTTTGCGCCGATATATCGCGGATCGTCGTCAGCCGAAGATCTCGACCGCCGATGCGCATCTTTTTCCCGTGGCTTTCCGCCTCGAAATGGCTTCCGTCCGTGCGCCTGAGTCGCTGTTGCAGCAACAATTCGCGGCCCTCGTTCATCGCCGCAGCAACAGTCGACTGCGCCTCGCCTTCGACAAATTCAACGGCCTTGCGTCCGATCAAACCTTCGCGCGTATCGCGAAAAAGCAGCAGCGCTTGATCGTTGGCGTCAATGATCCGCCCGTCCTCGCAAATCACAATGGCTTCATTCGCAGCAATCGTGAGCGTGCGGAGCCGTTCCTCACTGTCTTTTAAATTTTGCAACGCACGATTCCGCTCCGAAAGCGCAAAACTGCTGATAAATCCGACCGCGGAGCACACCGCCAAGAAAATCTGCATTGTCGCGAGTTCAGCTCCAGTCTGCGCGCCAAACGTCCCATCCGACGCGCGGCCGCTGAAGTAAACCACCATCAAAGTCGTGAACAAGTTCCCCAAGGCGACACCACGCGGGCCGAAGCGGAGTGCGGCCCACAGCATGAACGGAATGATGACTCCTTTGTTCGGCGAAAAAACTCCCAGGTGCCCTCGGAACAGCAGCACAATAGTCAAGCCGAGTGTCACTGCCAGCGCGACGGCTTCGGCGACCCGGGCTAAACGAAAGTCGCGCAGGGAAGGGCTCGTTGTTACCCATTCAAAAATAACCGGAGCGACCACGATCGCGGCCATACCGTCGCCCAACATCCACGTTTTCCAAGTGCCGACCAATCCTTGCGCAAAACCCAGTTGGAGCTGTGTCGTTGCGCCGCCGAGGGCGCCGATACTGGAACCGACTAAAATCGCTCCGACAAAACCGAGAAACTCGCGGAGCGTTTCTATCTTCCTCGCCGTTGGAAAAAGCCTGCGGAAAATAAGCGCGCCGATACAGGCTTCCAACAGATCGGAGGCGGCCATACCGGACGCGTAAAGCAGGTGCGCACCGTGGCTATAATCGAAAGCAATATTAGTGGCGACCATGACTCCGCAAAGCGTGAGCCAATCCGACATTTCGGACGCGATGAGTAGTCCGACGAAGATTCCCGCCGGCAGCCAAAACGCGATGTAGGTGCCGTCGTGCGCCGCAAAATTCCAGCTCACTTCGATCGCGAGCCAGTAGATGGCTGCGGCTAGAAAAGGTCCGCGCGGGTTGATAAGAAGCTTTCTAATGGCACCAGCCATCCTCCTAAATCGGCCAATTATAATCTAGATAAAGAAAATTCCCTATGGCGCTCGCCCGCTTGCTTGAGCAATTCTCGCCTTGCTCCCTGTCGAGGTAAGCAACTGTGTCGACCTGCTCCTCAACCGGCAAAAATTTGGACTCTTCTTCCCACGCGCGTCCGTCCCTTTTTGAGATCGCCGCCATCTTTCTTCGGCTGGGTTTAACGTCTTTTGGCGGTCCAGTGGCGCACCTCGGATATTTCCAAGACGAAATTGTTCGGCGAAAACGTTGGTTCAGTGACGAGGAGTACGCGGACTTGGTTGCGCTGTGCCACTTCCTTCCGGGGCCGGCAAGCAGCCAATTTGTTTTCGCAACAGGCATGAAACAGCGGGGCCTTTTAGGGGCGCTCGCGGCATCGCTCTGTTTCACCTTACCTTCCGCCATCGCGATGATCCTGTTCGCAATCGGTCTAGCCAAATTCGGCGATACGCGAACAGCGGGTTGGTTGCACGGACTCAAACTCGCAGCGGTCGCGGTCGTGGCTCAGGCCGTATGGAATCTCGGCCGGAAGCTGTGCCCTGACTTCGCGCGAGGCATCATCGCTGCCGCGGCCGCAGCGGTCGTTTTGTTTTTTCCTCGAACCGGCATCCAGATCGCTGCCATCGCCATCGGTGCGCTTGCTGGTTGGAGTCTTTATCGCGGGACGATCCCCGTCTCGCAAAACCCACCGACCCCAAAACGCAAAAATCATGGTTGGGCGGGATTCACCCTGATCGCGTTTTTCCTTTTGCTAATCGTTTTGCCGCTGGCGGCCAAGCCGATGCAATCGACGTGGCTCAGTGCGTTCGATAGTTTTTATCGCTCGGGCGCACTCGTGTTTGGGGGCGGGCATGTCGTCTTGCCTCTTTTGCGAGCCGAAGTGGTTCCTCGCGGTTGGATCAGCGATGCAGCGTTTCTCGCAGGTTATGGAGCGGCGCAGGCGGTGCCTGACCCACTCTTCACTTTTGCGGCATACCTCGGCGCAACCATTTTTCCCGATTCGCCATGGCTTGGAGGATTGTGGTGCCTTCTCGGAATTTTTCTTCCTGCGTGGATGCTGATCGGCGGCGCCCTGCCCTTTTGGCACTCCCTGCGAGAAAAAGCCTGGGCGCAAGCCGCGTTGCGCGGCGCTAACGCGGCTGTAGTGGGCGTACTCCTCGCGGCGTTATATAATCCCGTTGGGATCCAAGGTGTGCGACGCCCAAGCGACGCCGTTGCTGCTGCGATCGCTTTCGTCCTTCTGCAGTTTTGCCGCGTTCCGCCCTGGCTGGTGGTGGCGCTGGCAGCAGCCGCCGGTCAATGGATCCTGCGATAAGCGCGGAGCCGGCTCTGCCGCACCGATTATTTTTTAATTCGGCGCAGAGTGCACTGGAAAAACGATCCGCAGACCCACCCAGTCCTGCCGCGAAGATATCCAAACCTCCGGGAGCCGATTCTAGATCCAGACTGGCGGGATGGACGGGACTCGAACCCGCGAAAACTTCCCCAGCCTCTGAAAGTCTTTCTCTCAGAGGTAGAAAAACACAGGGAACAGTAAAAAGTGGTAACGGTCGTTGCCAGTCTCGTTGCCAGCCGGGACTATTACAGCATGCCTGCGGTCCGAAAAAAACTGCTTTCGAAATACTGGTTCGGGTGCTTCACGCTCCCCGACGGCCGGCGTACGCAACGCAGCACGAAAACAACCAATCGGCGCGAGGCCCTCCGAATCGCCTCGGAATGGGAAGAAGCCGCACGGCGACGGCTGACCGAGGCACAAGCTCGGCGCGTCCTCTCCGACATTCACGAGGTCATCCACGGCACGCAGCTCGAATCGCCTACCGTGGCTGCCTACGTCGATCAGTGGATCGCGCGCAAACGCGGTGAAATCACGTGGGTGACGGCAAAATTCTACGAACACACCACAACGGAGTTCCGCGAATGGCTCGGCGACAAGGCAACGCAGCCAATCCACTACGTTACACCGTCGTTAGTCGCTGCCTGACGTGACAAGGCGGCGGCGAAGTCCACGCCACGGACGGCGAACAACAAGCTCAAGGTGATCCGAAATTTATTTCAGACGGCATGGCGCGATGGCTTCGTCCCTGAAAACCCCGCGGCGAAGGTGCAGACGTTGAAGGCCGTGGAGGGAAATCGGCGTCCGTTCACGATGGACGAATTGAAAATCCTGCTGGATGTCGCCTCTGAGGAATGGCGTGGAATGATCTTGGCTGCGCTCTACACCGGTCAGCGACTCAAGGATATCGCTTCGCTCACGTGGGCGAATGTGGACCTTCAGCGAGATGAGTTTCGTTTTGCGACCAGCAAAACGGGACATCGGCAGGTCATTCCGATTGCGCGCCCGTTGCGGCGTCACCTTGAAACACTCCCAGGGAGTGACGATCCTCGCGGGCCACTGTTTCCCGGCCCGTTCAAGATTGCGACGGGCAATCGCGACATGTCCGCGCTCAGTCAGCAATTCCATGATCTGCTGGTGGCGGCGGGTCTCGCGCTGCCCCGGCCGCCGAAGTGGAAACCTCAGGGGAAAGGCCGCGACGCTCAGCGCGTGCGCAGCGAAGTCACTTTCCATTCTCTGCGGCACACGGCTACGTCGCTGCTCAAGAACGCTGGCGTTTCCGAAGCCGTCGCACGCGACATCATCGGCCACGAGAGCGCGGCAATTTCGCGTCACTACACGCACATCGACGAACACTCGAAACGTAAGGCTCTCTCGAAGCTGCCCGACGTTACCGCGCTTCCTCCGGCGAAAAAGCCGAAGACTTAATATCAAAGATCGAGCGCGAAACGCAGCGCCGTCTTGATCTGCGCCATCTGTGGAGCAGTCAGACGGCCCAAACGACGAATCAATTTCTCGTGACCGATACTCATCAGGCCTTGGACGTTCACCCACGACTCTTGGTTGAGAAACTTCAACTTTCCGAGTGGCACCTCGTAGTCTGACCCACGGTGCTCGGTCGTTAACGGTGCACAAATCGCCAGCGCGCGAGGAGCGTCTGGGTCTTCCCGCGAAATGACAACAGCCGGACGAACTTTGCCCACCATCCCAAGATCGATGAGGTAGAGTTCTCCGGGAAGCGGGCTCATCGTTTGTCCAAGTGCGAAAAGTCCGTCTGGTCAAGGTCACCCCAAACCTTGGCGACGTGCTCAATCGGTGGGGCAATGTCGCTGTTATCTTCGACGGCGACCGGGAAAGGGATGGCCTTGCGGCGCTCAATCTGCGCGAAAAACATGTTCACGGCTTGAGTCGAGGTCATGCCGAGCTGATCGAGGATCTTTTCCACCCGGGCCTTACGGCGCGGGTCAATCCGAGTGCGGAGGATCGCAGTTGCTGACATGACACAAAAGGAGCACAAGTGTGCGCGGTGAGCAAGCCCCGATTTCCCGTGCGGAAGCGTTATTTGCGACGTTTAATGCGTAATCGGGCAGTTCCATCGCGATCTCCCACGATGAACCTGGATTTTGATTGTTGACGTCGTCGGATGAGTGTGCATATACACATATGTATGCCCGAAGACTTGCATCTTTCAGTCCGCAACAATTGCGTCTGTTTCAACTTGCGCCGAGTGACGCGAATTGTGACGCAGTTCTTCGATCTGGAGATGCGTCGTCACGGGATCCGCAGCACGCAGGGATCGGTGCTCGCAGCGCTCCACACTGCCGGCCCGTCGAATATGGCCGAATTGAGCGAGATACTTGGCATGGAGCGCACGACGCTGCTGCGAAATCTCCGGCCATTGCAGCGGGACGGCTTAGTCGCCGTCGAAGGCGGGGGGCACGGCAGGTTCGTCGAACTCTCGATCACCACCAAAGGCCTCAAGCAGCTCGAGAAGCTCTCACCGGCGTGCGAGTCCGCCCAACGCAGGGCAGTGAAAGTCCTGGGGGAAAAACGCTGGTCCGCTCTCCTCGCCGATCTGGATGCGGTCGCGTCGGCTCTGAAAAATTAAGAGCCCGAAATTCAATCCGCGCGAAGCCGTCTCATGATGTGCATATACACTCTTAGTTAACGCCCTCACTTTCAGCTTCCCAACCTTAAACCACGAATACTCGCCATGCCCTCCGCCAATCTAAATCGCTCCACCGAAAACCAATCTCGCGTTGCCGGTGCTGCCCGCCTCACCAATCAATCCGGAAAAGATACCGAAGCCGCCAAGACGACCGGCAAACCATGGGTGCTCGTCACGGGAGCCTCGAGTGGATTCGGCGAAGAGTTTGCCCGACAATACGCCGCCCAAGGGCATGCGTTGGTCATGGTCGCTCGGCGACTGGACCGGCTGCAAGCGCTGGCGGAGGAACTCCGCCAACAGCACGGCGCGCAAGTCCTGGTGGAGCAAGTTGACCTCTCTGACATCGCGAGCGTCGTGCGGCTCCACGACCGACTTCGAGATCAGGGCATCGCGATCGATATCGTGATCAACAACGCCGGCCATGGCCTGCAAGGCCCTTTTGCCGACACTCCGCTCGATGCCGCGCTTGCGATGGTGCAGTTGGACATCGCGAGTCTGACGGCGGTCACCCACATCTTCGCTCAGGACATGCGCAAGCGGGGTCGAGGGAAAATCCTGCTCGTCGCCAGCCTGCTGGCCTATCAGGGCGTGGAGAACTTCGCGGTTTACGCTGCCGCCAAGGCTTACGTGCTGCGCTTGGGTGAGGCGCTACACCGTGAATTTAAGCACGCGGGCATCACCGTTACGACTCTATGCCCAGGTGCATCTGAGACCGGCTTTGCTACAGCGGCGAAGATGAAGATCACGGCCATGGTTAAGCCCCTGATGATGAAGCCAGCGCCCGTCGTTAGGTCGGGTATCCGTGCGCTGCAAGCTGGGCGCATCAGCGTGGTGCCCGGATTCGGCAATAAATTCCTCGCAGTGTTCACTTGGGCAACACCGCGCTGGCTGCACCAAGCAGCTATGTCGAAAGCGATGAACGGATGAGGCGGGCCACGAACACCACTTGCTCATGAACATCTCACGTGCCCATTCCACCAGCAAAAACCCGCAGCGCGGTTTCGCCTCTGGCGCGCTCGGCGGAAAATCCTGCGTTGCGCGCGCCGCGATTCCCGTCGCCCTTCTCACCCTCGGCGCGCTGACCGGCTGCTCTCTTCCTGCGGTCGGTCCGGATTATCATCGCCCAGATGTTCCGACGGCGGCGAATTTCAGCGACGCATCGGCCCAACCCGTCGCAGTCCCGCGGATTGAGCGAGAGTGGTGGCGCGACTTCGGCGATGCGGAACTAGACCGTTATATCGCCGAGGCCCTGAAAGAGAATCAGGGCGTGAAGGCTGCGCTCGCACGTGTGGAGCAGGCGCGCGCTCTCACAGGCGAGGCGCGCTCGGCGTATCTCCCAATGATCGGCGCGACATGGCTTGTATCTCGCGAACAGACCTCCGAGACGACGACCAATCAATTTCCGCACAGCCTCACCACAACCTACCGCCTGCCGCTCACGCTCTCCTGGGAGCTCGATTCGTTCGGGCGCGTGCGGCGGCTGAACGAAGGCACGCACGCCAATGTGGTCGCGACTGGGGAACTCGCCGAAGCGACCCGCCTCGCGGTTTCAGCTGAGACCGCGACGGCCTACTTCGCGCTCGCGGCGACCGATGAGGAGGTCCGCATCGTGACCAACACGTTCGCGCTACAAAAGGAAATGCTTTCGCTCGTCGAAGCTCGGCGCGACGCCGGCCGTGCGAGCGATCTTGCCGCCGAACAAGCCAAACTCGCCGTCGCCTCCTCCGAGGCCGATCTCGCCGGCGTGATGAATCGCCGCGCTGCGCTGAAAAACGGCCTGGCCGTTTTGCTCGGGCGCGCGGCGCCGGGATTCGACATCGGCGAACGCTCCCGACTCGCCGGCGCGCTCCCGCCGATTCCGGTCGGGCTACCGAGCCAGCTGCTGCTCCGCCGGCCGGATCTGGCGGCGTCCGAAAATAGTCTGCGGGCCGCCAACGCCCGCGTCGGCGTCGCCAAGGCCGCGTTTTTCCCGGCGATTTCGTTAACGGGTGCTGCGGGCTTCGCGAGCGCCGAGATCAACGACTTGTTTCAGCGCGACAGTCGCGCGTGGTCGATCACGCCGAGCATTTATCTGCCCGTTTTTCAAGGCGGCCGCAATGTGGCGAATTACCAGCGCAGTCAGGCCGCTTACGAAGAAGCCGTCGCCGGTTATCGACAAAGCATCCTCATCGCGCTGCGCGAGGTGCAGGACGCGCTGACCGCTTCGCAGCGGCTCTCTGAGCAATCCGACGCGACCGCACGCGCAGTGACAAGCGCGCGCAGAGTGCGGGAGTTGGCCGAAGAGCGCTACCTCGCTGGCGGCACGAGTTACCTCGAAGTCATCGATGCGCAGCGCACCGCCCTGGCGGTCGAGCGCAGCGCCGCCGGCCTGGCCGGGCAGCGCTGGATTACGCGCGTCGCGCTCATTCGCGCCCTCGGCGGCGGCTGGGAAGCCGCGGCTTCGCTTTGAAGCAAATCCAACCGGCAATTTTCGACCCAGTTAAAATATGAATACCCGCACCCATTTCCGCGCTCTCGAATTTACGCGCTCCCGAACGGAGCCGTCCCATCGTGCCCGGCGGATTCGCCGCACCATGCTGATCGCCCTGGGCTCCCTCGCGAGCATCGCCTTGCTCGGCTGCAGCCGAGGGCACGCCTCGACGAGCGCGACCGCGCCTCGCGTAGTGAAAGTAATCGAAGTAGACACGACGCGTCGCGAAACCGTCGCCACCACGCACTACACCGGCGTCGTGCGCGCGCGCACCGAGAGCAATCTCGGCTTCCGCGTCGCGGGAAAAATTTCCGAGCGTCTCGTGAATGCCGGCGATGCGGTCAAAAAAGACCAGCCACTGCTGAAGCTCGATCCAACCGACTACGAACTCGCGCTGAAAGCCGCGCGCGCCGTCCAGAAGCAGGCCAGCCTCGAACTGGAGCGCGTTCGCGTGCTCGTGGAAAAGCACGCCGAATCGCATGATGCTTTGGAGCGGGCTGCCGCGGCCGCCGAAAGCAGCACCGCGCAGGCGAATCAAATCGCGAATCAGGCCAGCTACACGACGCTGGTTGCGGAATCCGACGGGGTTGTCATCACCACGCTCGCCGAGCCGGGGCAGGTGGTTACAGCCGGGCAGCCCGTGGTTGTGCTCGCCGAGGATGGCCAGCGGGAAGCAGCCATCGATATTCCCGAAGGCTCGCTCGACAATATCCGCCAACACCCCGCCACAGCGTGCCTTTATCTCAATCAAGCAGTGACGGTGCCCGCGACGTTACGCGAAATTGCCGGCGCCGCCGATCCCGTCGCTCGCACTTATCAAGCGCGCTACATCCTTGAAGGTGATCAGACTCAGTTTCCGCTCGGCGCCACGGTCACGGTGCGCATCACTCGCACGGGTGGGTCGGGGCCGGCGACGACGGAAATTCCGCTCGCCAGCTTGATCGATCGCGGCGACGGCGCCGCGGTGTGGGTCGTCGATCCAAAGACATCGGCGTTGCAGAAGCGCGCCATCTCCATCGCCAAACTCGGAGCCGAGACCGCGCTCGTCAGCCGCGGTCTCGCGCCCGGCGACGTTGTCGTGGCGCTCGGCGCCCAACTCCTGAACGCCGGCGAAGTCGTCCGCGTGATGAACGCCCCCGCGAAGGAGACCAAATGAACCGCTTCAATCTTTCAGCGCTCGCGGTCAAGGAACGGGCTATCACGTTGTTTCTCCTCCTCGCGACTGCCGCCGCCGGTGTGCTCGCGTTCACCCGACTCGGACGCGCGGAGGATCCGAGCTTCGTCGTGAAAATCATGACCGTGACCGCCGTCTGGCCGGGAGCCACGGCGGAGGAAATGCAAAACCAGGTCGCCGATCGTTTGGAAAAGCGCCTCCAAGAGCTTGAGCACTACGACCGGGCAGAGACTACGGCGCTGCCCGGTCTCATGACGATGAAGGTTTATTTGAAGGACAACACTCCGCCGATCGAAGTGCCCGAAGAGTTCTATCAGGTCCGCAAAAAACTCGGCGACGAAGCGCGCTTTCTTCCTCACGGCGTTCTCGGTCCTATTTTCAACGACGAATACTCCGACGTCTTCTTTTCCCTCTACGCCCTAAAGGCCACCGACCTCCCACATCGCGACTTGGTGCAAGACGCGGAACGCCTGCGGCAACGGCTGACGCGCGTGCCCGGCGTGCAGAAGGTAAAGATTCTCGGCGAACAAGATCAGAAGATTTTCGTCGAAATCTCATATCAACGCCTCGCGACGCTCGGCGTGAGCGCACAGACGTTGTTCAGCGCGATTGCTCACCATAACGACGTCACGCCGTCTGGCTTCGTCGAAGCTAACGGCCCGCGCGTCTATCTTCGCGTCGACGGAGCGATCTCGGATGTCGAGTCGGTCCGATCAATTCCGCTTCCCGTGCCCGGCAGAACGCTGACCGTCGGTGACGTTGCGGAAGTCCGCAAAGGTTATGAGGACCCGCAGAGCTTTGTGATCCGCGAGGGCGGTGAACCTGCACTCGTGCTCGGCGTGGTCATGCATAAGCGATACAATGGTCTCACGCTCGGCAAAGATCTCGCGACAGAAGTCGGCCGCCTTCAGTCGGAACTCCCCGTGGGAGTCTCGCTCGCGCAAATTTCCGACCAGGCCGGCGTCATCAAAGCGGCCATAAACGAATTCATGGTGAAATTTTTCACCGCGTTGGGCGTGGTGATTTTGGTGAGCCTCCTGGCCCTTGGTTTCCGCGTCGGCCTTGTCGTCGCGGCGGCCGTTCCGCTCACGCTCGGCGCTGTTTTCCTGATCATGCTGCTGACCGGACGGGATTTCGACCGCATCACGCTTGGCGCACTAATTCTTTCCCTCGGCCTCCTAGTCGATGATGCGATAATCGCGATCGAGACGATGGTCGTGAAGATGGAGGAAGGTTGGGACCGTGTGAAGGCCGCTGCTTTTGCATGGACGTCGACCGCCGCGCCCATGCTCACTGGCACCCTCGTCACGATCGTCGGCTTCCTGCCGGTGGGTTTCGCTCGATCCACGGCCGGCGAGTACGCGGGAAACATTTTTTGGATCGTCGCGTTTTCGCTGCTGGTGTCGTGGTTTGTCGCCGTGCTCTTCACGCCGTACATGGGAGTGAAGCTCTTGCCGAACATTCCGCCAAAGGGCGATCACCACTCAATCTACGCCACGAAGAACTATGAACGGTTTCGTAGGCTCATTCGGTTTTGCGTCGATCGGAAATGGCTGACACTCGGAATTACCGCCGGACTCTTCGCGATGTCGGTTCTGGGGATGTCGCTCGTGAAGAAACAATTTTTTCCCAACTCGGACCGGACCGAGCTGACGTTGGAAAT
>Ga0068856_100004527_pt1 | contig 13823 bp, 12 predicted proteins | sample KBSCornC62_FD_66595 | JGI IMG/M metagenome (GOLD analysis project Ga0068856, IMG submission 66595) | Corn rhizosphere microbial communities from Kellogg Biological Station, Michigan, USA - KBS Corn C6-2 | ecosystem: Host-associated > Plants > Roots > Rhizosphere > Soil ...
TCATCCTGGGTGGCGCGGTGAATGGCGGAAAAACTTACGGCAAATTTCCCACGCTCGCCGTCGGCGGCCCCGACGACACCAGCACCGGACGCTGGATTCCCACCACGTCCTGCGACCAATACTTCGCCACGCTCGCGTCGTGGTTCGGTTTGGACAACAACGACATTGCCACCGTCTTCCCGAACCTCGGCCGGTTCACGCCGGCGAACCTCGGTTTCATGAACGCATGAAGAAGTTGGCGCTGGTCTTGATCCTGCTCGGTGCGGCACTGGTCGTCTGGCTGCTGTTGGCACGTCCGCCGCGCCCTGCGCCCGAAGCGGTTCCGAAAAGCCAGACCGCGCAGGACGCTGCCGCGGCAAACGCGTTCAGCAACGCCAGTCCGGCGGCGCAGGCGGCCATTGAAAACAGTTTTGCCGGCGCCACCACCACGCCGGCGATTTCCCCGATCGGCACGTCCATCCCCGTTTCTGCGCCCGCCGGCCCGGCGTTTGCCCCTGAAATCACCACGATGACGCCTGAAACGGTTTTGGAAAATGTCCGCAGCGCCATCCGTAATTACGGCCAGCGCTTCGGCGGCAACCCCGTCGGGAACAACGCCGAAATCACCCGCGCGCTCGGCGGCGAAAATCCGGGCCAGGTGAATTACCGCAGCGCTGAGGCCGGCCTGCGCGTGAACGAAAAGGGCGAAATGATTGACGCATGGGGCACGCCGTTCTTCTTCCACCAACTCTCCGGCACCGTGATGGAAATCCACAGTGCCGGCCCCGACAAGAAGATGTGGACGGCGGACGATTTGGTGACACAGTAACTGGTTTCAACGGCCATTGCCGTTTTGTGAAAGCAGATCCGAACCCTTCCGCGCAGTTCGTTCAACCCAAGTCAACTTCCGGTCGCAGTCTTTTTGAAACAGCTCTGGAAATTTTCCGTCGCAAGGTGATCAATCAATTGCCAGTCGTGGTAAGCGAATAGCCGAGAAGCAGATGACGCGAAGGATGTCATCGCTGAAAACCCCTGATAAATGAGGAATTTGCAGTTCGTTCGGCGCTGGCACGCTTTCCGCTAAAGAGTTGCCGAGAAACAAATGGGTGAACACGAGCGGTGTTCTTCGGCGAAACCATCAACCATGTGAAGACAGGATTATGTTTATGCCAGCAACACTTGAAATATCCGCACCAGCCCCACGCCACGAATCCACCGAACTGGCCAAGCGCCGGGTTCTGCTGGTGGACCATGACCCCATCAACCGCCAGACCCTTCGCCGCCTGCTGACCCGCGAGGGCTATTCCGTCATCACCGCCGCCAACGGCAGCGAGGCGTTGGAACAGGCGGACGCCATGACCATTGACCTGGTCGTCCTCGACTTGGATATGCCGTTGCAGGATGGCTGGAATACTTTCGAGCGGCTATCCGCGCGAAATTCCATGCTGCCGGTCATATTGATCGCCGCCTGCTCGAACCAATTTTTCCCGGCGGCAGCGTCAGGCGTCGGCGCTTTGCTCGAGAAACCGCTGAATTTTCTCAAGCTATTTTCCACGATGCAGGTGCTGCTGGAAGAACCGGCGGAAATGCGGATGATGCGGTGGAAGCTGCGGACGTCCATTTTTTGCTACATTCCTTCCAGCATCTGAACCGTGCGAAACTGATTTTAAGCAGCCAAATGAAAGCGAACCGACCACAACCCCGCTTCGAATCGGCTGCGACAATAAATGAATGCTCGCGGGCACTGCCTGAAATACCAGCCCGCGCATTCAAAACGGCAAACTGGACGTTCCCGACACGATGAACAACATAAACGTCCAGTTTGCCTCTCTGTTTTGCCACCTCAACCTCCCATCAAACATCGCATGAAAACCATGTTCTCCTTGTCCCACCAGATGCCGTTTGCTGACCTGATGTTGCATCCCGAAAAAATCGAGGCGGCTTTAAAGGCCACCAAGAAAATAAAGACCCACCCGGCACCGGCGGCGACTCCGGGTCGGAACTTTGGCCATCACGCCAAAGCCGGGCTGACGGGCAACCGCTGACCACGCGAGCCGCTGGCACGAACAATAGGGTGCTTCGCCGTCAAAACTGTCGGCTCCAACGCCAAGGCGAACTGGGTTACGATGATCATCAGGAATTGCCTGGCGGATTTAACATCCTCTTTCCTCCCCCCAGCATTCTCCGGCATCAGGATAAATTTTTGTCGTTCTCAGAGAAACTTGGCTGCCATGAATAGCCGCCGGCCCCGCGATTTTTTGGGCACGGGATTGCGAAGGATTAAACCGAAGTTGGATGAAAAATCAGCCCCGCCTTGGCGGGGTTTTTAATTTTCTAAATTCAAATTAAGGCACCACCTCCATTACGGGTAATTTGACAGCCGCCCCAATGGCGGTATGCTGTTCGGCATTAAACCGTCCGCGAAAAATAATTTTCGCCAGCCAACGCACCCCATACCACCATGAACGAAAAAATCATACAGATCATTCCCGCCGATGATTGGTTTGCCGTCTTTAAAATGGATGACGACGCCGAATTATCCATGCCGCTGAATTGCTGGGCGCTCTTTCAACTGGAGGACGGCTCCTCCCGAATCGAGGGCATCTACGTGGATGCCGCCGGCGATTGCACCGTCGCCAAATCCGCCGAAAATTTCCTGCGCTACAAGCGGCTGTCCACGGTCATCACGTGAGACGGAGCGGTTCCAAGAGAACTGTAGCCATCGAATTCGAACTGGGAGCGTCCCTTGGTAGTTCGCTGGGTTTCCCCTCGCCCCGGCCCTCTCTCTTAAGAGAGAGAAACGCTCCCAGCTTTTTGGTGAAACGACGACGGCATGCTGCTTCACGACTCACAAATTTCACCAAGAAAACCAGCAGCTGTTCCCTCTCCCGGCGGGAGAGGGTCAGGGTAAGGGGTGAAGCCACTATATCCATTGTCGCATCAAGTTTTCCGTCACCCCTCATCCTCAATCCTTCTCCCCTCCGAGGGGCGAAGGAAGCCGGACTCCAGACGCCCATCACGCCGCCGCCAGCTTGACCGCCAGTTCCTTCACGCCGCGCAGATCCAGTTTGCCGGTGCCGAGCATTGGGAAATGTTCCACGCGATAAAACGCATCAGTCTTGGGCTTCCAGAGGTTCGGCAAATCGCACGCGGCAAATTTTTCAAGCAACGCCGGAATATCCGCCTCCGGCAGCTTGTGCAGGACGACGAGACGTTCGCCTTTCTTTTCATCCGGCACGCCGAGGACGACAAACGCCACCTCGGCCACGCCCGCAAGTTCCTGCAAGCGCTCCTCAATCTTCAAGTGCGGCACCATCTCGCCCCCGATCTTGCTGAAACGGTTTAAGCGACCTGTGATCTGGAGAAAGCCATCTTCGTCAAGCAGAGCGATGTCGCCGGTGCAATACCAGCCGTCGCGCAGGACATCGGCGGTTTTCTCCGGCTGACCGAGGTAGCCGAGCATGATGTTCGGCCCGCGCACGAGCAGCATGCCGGCTTCGCCATGCGGCAGAATTTTGCCGCCCCACGGATTGTCGGCGTCCACGATGCGCACGCACATGCCGGGCACGGGTTGGCCGATTTTGCCGTGCTTGCCGCCGACCTGATAAAATCCGGCGGCGCGATAATCCCAGGTGTTCACCGCCACTGCGGGCGCGCATTCGGTGCAGCCATAGCCTTCCAGCGGCCGGATGCCGAAGCGTTCCTCGAAGGCGGCGGCAAGACGTTCGGGTAATTTTTCCGCGCCGGTGACAATAAGTTTCAAGCTGCCAAAATCTTCCGGGTTCACGCCGCGCAGATAGATTTGCAGGAACGTGGCCGTGGCCAGCATGACCGTAACCTTGTGCTCGCGCACCGTCGCGCCGATGGCCTTGGAATCGAGCGGATTCGGGTAATAAACCACGCCGGTGCCCAGCACGATCGGCAGGGCGAGCGTGACGGTGAACCCGAATGAATGGAAAAACGGCAGAATGCCCAGCAACCGCTGCGTTTCATCGAGCGCTATGACCTCGGCGCACTGCTCGATGTTCGCGAGCAGATTGAATTGCGAAAGCATCACGCCCTTGGGTTCGCCGGTGCTGCCGCTGGAAAAGATGATCGTGGCAAGATCATCCATTTCAACATGAGCGGAACCGAAAAGTTTTTCCAGCAACGCGGCGGGAGCCAGCTTGGCGAGCAGATACGCGGTGAGCTTTTCCGAAAGCGTCGGTTTGGCCGCGAGATCTTCGAGATAAATCAATTCGCCCGGCGGCGTGAGCTTAAGCTTCTCCAGAAACTTGCGCGAGGTGACGACAGTCTTCATCTCGCACTGTTTCACGCAGACGGCGAGCGTGGATTCGGTGAGCGTGTAATTGAGATTCACCGGCACCTTGCCGCAAAGGAACGCCGCGTAGTTCACGAGCGCGCCCGGCACGCTCGGCGGCACAAAAACGCCGACCATCTTCTGACCGCGCCAGAGTTTTTTCAGCCGGCGCGCGAGGAAAATGGTTTTAACCAGCGTCGTGCCAAAGGTGACCTTCGGCGTCTGCGCGTCGGCCATGGCGAAGCGATGCGGATGTTCATGCGCCATGAGGATAAGGTTGCGATGCAGCGGTTGCATCTTCTCGCGGCGCAATTGCCACGCATTGGCCTGTAATTCCTGCACCGCCTCGCGCACGGCAAACGGCGTGGCGGTCGCGGGCAACGCCTTGCCGAAGCTCACCGTGACCCGATGCGGACAATGCGCGGTAAACAGATGAATAAGCTTGCCGCGATGAAAACTCAGCGGCCCGCCGAGCACGCCATCGAGCGCGACGGGAATGACCGGCGCGTCCACGTCCTTCATGATGCGTTCCATGCCTCGCCGGAACGGGAGCAATTGCCCGATACGCGTGATCTGGCCCTCGGCAAATATGCAGACGACTTCGCCGGCGCGAATGGCGTCGCTGGCGGTCTGCAAGGATTGAAGCAGTTCGCGCGGCCGTTGATCGGAGGAGACGGGAATGACCCGCATAATTTTCGCGAACGGTTTCACCCACGGCTTTTCGTAGATGTCCTTGAACATCATGAAACGCACCGAGCGGTCGGTCGCGGCGGCGAGCAGCAGCGCGTCCACATAAGAAACGTGGTTGCACACGAAGAGCGCGCCGCCTTTTTCAGGGATGTGATCGCGCCCGACGACGCGAATACGGTAGATCGTATTGGTGACGCACCACATCACGAACCGCAGCAGCGAATCCGGCAGCAGCACCAAAACGTAAACGGTCGCGGCCAATCCGGCCCCGGCGACGACGAGAAAAATCTGCGGCGGCGTCAGTTTCAAGGCCGAAGCCAGCAGATAAAAAACTCCCGAGGCAAGAAAGATGCCGATAAAAGAAATCAGGTTGGCAGCCGCCAGCACGCCGCCTTTTTTGTCGCTGGCGGGACGATGTTGCAGCAGCGCCGAGATCGGGATGATGAAAAAGCCGCCGAAGAATCCGAGCGCAGACAGCCGGATGGCGACACCGGAAAACGACAAGCCGTTAACCCCAAGCAGTGCGGCGCAAACCGTCAGACCAACCGCGCCCAATGGGATCAAGCCGGTTTCAATTTTGCCGGCGGATAGGTAGCCCGCCGCAAAGCTACCGATGCCGATGCCGATGGCGGTGGCCGCCTGTAAATAGCCGGTCATCATCGGATCGGTGATCTTCAGCGCGTCTTTCGCGTAGATGACAATGATGAACTGGATGAGCGCGGCGATACCGAAGAAGTAAGTATTGCCGAGAACGGCCAGCCACAGTTTGCGGTCGGTTCGGATCATCTTCACTTGCTGCCACAAATCGCCGACGAAATTGGCACGGAATTTTTTCTGCGGGTCGGCGGCCGGAACTTTGCGGATGCCGAACGCGGTGCACAGGCCGGTGACGGCGAGGGCGATGAGGATGACACCGGACCAGCCGGGATCTGATTTGAAGGTTTTGCAGAGCCAGCCGCCGGCAACCGTGCCGCCGATGATGGCGATGAACGTGCCGAGTTCCAGATAGCCGTTGCCCCAGGAAAGTTTTTTCTCCGGCAACAGTTCTGGCAGGATCCCGTATTTAGACGGGCCAAAGAACGCGCTGTGGACGCCCATCAGAAACACACCGCAGATCGTGACGTAGATGTGATTCGTCGCTAGGCCGAACAAGGCGAGAAACATGACGAGAATTTCAAACAGTTTTATCCCGATGATGACGCTGCGCTTGCTGAAGCGATCGGCCAGAAAACCGCCGGCCATGGAAAAAACGATGAACGGCAAGGCGAAGAGCGCGCCAATGATGCTGACGAGCCGGTCGCTTTCCTCGTTGGACAATCCCATGCCCGTGATAAGCGAGATGGCCAGCCATTTGAGGGCGTTGTCGCTGAATGCGCCTTGCGCCTGCGTTACGATGAGCGCCCAAAAACCTCGGGTGGCGTCCGGGGTCTTGGTTCTTGGGTCTGGGGTGATTGTGTCCGTCACGCCGCCAAGCTAACCAATCCGGCGGCAAAGTGTGAATTGAAAAACTTTGTCCCGCCATCGCCACAGGCAATGCACCGGTGATTCGAATGTTTTTCAGTTGTCATTGCCAACACGACGGCGATAGCTTGGGCGCATGAATCCCCTGCTCTCCCGCCGGAATTTTCTAAAAGCCACATCTCTTGCCGCCGCGAGCCTGCCGTTCGCCCCGACTTTTTCTTTCGCCGCAGAATCTAAACGCAAAATTGGCTACGCGCTGTGCGGCCTCGGCAGCTTGAGCACGCACCAGCTCGCGCCGGCGTTGCAAAATACGAAATATTGCCGGCTTGCCGGCATCATCACGGGCACGCCGGCCAAGGCGAGAAGCTGGCAGGCAAAATATAAATTGCCTGAACGCAGCATTTACAGCTACGACACGATGGCGAAGTTGGCGGAGAACCCGGATATTGACGTGGTCTATGTCGTCACGCCGAACGGCCTGCACGCCGAACACACGATTGCCGCCGCCAAGGCCGGGAAACATGTTCTCTGCGAGAAGCCGATGGAGGTGTCCCCGGAAAAATGCCAGCAGATGATTGATGCGTGCAAAGCGGCGGGCAAACAACTCGCCATCGGCTACCGCCTGCACTTTGAGCCGAACAATTTGGAATGCATCCGGCTGGCGCGGGAAAAAGTCTTTGGCGATCTGCGCTTCATCGAGGCGGGCTTTGGCTTTGCCATCGGCGATCCCAAGCAATGGCGGCTGAACAAGGCATTGTCCGGCGGCGGGCCGATGATGGATGTGGGCATCTATGCCTTGCAAGCGTTGCGCTACTTGAGTGGCGAGGAACCGATTTCGGTGTCCGCGCTGGCCACCACGGTGGACACCGTAAAATTCCGCGACATCGAGGAAACGCTCATCTGGCAGATGAAATTTCCCAGCGGCCTGCTGGGCAGCGGCAACACCACGTATCGTTTCGGCGGCATCAACCGTTTCAATGTGAATGCCGAGCGCGGCTGGTTTGGGATGACGCCGGCTTACAGCTATCACGGGCTCCGCGGCTCACGCAGCGATGGCGAGACGATTCAAATGCCGGATATTGACCAGTTCGCCGCCGAGATGGACGACTTTGCGCAGTGCATTTTGGAAAACCGCCCCACGCGCGTGCCCGGCGAGGAAGGACTGCGTGACATGAAAATCATCGCCGCCATTTACGAATCTGCCCGCACCGGCAAGGCGGTGAAACTGGCCTGATCCAGTTTCAACGGAGCCAGAAACCCGTCTTCACCGCGCCATGATCCGTGGCCCAGCGCGGAGCTTTCCCCCGGTTGAGCTGGATTTTTCTGACAATGGATTTACCGGGCTTAAACATGGATCCCCGATAAAGGACGAGATCAATGCGACGGTCAAACTTGACGTGAGGATCCGCCAAAAGTTCGTCATGCCCCCAAGTCAGCAAGCCGCCGGGGTTGCGCTTATGCAACTGCGTCCATGCATCCGTGAAGCCGCCGTCCATGAAAGTGCTGTAGGCCACCGACCCATCACGCTGCAAAGGATCAGTGTTAAAGTCACCGACCATCATGACGGACATATAAGTATCGGCCGGACCGTTGAGCAGTTCCTGCGCCTGGAGCACCTGCATTTCGGGATACGTTTCCTCGCACAGATGCGCGCAGATGTAGCGGAAATCCCGGTTGCGAATGTGCATGTCAATCGAGCACCAGCCATAAACCAGCGGCAATCCGGAGGCCGTGACGACCACGTTGGTGAAATTGCCCCCTTGCGGATTGTCGGAATAATACCAACTGCGCGGCGTATCACCCCGGATGAGAATTGCCACGCGGTCGGTCAGCCGCACGTCGTCGAAGGTCGCGGTTTGCTGGTTAAACATCGGCAGCTCGATATCCATTCCGTTCTGGACTGACACCACAGTATAAGTCACACCTTGATTCTTGAGTTGGGACATCAGGATCTGCAAATAGTCATAAACGACGTTGGTGGCGGAAGTGTTGCCTCCCAAAAGCAGATCGCCCGGAGATTGGATTTGAATCAAGGAAACTTCCTGAAGGCTGATGATGTCGGGCTTGTCCTTGAAAATCTGGTGGGCGGTGCCACGCAAGCGGGTCTCCGGATCGGAATTAACGATCTCGTTGTAGGTATCCGTCACCGTGACGATCAGGTCGTTTACATAATTTGTGTCCGTTGGGTCCAACGCCGCAACGGGCGCAAGGTCAGCGCCAACGTAGAGGTTCACCTGCATTACATCCACGCCGCGCGAATCATTTTGGCGATCAATGCGAGCCTGTGCCGGGGTCACGGAGGCCAGCAGACCAGCCACGAATGCCAGCCAGACGACAGAATGCCAGAACGGTTGAAAGTTTCGTCCACCAATGATCTCTTGAGTTTTCATAATTGTTTCCCTCTGTAATTGCGGCGATCCAATTTGTTGCCGATACCGCCACGTCGCCTGCCTGTATCAGCAAATACACTGCTCCACCGGCTTTTTCCAGTGAATTCCTATTCTCGCTTTTTCACTTCAACCCACCGCCAGCGCGTGGGCCAACTGCCGGGCACGATGGCCGAAATACGGTGACGTCTTCAGCATTCGTTTGAAATTGGAACGACGCTCATGGGTTTCCTCGGCGGAATATAGCTGTTTTGCGAGACCGAGAAAGCCTGCCTGCAATTCCTCCACGCTCATGTTCTTCGGCTTGAAGTTGATGTCGAACAGCGTGCAAAGTTCCCACGCCCGGTCGCGGAGGATACGGCCTTCGTTCTTGAGCCGGGCGTAGAGCGGCGTGCCGGGAAACGCCGTCATAAACGTGATTTGAACCTCGTAAAGATGCGATTCGCGCACGAACTTCAGCACGTCGTCAAACACGTCGCGCGTGTCGCCGTCGAGGCCGAGGATGAAACAGCCGTTCACCGTGACGCCGTAAGATTGAATCCGGGCGATGGCTTCGCGGTAATAATCCTGCTGGCGCAGCTTCCAATTATTCTTTAACTCCACACCGTAAAGGCTCGTCCGGCGCGGACTTTCCAGCCCGATGAGAATCTGCTGACAGCCAGAATCTCTGATCAGCGCGAGCAATTCTTCATCCTCTGCCACGCGCACGTCGGCTTCGGTAAACCAGCGGATGTTTTCCTTGGCCAGCTCGCGCAGGAGTTTTTTGTAATGCTCGCGGTGGACGAAGCTGTTGTCGTCGGCGAATTCAATGAACGGCTTGGCCCAGATCTTTTTGATCTCGCGGATTTCAGCGATGACTTTTTCCACCGGCTTCACCTTGTAGCGCGGCGTGAGCAGGATGGAACTGGCGCAGAACTCGCATTTGTGCGGACAACCGCGGCTGGTCTGGACGGTGAGGCGGTTGTATTTCTCCGGATCGAGCAGATCGAAGCGCGGCATCGGGGCATCAGCCAGATCGAACTCGCGATTGGTGACATAAAACGGCTTCAAGTCGCCGCGCTCGAAATCAGCGAGCAGTTCCGGCCAGAGCAGTTCACCTTCGCCAATGACAACGCTGGTGCAATGTTCCTTCGCCTGTTCGCGGAGCGACGTGGCGGTGATGCCGCCCATGACCACGGGAATTCCCCTGGCACGATAATGATCCGCCACGTCGCAAGCCTCGTAAAATTGCGCGGTGAATGTGCTAATTGCGACGAGGTCGAAATCCGCCGGCAATTCCGGCAATTTTTTCAGATCAGCGATTTCGTGATACGAGACGTGGAATTTTTCCGGCGTCAGCCCCGCCAGCGTGAGCAAGCCGAGGCTCGGCAGGGAGGCGATGATTTTATTGCGATCCACGAAGCCCGGCAACGTGAGCCCGAGTTGGGTGAGTTCTGCGTTGTGGGCGCGGACGCCGCTCATGGCGATAAATCCGATGCGTTTCATGGCAAGTTGGGGGTTGAAGGTTGGTCGTTGAGGGAAAGTGAATGCGTATTCGCCGGGCCGGTGGCTTTCGGTTCCTCCCCGAGCAGCACTAAAGTCAGCACCCCGCCGACAATCAGGCTGACAACCGGCACGGCGAAAATCAAATGGGCCTTTGGAAAATGCGCCATGACCACGCAGCATAACGGCATGGTCAGAGCGCCGATGATAAACGCCCACGAGGCCATGACGGCGAGTTGTCCGGCGAGCGAAGAACTTTGCAGCGTCATCGCGAAAATGAAATTCACCACACCAAGGCCGAAGAACGAAATGTGGCCAAGCCGATACATTCGGCGTTTCAAACTGGCGTAGCCGCCCAGCCATTTCTCGCCGTGGAAAAACATTCCCAGCACCATGCCGGAGAGAAAACCAAGCAGAATCCAAATCCAGGCGAAGATCAGATTTATTTGAGCGATGGACGATTTCATAAAGAATAAAGGTTCAATAGATGATTTGAAACAGCTTGAAGACCAGCCAGCCCAACAGCGCGCCAGCCGGCAAATCCACGACGTAATGCTGCTTCGTGAACAGACAGCTCAAGGCAATCAACACCGGAAAAGCAATGACCAGCGGCCCAAAGGCGGGATAGAGATGGAGCGCTGTGAGAGTGGCCACCGAAGTGTGCATGCTGGGAAAGCTGTTGGAGCGTCCGTCAAAACTTTGCACGAAGGCGAGGAATTTTTCCGACCGGCCCCGGCCTATCACGCGCGCGCGCCATTCCGCGGGTGTCGCGACGGGAACCAGCAGAAAGAAGAGCATTTGAAACCCGAGGAGCAGCATGTAGCTCAACGCGACGTAGAGATATTGGCGCGGCGACGAAACAGTCCAGTTGATCGCGACGATAACGGGGTAATAGAGAAAGCTGTAAATCCAGACCCAGCGCGGGCGATACGGGATACAATCGTCAATCGGCAGCCGGAATTCCCGAGGTTCGGCCACGTGATTTCGCTGGCACCAGAAATAAAACTGGTAAACGCCGACGATGAGGAATGCGCTGATGACGAGTTGAACGACGCGATCAATCGGTTGCATACTCAGTGGTGGTTCAGGGTTGGCTCAAACGAACGTTTCATGTCACTGTTATAGCGCCGCTGCGGGCGGAGGTGTTAATTGATAAAACCAGCCGCATTATCGCTTGCATCAATGACGCAAAATGATGCCTTGGCGGCGACATGGAGCCGGTATCTGCGTTCGGCGTAAATTTTCCCGGCTTGCTTCCGGGCGACGACTTGTTAAGAGTGGCGGCGGGCAGAAGGAATCAGACCCATGAACGTTCATCACCTTGAATTGTTTTACTATGTTGCGAGGCACGGCGGGATCATGCCGGCGGTTCGCAACATCCCCTACGGCATCCAGCAACCGGCGGTCAGCGCGCAGGTGGCGCAACTGGAGGAATTCCTCGGCGTGACGTTATTTCAACGGCGGCCGTTTGCTCTGACACCGGCGGGCGAAAAGCTTTACGACTTCATAGCGCCGTTTTTTTCCAACCTCGACAAAATCGCAACGGAGTTCCAAGGCGGCCAGGCCAGGCATTTCCGCATCGGAGCCTCGACGATCGTATTGCGCGATCATCTGCCAAAGTTGTTGCAGGGCGTGCATAAAAGATTTCCCGGCGTGCGAGTTTCGTTGCGTGAGGGCTATGCGGCGCGGCTGGGCGAGCTGCTGGCGAAAGATGAAGTGGACATGGTCATTACGCTCGTGGATAACAAGCCGCCGAACGGCTTTCAGTCGCTGGTGCTGCTGGAATTGCCGCTGGTTTTGCTGGTGGAGAAATCGAGCCGCATCCAATCGGCGGAAGAATTGTGGAAACGTGACAAGATTGACGAGCCGCTGGTTTCGCTGCCGCCGCAGGAAATGTTGACGCGACTGTTTCAGACCAAACTTGCGGAGTTGGAAGTCGAATGGTTTCCCGCCATCGAGGCGAGTTCGGTCGATTTGATTGAAACCTATGTTTCCAACGGTCTTGGCGTCGGGCTATCGGTGGCGGTGCCGAAAAAGCCCCTGCCGAACAACGTGCGAGCGCTGCCGTTGAAGAATTTTCCGCCCGCCTTGATTGGTGCATTGTGGCGAGGCAAAAACACGCCACTGCTGGATGCATTTTTGGACATGGCCAGACAGCGGGCGAAAGAGATCGTGTGAAGTCGGCTTGATTTGAGACAGTTTTGTTTAAAAACAATCCGGAAAAAGAAGGTTTAAAAAAATAATGACGGCTCAAACCGGCTGGCGCAGCAACTGCTTTAACGGGTGCGGACAATTAATTAACGGCTTGCAATCAGAGACAACAAAATAATAAGAAAGACACATGGCTTTGTTACCGCCATTTTTAACCGGGCTCACCAGAAAGAAACGCGCCCAAGTCATTTCCGTGGATCTGGGCAGCCGGACGACGAAGGCCGTGCTGTTGGAACGCCGCGGCGACGGGTTCGCCCTGACGCGCTTCGCCGTGCTGGACGCGCCAATCTACGACAAAAAAATTTCTCCCGAACAACTGGCCGACCACCTCCACGCCGTGGCGGATGCGTTGGGCAACACGACCAAATTTATGTCCGTGGCCGTCGGCCTCAATGAAGCCATCGTGCGCCAGATCGAATTGCCGCAAATCCCGGTGGATGAGATGCGATTCGTTTTGAAGATGAATCACAAAAACTATCTGCAGCAGGATTTGCCAAACCACGTATTCGATTGTTTCGTCACGCCCAAGCGGGTCCAGGCCGACAAGGCCGACGCTGCCCGCCCGGCCGGCACCGCGGCCAAAATCAGGGTCTTGGCGGCTGCCGCGAAGCAACAACTGGTGAAAGATTTGGTTCAAGCGGCTGGTTCCGCCGGGTTGGTGGCGGACTCGATGGTTCCGTCACTGGTTGGCCCAATCAACGCCTTTGAGTTAGCCATGCCTGAAGTTTACAAAAATGAAACGGTGGGCTTGGTTGATATTGGTTTCAAGAATACTTCCGTCTGCGTTTTGGATCGTGGCGAACTGGCCACCAACCGGGTGGTGAACATCGGCGGCGACCAACTGACCAACGGCTTGGCCGACGCGATGAACATCAGTTACGCCGAAGCCGAGGGAATCAAGGTGGGCATGGCGCCCGAAGTTGAGGCGGCGTTGCAGATGCAGGTGCTGCCATTAGGCCGCGAAATTCGGGCGTCCCTGGATTTTTTTGAACACCAGCATGACCGGCCGGTGACGCAGGTTTATGTGAGTGGTGCTTCCGCCCGTTCAGAAATGATCATGCAGATGCTGCATTCAGAATTGCTGGTGGAATGCAAGACTTGGAACCCGACTTCCTTTCTGCAAATGGCCTTAGCCGGACAGCAGGCGGTGGAGATTGAACATATTGGACCGCAATTGGCAGTGGCCATCGGCACTGCTCTGGCGACCTATTAAAACGTTATGCCCATTCGAATCAATTTATTGACCGAAGCCCTCGCGGAGGACGATTTGCGCCGCCGCGATCCCGTTAAACGGATCGCCTTTGCGGGAGCGT
>Ga0068856_100004530_pt1 | contig 13821 bp, 9 predicted proteins | sample KBSCornC62_FD_66595 | JGI IMG/M metagenome (GOLD analysis project Ga0068856, IMG submission 66595) | Corn rhizosphere microbial communities from Kellogg Biological Station, Michigan, USA - KBS Corn C6-2 | ecosystem: Host-associated > Plants > Roots > Rhizosphere > Soil ...
AACTCGGTCGTTCGATCGGTAGAGAAAGGCTGTGACCCACGAGCGGCGGACGTTGTTGCCGCTAGGAGTCAGCCTGATCGTGTGCTGCCAGCTGTCACCAGGGCCAAGCCCGAGCCGCCGCGAGTAGACGCTCCGAGTCCCGCTCCGGACGACGAGTCGGTACCGAGTTCGAAAGAGCTCCCCTGACGTGACGCCTACGTCGAGAGTGGAGGCTCGCTCAGAGCTGCGAGGCAGCAGCCACAGCGATGAGTACCCTTGCGCGTCGGCGGCCGGCAGAGGCGTGCGCGCGAACGCGATCGCGGCCGCGGCGATCATGGCCGCACCGACGAGCAGCACGACGTCTCTCGCCCGGAGCCTCCGCAGTCCAAAAACGACGGATCGCCGTTGTTCTCTGGTTCCCGCTCGGCGCAACGCGGCGATCGCACATCCGGCCCAGACCACGGACGCAGCGAGCAGGCTCCAAGCCGACGAACGGAGGCCCCACGGCAACAGATAGAGGACCAGCGCGCCGAGGGACACCGTCGACAGGCTGAGCGCCAGGCTGAGGAGGACTACCTGCGCTCCGTCGAGGCGAGTGCGGCCGAACGTGGCGACGGTGGTCGCGTACCCCGGCAGAAAGAGAAGCAGCGGGAGAACGAAAACCAGACGGACCGCGACGATCGACGTGTGCTCGACGACGAAAGCACTCACGGTTGCAAGCAATACCGCGGCGAGGAGATCAGCGTTTCGGCGTCGCACCGCTCTGTCCCAGGTCATAGACGACGATCGAGCCGCTGTCGTACACGCGATCGGCCGGAAGTCGATCGAACTTTCGCGCGACGCGGCTGCTCAACAACTTGTCGGCGCCGCCCGACCCGAGCCGACGCCCGAAGAAGTAGCCAGCCAGGTTGTCGAAGCTCCGTCGGCGGCGATCCAGGGTCACGTAGCGAAGGTGATGCCGGCGCAGAAACGCCAGCTCCCACGCCTGCAACTTCGGCTCGGTCAGTACCCGGTTGACGGTGTAATCACTTGCGCTCACGGAGTACAGATTTCCATAGACCATCAGGAGCCTGGCGTCGGCGTGCGGCGCCGCCACGCGGCTCGTCGGCGGGAGTCGGGAAGCCGCCCACCGCGCCAGTGCCAGGCCCTCCGGCTCGACCACATCCCAGTCGGCGTCGATGCTGTACGGCTGCGAGAGGCGGAGTGATGCCGGCCAGCCGGCCATCACGCCTCCGCAGAAAACGAGTGCGAGAAAGAGCGCCGTAAGGGCGCTCCCAAGCCAGGGGGCGCGGCGTGGAGCAAATCGGTCCAGTCCTGTCAGGGCCAGGATGAAGGCGAGGCCGATGAAGAGGAACTCCGACGATCTGTTCGCCGTCTCCCATGCCCCCGGGGCGAACCTGAGCAGCAGAACCCCGAAGAACACCACCGCCGCCACCGAGAACAAGCGCACGAAGGGATCGCTCCGATAGCGCCGCCAGGCAACTCGCAACCCAAACGGCAATCCGACGGCCAGCACCAGGATCGAGCCGACCCCGACAGCGTGCTCGAGCTGCGACGCTCCCTGGCTGCCGAACAGGTGTCGTGGCGCCGCCTCCCCTGAGAGCGTATGGATCGTCGAGCGGAACGCACTGGAGAGGATGGGCGTGAGATAGCCGACGGTGCCGCTGGCGACCACGACGAGCCAAGCCGCCGTCGCCACGGCCGCGAACAGCGCGAATGCCAGGAAGCTTCGGCGAGATCGAGTCGCGAGCGGTCCCGAGGCAATCGCCAGAGCGACCAGGACGACGATCAGCGCGTAGGAGGTCAGGTGGTGAGTGATCACGATCGCCATCGTGCAAAGCAGGATCGGAACGACCCAGGCGTATCGCAAGCGGTCGGCTGCGACCCGATGCTCTGCGACCGCGAAGAGGACGACGGCCAGCAGAGGTAGGGCAAGCGACTCGTACGAGAACTGCGCGCTGAAGAAGAGAAAGTTCGCGTTAGCCGTGTAAATGACCGTCGCGAGCGCGGCGACGCGAGCCGACTGGCTCAGGCGCTCGAACAGCAGGTACAGCCCGAGCATGATGACGCCGCGCGCGACACCGATCACGATCAGGCCGGCGCCGAAGGTGCCGAGCCCGCTCGTCGCGCTCAGGGCAGCCGCGATGCTCTCGAGCCCGGGATATCGCGCGGTCACCGGCAGGATCGAGTTCTGACCGAAAAGAGAATGCGTTCGGACGATCTCGTCTGCGTTGTGCACATGGACGAACTCGTCCCCGAACGTGAAGCCGAAGGGATCGTGGACAACCTTGACGAGATAGAGTGCGAGGCCGAGCAACACGACGAGCGAGATCCGCTCCGTCCGGCGTACCTCTACGCCACAGACACGAAATCCCGTCGGCACGACAATGAACAGGAGGCCGAGCCAGAACGGCACCTGTGACGAGCTCCGCGTCGAGCGCGCCAGGGCGTCGGCGACGGTGCAGAGCGCGAGCCCGATCGCCGTCGAGACTGCGATCCATGGGAACCAGCCAAGCTCGTTCGCCACCGGGGCCTGACCCACGGGGGAACGAGAAGGCGGCTCGGAGTCGAGCCGGGGCGGCGTGTCGAGCGCCTTGTCCATTACTGCTCGAACACCGTATTCCGGCGGGCGCCCGCTGGGCGCGATGAGCCGGTTCGGAGTCAGCCCCAACCTCGCATTCGGCACCACCGGCCTCGGAGCGTCAGGCTGACCTTCCGTCCTCGGAGCTCACGCTTGCCCGCTTGTTGGCTTGCTCCGCACCTCGTGGTCCGGCTCGGCCCGCACCCTCGAGGATGATTGTCTTCAGGACCCGCCACCCGTCTGGAACGGTGCGGAGCTTGGCGACGCCCTTCACCCGGCGGCTCTCGAAGCTCGCCACCTCGACCACGCGCAGACCCGCCTTGAGCGCGCGGATGTTCATCAGCGCCTCAATTTCGAAGCCATCGCCGTCCAGGTCGATCTTCGGTAGCACATCTCTCCAGAATGCGTTGTAGCCGTAGCAGAGATCCGAATACTGGCCTCCGACGAGCATCCGAACGAGGATCACGAACGTCCGATTGCCAAGCTTTCGGTGGATGGGCATATCGCTCGTACCCCCACCCTGTAGGAACCGGGATCCTTTCGCGAAGTCGGCGCCCGCACAGAGCGCTCCGACGAAGGCGGGGATCTCGATCGGGTCGGTCGAGCCGTCGGCGTCAAGGGCGACGATCACGTCGCCCGTGGCGGCTGCGAATCCGGCGCGGAGCGCGTCCCCCTTTCCGTCGCCCGGCTGCATGACGATGCAAATGTTCTCGAAGTTCCGCCGCGCGATATCGATCGTATCGTCGGAAGAGCGTCCGTCGACGAGCAGAACCTCGTGCACCTCCCGCGGAATCCTCTCGAGGACGAAGGGCAGGCTTCCAGCCTCGTTCAATGCAGGGATGACGACGCTGACCTTCGGATTCCTCGACCGCGTAGCCGCCGATTGGCGGTCGCCGGAGGTTGCCCAGCGTGGGAGCTCAGGACTCATCGCCTCTCCCTTCGAGTCGAACTTCTCGCCTCGTAGTTCTCCCCCTGGCCGCAGTTGGATTGGGAAGGCAACCTAGGGAGGCTCGACAAGGCCATGCCCAGAGATAAAGGGCCCTAAACCACGCTCATCGGTCGACTTCGGGTCTCCCCGAGCGGGTGCCGTTGAGTCATACCGTCGCGTGCAGTCGTGAATCGGCCACGGGTGCAGAAGGATTCCCCGGGTAGTCGTAGCCGGAAGGGGCTGGACCACGTCGATTTCGCCCACGCTGTGCGGTGCTTTGAATCGGTGAGCGCATATCGTAACTGCGATGTTCGCGAAGGTTGCCGAGCCGACGATGACGCCAGCCTCGAGGCGAATCCTGATGGCGACGCCGCGTTATGCACCCTACGTCGGCGGCGTCCAGCGGCATGTCCAGGAGCTGGCTCGGAGAGTCGCTGCCGCCGGCTGCGAGGTGACTGTCCTCACCACCGATGTAAGCGGCAATCTGCCCCGCGAAGAGCGACTCGAGGACGTGTCCGTCATGAGGGTGCGAGCGTGGCCGCGGAATCGCGACTACTACTTCGCGCCGGAGGTCGCTCGAGTCGTCGCGCATGGCGATTGGGACGTCCTCCATGTGCAGTCGTATCACACGTTCGTGGCGCCGTTGGCGATGCTGGCGGCTGTTCGGAGAAATCTCCCCTTTGTCGTGACGTTCCATGGAGGAGGCCACTCATCGAAGCTTCGCTCGGCTCTCCGTGGAGCCCAGCTCACCGCCTTGCGACCACTTCTCAGGCGAGCGGACCGATTCGTTGCGATCGCGCGCTTCGAGATCGATCTGTTCGGTGGAAGGGTGGGGGTGCCGGCAGAGCGCTTCGTGTTTATCCCCAACGGCAGCGACCTACGTCGCACGCCTTTACCGACCGTTGGACACGACGGTGGCACGCTGATCGCTTCGGTCGGTCGGCTCGAGCGCTACAAGGGGCACCATCGAATCCTTGCCGCCCTGCCGCACATTGTGGAGCACCGCCCTGATGTTCGCCTCTGGATCGCAGGCTCCGGCTCCTACGAACGGGCGCTGCGTGACCTCGCGGCTCGCTTGGGCGTCGACGACCGCGTCACGATCGAGGAGGTGCCTTCCGACGATGCCGACGCGATGCTGGCGCGACTCTCCGGTGCATCCCTCGTCGTCCTCCTCAGCGAATACGAGACGCATCCGATCGCCGTGCTCGAAGCGGCGTCACTGGGTCGGCCGTTACTGATGGCCGACAGCAGCGGACTGCGGGAGCTTCGAGAGCAAGGCATCGGCCGGACGATCCCGCTTTGGAGTGAGCCGGTCGAGGTCGCCCGCGCGGTCCTGGAGGAGCTCGAGCGGCCACAGAGGCCCGCAATCCCTTCCTTGCCCACCTGGGACGATTGCGCGCGCGCCCATCTCGAACTCTACGAGGACGTGATCCGGAGACGGTCGTGAGGATCCTGACGATCGCCCAGTTCTATCCGCCGATTATCGGCGGCGAGGAGCGGATGGCTCGAAACTTGAGCGTCGAGCTTGCGAGACGGGGTCACTCCGTCTCCGTGGCGACTTTGTGGCACGACGGGCAGCCGTCGTACGAGTTGGTCGACGGCGTCGCAGTTCACCGGATCCGCAGCCTGTCCGCGCGACTGCCGTTCGTATTCGGAGAGCCGTCGCGTCGCTACGCGCCTCCGTTCCCCGACCCGGGGGCGGCGGCAGCGCTCAGGTCAGTAGTGACAAGCGAGCGTCCGGACGTCGTTCACGCTCACAACTGGCTCGTCCACTCGTTCCTGCCGATCAAGCGATCGAGCGGCGCCGCGCTCGTCATGAGCCTTCACGACTACAGCCTCATCTGCTCGAACAAGCGGTTTCTCCGCCGCGGCGAACTGTGTAACGGGCCTGGGCCGGCAAAGTGCCTCCTCTGCTCCGCGCAGTACTACGGATCGGTGAAGGGACCGCTCATCACCGCGGCGAACGCGCTCACGTCTCTGTTCGAGCGTTCCGCGGTCGACCTCTTTTTGCCGGTCAGCAACGCGGTTGCCTCCACTCTCCGGCTCGCCGAAAAGGGCCTTCCCTACCGAGTGATGCCGAACTTCATTCCCGAGGACGCGGAAGAGCCATTGGCCGACGCGCTACCGGCCCTCCCAACCGAGTTCATCCTCTTCGTCGGAGACGTGACCCCTGACAAGGGTGTGGTCGTGCTGCTCGAGGCACATTCCCGGCTGCGAGGTCGTCGGCTCCCGCTCGTGCTCGCGGGCAGATGTCGCCACCCCGAGCTTCTGCCGGCACTGGCAGAGGACGTGCAGCTCCTTGGGCCCTTGCCGCATCATCAGGTCCTCGCGGCCTGGCGGCGCGCCACAGTTGCCGTGGTTCCCTCGCTTGTCCCGGATGCCTTTCCGGTCGTGGCGCTCGAGGCGATGGCTTCGGGACGCCCGGTGATCGCATCGCGCATCGGCGGCCTGCCCGACGCAGTGGTCGACGGAGAGACCGGCATCCTGGTTCGCAGCGGGGACGTCGGCGAGCTCACCGATGTTCTCGAGCGAGTGCTCTCGAGTCCCGAGCTTCGTGCGCGTCTGGGCCAGGCCGGGCGCGAGCGAGCGAGGCTGTTCTCGCCGGAAAACGTCCTTCCGCAGGTGGAGCAGGCTTACGAAGACGCGCGCGAACGGCGGCGCGCCGCGTGAACCGCGCAGACGTCTCGGTTGTGATCTGCGCGAGCTCGCTCGCCCGCTGGCCGAAGCTCGTTGCATCGGTTGCCTCGGTGAGCGCCCAGCCGTCGCAGGCGAGGGAGATCCTCGTCGTTGTCGACCACAATTCGGAGCTCCTGGACCGGGTGCACGCACACCTCCCGGACGTCCGGACCATGCCGAACGCCCAGAGAGCCGGCCTGGCCGGCGCCCGCAACACCGGCATCGAAGCTGCCGAAGGATCCATCGTCGCCTTTCTGGACGACGATGCGACCGCGGAGCCGGACTGGCTCGACCACATCGTCTGCGGCTACGAAGCCGAGGCGGTGATCGGTGTCGGGGGAGCGGTCGAGCCGGTATGGCCGGACAGGCGGCCGCGCTGGTTTCCGGAAGAGTTCGACTGGGTCGTCGGCTGTACATACAGGGGAATGCCCGCGATGAGCGGTCCGGTTCGCAACTTCATCGGCGCGAACATGTCGTTCAGGCGTGAGGTGTTCGACCGCGTCTCGTTCTTTTCGGGCATAGGTCATGCCGGAGGCCGGCCTCTCGGCGGGTCCGATCCGGACTTCTGCATCCGCGTGCGCCGCGAGTGGCCCGACCGGGTCCTGCTGTACAAGCCGAACGCACGTGTGAAGCATTGGGTGGCTCCGGACCGCGCGCGCTGGCGCTATTTCGTCAGAAGGTGCTTCAACGAGGGTGTCGCGAAGGGCGTGCTGACGAGGCGCGTCGGTCGGGGGGATGCGCTCGAACTGGAGCGCGTCTACGTGCGGCGGACGCTCCCCGAGGCGGTCGCGCGCTCCGTCGGGCACGCAGCGCGGTCGCGAGACCCCGAAGCGGTCTTGCCCGCGGCTGCCGTGGTCGCCGGTCTAGGGATCACGACGACCGGCTACGGCATCGGGGTGATGAAACGCTCGCTATAGGAACAACTCGCCTTCACGGGCCGTTCGGCCTTCGCAGGACGAACTGCCAGGCCCACGGGATGTACCGCATCGGTCGCTCGAGAAGCCGGGCAGCCAGCCTGAGCTTTTCGGGGATAACCTCGAGCGGGTAGTTGAACCGCTTGCGGTAAAGGGTCTCGAAACCGGCTCGTTCGGCCCGGCGCAGGAGGTCGCGAATCGTCACCACGAAGAAATCGTGTTCCCACGGCACCGGACTCAGTTGGTAGTAAACCCTTTGAAGCCGGGTCGGAAGCCACCCCATGAACGGTAGGCGGCTATGCGACTCGATCGGGAAGTACGGGTTGGGCAACTGACCAACGACGATTCCGCCCGGGAAGAGAACCCGCCGCAACTCGGCAAGCGATTCGCCACGTCGGTCGGGAATGACGTGCTCGTAGACGTTCGCGAAGACGGCGCAGCGGAAGAAGTCGTGGCGAAACGGTAGCGCGTGTGCCGAACCCGGCAGCAGCTCTATTCGTTGGGACAGCTTCATGGGCTCCTCGATCACGGGGTCCACTCCCCACCATTGCAGGTCGACGTGGTCGGCCAGGATCCGGGTCAGCGCGCCGTCCTGGCAGCCGACGTCGAGCGCGCGCTCCTCGCCTGTGGCCGGCATGAAGGCGTCGAGCAGTTCCGCAAGTGATCGCGCGAGGACGCGGTTTCGGGTTTGCCACTCTTCGGACGATTGCAGGAACGCTTCCATTGGGTCGGGAAGATCTCGAACGGTCTCGCCTTGGAGAGGGATGTATCCCTCCTGCATCAACCCTTTGGAAATCGTACAGGCGAACTGTGGCTGGGACTGGAGCGTGGCCTCGTCGCTACCGCCACGACCTCCAGCCCAGCGGCGGAATCGGAGATGTCTTGATCGATGCGAACCGATTCCTCGCGTACGCGGGAGATGCGATACCGGAGGCAAATGCTGCCTGGGCGGTGCTCGAGGTCTCGATCGGCCAGTCCATCGTGCCGAACTTGTCGAAATACACGAATCCCTTGATCTTCGGGAACTGCGTCCGCACGACGGTAAGGGCGTCGGCAATCCACCAAGACTTCGAGCCACCCGCCTCGGTGGCCCCCGTCTCGCCAACGATCATCGGTTTCGAGGGCGCGATCGAGGTCGTGATCAGCTGGTAGCTCGCCCCGAAGAGCGAGGTGAAGCTCTTCCACGGCTGAGCACGGTTGTACCCGTCGAGGCAGGTCCAGTCGACGTAGGCGTCGCCGGGGTACTGCGCCGCCAGATTCGTTGCATACCCGACGTTGGGGCACCAGACCCACGTGGCGTTCGAGGCGCCGACGGAGGCGAAGATGTCGTGGACGTGGCGCCATGCCGCGACCGAGTCGCCGGGCTGGTTGCCGTTCGCGCTCTCCGCCCAGGGAAACCAGTCCCCGTTCATCTCCCAGTTGAAGCGGAGGAAGAACGGGTGCCCCCAGGCTTTCGCCGCAGCGGCGAAGCTTCGGATGTACGTGTCATAGGCGCCTGCCACGACGTCGGCGAGTTGGAAATTCGGCTCGTCGGTCGTGACCGGATACGAGTCCGACGCCCAGGACAGGAACGGAATGGATCCATGTTGGCGAATGGCTTGCATTTGATTGGTCGGGAATGCGTAGAAGCTGCACGGTGACGACGAGCAGTTGGAGAACGGTGACGAGAAGTGGACGATCGAGGCGCCCTTCCGCGCGAGCCGCTCGAAGTCGCTCACGGCGTTCATGTCCCATGGAGCTTCCCTGCCGGTCAGATGGCTCCCGATCCAGGCTCCCCAGTAGAGCTTGCTCGGCGAGTGGACAGTGCTCGGTCGGCCCGGCGAGGCGCCCACTGCCCCGCCGACGGTCGCGATGACCGCAGCGATCAGGAACACTCTGGCACGCCGGGCATATCCCACGCGGTCGCGCATCTGTCACCTCATCGGCATCAGGTCGCGGCCGCGGCAGACCCTCGTTCGAGGGAGTATAGGGCGCGCACGGGGCTTGCCGGCCGCGCAGACCCGTCTCGCCCGGGCTCGGGCTAGGTTACGCGGACGGCATGCGGCAGCCTGACGGCACCGACAAAGACGGTTCCATCCACAGCCTGGTATTGCGAGGCACCGCCAGCAACATCGTCGGCAGGTGCATCAATCTCGGCGTCTGGTTCGTCGTCACTCCCGTCCTCGTTCACAGACTCGGGGTTACGGAGTACGGCCTCTGGGCGCTCGTGGGCACGATCATCGTCTACGGCGCACTCTTCGACTTCGGGATCGGCGCCGCCGTCTCGAAGTACGTCGCCGAGTATCGAGCCCGCGGCGATCTCGACCACGCCTCGAGCCTCGTGTCCACGGCGCTCTGGCTCTATCTCGGAATCGGCGCGCTGGCAGTCGCCCTGAGCATCGGGCTCGCTCCATTCTTCCCGGACATCTTCAATGTGCCGCCGGGTGCGCGCTCGACGGCATCATGGCTGGTCGTCCTCGCCGGGCTCACGATCGCAGTCGAGCTGCCCACGTCGACGGCGTACGCCGTCCTGCGCGGTCTTCAGCGCTATGAGGTGATCAACGTGGTCACCAGCGTCGGGATGCTTCTGCTCGGGACCAGCATGGTCGTGGTCGTCCTGCTGGGAGGAGGCGTACTCGCGGTCGCCGCCGTCAACGCGCCGCTGACGCTCGTCATGCAGGTGCCGATGATCATGGCGATTCATCGATCCGAACCGAACATGCGCTACGGCTGGCGAAGTCCGAGTCGCGAGCTCGTTCGAACCGTGGCGTCGTTCAGCGCGGCGCTCTTCTTCATCAACACGGCCGAGCGTGTCAACACGAAGACGGACGAGTTCGTCGTCGGTGGGTTCCTGCCGGTGGCGAGGGTCGCGCCCTATTCGATTGCTCGCCGCCTTGCAGAGCTACCCCAGGTCCTCACGCTCCAGTTCATCAACCTCCTGCTGCCGCTCGCATCCGAGCTGGAAGCAGCAGGCGACCGGCGTCGTGTGCGGGCCCTCTACGTCGCCTCGACGAGGGTCACCCTGGCCATTTTTCTGCCACTGGGCGTCGGGCTCATGGTTCTGGCGAAACCAGTGCTGGTCGCATGGGTCGGGCACGCCTATGCCGCGGACGCGAACGTTCTGGTCGTCCTTGTCGCGGCGAGTCTCGCGGCGATGCTCGGCTGGCCGGGCAGCCTCGTCCTCCAGGGAATCGCGCGGCACCGCCTGCTCGCAGTCTTCGCCATCCCCACCGCCTTGCTGAACCTGGCGCTCTCGATCGTCCTCGTCCGGCCGCTGGGCGTGATCGGGGTCGCGCTCGGCACCCTGATCGCGCTCTCCCTCCAGTCGGCGTTCTTCGTCGCTTACTCCCTGCGGGTCAACAGCGTCCGGGCCTTCGAGTTGATGCGTGAGGCCTGGCTCCCTGCAGCGCTACCCGTAGTGCCGATGCTCGCAGTGCTGTTCGGGCTGCGGGCACTCGTCGATCCGGCGTCATGGCTTACGGTCGTACCGGTCGGCGGCGCCGGGGCTGCTGCGTACGTCGCGACGTATCTCTGGGTGGGAGCGAGTGCCGGCGAGCGGCAGATCGCGAACCGCCTGGCCCTCGCGACCCTTCATCTTGGACCACTCGGAGTGTCCGGATCCCGGCGTCGCTAGGATCGGCAACGCGCCTCGTCGCCTGCGCGCTCTGGTAAGAGGGCGCCACGATCTCGAGGGCTGTTGCGCGATCGAGCGTGTCGGACTCCACCGCCTCGAGGACCGACGTCGCCGAGTTCCTGCTGGGAGGGCGCACGTTCAAGACCGAGCGGCCACGGCCGTCAGCCATCCTGACCGGACCGGCGGCCGGCTGCCCCCCAAAGTGGGTAGCTAGACCCCCCGTCACCCTCCGCGCGACACGTTTCCCGTGTGACGCGGGCCGCGAAAGGCCTGCAACCGCCCTCGCCTACGGCTTTCCGGCGACGTTCGCGGAACCACCCATTCGGACCGTTGCTCTCGGAATCGCCGCCACCCACAATCACAAGTCATGGCCGCTCTGCAGCGAGAGCGCTTGAGAGGGCGAGTGAGCCGTAAACCCGGACATGCGGGCGCGCGGCCGATGGAGACGTACGATCAAGATTCTCGTCGCTGACCCGGCGCTCGAGCTCCCGGAGGCGGCGCACGCGAAGCTCGCGTCGTGGGAGATGCCGGCCGATGTGAGCCGCGCCGTTGGCACCCCGGCCGTCGTCTCGGAGGCCGATGCGGACGTCGTGGTCTTCGGACCGTCGTTCGTTGCAGACGCGACGAGAATCAGGCAGATGACCCACGTCTCGCTCGTGTTCCTGTCGGCAACCGAGCTGGCGAGCCTCGCAGAGAGCGACAGCGCGGGCACCGCGGTCGTTTCTCTCGTCACGCTCGCGCTGCGGCTCGGCACCCTCGATACTCCGGACGCCGAGGCCTGACAACCCGCCTGGTCGGCGCGGAACTACGTTAGACACCTCGTCAGGCCCTCCCTATAGTGTGGATCGGCGGGAGAGCGGGATCGACGCGCACCTGAGAAGCGCCGGAGCGACGAGCTTCGGCCCGCAACAGCGCATTCTGCGTCGCAATGCCTGAGCGTTCCGAAGCCACGAAGGTCGTCCGCGTCTCCCTCGACGCACCACTCGAGACGATCCATGTGGAGGAGCGCTACCGGCAGCTGCTCCTGATCGTCATGCGGCAAGGCAGCGTCGTCGATCAGGTCTGGTTGCCCGCGCTCAGCGTCATGTCGAAGCACGCGCTCGCGGAGGCAATTGCCTCGCACGCGGGTGATCGCCTATGGCGTCTGGAGCTGCGCGAGCGCATCCTGCTGGGCTGCCGCGGGCCAGACCCCGGTCCCGAGGCGCAGCCCAGCGTCACGGTCGTCATCTGCACGCGCGATCGCGCCGACCAATTGCGAAGCTGCCTCCAGAGCCTCACGGCCTTGCGCACGCGGCCGACCGAGGTCATCGTCGTCGACAACGCCCCGACCGACGACAGCGCGAAGCAGCTCTGCAAGAAGTACCCCGTCCGGTATGTGCTCGAGCCGCAACCCGGACAGTCGCGGGCGCGAAACCGCGGCATCGTCGAGGCCGAGACCGACCTCGTCGCCTTCACCGACGACGATTGCGTCGTCGGTGAGCACTGGCTCGACCGACTCGACCGACCGTTCGCGGATCCACTCGTGATGGCGGCGACCGGGTACGTCGGCCCGCTCGAGCTCGAGACGCGGGCGCAATGGCTGTTCGAGGCGCACGGAGGCTTCCCGAAGCACTTCGAGCGAACCGTGTTCGGACGGTCGCGCTCGCCCGCCAACTCCGGCAATCTCGTCGGGGCCGGCGCGAACATGGTCTTCCGGAGGGCCGCGTTCGAGGAGATCGGCCTCTTCGCCGAAGACCTCGGCCCGGGGACCCCGGCACGGGCCGCCGACGAGACGTACCAGATGTACAAGCTGCTGTCGGCCGGCTACCGCGTCGAATACGACCCTGCCCGGATCGTCTGGCACCGCCATCGACGTGACGACGCCAGCCTGCGTGCCACGCTCTACGACTACGCGCGCTCGTCGACGGTGTGCGCTCTCCGCCTGCTGATCAAACACCGCGAGCCCGCAGCCCTGCGCACGTTCGCGTGGTGGCTGAAGCACTCCGTGGCCGAGATGTGGACGAGTCGAGGCAACCCCGACTGGCTGCCCTTCGGCATGGCCTTCGCCGAGCTCTCGGGGGCGCTGTCGGCACCGTGGGCGCTGGTCAGGTCGAAGCTCAGCCGCCGCCGGATCCCGCCCATCACGTTCGGCCCCGCGACCCCGCCTGCGCAGGTGCGGGTGGTCGACGCCGCCGCTCCTCCGCTGTCGGTCGTCGTCCCCTCCCGGAATCGTCGAGCCGCCTTGGGCGAGCTCCTCATCGCACTCGCCCGGCAGAGCTACCCTGCCGATCGCTTCGAGACCGTGGTCGTGCTCGACGGGTCCGAAGACGACAGCGCAGAGATGATCCGCCGGTTCGACGCGCCGTACGCATTGACAGTCCTCGAACACGACAACGCCGGCGCCGCGAGGAGCAGGAACCGGGGAGCCGAAGCGGCCGCGTTTGCACATCTCGTGTTCGTCGACGACGACATCGTCCCCGAACCCGAGTTCCTCGCGGTGCACGCGCACGCTCACCGGCGCGCGCCCGACGACCACATTGCGCTCGGCAGATGCCCGCCGGTCGTCGAGGGGTCGAGCTGGTGGGGTCAGGCGCTGCGCAACTGGTGGGAGGACCACTATCGAGTCAAGGCGCAACCCGGCCACCGCTGGACGTTCGCCGACTGCGACGGCGGCAACGTCTCCCTTCCGAGGAGCCTGTTCCTCGCCGCCGGCGGCTTCGACGAGGATTTCCAGGGCCAGCGCGAGGACTGGGAGCTCGGCGTCCGTCTGCTCGCGCTGGGAGCGCGGTTCGGCTACCACCCGGACGCCGTCGGCCGACACAACCTCGACAGCCGCCTCGAAACGCACCTGCGACACCAACGCCGCCACGGTCGTGACGACGTCCTGCTCACCCGGAAGCACCCGCAGGTCAAGGCGCAACTCCCGCTGGCGTCGTTCGTCGACGCGCTGCCGTCCGCCAACGCCGCTTTGGCCACCTATGGCCCGGCGATCGCGCGGAGCCTCGAAACAGCGCGGCTGCACAGGTACTGGGCGAAGCTCGTCCGGCGCATGATCACGAGTCAGTACGTGCTCGGGCTCACCGACGCGCTCCCATCCGCGGAGCAGTTCGCCGCGTTCGTCGCCCCGACCGAGGGTGAGGACGTCGAGGTG
>Ga0068856_100004531_pt1 | contig 13817 bp, 8 predicted proteins | sample KBSCornC62_FD_66595 | JGI IMG/M metagenome (GOLD analysis project Ga0068856, IMG submission 66595) | Corn rhizosphere microbial communities from Kellogg Biological Station, Michigan, USA - KBS Corn C6-2 | ecosystem: Host-associated > Plants > Roots > Rhizosphere > Soil ...
TGCAAAATCAATCATCATGATGGCGTTCTTCTTGACAATGCCGATCAACAGCACGATGCCGATGATTGCGACTACGGTGAGCTCCGCGTGGCAAACCATCAGCGCGAGCAAAGCGCCTACACCCGCCGACGGCAAAGTCGAGAGAATTGTGATCGGATGAATGTAACTTTCATAGAGCACACCCAGCACGATGTAGACAGTCACTAATGCTGCCAAAATCAGGAGGGGCTCATTGGTGAGCGAGGCGACGAAAGCTTCCGCGGTTCCTTGAAATGAAGTCTGCATGGCCGCGGGCGCTGGCATCTCTTTCTGTACCTGCTTAATTGCATTCACTGCCGCACCGAGCGCCACTCCAGGTGCCAGATTGAAGGAAACAGTAGTTGCTGGAAACTGTCCGATGTGGCTGATCAGAATAGGAGTTGAGGAATTATGGAAGCTGGTGAACGCGCTTAGTGGAACCGGCGGGCCGGTCGTCGATTTGAGATAGATGTTCTCGAGATTTTTCGGATTGGTTTGAAATTGCGGTTGAACTTCTAAGATGACGTGATATTGATTGAGCTGCGTAAATAATGTGGAAACCTGGCGCTGTCCGAATGCGTTGTATAGCGCCGCATCGATATTTTGTACTGTGACGCCAACGCGGCTGGCCGTCTGGCGGTCGATCGAAAGCGCAGCTTCCAAGCCATGGGTTTGAAGATCGCTCGCTACATCGGCGAGTTCTGGCAATTCTTTCAATCGTTCTACAAACCTTCCGGCATAGTTGGCCAGTTCGTTCGCGTCTGGATCTTCGAGACTGTACTGGTATTGCGTTCGGCTGACGATATCTTCCACCGTGAGATCCTGGACGGGCTGCATATAAAGGGTGGTCCCGTCGATTTTCTGTAACTCGGGCTGCAACCGCCGGATGACATCTGATGCGTTGGCATCACGCTGCTCGATTGGCTTGAGATTAATTTGTATACGGCCGGCATTGAGCGTAGTGTTTGTGCCATCGACTCCAATGAATGACGAAAGGCTTTCGACGGCGGAATCTTTCAGAATGACGGTTGCCAGGCGCTGTTGCAGTCGTGACATCTCGCTGAACGAAACGCTCTGATCTGCTTCTGAAACTCCCTGAATCTGGCCTGTGTCCTGGACCGGGAAAAAGCCCTTCGGGATCACGATATACAGATATACGGTCAAGGCCAGAGTGCCCACGGCTACACCAAGCGTCAGCGTGCGATGTCTCAATACCCACGTCAGGGTTCTTCCGTAGAAGGCTATCGTGCCTTCGAAGACCCTCTCGGAAGCTTTGTAGAAGCGGCCCTCTTGAGCGTCCTTTTTATGACGCAATAATTTGGCGCAGAGCATCGGCGTAAGTGTCAGTGACACGACGGCGGAAATCAGAATAGTCACCGCGAGAGTCACCGCAAATTCGCGGAACAGACGCCCGGTGATGTCGCCCATGAACAGCAATGGAATTAGAACCGCGATCAAAGAAACAGTCAACGAAACGATGGTGAAGCCGATCTGCTCGGCGCCCTTGAGCGCCGCGTCCAATGGGCGCTCACCCTGTTCCACGTAACGCATGATGTTTTCGATCATTACAATCGCGTCGTCCACGACAAATCCCGTGGAGATGGTCAGAGCCATCAGCGTCAGATTATTCAGGCTGTAGCCCAGCAGATACATCAGGGCGAACGTCCCAACCAGCGACAAAGGCACGGCTACGCTCGGTATGAAGGTGGCCGCGAGATTTCGAAGGAACACGAAGATCACCATGACAACGAGCGCGATACACACCATGAGTTCGAATTCCACGTCTTCGACCGATGCGCGAACCGTGAGAGTGCGATCCGTCAAAGTGGCGATGTTGATGGAGGAGGGAATTGTCGCACGCAACCTCGGTAGCAGCGCCTTTACTCGATCGACGACCTGAATAATATTCGCGCCGGGCTGCCGCTGGATATTCACAATCACCGCCGGGGTCCTGTTCATCCACGCCGAAAGATTGCTGTTCTCGATGCCGTCCACGATGTGGGCGACTTGGTTCAACATTACCGGCGCACCGTTTTTGTAGGCGACTACCACTTGTCCGTAATCTTTCGCTGTCAACAATTGATCGTTCGCGTTGATCTGGTAGCCCTGATGTGGCCCGTCGAAACTGCCTTTGGCTGCATCGAGACTCGTTGCGGTAAGCGCCGTATGCAGATCTTCCAGATTCAGACCGTAGGAGGCAAGCTGTGTGGGATTTGCCTGGATGCGAACCGCGGGCTTGCGGCCGCCGCTTATGGTAACCGCTCCGACGCCCGACAACTGCGAAATCTTTTGCGCCAGCCGCGTGTCGGCGTAGTCTTCCACCTGTTGCAGCGGCATAGTCTTCGAAGTTAGCGCCAAAGTTAGAATCGGTGAATCGGCGGGATTGGTCTTGCTATAGATCGGCGGCAGCGGGAGATCCGCCGGTAGGAATGTCTGCGCTGCGTTGATAGCGGCTTGCACTTCCTGCTCCGCTACGTCAATATTCAAACTCAATACAAACTGCAGCGTAATCACCGACGCGCCTTGCGAACTCGTCGATAACATCTGGTTTAAGCCCGGGACCTCTCCGAGTTGGCGTTCGAGCGGAGCGGTGATGGCGGAAGCCGTTACCGTTGGACTTGCGCCCGGGTAGAACGTGACCACTTGCATGGTCGGATAGTCCACTTGAGGAAGGGCCGAGACGGGCAATTGTTTATAGGCGACAATACCTATCAGCAGAATCGCCGCCATCAACAGCGACGTCGCGATTGGCCGCAGAATGAAGGGTCGGGAGGGATTCATGAATTGGGCGGCGCCACTGGCTCCTTGCGTGGCACGATTTTCACATTGTCCTGTAGTTTGTCGAAGCCATCGGTCACCACGGTTTCGCCAGGAGAGACGCCCGTGACTGCCGCCGCCAGGCCATCGGTCGTCGCTACGGTTACATTTCTTGCCAGCACTGTACTTTTACCCGGATCGACCACATATACAAACGACACTTCGTTATTCCGCTGAATGGCCGCGGTTGGGATGATGTTCCCGCCCGTCAGCGTTTTGACCAGCAGCCGCGCATTTACAAACTCGTTGGGGAACAGCCGAGAATCACTGTTTGAGAACGAAGCTCGCACCCGCACCGTACCGGTAGCTGTGTCGATCTGATTATCGAGGGTCAGCAGCGTTCCTTGCGACAGATGTGTCTGGTTGTCTCGATCGTAGGTGTCAACTCGCAAGGTGTGTCCGGCGCGAATCTGAGTAACTACATCGTGTATATAGTCTTCCGCCATAGTGAAGATCACAGTGATTGGCTGAATTTGGGTGATTGTCAGCAACGGAGCGGTACCGTTGGCCTGCACGATATTGCCGGGGTCGAGCGATCGCAAGCCCACGCGGCCATCGATAGGAGCGGTTATACGGCTATAGTCGAGATTCACTTTGGCCGCGTCTGCATTTCCCTCATCCAGCTTGGTGGTGCCTTCGTACTGATTTACCGCGGCCTGTTGTGTCGCCATGGTCTGCTCGGGAATGGCATGTTGTGCGTACGCCGACCGATAGCGCTCGAGATCGATGCGGGCATTGTGCAGTAGCGCTTGATCGCGTTGAAGCTGCCCTTGTGCCTGCTCGTATGCCGCCTGGTAGGGCCGTGGATCGATAACCGCCAGCAAGTCTCCTTTGTGCACCATCTGCCCTTCGCGATAATGCACTTCCATGAGTTGCCCAGCCACGCGGCTCGTTATCGTCGCGGTATAGACGGGAGTGACGGTCCCGAGCGCGCTGATGTAGACGCCCATGTTGCCCTGGCGGACTTTTGCGATGGATACCGGTATCGCTCCACCGCCACGCGCGTTTCTACCGCGCGCGCTCGCCCCTTTAACTGGGGTGGGAGCCGTGGAGCGCTGTGACAGTAGATAGCTGCCGCCGAGAAGAATCAGAACTGCGGCGGTCCAGATTGGCCAGCGACTTTTGCGCGGCGACTCCGGCTGCGGATCGACAGAGGACATTCCCTACGAATATGCGCTTGGCGGCCGCTCTGCCGCGACTGCCGAATGGCTCGATTTCCCCCTGCCATTCGGCATAATATGCGCAAGTTAAGCGGGAAGCGGCACAATTGCGGTAGCTTCATAATGTGAGGAAATTTAGCGGTGCGCTACTGGGGCTGGCTTTGCTCTGCCTGCCAGCGCACGCGCTCGATCCGAATAAGACCCTCACGCAATACGCGCACCGCATCTGGGGAGAAGAAGAAGGGCTCCTCCAACCCACCATTTATTCCATCCTGCAGACCCGTGACGGCTTTATTTGGCTGGGCACCCAGGATAGCCTCATTCGCTTCGACGGCATCCACTTTCGCGAGATTGACAATGCGCCTGCTGCCGGGCTGGCGCGCAGCCTTGTTCGCGCGCTCCTCGAGGATTCCACCGGCAATCTATGGGCAGCCAGCGTCGGCTCCGGCGTTGTGCGTATTCAGCCGGACGGTTCGTTCCGCCGCTTCACCTCCAACAATGGGTTGCCGAGTAACGACGCATTTTGTCTTTCCTCAGGCAGTGCCGGCGAAATTTGGATTTGCACCTCGCGTGGCCTAACGCGTTTGGATAGCGCCGGCCGAATGCGTGTTTTTACAACCGCCGAGGGTTTGCCTAGTAACGCGGTGCGCCAATCGTGCGAATCTCCCGGCGGCGTGCGGTGGGTGGCCGGTCTGGATTACGGACTTAGTTCGTGGAACGGCGCCCGGTTCGAACAGTATGTGGATTCGAATATCGGTTCCCGTGAAATTGTGACCGCGTTGGCGTGTGCCAAAGATGGTACCGTCTGGGCCGGTACGTCTTCCGGTCTGGTGCAGATCACCTCAGCCGCCTCCCGCCGCTGGACTGTTCGGAACGGTCTCCCCGACAACGAAATTTCATCTCTGGAGACGAGTGGAGATGGCAGTATATGGATCGGCAGCAACGATGGCATCAGCCGTTACCGCAATGGAGAAATCAGCGTTTATCGAACTCGCGACGGCCTTTCCCACAGTCTCGTTCTCTCCCTGTTCACGGACCGCGAAGGAAGCCTTTGGGCCGGCACTAAGGATGGTCTCGATCAATTCACCGACGGTAAAGTAACTCCCTACACAACAAACGAAGGGATGCTTAGCAACGAGGTTGGCCCGGTCCTCGAAGATGCAACCGGCCATCTTTGGATCGGCACTCTTGGGCACGGCTTGAATTCGTTCGACGGTCATCATTTCCGTGCGCTCACCACAAGAGATGGCTTGCTCGACGACACGATTCTCGCTCTGCAACTGGACGGCGCCGGGAATCTTTGGGTCGGTTCTAATCGCGGGTTGAATCGCTTGAGAAATGGCAAAGTAGTCGCCGCCTACACCGAGCGAGAAGGGCTGTCCGCACCCTCCGTGCGCGCCCTGGCTGTAGATGCGGCGGGTGTCTTGTGGGTCGGTACCGATGGCGGCCTGGATCGCTTCGACGGAAATCGCTTCATAAAATCGAACTTTCATCCCCGGTCCCCGATCGTTGCTCTAACTGGTGGACGATCAGTGCGGCTGTTCATTAGCGGTGTCGATTCCGGATTCACTTATGTGAAGGGCGATCAGGCGAAGACCTATTCGCTGGATGTAACCCATGTGGTCGATTGTTACTACGTTGAGCCGGAAAAGCATCAGGCTTGGATGGGAACCCTGGGCTCCGGACTGCTGCTCTGGAAAAATGGGGTCGTTACACACATCCGTGTGCGGGATGGACTCTACGATAATCGCATCTACAGCATCCTTCGCGACGATCGCGCGAACTTCTGGTTAGCATCAAGCAAGGGAATCTTTCGTGTCAGCGAAAAAGAGCTGCAGGATTTCGTCGACGGCAAGGCACGCTACCTCACGAGCATTCCGTTCACCACCGGCCAGCTCCATTTCGAATGCACCTCCGGCGTACAGCCGGCGGCCTGGCGCACCAGCGATGGCCACCTGTGGTTCTCGACTACAAACGGATTGGTCGTGGTCGACCCCAATCACCTGGTCCGCAACTCGATTCCGCCACCCGTGCAGATCACCTCCGTCGTCATAAACGGCAATCGCGTGCAGCCGCGCGCGGGGCTTCATCTAAGGCCGCAAGAGCGCAACCTTGAAGTGCGCTATGCGGGATTGAGTTTCATTTCTCCCGAGAAGATGACGTTCCGCTACATGTTGGATGGCTATGACAAGAACTGGACCGATGCCGGCAGCCGCCGCGAAGCGATTTTCACCAATTTGCCGCCTGGTAACTTTCGATTTCGCGTCATGGCGCAAAATGCCGACGCCGTCTGGAGCGCTGAAAACGGTTCGCTCAGTTTCGCAGTCGAGCCGCTGCTCTACCAGCGCCGCTGGTTTTTTCCGCTGCTGGGGCTTCTTTCCGTCGCCCTGATCGTCAGCGGATTTCGCATGCGTATCCGCCGCCTGCAGCATGGCTTCGATCTGGTGTTAGCCGAAAGGAATCGTATTGCCCGCGAGCTTCACGATACTTTGCTACAAGGGTTCGCGGGCATTACGATGCAATTGCAGGCGCTGTGGACCCGGCTCCCGCTTTCCAAGGAGAACACCTTTTTAGCTGAGATCATAAAAGATGCGGCACGTTGCTCCACTGAGGCGCGTCAATCTCTCTGGGGTCTCCGAAGTACAGCGAGTGTTTCGCCGGATTTCGCAGGCAAGCTGGCGAGCCTGGCGCGCGATACTACCGCACGAAGTTCGCTCGAGCTATCCCTGGAGCTCGATCCGGTCTCACTCGAAAACCGTCCCGAAGCCGAGTATCAGCTCCTGCGGATTGCACAGGAGGCGATTTCGAACAGCCTCCGCCACGCGCACGCCGGCAAAATCGACGTTCGCCTGACAGCAGCCGGAAAACGCGCCGAGCTGCTGATTCGCGACGATGGCGAAGGATTCGATGTTGACCGCGAGCAGTTCGGGCATTTTGGTGTCGCGGGCATGCGCGAGCGCGCTGGAGAAATCGGCGCGCGTCTGACCATCGAGAGCGCGCCGGGGCAGGGAAGCCGCGTGTGCGTCTCGTTCCCTTTGCCGCAACAGGAGAAAGTTTTGGAACGTCAAACGGGATAGAGTAACTGTATTGGAGCCAGAACACCGCATTCGTATTCTTTCGGTCGACGATCATGACTTGGTGCGCAAGGGTATCGCGGCCATTTTGTCTACCGAACCGGATCTCGACTTGGTCGCAGAAGCCAATACTTCCGAAGAAGCCGTTCGGCTTCATCGCCAGCATCATCCCGACGTGACTTTGATGGATCTACGTCTGCCCGACAAGAGCGGAATCGAAACCACTCGTCTGATCCAGGAGGAATTTCCGGGCGCGAAAATCATCGCCCTGACCTCTTACGATGGCGATCAGGATATCTATCGTGCCCTGGAAGCTGGTGTTCGAGGCTACCTGCTAAAGGAGATGGTTCACACTGAAGTCATTCGTGCGATCCGCACTGTCCATGCCGGCAGGCGATTCATCCCCCTCGAAGTGACTCAACAGTTGCATGGATTTTTTCCGGAGGTCGCGCTCACGCCTCGTGAGGTGGAAGTTCTGACCCTCGTAGCGCGTGGTCTCGGTAATCGCGAGGTGGCGCACATGCTCGGCACTGCGCCGGGTACGGTGAAGGCGCATGTACAGAGCATTCTCAGTAAGTTAGATGCAAAAGACCGCACCCATGCAGTCACCATTGCGCTGCGGCGCGGAATTATTCACCTGCACTCCTCCGATCTCGCGTCTTCGATCCTGGAGGGCTGAGAGAGTTTCGGTCGGTCAAGCTGCAATCGATCGCGGCCGAATTACAGCTTGACGCAATCCACTAAGCGCCGACCATCGCCTCTTCCGGTACCCCGGCTTCCTTGCGTTTCTTGAGAAACGGCATCATGGCCCGCAGTTCCGCACCGACCTTTTCAATCGGCTGGTCTTTTGAAGCTTCGCGCATCGCCAGGAATTTCTTGCGGCCATCGCGATTCTCTTTAAGCCAGGTTCGCGCGAACTCGCCGGATTGAATCTCACTCAGGATCTTCTTCATTTCCGCACGAGTCTCGGCCGTGACAATGCGTGGCCCGCGTGTATAGTCGCCGTATTCCGCCGTATCTGAAATCGAATACCGCATGTACCCCAAGCCGCCTTCATAGATCAAATCCACGATCAGCTTCAGCTCATGCAGGCATTCAAAATAGGCGATTTCCGGTGCATACCCGGCTTCGGTAAGCGTCTCGAACCCGGCACGGATCAGCTCGCTGACGCCGCCGCATAACACCGACTGCTCTCCAAAAAGATCGCTTTCCGTTTCTTCCTTAAAGGTCGTCTCGATCACCCCCGCCTTCAGACAGCCGAGCCCATACGCATAGGCGAGTGCATTTTCGAGCGCCTTACCGGAGGCATCCTGCGCAATGGCCACCAGCGCTGGAACTCCCACGCCCTCGACGAACAACTCGCGCACTCGATGGCCGGGCGCTTTGGGCGCAATCATGGAAACATCGACATCGGCCGGCGGCTTGATCTCATCGAAATGAATATTGAAGCCGTGCGCGAACATGAGTGTCTTGCCTTTGGTCATGTGCGGTGCGATATCGGTGCGATAGGTGTCGCCCTGTATATGGTCCGGCACCAGAATCATAGTGACGTCCGCAGCCTTCGCTGCCTCCGCTACGCTCATGACCTTCAGGCCGGCCGCTTTCACTTTCGCTGCGCTCTTGCTTGCGCCGTGCAAACCGACCACTACATTCAAGCCCGAATCCCGTAGATTCAGAGCATGCGCATGTCCCTGGCTGCCGTATCCAATGATGGCAATCGTCTTTCCTTGAAGCGCTGCTAGGCTTCCGTCCTTCTCATAAAATCGTCTTGGCATTTCTTTCCTTTATTATTCCGCGCCTTGTAATTCCAATACTTCTTCCGGGGCCGCCCCGCGGGGTACCGGCGGCGACAGGCGAAGCTTCTTGTTGTCGAGTGAAACCGAAACAATTCCGGATCGCGTCGCTTCGATTTCCCCGTAACTGCGCATCACGTCGATAAATTCATCGAGCTTTTCCGGATCGCCGGTAGCTTCCAGGCAAAATCCTTCCGTCGTCGAATCCACTACGCGGGCGCCGAAAATCTCAGCTTCCTTAAGGACCGCCGTCCGTGTCTGCTGATTAATCCGGACTCGCACCAGCACCAGCTCGCGATTCACCGCTGGACCATCGGTGACATCGGCCGCCTGCAGGACGTTAATCAGCTTGTTCATCTGCTTAATCACCTGCGCCCGCACGTTCTGCTCCACGTCCACCGTGATCGTCATACGCGATAGAGTGGGATCGAGCGTTCTCGAAACCGTTAAGCTTTCGATGTTGTATCCGCGTTGGCTGAACAATCCCGTTACCCGCATCAGCGCGCCCGGCTTGTTTTCCATCAGTAGAGAAACAATTTGCTGCATGGAATTCGTCCTTTACACTTCCACCGGCTGCGGCGGTCGCAGCACCATTTCGTTGATCGCTCCACCCGCCGGCACCATTGGATAGACATTTTCGAACGGCGTAACTTTCACGTTGAGCAAATAGGGCCCAGGCTCGTTTACAGCCGCACGTAAGGCGTCGGGCATTTCCTTTACCGAATCCACGGTGCGCCCTTTGAAACCATAGGCCCCGGCCAGTTTCTCAACATCTGGGAACGAACTTAACGTCACTTCGCTCAGCCGGTTGTTGTAGAACAATTCCTGCCATTGGCGAACCATTCCGAGATAGCCATTGTTCATGACCACGATTTTGATTGGCAGTGAATGATTCACGATGGTCGCGAGTTCCGGAATCGACATCTGGAATCCGCCATCGCCGACGATCGCAAACACCAGCTTGTCGGGCCGAGCAAATTGCGCGCCGATAGCAGCCGGCAGTCCGAAGCCCATAGAACCGAGGCCGCCTGAATTAATCCACAAACGCGGTTCGTTGAAGCGAATCAACTGCGCCGCCCACATCTGATGCTGGCCCACGTCGCTCGCCACAATCGCACGTCCCCCCGATAGGCGGTCGATCTCCGCCATCAAATGCTGCGGCTTGATCTCGTTCGGGGAAGTTTCGGCGGTGAGCGGATGCTCTTCCTTCCAGGCCCGAATCTGTTTCCACCAGGCCGCGCGCGATCCGGCGTTCTTCGCCTTCATCGACGGCGCCAGACCTTCCAATTCCGCGACAAGCTTCGGCAGTACGCGCTTCACGTTGCCCACTATGGGGAGATCCGGCTGCCGGTTTTTGCCTACTTCCGCCGGATCAATATCCACATGAATCACCTTGGCGTGCGGAGCAAAAGCCGCGAGCCGCCCGGTCACCCGGTCGTCGAAGCGAACCCCGAGCGCAATCAACAGATCTGCGTGCGACATTCCCATGTTGGCGGCATAACTGCCATGCATTCCCGGCATGCTTATGAAGTTGCGATGTTCGGCGGGAAGTGCGCCCAAGCCCATAAGCGTGCAAACCGCGGGAGCGTCCAGCGCCTCAGTCAGCGCTCTCAATTCGTCACTCGCGTTGGCGGCGATGATTCCTCCACCCGCGTAAATGTACGGCCTCTCCGCTTCCCACATCATTTGCGCAGCGCGTCGGATCTGTCCGCCGTGGCCTTCAGTGAAAACCCGGTAGCCGGGCAGATGAATTTCTTTCACCGGGGTATAGTGCGCTTGGCCTTGAAACGCATCTTTCGTCACGTCGACCAGGACCGGTCCCGGTCGGCCCGACGCCGCTATATAGAACGCCTCATGAATTACCTGCGGCAGTTCGGCGATGTTCTTCACCAGGAAGTTATGCTTAGTTGCCGAGCGTGTGATACCAAAGGTGTCGGCTTCCTGAAACGCGTCGCTCCCCATGAGCTTGCTCGACACTTGCCCGGTTAGTGCCACGATCGGAATCGAGTCCATCATGGCGTCCACCAGTCCCGTAACCAGATTTGTCGCACCCGGCCCGGAGGTGGCACAACAGACGCCTACCTTGCCGGTTGCGCGCGCATAGCCTTGCGCGGCAAATGCGGCATTCTGTTCGTGCCGCACGAGGATGTGCTTCACGGGGTCGTCGTACATCGCGTCATATAAAGGAAGCGTCACGCCACCCGGATATCCAAAAATGCAATCGACGTTCTCAGCCGCCAGACAATTCAAAAGGATTTTTGCGCCAGATAATAAGTTCGACATAGGCTTCTTTGCGTGCTAAATGAAAAGGGCCACTTGGCTGATTCGGTCATCCGCCAAGTGGCCCTCGATTTTGTACTCGTGAGGCGCCTAGGCGGTGCTGGTAACCACCAGTCCGACGAGCGCGACGACCAGGAAAAGCCGATTCATATCACGGTTGGGGTAGCAGCCTTCATCCGGTCAGACTTTTGGCTGGCGACCTTGTACCAAACCAGGGTAGCCTAGAAGGAATTTTTATGCAACAGAATACAAATATAAAAAATGCGAATGAAGGCGCCTTATCTTTTCGTGCCTTCAGTCTCCAGTAAATCCTCCGCGACCAACGGCATACCAGGCTCCATTCCGGCCCGGGAATTTACGTTGTAACGCGCCCTTGCGGCAAACAGTTTCTCCACTTCTTCGCGTGGTAGTGCGCGGGCACCGCCCGCAAGTTCCGCGACCAGAGTAATTCGGGCGAAATGCTCGACCATTTCCATGCGGAAGAACGCCTGCCAGATATCGCTTCCGTACGAGGTGCAACCATGATTTTCCAGCAGGAGCGCGTCATAGTTGGGAATGAAGGGCAGCATCCCGTCGCTCAGGGCCGGCGTGCCAGGTAGTCCATAGGCGGCCAGCGGTACTGCACCGAGTTGAATAACCACTTCCGGAAGCAGGGCTTTATCGAGAGCGCGTCCGGCCGCGGCAAATCCAGTCGCTACCGGCGGGTGAGCGTGCACGACCGCCCGCACGTCGGGACGCAGGCCGTAGATCGTCATATGCATCGCGATTTCGCTCGTGCACTCGCGCTTGCCGGCAATTTTGTTCCCGGTCAGGTCGCACAGAATAACGTCCTCGAACTCGACCATTCCCTTGCTGATAGCCGTCGGAGTGCAAAGGACACGGTCGTCATCCAACTTGATGCTGAGGTTGCCGTCGTTCATCGCCACCCAGCCCTTTTCGTGCACCATCCGGCAAACGCGCACGAGATCTTCGCGGTGTTGTTGCTCGGTTTTGCTCATGCGAATTCGATTTTAGCAAGGGAACGCTTGGGGCGGCGGCTACAATTAAGACCGTGGAAAAAAGGCGTATGTGCCCGAACTGCCGGGCCTTCATCACCATCAGCGATAGGGTGTGCCCCTATTGCGACATGCAAGTGGGGCCGCGCGCGGTCGATATGCGAGCCAGCCAGCTCGCAGCGTCCTTTCTTCCGCGAGCTAATCTTACTAGCGTTATCGTGCTGGTAATAAATGTCGCTTTCTTTCTGGCGCAGCTTGCGCTGAACTACCACTTGACGAATAGTTTCAATCTGGATACCCGCGTGCTAGTGATGTCGGGCGCCGAATATAGTCCGTTTGTCGCGCACGGCCAGTGGTGGCGCCTGATCACGGCCGGCTTTCTCCACGGTGGCTTTCTTCACATCGCTTTGAACTCGTGGTCGCTGTTCATTCTGGTCACCGAAGTCGAGCAGTTTTATGGCACCAGCCGGTTCATCGTTGCATACGTGGTCTCGACGCTTACAGGTTTCCTGTTCGCGGCCTTTTTTTCATCCGGCGCTCCGGCTATTGGGGCGTCGGCCGCCGCGTTCGGCTTGATGGGCATCATGTTGGCAATGGGATTGCGTGATCGCACCGATCCTCTGAGCCAGGCGGTTCGATCCCACTACGGGCAGTGGCTGGTCTTCGGCCTCGTGATGAGCTTCGGTGGCGGCATCAGCATGAGCGCCCACATCGGCGGCTTAATTGGCGGCTTCGTCGTCGGTATGATCGCCGGCAGACCGGGGTTACCCGGTTCCCCGCGTGAGACGTTCTGGAAAGCGGCCGCAGTGGCCGCAGTCGTGCTTACGCTTTATGCTTGGGCCAAGAATTTTATCTATCTCTCGGCGCTGCTGGGCAGCCGCGGCACGCTGTAGAACCTGCGCGAACGCGCGGGTCAGCGGGCGACATTCAATATCCTGCGGATCTAGAGACTGCCCGCGTAGTATTCAGATCATCGAGCTCCCTTAAAACGCGATTCCATTCCTCGGGATGCCTTTTCGTATCGATCGCCGCGCCGGGATTCCTGTAATAACGGGTCAATTCCTCCGCGATTGCGGGCGTGATGGTAGCGAACTTTTTCTTCGCAAGCGAGTCGAGCCAATAGGCTTCTACATCATCAGCAAGGCGGTAGGTCCCAGGCGTTGTAATCGATCCCGTATCGTAGTTCATATCTTCGAGTTTTAGCTTTTGGTTGCTCGCCTTTTCGAGTGCGGCCTGGTACTGTCGGGCGCAACGAGCGAAGCTGTTCATAAAGAGTTTCTCCACTTCGGGCGTTGGCATTTTGAATTGCAATGCTCGCAGCGGTCCAATCGGGGGCAGCAGTTTCAATAGAAAAGCCAGTACCCGCTCTCCCGCAGTGGGTCGATCGTATTGTTTGCCCCAGTCCCGTTCATAGCTCGATCTGCTCATAACATAGATAAAGTTCTTCCGCGTTTTGCCCGGCAGAGAATTTTGAATTTCGTCGTGCTTCTGTGCCCACGCAATGCGGGTTGCCTTAGGAATCGTGTTGCTTACGGCGCGTCTGTACGACCCGACGGTGCGATCAAAATCGTGAAAAAGGTCCTGCAGTTCCAATCCATATGTATCGTGGAAAGCTCGCGTCAGCACGGGGGTTGCGACGTCGAAGCCGATGAAATCGTGATACGCTTCGGCGGCGAAGTT
>Ga0068856_100004535_pt1 | contig 13807 bp, 13 predicted proteins | sample KBSCornC62_FD_66595 | JGI IMG/M metagenome (GOLD analysis project Ga0068856, IMG submission 66595) | Corn rhizosphere microbial communities from Kellogg Biological Station, Michigan, USA - KBS Corn C6-2 | ecosystem: Host-associated > Plants > Roots > Rhizosphere > Soil ...
GCAACGGAAATGATTGATGCGGATCGCGGATGAAAACGATTCACGATGGCGAAGCCACGCAAAGCATTTCGCGCGAAGTGGCAACGTTTTGAATCTGTGCACAGATTCGAAACGCGAAAGCACTGTGACATTTCTGACAACGCCGCCAAATAAATTCATAAAACGTTTAAGTTGGAATAAGGCCGAAAGGAGTTTTCGAACAACTCTTCGCCACTATGCCGATAAGTGACTACGCAAGCGCGTTTTTTTTTGCTCGTCGGAATAGGGTAACCCTGCAGCTACTGTTTGCGTTGCGCGCGTGAAGGCGGTTGCAATATCAAAACTGCGGCCGCTCAATGCGTAGCGGCTCTTGGGCTGATGCAATCTCGAATTCCGAAACGTCACTTCTGTTGAAAGCGCACGTAAAAATACGGTGCGTAATAATATTCCGAATCGTCGGTTAAACAGCGGCACCATAAAAAGCATAAAGCCCGGCGATGCCGGGCTTTATGACCGATTGAATTTTCGCGCGCTTCACTTCGCCAGTTTGGCGATCTGGTGCGCGAGGCGCGACACCTTCCGGCTCGCGTTATTCTTGTGAATGATGTTGCGCTGCGCCGCCTGCATCAGCTCCGGCTCAGCGCGGGCCATTGCCTTGATCGCGGCGTTGCGATCGCCACTCTTGATCGCCTCTTCGACGATGCGAACCGCACCGCGCATTTGGGTGCGGCGCGATTTGTTGATGATCGTGCGGCGGGCAATTTTGCGCGTCGCCTTCTTGGCGGAAGTTGTGTTGGCCATCTCTTAAATATCCTTCGGCGGTGACCGATCGCTAAGTGGTCGGGCCCAAGTGCGCCGGCCGCCCCAATGCGGGATCGATGATATCGTGTTTCGAGTGTCCCCTGCAGTGTCGGTCTCTGAGGCAATTGCGCTGAGATGATGACGCCGCTTAAAGAACTGCGGCGGCGGGATTGCGCCCGCCGCCATTGGCGCCCTTATAGAGGGCGGGTGTTGCAGCGTCAACGCTTGCCGGGCTGCCCGCGGAACCTCAAACCGCCAGAAAGCGCCGATAAGCTGCTGATGAGGTTGAATGTTCTGGGCGGCCCCGGTATTGCCTGAAGGCGTTTTTCGGTCTCAGAGATGTAAGGTGACGCATGATCCGCGGGTTTTTTCGACTTCTGGGACTGTTACTGCTGGCCGGCGGGTTTGTGTTCATGGTCTATGACGGCGCGCGCTGGGTGGCCGATCAGACCTTGCGTTTCACCCGGTTTGGTCAATTCTGGAACGATATTCATCAATCCAGCCAGCAGGCGTTTCGCGCCTGGGTCGAAAGCCATGCGCCATGGCTCTGGACCAGCGTCATAAGAGTCATCCTGGATCAGCCGGTTTTCGCGGTCATGGGCGTGCTCGGCATTATCTTGATGCTACTGTTCCGGCCCCGCAAGCCGCTGATCGGTTACTCGCGGAGCTGACGGTCGATCAACGTGCCCGGCTTTGCATCGCGCCGAGTAACTCCGCCGCACTGGCCTGCGTAGAAACGTACATATATTAGAGACACGCTTCGTCGTCGTGAATTCGAACCCTGATCGTGGAGGCAACCATGCTGTTCATGCGCAAATCAACCGCAATGCCGAGCGCTTCCGAGGCGCTGCCGGGCCGCGCCGATCCGATCCCGACTGCAAAGATTCATTTCGTCAACGGTCGGCAGCTGCAGCCGCCGTACCCCAAGGGATTGGAGCAGGCGGTGTTCGGTCTCGGCTGTTTCTGGGGCGCCGAGCGCAAATTCTGGGAACTTGGTGATGGCATATTCACCACCGCGGTTGGTTACGCCGGGGGGCACACCCAAAACCCCACATATGAAGAAGTTTGCTCTGGTCGCACCGGCCATGCCGAGGTGGTGCTGGTCGTATTCGATCCGAAAAAAATCTCCTACGATCAATTGCTGAAAGTCTTCTGGGAAAGTCACAACCCAACGCAAGGCATGCGTCAGGGCAACGACGTCGGAACGCAATATCGATCCGCGATCTACACCTTTAGCGAAGCGCAACGACAGGCCGCCGAGATGTCCAAAGCTGCCTATCAAAAAGCATTGGCGGCAAAGGGACTCGGCTCCATCACCACCGAGATTGCACCCGCCGGCGAGTTCTACTTCGCCGAGGATTATCATCAACAATATCTCGCCAAGAATCCCGGCGGCTACTGCGGACTGGGCGGTACCGGGGTGTCGTGCCCGATCGGAGTCGGAATCACGGCGTAAATTGTTTCCGCGCATGCGGAAGGCCGCGCGTCGGCTTCCGCATCGCGCGAACGCACTGCCCGCGCGCAACTCGCTACTACCGGTCTCACGGCCCGAAGAGATGGCTTAGTTGCCGAGATGTTTGGCAAAAAAAGCCAGGCTACGCGGCCAAGCGATTTCGGCGCTCTTCTTGTCATAGCTTGCTCGTTCGTCGCAGTGGAAGCCGTGCTGCGCGCCGGGATAGACGTGAATTTCGAGCTCGGGCCGCTTGGCCCTGATCATGTCGACGTCGCTGAGCGGAATGCTCGCGTCCTTCTCGCCGAAGTGAAGCTGGGTCGGTACTTGAGGCTTGTCGTCGGCGAAGCGCGCGATGGCACCGCCGTAATAGCCGACCGCAGCCGATAGCCCCGCCAGTTTGGTGGCCGCCGCATAGGCGACGCTGCCGCCCAGACAAAAGCCGATAATGCCGACCGGCCCGACATCCCTTACCGCATCGATCGCGGCCTGGGTATCGCGCAGCATCGCCGCCCAGTCCGGATTTGCGACGAACTTGCGCGCCACAGCGATCTCATCCGGCGAATAGCCGGAGGTGAAGTTGGGTTCGATCCGATCAAAGATCGACGGCGCGATGGCGACGTATCCCTCGCTTGCCAGACGGTCGCACACGGCGCGAATGTGATGATTGACGCCGAAAATTTCCTGGATCACCACGATCGCGGCTTTCGGCGCAAAGGCAGGATCGGCGCGATAGGCGCCGAATTGAAAACTGTCGGAAGCCGTCAGTCTGATGTCTCTTCCCACGGTTCGTCCATCTGTTCAGAGTTGATATTTCCGGCAGTTTCGGCGAACGATGTACCGGGCCGGCTATTTGCTATTGCCACATCCAGTTGTGGCCCCAATCGCCCTTCCATCCCGTCAATCTGCCTTTGCGGAATTGCAGGAACAGCCGGTCGTGGTGATTGAACAAGCCGCTGCCGCCGATGTTACGAATTGCCAGATAGATTTCGTCGCCGCGGCGGCCACTGATATAGCTGAGCGGCTCACCCAAGGCGCGCGAGACGGCCTCGACGTTCATCCCGAACGCCAGCGGCGTATTATTCGATAACGTCGAGCTGAAGGGCTGGTGCGGAGCTGCCGCTGTTAAGGCCGGTTGCTGCGCACTCGTTGGTTCGAGGCAGACGAGCGAGACCGCCATCAGGCAAAATGCGTGGCGCCCAAAATGCTTCATGACGCGGCCAGCCTTTCAGAAGGGCGCGGCAGGCTATCGAGGAACGGCAGCACAGCTTCCAGAAAAGCCTGCGGCTGGTCGATGTTCACAGCATGTCCCGCGGCAGGAATGATGGCTTTTTTCGCGCCGGGAATTTTCGTCGCCATGTAATCGGAGGCAGCGAGAAACGGCGCGTCATCGGCGCCGACGATCACCAGCGCGGGCACCGTAATAGCGGGCAGGGATTCGATGACGCGCGCGTCGCGCTGGGTCAGCATGCCGCGCGCGGCATGCGCCAGGCCCGACGCATTGCGATGGCTCACGCTCGAACGTTCGCGGCTCAAGGTTTGCAACACCGCCAGCCCTTCGCGCTTGTATCGCTCCGCGGTATCGTGCGCGCGCTGGTTCCAGGCATCGCGGGCGTCGTCCTTCTTGAATCCTGGTCCGGTATCGATAATGAGAAGCGCGCGGACGCGCTCCGGATGCGCGCGATAGAACGCTAGCGACATGTAGCCCCCGAGCGAAAGGCCGCCGATGATGGCGCTCGCGGCGCCGACTTGATCGAGCAGCGCGGCGATGTCCGCCACGGTGAGCGCTTCGCTATAAGCGGCGGGGTCGTCCGGATAATCCGACTGGCCGTGGCCACGCATATCCCACAGCACCAGCTTGTGATGTTTGGATAGCGCCTCGATTTGACCCGTCCACATTGCCGAGGTCGAGGAATAGCCGTGGGTTAGTAACAGCGTCGGCCCACTTCCATGAACTTCATAATGGATCTTGACCCCGTCCCGGTCGATCTTTGGCATCAGCTATTCCTGGTGGTTCTGGTCGAGCCTTGTCGCACACTATTGTAGCGCGATCCAAGCGTTGAGGGGAATTGGCCAGCTCCAAACCTGACGTCGATGATTGGCATTTCCGGCCCGACGCTGATCGCGCGGGGAAATGGCTGAAGCATTGTTCCCGCAGCGCACAAGCCCAGTTCGCAATTTTATTCTTCGCGCCGGATTTCAAATTACATTGCCTCCGGATTGGAACGCGATCATTGTTCGGCCCAAGGTCTACACCGGCCCGGTGGGTGTCAGACCAGCTGACAAAGTGAGTAGCCGACGTAATCGGCATCATGCACCGGCAGGGGAAGAGAGCATGCCTAACCTCAACATCAATGGACGGAATATGTCCGTCGAAGCAGCGCCAGATACGCCGCTGCTCTGGGCCATCCGCGAACAATTGCAGATGACCGGCACAAAATTCGGCTGTGGCGCCGGCCTGTGCGGTGCTTGCACCGTTCATGTCAACGGCGAAGCGGTGCGATCCTGCCAGACCTCCCTCAGCGAGGTCGCTGGAAAGAAGATCACGACGATTGAAGGCCTTAGCGCCAAGGGCGACCATCCGCTGCAGAAGGCATGGATCGCCGAACAGGTGCCGCAATGCGGCTACTGCCAATCCGGGCAGATTATGCAGGCGGCGGCACTGCTCTCGAAGAACGCCAATCCCACCAAGGAAGAGGTGGTGGAGCATATGGACGGTAATCTGTGTCGTTGCATGACCTATTCGCGGATCCAGAAGGCGATCATGCGCGCAGCTTCCGAAATGCGCACCGCTTCGAATTCCGGAACCGAGCGGAGGGCAACATGAATACGCATGTGAAAATCGCTGATGTCACGACGGGCCGGGAGTCCGCCGATTTGAGCCGTCGCTCGTTCCTCGTCGGCACCGCTGCCGCGGGCCTTGCGCTTGGCTATTCGGCTGTTCCGGGAATGCTCGGAGCCGATCAGGCGCTCGCCGCGCCGGCCAATTTCGATCCCAGCGTCTGGTATTCGATCGCGCCGGACGGGATCGTCACGGTTACCTGCGGCAAAGCCGATATGGGCCAGCATATTGCTTCCACCATGGCTCAAATCATCTGCGAAGAGCTTGGGGCTAACTGGAAGGACATGCGGGTTCAGCTTGCGTCCAACGATCCGAAGTTCAACGATCCCGTGCTCGGCGCGCAGATCACCGGCGGAAGCTGGAGCACCATGATGAACTTCGATGCGATGAGCCGTGCGGGTGCCGCAGGGCGGATCGCGCTGACTGACGCCGCGGCTGCGGCGATGGGCGTGCCGGCCTCCGAACTGGTTGTCAGGGATTCGGTCATATCCAATCCGAAATCCAGGAAGTCGACGACCTTCGCCGAGGTCGTCAAGAGCGGCAAGATCACCAAGACCTTTACGCCCGACGAGTTGAAGGCAATCAAGCTGAAGACGGCCGATCAATACACGATGATCGGCGTTTCGGTGCCGCAGCTCGATATACCATCCAAGACCAACGGGTCAGCCAAATACGGCATCGACGTCATGTTGCCGGGCATGGTGTATGGTGCACTGGTCACGCCCCCGGTTCGTTACGGCGCGACCGTCAAATCGGTCGATGATAGCGCCGCCAAGAAAGTGCCTGGCTTTATCAAGGCCGTTACTCTCGACGACAAGACCGGGACAACGACGGGATGGGTCGTGGCGGTTGCCAACACCTATGTCAATGCGCGCAAGGCAGCCGAGGCGCTGAAGGTCAGCTATGACGGCGGACCCAACGCCAAGCTGTCGAGCCAATCGCTGCTTGATGAAGCGAAGCGGTTGCAGTCGCTCGACGATTCCGGGCTGTTCTTTGTGAAGGATGGCGACACGGCAGCGGCGTTCGGCACGGCGGCCAAGGTGATGGAGGCGGAATACACCACCAACATCAATATCCATGCGCCGCTCGAGCCGATGACCGCGACCGCGCAACAGCAGGGCGACATCTGGCACATCTATACCGGTAACCAGTTTGCGACGCGCTCCGGGGCGATCGCGGCGGGCGCTGCCGGCGTCGACCCCAAATTCGTCGTCATGCACCAGATGTGGCTGGGTGGCGGTTTCGGCCGGCGTCTTGATGCCGACATGACCGTGCCCGCGGTGCAGGCGGCAAAAGCCGTCGGCAAACCGGTCAAGGTCATCTATTCGCGCGAGAACGATATGACGATGGACTTCTCGCGGCCGCTGACGTTCCAGAAGATAAAGGCTGGTCTGGACGGCGACGGCAAACTGATTGCGATGAATCACGACGTGGTCAGCGCATGGCCGACCAAGCGCTGGGGAATTCCGGATTTCCTCACTCCCTCGGTCGACAAGAAAGGCGGTCTGGACGGCTTTACCGTGAATGGCGCGGACTTTTTCTACACCGTGCCCAATCACAACGTTCGAGCCATCCTCAACGAGATGGCCCATAACGCCACCCCGTCAGGACAGTTACGCTCGGTCGCACCGGGCTGGACCTTCTGGGCGGTCGAAAGCATGGTCGACGAACTCGCCCACTCGGTCGGCAAGGATCCGGCGCAGTATCGGATCGACATGCTCGACGGCAAAGGGGCCAATGCCGGCGGCGCGCAGCGGCTGCGCAATACGCTGCTGGCGGCAATGGGTATGTCGGGCTACGGCACCAAGGAGCTGCCAAAGGGCGAAGGCATGGGCGTAGCCTGCGTCTCCTCCCAGGAGCGGGCAACCGCAAGCTGGACTGCCTGCGTTGCGCATGTCGCGGTCGCGCCGAGCGGTGAGATCAAGGTCAAGAAGTTGACCGTGGCCACCGATGTCGGCACCCAGGTGCACCCCGACAACATCCGCGCCCAGGTCGAGGGTGCGGCGTTGTGGGGGCTTTCCCTCGCGCTGTACGAAAAGGCCACGCTAAAGGATGGCGGCATCGAACAGACCAACTTCGACACCTACACCCCGCTCAGGATGAGCCAGGTGCCGGAAGTGGCTGTTAGCGTCATCGCTAATGGCGACAAGGCAACAGGCGTCGGTGAGCCGGCGGTCACGGTGATCGCGCCTGCCATCGGCAACGCGATCTTCAATGCCTGCGGCGCTCGCATCCGCTCGCTGCCGATCACGGCGGAGGCGGTAAAGGGGGCGATGAAGGCCTGAAGCGACCCGATAGTAGCAATAACGACATCCGCCGGAAGCCACTCTTCCGGCGGATTTTTTATGGCTCCTCCACGTGAGCCTGAGCGCGGGCAATTCGAGCGCTCGCTCGAATTTTACCTTCCACGATAGGCAATGATTCATCATGCCCTTTAATCCCAACGGAATGCCTTTTGGGCACTTTGGACGCTCGGCCACTCCGTCCTGCCGATGAGGAATTATGACAGCTCCTGCCATTCAGAGTTCACCCAAACGCCGATTGCTGCTGGCTTCCGACCGTAGCGATCAGAGCAGCGAATTGGCCAGCATTCTGCAGGCGGTGGGGCAGGTCGATACCATCTCGACGTCGGAAATTCCCGATACGCCAGCTCGCGAATTTTCCGGGATCGTGGTCGATATCAATTTGCGGTCGCCGGAGAGCGTGCAGCAGGTTCGCAACAAGCTTCGCGGTGACGCTTACCGCGCCTTGCCGCGGCTGTTCGTGTTGGCCGACGCGCTTCACCACGGCTCAATGCAGGCTTGGGCGCTCGGCGCAACCGATACGATTGCCCGGCCGTTCGATCCCGAAGGAATTCTGCAGCGAATTCGCTCGGCATTCCCGGACACCGTCTCATTCGATGCCAGCGACGGCGGCAAGGCCCTGAACAGGGGTGTTGCTGCCGCCCAGGAAGTGATGGTCAAGATATTCGAGAAGCTCCCGGCAGGGACTCCGCTCAAGTTCGACGACATCCTGGAAGCTGAAACCAAGATCCTGCGGGCGATCAAAAAAAGTTCCTTACGCGAATGGCTGACCACCGTTGGCCGGCATCACACCGGCAGTTATCGTCACTGCCTGTTTGTCACCGGATTTGCGGTCGCGTTCGGGCAACGTCTCGGCATGCGTGAGGACGACCAGCGCCGGATGGTCCGCGCTGCTCTTCTGCACGATGTCGGCAAGGCGTTCGTTCCGGTTGAGATTCTCGACAAGACCGGAAAGCTCACGGATGAGGACATGCGTGTGATGCGGATGCATCCTCGCCTTGGCTATGATGCGCTCGCGGCGGAAGGCGGCTTCCCGCCCGAAATGCTGGATGTGGTGCTGCATCATCACGAGATGCTCGACGGCACCGGATATCCCAATGGCCTGCGTGGCGATCAGATCAGCGATATCGTGCGACTGACAACCATCGTCGACATCCACTCGGCGCTGGTGGAGAACCGCGCCTATCGGCTGCCGTATACTCACAACCGGGCGTTTTCGATCATGGAAGCGATGAACGGCAAGCTCGACAAGCACTTGCTGCAGGCGTTTCGCCCGGTCGCCTTGGGCAAAGATTAGCCCAGCATCTTTCTTAGTTCGGCCTTTGCAACTTTCTCAAGCGTCGAACGCGGCATCTCGTCGACCAGACGGATCTCGCGCGGCAGCTTGAAATCCGCCAGCGCTTTGCGGCAGGCGGCCATGATCTTGTCGTGCAGGTCCTTTGGCGCGCGCTCAACCCCGTCGGCTGGGATGATGAAGACGACCGGCACTTCGTCCAGCATCGGATGCTTCTTTGCCACTACCGCGGCCTCGCGGACGCCGGGCACCACCGCGATTACCTGCTCGATCTCTGACGCCGCGACATTCTCGCCGCCGACCTTGAGCATGTCTTTGGCGCGATCGCCGAACTTCAAAAAACCTCCATCGAGCAAGGTGACGCGGTCGCCGGTGACGAAATAGCCGTGCTCGTCGAAGCTCTCGCGCGTGGCCTCCTCGTTGTGGAGATATTCCTTGAACAGCGACAGGCCCGGAATTCCCTTGATCAGAAGATTGCCGGTGCCGCCGGGTCGCGTTGGCGAACCATCATCGTCAATGACCCGGATCGAATATTCCGCCGCGGCGCGGCCGATCGACATCGGTGTGTTCGGCTGGTCGACCTCGCCGACAATGCCGTGGGTGATAGTCTCGGTCATGCCCCACCAGCCGATGATCCTGATCCCGAAAGCGGAAAATGCCGGCGGCTCGCACACCGCGGTGCCCCAGAGGCGGAATGTATGGCGTTTGGGAATTTCGTGTTCGAGCAGCGCCTTCATGCAAAACGGAATCGTCGAGGTCCAGGTGCAGCCATGCTCCGCGGCAATGTTCCAGAATCGGCTGGCGGAAAACCGTGGCTGGATCACGCAACTCGCGCCGACCCACAGGCTGGCGAGCATCGAATAAGCCAAAGCATTCGTATGGAACAACGGCAGATAGGTCTGATGCACGTCCGGGTGATGCAGATCCTGGTGCGCCGCATTGATCTTGGCGCCCCACAGCGCGTTGGCGTGGGTCCACAGCACCGCCTTCGGGCGCGAAGTGGTGCCGGAAGTGTATTGCACACTGCATGGCGCGGATGGATCAATGGCACGGCGCGGCCGGTCGGCACTATCGGCGAATAATGCCTCGAAGCTGTCACGATGCTGAGCTTTGCGGCCTGCCGCCCGCGCAACTCCCGCATCATGCGAGATCACCGCGAGCCAGCGCAGGCTTTTGCAATGAGCCGAGACCATTTCCGCATAGGCCGGCTGCGTGATCGCGGCCACCGCGCCGCAATGGTCCGCGAAATATTCCATTTCCCCCGGTGCCGAGCGCGTGTTGGTAGTCACCGCAATAGCGCCGAGCTCGACGGCGGCGAACCAGGCGAGCATCGCCTCGACGCAATTGTCCAAATGAATCAGGACGAACTCGCCGGGGTTCACTCCGCGCGCCTTGAGCCCGGCAGCGAGCGCGCCAACCCGATCGTGAAATTCGCCATAGGTCCAGCGGCGCGCCGGCGCATCGAATGGCGCCCAGATCAGAAATGGATGTTCCCGGCGCGTCTCGGCGCGCATCCGCAGCAGTGACGGCACGTCCATTCCGGCAAATGGCCCGACGATGCCCGACGCTGCGTCTTTCTTCGACATCTTTCCCCCCACCCTATCGGTGCTTCAGCCGGCTTGTTTTGTTGCATGCATTTCTGCCATCGAGCCAAGCCGAGCGCAAATTCGCGGCACGCAAGGCAAACCGGCTGCGCTAACCTGCAGGATCCTCATACGACGAAATCTCGATCAGGCTGCCGTCGGGATCGCGGCAATAGACTGAGCGCAGGACGCCAAGCGCACCTTGTTTTTTGACCGGTCCTTCCTCAATCGATACTCCGCATGCCTTGAGATGCGCGACCACCTGCTCGGGCGTGCTTGCGGTGAGAAAGCACAGATCGTCGCTGCCTGCGGCTTCATGATCGGCGGTAAACCACTCGATCCTATCGGCATTGATCGGCCGCACGTTGACTTTCTGGCTGCCGAACATCAGTGATGTCCGCGGCGTCTTGCCCTGGCCCGGGTCGAACACCTTGATCTCCATGCCAAGGATTTTTCGATACCACTCAGCGGTCCGCGCCACGTCAGCCACGTTGATGACGATATGATCGATCGAATCTACTTTGACAGACATCGCTTATCCTTTGGTCGTGGTTCCACGCACCGCTGCGCTGCTGGCCGATTTCGCCTTTGTTTGTTACAACGACCGTCATTCGTCAATAAACAAGGGGCAATCCGGACATCGGATCCGGACCCAGGAGGAATTGCATGATTTCACGGCGCGCTGCGATCGGTCTTTTTGCAATCGGGCTTGTCGGCCTGATCTGGCCGGCGGGAGGCGCTTCGGCGTTGGACTATCCAACCCGACCGGTGCGTTTCGTCGTCGGATATCCGCCTGGTGGCGCGACGGATATTTTGGCACGCTTGATCGGACAACGGCTGTCGGAAAAATCCGGCCAGCAATTCGTGATCGAGAACAAGCCGGGCGCCGGCAACAATATCGCCACTGAGGCGGTGGTGAACGCGGAGCCGGATGGCTACACGATATTGCTCGTCAATCCCGCCAATTACATCAACGCCTCACTCTATACGAACCTGAAGTTCAATTTCGTTCGCGACATTGCAGCAGTCGCTTCCTTCAACCGCGTGCCGAACGTGATGACCGTGAACAACAACGTGCCGGCCAAAACGGTGGCCGAATTCATCGCCTATGCCAAGGCGAACCCCGGCAAGATCAATATGGCCTCGTCAGGCAACGGCACCTCGGTGCATCTGTCCGGCGAAATGTTCATGTCGTTGGCGGACGTAAAGATGCAGCACGTTCCCTATCGAGGTGCCGCGCCCGCCCTTACCGACATGCTCGGCGGACAGGTTCAGGTGATCTTCGACAATATGCCCTCGGTGATCCAGCACATCCGTTCAGGAGCGTTGCGCGCCTTGGCGGTCACGACAACGACGCGATCGCCGCAGTTACCCGACGTCCCGACGGTTGCGGAAACCGTGCCCGGCTATGAGGCGAGCGCGCTGTTCGGCGTCGGAGCGCCGAAGAAAACGCCACCGGAGATCATCGAGAAGCTGAACAAGGATATCAATGAAGTGCTGGCCGAACCGGCGATCAAAGCGCGGCTGATAGATCTCGGCGGCGAGCCATTGATCAGCACGCCGGATGCGTTCGGCAAGATGGTCGTGGCCGAAACCGAGAAATGGGAAAAGGTGGTCAAGGCGGCCGGCGCGCATGTTGAATAGGCGCTGACAGAGCGTTCCGGGCGCGGAAGCGTTTTGCTGTTCGCCCAAATAAGGCGGTGAGAACCGCCACATGATTGTGGTGTCGATCAACTTACGTTAGACACCGATGCGCCGCCTGAAGCGGCTTTCCTTCGGCAATATCGGGGTTTGGCCTGTTGCATTTTTTGCCCAGGCAGGATTCCTCATTGCGATGGAAATCTCCGGCGTATCGTTGAACCACCATTTTTGGACGAGTGAGCATGGCGCGCAACATTTTGATACTCGGAGCCTCGTACGGCTCGTTGCTGGCAACGAAGCTGCTGATGGCTGGCCACAACGTGACCCTGGTTTGCCGGAAGAAGACTGCCGAACTCATCAACCGTGATGGTATCGAAGTTCGCATCAAGCTGCGCGATGAGCCGACGCACCGGTCAATTTTTTCGCGCGATCTGCCTGGGAAGCTGGACGCGACCTCGCCCGGAGATGTCGATGTTTCCCGTTACGATCTCGTTGGTCTTGCGATGCAGGAACCGCAATATGCCAACCACACGATCCGGGTTCTGATGATCAAAATCGCCGAGGCGCAATTGCCTTGTCTTTCGATCATGAATATGCCGCCGCTGCCCTATCTCAAGCGGATTGATGGACTGGCAGAGATGGGCCTCGAAGAGGCCTATACCAATGCTCAGGTATGGGAACGATTCAAACCGGGACTGGTATCGCTCTGCTCGCCTGATCCGCAGGCCTTCCGTCCATCAGAGGAGGCCGCGAATGTCCTTCATGTCGGCCTGCCAACAAACTTCAAGGCAGCGGCATTTGCCGACGAGGCGCATAATCGGCTGCTTCGGGAACTGGAAGCGGACATCGACGCGGTGAAGCTGGATGGTCAGGACGTTCCAGTGAAGCTCAAGGTGTTCGATTCACTGTTCGTCCCGCTAGCCAAGTGGTCGATGCTGCTGACGGGCAATTATCGCTGCATCACGCCGCAGGAGCCGCAGTCGATCCGCGATGCGGTGCACGACGATCTGAAGCTCTCACAATCGATCTATGACCACGTCGATGCGATCGCACGGCGTCTCGGTGCCGATCCGAAGGATCAAGTGCCGTTCGAGAAATACGCTAAAGCGGCTGAAAGCCTTCTCAAACCCTCATCGGCAGCCCGCGCGGTGGCCAGTGGGGCGCCCTTCATTGAACGGGTCGATCTGCTGGTGAAGTTGATTTCGCATCAGCTCGGCATGCCGAATGCTGACATCGACCGCACGGTCGATATCGTGGACCAAAAACTGAGCGAGAAGATCGTGGCGGGTGGATCCGCCGCGCAATAACGTGCGCTTGTCAGCGTTCCGGTATGGCGCACCCGACACGATTCGAACGTGTGACCTTTGCCTTCGGAGGGCAACGCTCTATCCAGCTGAGCTACGGGTGCGTAGGCGTTCATTTAGCCGATTGCCTTGCCCTGGGCAATGTCCTTGCCGCCGGCTCGGAAAGTCGGGCGTTACTCGCTTCGTACCTCCCTGCGCGGCGGCACGACATCCCTGAACGCATCAAAGCCTTTCCAGGCCGGCTCGACCGGAGCCACTCCGGCGGTCGGCACGTACACCGACGGTTCGGCGAGCGTCATCGCGGGAATGTAACGCGGACAATTAGGAAAGATCACGTCGACTTTGACGCGGATGATCAGTTGCGCGCCGACAGTTTCCGAAAGCAGGGGATCGTCACGGTCAATCCGAGCGCTACCATTGATCCGCAGTCGCTTCGGATTGCCATGCATGGCGATGAATAACAGCCCGACATGCGGGTTGACGGCAAGGTTGCCGATGCTCTTGAACATGCCATTGCCATCGTAGTCGGGAAACGCAAGTTCGGACGGTCCGGTGACTTTCACGAAACCCGGCGGCCCTCCCTTGAACGAACAATCCGGGCGGCCCGATG
>Ga0068856_100004538_pt1 | contig 13803 bp, 9 predicted proteins | sample KBSCornC62_FD_66595 | JGI IMG/M metagenome (GOLD analysis project Ga0068856, IMG submission 66595) | Corn rhizosphere microbial communities from Kellogg Biological Station, Michigan, USA - KBS Corn C6-2 | ecosystem: Host-associated > Plants > Roots > Rhizosphere > Soil ...
TTCGACTGTACCCAATCCGCCCCACGCGGGCAGGTTGTCTCGCTTCCTTCGGGGTTCGCGAAATGTCTCCTGCGCGGGTTCGGCCGAAATTTCAGCGCACTTCGCGCAGCACGAGCGAGCCGAGCGCGCCCGGTGCTAGCCGCATCGAAGCTTGCGGATGGCGGCGCGGGCCTTCGACGATCAGGTCGCGCGGCGCGATGCCGACGCCGCAGGGCGTGCCGGGGTTATCGGCATAGCCGCGCTCGAGCCAAACCGTGAGCTCGGTCGGTTCGCTCAGCGATTCGAGATCGGTGGTCACGAGGTCGGCGTTTGCCGTGCAAATCGTGGCCAGCAGCCAGCCCCGATTCTCGAGGGTGCCTGGCGCACGGCGCACGAACAAATTCAACGGCAGCTCGCGCGCGTGCGCGGCCAAAATTTTTGCGGGCACCCGAATCGTGAGCCGCGACTCGAACGCGTGCGGCGGAGCGCCCCGCCCGCTACAGCCGAGCACGAATAGCAGCGCGCCGCCGAGCGCGCTCCGAAATCGCGTCCCGCGCCAGATCCAGCATTCAGCGAGTGGCATCAGCGAGCGCGAAATCGCGGCCTCGTGCTCACGGTCTCGAGCCGGCAGTGGCGAGGCCGCGCGCTCATCGTCTGGGCGTGGCCTCGCAGGCCAAAAAGGTGAGCGCGCCTTCCGCGGGCAGCTTGGTGGCGCCCCCGACGAAACGGATCAGGCGCCGGTCATTGCTCGGGCAGTGCGCGACGGCCGATGAGCTCGGATCGTCGATGTAGCAAAACCCGGGTGACGCCGGGACCCCATTCGATTCACAGGCCGTCAGATCCGCGCCCGTTTCTTGATTGATCTCGCACAGACAGAAACTCGACTCACAGCTCGGCTGCGCGGTGTTGCCGCAGCTTCCCGTCTCTTGCAGGGTGCGGAGCACTGCGGGCGTGAGCGATGCTTCGATCGGGCTACGACCGGGCCCACTGCAGTCGCACTGACCGGCGGCTCGAGCCTCGACCACGGCGCAGCCAATTCCGGTATCCGCGCCGTTCGAGTCGGTCGTGTGCTCGAGCACGCGAGGGAAACAACGCATTCCGAGCGGCCCTTTCAGGCGCTCGATCAGCGCGGATATGGCTGGGTTGTAGCCGTAGTTCGGGTCCTCCGCCGGACTTTCGCTTCGGGTATTCTTCGGGCAAATCGAAGTCACGATCGCGTTGTCTTCGAGATCGCGTAGCACCGTGAGTTCGCGCGCGCCCGGATATGCTTTGGCGAAATATTGCGTGGTGCCCGCGGGACCCCCGCTCGGAGGTTGGCACACGGGGCTGTTCTCCGCGAGCACCGCGGAGGTGTCGCCATCCCTCGCCGCGGCGCAATCACAGGTCGGATCGCCGGCGGCGCAGATCTTGGGCTTACTCAGCTCGAACGTGCAGGCATATTGCAAGTCGGAAAGATCGGGCGTGCTCAGCTCGTGACCATTGATCGCGTTCGCGCGCGGATCGGTCGAGGTCGGCGGGGTGATGCGGACCGGCACGTTCGGGTTTACTCCAGAACGAGCGAGCGGCGTCTCGATCATGAACGGATCACTCGGCGGCACGGGGGGGCTCGCTTCGGGGCTGCCCAATATTTGCGCCCAGCGCCCCTGATCTTGGAGCTCGCTCGCGCTCAGGAACTGGAGCGCGCTCGGGCTGGTCAGCGAATCGGCGGTGGCAATGTCCTGCCACGGCACGCCCACGATGCCGGCCAAGAATACCAACGCCGGATCGCGCGGCGGCTTGCCATTCGCGGGCGCGTACAGCGGATTGATGACGGTCTGCTTCGGATCGGACGGGAGCGGCAGGGTGTCGCTGGTGAGGCCTTTGACGTAACGCTCGGTCTCGTACAACAAATCGAAGCCAAACCGCTGCTTCTGCTGAAAGCAGCGCAGATTCAGCGAATCATTCAGCGCGTCCCAGCTGTTGTACGTTCCGGGCGCGGCGCCCATGCACACCGGATCCGCGCTGAGTGGCTGGCAACCGCTGGGCGGCACCGCTTCGTTTTGCGCGCACGAGCGGCAGCACGGGTCGTTCGGGTTCACGGCGCACACGGCCGTCGCTTTCGGCATGGGGGCCACGCTGCTGACGAACCAGCCGAGGCCGTCGTCACGGATCGAGCAATCGTTTTCGTCGGTCAGCATGACGATCGCGACCAGCGAATCGGGCCGCAGAAACGCGGCGCGTTGAGCGAGCAGCTCCTGATCGATGCCCTGGCGTTGGCTGGTATTGGCAACCTGGCTGACCAGTGTCGGCGGCTCCGGATCGATCAAGAAGCGATACCACGATTCGAGCGACGCCTCGTACGCGCAGCCGCGCTCGCCGGTGGCGCTGATCATGTCCACGAAATCGCGGTTGAGCTCTTCGGGATTGTTGGTGCCCGCCGGCGAATTCTTGGTCCCCGCCGGATCCCACGCCAAAAAGCCGCTGTTGTTCCAGCTGCGGACGCCGTCGCGCACGGTGCCGATGAGGTGTGCGCGGTCGTCGATATGGTCGACGGCTGGGTCGTCTCCGGCAGGCAGGGTCGAGCAGATCATGCCGCCGTGGGCGCCCAAGCTGGAGCTGACGATCGCCAGGTGAATGTCGGTGAGCGGCGGAAATTCCGGCGTCGTGCCGGGTTCGGGGCAGGTGCCGTCGCTCGCCGTGTGCGCGCCCGCCGGAACTCCTTGCGCATCGACGCACAGCGGCGAAATCAAGCGCGAGAGCAGCACCGGCACCGCCGCTTTCAGCAGCTCCTGCTTGTCGCCCATCGACACGGAGTTGTCGATCATGAACAAGAGGTCGAGCTTGTCGACGCCGCCCTGCGCGATCGACTGGAGGTACACGTTGTCCGTCGTCGCCACCGCGCCCGACCCGCCGAACGAACCTGCGCCGCCAAACGAGCCCGCGTGGTTCGAGTCGCTGGTTTTGCCGGAGCACGCCCAACACAAGAGTCCCAACCCCACGAAGCCCGCCAAACGCATGCCGCGGAGCATACGAGTGATGTTCACGCACGTCTAGCCGCGGCCGGAAATGCGCGGCCTGCGCCGTGCTCCGCGTTTACACCCGCCCGCGCCGCCGAAGGCTGGGGGTGGCCGCACGCGCTCGGTGACCATCAATCAAGCAACCGTGGCTTGGTTTTATTTTTGATGGTCACGCGTCGCGTCGCGCACGTCCCAGCCTTCGGCGTCGAGTTGCGTTTGCGCCCGCGCACCGGTTCACGCGCGCGTCCTTGGTCGCGCGCGGGGCGTTTACGAGCGGTCGGGAGCGGACTCGCACACCCCAGGCGCACGGTCCACGCTCTTGCCGAACAGGAACGCGGCCGGAAAATAGGCGTCGCCGCGCTTGACGAAGAGCGCGCCGCTGCCTCGATAGGCGCAGCCGACGATGTCATTTTCTTGCCAATCACCGCCGAAGCGCACATCCACCGCGAAGGCGACGAACTCACGGCCTTGCTTGTCGCGGCTGGGCGTCGCTTGCGGGACGCGGACTCGCCGCTCGTGCGGTGGGGGCCGTGCGCGCGAGAAGCGACTCGTTTCACGCGCCGCGAGCGGCTGCAAAATCCCAGCCTCGACGCGATGCTGAGCCCACTCGGCGAGCGACGGCTCATCTGCCGAAGCGAGCGAGGGGACGCAAGAAAGCGCGAACGCGCAGCACGAGAGAAAACGGAGATAATTCACGACGCATCCTTTCGACCAAATCGAACTTGTGTTGCCAAAGCGGCGCCCGCCGCGAAATCAGCTCCACGACGGCGGCGCTTGCCAAAACGGGACCCCACAAGGCCGCGACGTACGCGAGATCCGGGTCGACGCCGAGCGCATCCAGGCCGACGATCAGCGCGCGCGAAACCACGGCCACGCTCATCTGTCCGACTACGTGGCGCAACGCGCGCGCGTGCAACACCAAATCGCGTCGCCGCGCGGCCCGTACGCCGATGATCATCGCGCCGCCCACGATCAACGCGGAGAGCAAGAACCCCGCCGTCACGGGCCGCCCGCCCTTGGCATCGAACGCGAGCACGATCCCCGAAGGCAAGAGCGCGCACAGCAGGAGCAAGCCCGTGAATCGCCCGAGCCAGCGGTGCCAAGCCGTTCGCCGTTGCAGCGCGCGGGTCATCAGCGCGAGGCACAGCGGAAATCCGAGGGCTGCGGCCGCCACATGCACGCGCAGTGACGCGAGCCACAGCGTTTCGAAGCGCAGCGGCAGCTTCTCGATCACGAACGGCGGCAAGGTCTCGAAATCGAAATACGGCAGGCTCATCGCGCTGATCAGCAAGGAGCCCGCGAGCATCACGCTCAGGAAAATGCGCCTACCCCAAGCACCCGAAATCTTCCGCATCGTCTTAGGACGCGCCATGCCGGCGAAGGATTTGCTCGCTCGGGCCGTGGCCGGAGGTAGGACAGCGGAGCTCAGCGGCAGCTCGAAATCCGCGCTCGCACGCTCCGCCCCTGGCTTGTTCGAAACGCTCATCGCCTGTAGGTCGCGCTCCAGTCAAAGGGTGTGACAGCGAGCGAAGACGATTGTTTCTTTTTTTCTGAGCTCCGCGCTCCGCCCGATCGCGCGCCGGCGAGTGCCGGCGGCTCCGCGCAAACCGAGCAAAATTGAATTACCGCACGGCTGCTTCGTCACAGACGAAACTGAGCGAGACGCCGAGCGCCGAATCCGGGCCCGAGTCCGCCCCGAACACGACGGACGGCAGCGAGGGGTGGGCCCGACGGCACTTCGACGACGGCGCGCCGGCAACGGCGGGCTCGGTTGCGAGCGAGCCGCGCCGCCGAAGGCTGGGCCGCACCGGGTCGTGGCGCGTGACCATCAACCAAGATCTGGAAACGCGCTTTGCGTCGGCTACACTGGGCGCGATGGCTCTCCGCAGCGGTAGTGCGAATTTGCCGCTGCATGGCGGGCACGTTCCGGCGTGGCTCGCGGGGCGCATGGCGCGGCTCGGGCGCGTGATCGTCGAGGCGATTGCGCACCACTATGGGACCGAAGAGGTGCTGCGGCGCTTGTCGCATCCATTTTGGTTTCAAGCCTTCGGCTCGGTAATGGGGATGGATTGGCATTCGTCCGGCATCACGACCAGCGTGCTCGGCGCGTTGAAGCGCGGGCTCGCGCCGGTGCAAGACGAACTCGGGCTGTACGTGTGCGGCGGGCGCGGCAAGCATTCGCGCAAAACGCCGGCGGAGCTGCTCGCGATCGGTGAGCTCACCGGGCTCGACGGCGAGGCGCTCGGGCGCGCGAGTCGCCTGGTCGCGAAGGTGGACAGCGCGGCGGTGCAAGACGGCTTTGGGCTCTATCTGCACGGCTTCTTCGTGACGCGCGGCGGCGCGTGGACGGTCGTGCAGCAGGGCATGGATCCCGCGCGCCGCGAGGCCCGGCGCTATCACTGGCTGTCCGAAGGCTTGCGTGATTTCGTGGACGAGCCGCACAGCGCGATCGACGGCAAAGAGCAGGGCGAAATCGTCAATCTGACCGATCGCCGCGCGGCCGAGTCGCGTCGCGCTCAGCTCGAGTTGGTGGCGCGCGGGCCCGCGGCCACGCTCGACGTCTTGGCGGGTCAGCTCGCGCGCGCGGCAAAGCCCCAACCAAAGCCGGTGCCCGCTCCGGCGCAGCTCGTGCTGCCGCATTTGGCGTTACCGCATCACCATGAAGTGACGGCAAATGACGTCGTGCTGCGCCGCCTGCACGGGACGCTGCGCGCCGCGCACGAGAGCGGTCCGCGTGATTTTTCGGAGCTGCTCTTGGTGCCGGGGGTGGGCGCGCGCACGGTGGAGGCGCTGGCCATGGTGAGCGAGGTCATTCACGGTGCGCCTTATCGTTTCTCCGACCCGGCGCGCTTCTCGCTCGCGCACGGCGGCAAAGATCGCCACCCGTTCCCGGTTCCGCTCAAGGTCTATGATCAGACGCTGAGCGTGCTCCGCACCGCGCTCGATCGCGCTAGGCTCGGCGAGAGCGATCGCCTGAGCGCGATCGAGCGGCTCGATCGCCAAGCCCGCGCGTTCGATCGCGCGCTCAGCGGCCCGAGCTTCGACGAGCACGTGAACGCGGAGCGCGCTCGTTCGCATGCGCTCGGCGGCATGAGCGTATTCGGTCCAGAACCGCCCGCCGAGAAGCCCTGAGCGGGCCGGAGCGGAGGCCGAAATTATGGCGAAGAGCCGCTCAGATCGGCCCGGTCGCGCTCGGGCCGTGGCGCAGCTCGGTCGCGCGACGGAGCGCGGCGTGCAGATCTTCGGCGCTCACCGGTTTCGTCAAATGGACGTCGAAGCCGGCGGCCCGCGCTTTGCGTTGATCCTCGGGCGTACCCCAACCGGTGAGCGCGATCAGCGCCACGTCGTTGAAGCGGGCATCTTTCCGCAAGCGCTGAGCGACCTCATAGCCGCTCATGCCCGGCAAACCGATGTCGAGGATCACGATTTGCGGCGTGACGGCTTGCGCGGCTTCGAGCGCGGCCGGGCCGTCGTACACGGTCGTGGCCTCGTAGCCGGCTTGCTGGAGCATCAGTGACAGGAGCTCGGCCGCGTCGTCGTTGTCGTCGACCACCAAAATGCGCTCTTTGCCCGCGCGCAGCGGCGCGTCAGCGGACGAACTTTCGACGGCTGCCGGCTCGCCGCGTGAGAGCGGCAGGCGCACCGTGAACGTGCTGCCCGCGTTGAGGCCCGGGCTCTCGGCCTCGACCGTGCCGCCGTGCATTTGCACGAGCTTTCGCACCAGCGCAAGCCCAATCCCGAGGCCGCCCTGCGCGCGGTGAAGGGACTGATCGACCTGATTGAACATCTCGAACACGTCACTCAGACAGGTCTCGGGGATGCCCAGACCGTTGTCCTTGATCGCGATCGCGACCTGCTCGCCTTCGCGCTCGACCGAGAGCTCGATGTTGCCGTGGTTGGGTGTGTATTTGGCGGCGTTGTTCAATAAATTGCTGATCACCTGCGCGAGCCGGGTCGGATCGGCGTCGACGAACAAGGGCTCGTCGCTGGTGCGGGTGCGGAGCGTGTGCTCGCCGCGCTGTAGCGCGGGCAGGCTCGCCTCGACGGCCGCGTCGACCGCGCTCGCCAGCGGGATGCGTTCGCACTTGAGCTCGAGCTTGCCACGGGTGATGCGCGAGACGTCGAGCAGGTCGTCGATCAGGCGCACCATGTGCCGCACTTGGCGCTGCATCACGCCCAACGTGCGGCGCGCGACCTCTGGGTCGCTCGCGTCGGCGAGCAGTGACAGGCCGGTGCTGATTGGCGCGAGCGGATTTCTGAGCTCGTGGGCGAGCGTCGCCAAGAACTCGTCTTTCAGCTGATCGGCGACGCGCAGCTGTTGGGCCTGGGCGGCGAGCTCGGTTTGCGACTGCAAGAGCGCCTCGTGCAAGCGCTTCTGCTCGGTCACGTCGAGCGACACGCCGGCCATGCGCGCGGGCTCGCCCGCTTCGTCGTACACCGCGCGCCCGCGCACCATCAGCCAATGCACCTCGCCGTTCGGCCAGATCACGCGGTGCTCGCTGTCGTATGGGATATTGGCGGCGAGCGCTTGCTCGATGGCCTGGGCGACGCGCTCGCGATCGGCGGGATGAATGCTTTCGCGATAATCAGCGTAGCTGAACGGTTGATCCAGCCGCCGGCCGTGGTTTGCCTTGCAAATATCGGAGCTTTCGTAAGTTTCCGTGCGCAGATCGAGCTCCCAAGAGCCGAGCCGCCCCGCCGCCAGCGCGAAACGCAGCTTTTCGTCTTTGGCGCTCAGCTCACGCGTCTGCCGCTCGCGCTCCTGAATTGCGTCGCGAATGTCGTATTGGTTGTGGCGCGCGCGGAGCGCAGAGCCGACCGCGCTCACGAGCGAGCGCGTGCGCACCGGCCGCTCGACGATGACGACGTGGTCGTAGCCGTTGAGCGCGCCGAAGTGCGCGCGCTCTTGGGCGCCGTCGCGCGTGAGCAACAAGACGGGCAGGGCCGACCAATTCGGCTGTTTGCGCAGCGCTTCTTCCAACTGCCGGTCGCGGTCGGCGGCCACGATTTCGTCCGTCAGCAGCGCCGCGCCCGCACCCCGGCGAAGCTCGCGGCACAGCTCCGACATGTCGGCACAGGCCACGGCCGCGATCGTCGCTTCGCCGAGCAGGTGCACCGTGCGCTCGGTGTCGCGCTCGCTCGGCATCAGCACGAGCACGCGCTCTTCCAAGGCCGGGGCGCGCGCGTCCATCAGAGCTCCGAGTCCGCCTCGCGAGCCGCGAGGGCGCGATTCAGATTGGCGTCCTGGTATTGCGGGACGCCGGTCATGATCCCTCGGAACTCGCGCAGCGGTTCGCCCACCTGGATGCCCACCTCGTCGATCGTGAGCCGGCGAATGCTGCGCTCGTGCGGCCCAGTGCGCTTTTTGAACACACTGATGGCCTGTTTTACCTCCGCGTCGGCCTCGTAATAGCGAAACAGCAGCACCGAGTCGGCCAGGTAGCTCACGTCGATGTTGCCGGCCGGTCCGGCGCCGCTGGCCATCATCCCGTGTTGAGCCACGATCAGGATCGTCAGCACGCCGTTCTGGTTCAAATACGCGAACAGCTCGTGCAAATGCGTGGTGAGGAAGCGCTCTTCCGGCATCGCGTTCAGATAGCCGTTCAAGCTGTCGATCACGACCACGCGCGCGCCCGCGGCCACTGCGCGCTGCACCTCGTTCGCGAACGCCCCAGGAGACATCTCGGCCGGGTCGACTTGCTGAACGTGCAGGCTGCCGTCGCGCACGAACCCACGAATGCCGCCCGACAACTTCTCGGTGCGCTCGAAGAGCGTGTGCATCACCTCGTCGAACACGTACACGGCCGCTCGTTTGCCCACTTTCAGCGCGGTCATCACGAACTGCATGGCCGCGGTCGATTTGCCGGCGCCGGCGGGGCCGAGGAGCAGCGTGGTCGAGCCGGCGTTGAGCCCGCCGCCCAGCATGGTATCCAAATTGGGAATGCCGCTCGAGCAGAGCTTGCTGTCGAACTCTGCGTGATGCTCGCCCGCGACCAGCCGCGGATACACCATCAACCCGCCCGTGACGATGTCGTAATCGTGGAAACCCTCGCGAAAATTCGCGCCGCGCACCTTGGTGACGAACAGCCGGCGACGGGCGCGCCCATAAGCGGGCGTGAACCGCTCGAGCACGATATTGCCGCCGACCAGGCTCTCGGGTTGCGTGTCGCCGAAGGCGGCGCTGCGGTCATCCAAGAGCAGCGCGGTGATGCCCCTGCCGGCAAATAGAGCCTTGAGCGAGAGCAGCGTGCGGCGATACCGGAGCGGTTCACCGGCCAAGAGCCGCAGCTCCGACAAGCCGTCGAACACCAAGTGCTGCGGCTGTACGCGCTCCACCTCGTCGCGCACGGCGTGGATCAGATCGGACAGCTCGGTGTCCGCCGGATGAAACACCGAGGCGTGACTCTGCGCCTCGAGGTCCGCGCCCGAGCGCGTCAAATCGCGCAGCTCGAGCCCGGCGAGCGACCAACCGTGCGAGCGGCAGGCGTTCTCGAGATCCGCCCGTGACTCGGTGAGCGACACGTACAGACAGCGCTGGCCGGCTTTGATTTGCGCCTGCACGAACTGCAGCGCGAGCGTGGTTTTGCCGGACCCGGGATCGCCCTGCAAGAGATAAAAACCTGCGCGCGCAAAGCCGCCCAGCAAGACGTCATCGAGACCTGACACCCCCGAGCTCACCCGTTCCGGGGGATTGGATTCGAAGCTCGTCACGCCGACTTACCAAACACCGGACACTGGCCACCAAACGTCATTCTTGCCTGACTTTAGCTGCTCTTTCGTGCACCCGCAGCTTGGATCGTGTCACACCCAAACTGTGACATTGTTGCGCGTAGAACCCGCGGCGCCCGCCGCATCGGAATCGCCGCCGCCGGACGTCGCGCTTCGGCCCGCGCGGTGATTGCCTGCTTCAAAGTGGGCAATTGCCAGAGTTTTTTGATGGTCACGCGCCGCGACCGAGCCCGTCCCAGCCTTCGGCGTCGCGGACGTGCGCCCGCGTGACGGGTCACTGGCACGCGGCGCCGTTCAGCTCGTGCGGCAAAAATGGAAACGCGGTGCGCGTGCAAGCTGAACCGGCCTGCCCGCGATCACGCGAGACGCCTTGCGTGATGCTCGGCCGCAGCCGAGCGATCGCGGTCGCCGAAGCGTCGGAGGCGAAGCATCGGGGGCGAGCGCGCTCGTGACGCAGCGTGCGTTCATGCGGTGTGCGGCGGCGCTCGAGCTCGCTTTGCCCTGACGCTCACGCAGTCTCAACGAGGCGTAGTTCTGGCTGCGGAAGCTCGTCGTTGAGCGCGCGCGCGTCATGGTCCGCGTGCTGACGCGATGCGTGGCGCGCGCGTGGGCCGTGACGCGGATTGCGGCGCGGGGTCGAAACGCGCCGCCGAAGGCTATGCCGACGCGCGATTCGAAGCGTGACCATCAAGCCAGCATCTTTTGCTCGTGATCTTTTGTCACTGCGCGGGGTGTGCGCGGTGTGCGCCGCGAAGAAAGGAGCGCGCGCTCACTGGCGAGCGCGCGAACGCGTGTCAATCTTCGGAGCCAGTTGGCGCTGAGCTTGCGCGGGCGGTGCACCGCGGCCGCACGCTGAGCTTGCGCGCGGCGCATTCGAACCGCTCGTTATCGCCGAGCGGACTCCCGGTAAGGAAAGGTTGGAGCATGAGAAGCAAAAACATCGCCGCGCTCGTCGCGGTGCTCGCGGCGCTCTCCGCGTGTTCGGGGAGCTCAGGCACTTCGCAGGTCGGAGGCGCGCAGGGCGGCTCTTCGAATGCGACGGGTGATGGAACAGGCGCCGGCAAAGGCGTCGGCGGAAGCTTGGATTTGGGCGTCGATGCGGGCACGGGAGTCGGAGCGAACGGGCCGAGCGGCAACGCGGAGGCCGGCGCGGGGGAACCCGGCGCGACCTGCGCGCAGAGCTCGTCGGTCGCGACGCTCAAGCCCCTGACCATGCTCGTGATGATGGACGATTCGGGCTCGATGAACGACGACGACAAGTGGAACCAAGCCGCCGGCGCGCTGAAGACGTTCTTCGCCGATCCCGCGACCGGGGGCTTGCGCGTCGGTCTGCGCTTGTTTCCGAGCGATCAGCCGACCGTCGGTTGCACGGATACCGAATGCGACATCGATGCCGATGCCGCGATCGCCGCCTGCAGTACCCCAGTGGTCGACATCGCCGCGCTCACGGCCGCGGCTGCGCCCGCGGACGCACAAGAGGCCAAGCTCTTGGCCGCGATCCCCCCGAACCCGCAAATGAAGGGCGACGGCAGCGGCGGCACTCCGACGTCGGCCGCGCTGCAAGGCGCGGAAAACATCGCCGTCAAATACGCGGCCGCGCACCCGTCCGAAAAAGTCGTGGTCGTTTTCGTCACCGACGGCGAGCCCGTGGGCTGTGACGAAAATATCGACCATATCGCCAAGATCGCCTCGGATACGCTGTCACAGCACAGCATCGAGACCTACGCGATCGGCATTTTAGGCTCGAACCAGGACACGCTCGATCAAATCGCGAAGGCCGGCGGGACGAAAGCGAGCATCATGATCGGAGGCAGCGACGGCGCCACCACCGAGCAGGACTTGCTGAAGGCATTCGGCGCAATTCAAACCTCGAACGTGAGCTGCGATTTCGCGGTGCCGGCTCCGCCCAAGGATTTGCAGCTCAGCTTCGACAACGTGAACGTGACGTACACGCCGGGCAGCGGCCCAAAGCAGACCTTGTCGCGCGTGCGCGACGCGGCAAGCTGCGGTGCGGCTGGCGGCTGGTACTACGACAGCAACAGCGCGCCGACCCAAATTCATTTGTGTGCAAGCGCGTGCACGACCGTGCAAGCGGATCCGAGCGCGGCCCTGAGCGTGCTCTACTCGTGCATCCAGAGCCAAGGCTACGTGCCGCCCAAGTGAGCCGGCCCCGCGGTTCGGCCGGTCGCGCCGAGACGCACCCTCGGGCACTGAGCGGCGCCGCGAGCACCGTACGTTCGGCGCGCGCAGCGGGGCGGGGCATTGACGGCCGGGCGGCGCCGTGAAAATCAGCGCTCATGGCCGGCTCCGTGCGCAAACGTCAGAAGAAGCTCGAGCGAGCTCGCAAAAAGCGGGACGCGCTCAAGAAAGATGCGCGCAAGCGCGAAGCGCAATTCCAAGGCAAGAGCCTGCTGCGCCTGGCTCAGGAGGCGCCGTTTGGCCCGGCGTGGGTCAGCACGACCCTCGACGAAAGCGCAGAGGACGGGCACCCGGGGCTAGTCACGGTGGTGGTCACCCGCCGAGTGCGCGGGGAGCTGCTCGCCCACTCCGTGCTCGTCGATCGCACGTGCCTCGGCATCAAGAACGCCCTGCTGCTGCCACTGCTCAGCGAGGTCGAGCTGCGTGACAGCCTCGATCAGCTGTTTTTAGAAGAGTACCGCGAGTGCGAGCCGCTCGAGGCGCAGTCGGTCGTGTTCCACGCGCTCGACTACGCGCGTTCGCTGGGCTTCTTCCCCGACGAGGATTTCGAGGTGGCGCTGTTCGAGCCGCGCCCCGAAGCGCTGCTCGATACGCCGCTCGCACACCCCGCTCAGCCCATCTACATCTCTGGGCCGAACGACGACGTACCGATGATCATCGACTGGTTGGAAGAGCGCGTCGGTGCCGGGAATTTCCAGCTCGTGCTCGGTCCTGACACCGACGGATGGCGCTTCGAAAACGAAGACGACGAGGACCTGACAGAAGAGGAAATCGAGACGACCGGCGAAAGCCTCGAGCCATGACGGCAGCGTGAGGAACGCCGCGCGCGCCCGATTCAGCGCCGCGCCGAACGTTGACCGCGCTTTCGACGCCATTGCCGGAGCGTCGCTGCGCATGCGGCCAATGACACGATCAGCAGCGAGCTGCGATTCGCGGGGCCGCGCGGCACCGTGCAGGAGCAGCCGGAATTGCTGCCCGAGCTCGCGCCCGCACTGCCGCCGGTTCCGCCGCCCGTGATGGTGCCCGCGCCGCCGACCATGGTGCCTGCGCCGCCGACCACGGTGCCTGCGCCGCCCACGTTTCCCGCGCCGCCGACTATGGTGCCGGCGCCGCCGACCGTGCCCGCGCCGCCCGCGCCGTTGCCGCCCGAGCTCGCTCCGCCTGCGCCGCTGGTGCTGTTCATGCAGCCCGTGCCGATGCGCACCTCGTACGTCGCGTTGGTGCCGATCGGTAGCGAGACTTGGCTCGGCTGGCCCGCGGTGGCGGTGAGCATGCCGGCGGAAGTGGAGTCGACGGTGACGGGATAGCTGCCGGGCGCGAGGCCCTCCACCGTGATGACCGTGGTGTGCGCGGTCGATGGCAATTGATTGCGCAGCGTAAAGCCGAGGTACGTTTTGTCGCTGCTCGCGGTGGCGGCGGTGTACTGGTCTCGATTGAGCTGCAGGTGGAGCTTCTGGCTGATGAAGTTGAGCTTCTTGTTGACGCCGTCGAGCGGCGTGACCGACAAGCAATTCCCCGATTGGGTGACGTCCGCGCCGTAGCCGTAGAGGCCAAAGATGGGGTCGACCGCGATGTCCGCGCTCAAGATGCGGATCGCGCCGAACAAGCCGAGATCGGCTTCGCCCGCCATTTGTCGCCAGCCGTTGTGCAGCTTGCCGTCTTCGGCGTTGCCGCGATAGACGTTGCCCTTCATGGCCTGATACGTCCAAGCCACGGTGCCGAGGTTCGCCGGGTCCGCGTCGATTTGCCCGGAGTTGATGGCGCTGACATTGGCGATCTTCGCGGCGTAGTTCAGGCGCTCGTCGACCTCGGGCGTGGTCGAGTGGTTCTGCACCCAATCATCCATGCAAATCCCGGCGAGGGATGCGGTGTATTGAAACTGCCACCAACCCTCACCGTT
>Ga0068856_100004545_pt1 | contig 13792 bp, 12 predicted proteins | sample KBSCornC62_FD_66595 | JGI IMG/M metagenome (GOLD analysis project Ga0068856, IMG submission 66595) | Corn rhizosphere microbial communities from Kellogg Biological Station, Michigan, USA - KBS Corn C6-2 | ecosystem: Host-associated > Plants > Roots > Rhizosphere > Soil ...
CTGCTCGATCGCGACAATTTCGTCGGCCGCATCCTGACGGGCCGGGTCAATTCGGGTGTGGTCAAGCTCAACCAGCCGATCCACGCGCTCAATTCGGAGGGGAAGGTGGTCGAGACCGGCCGCGCCTCCAAACTGATGACCTTCCATGGGCTGGAGCGGGTTCCAGTCGACGAAGCGCGCGCGGGCGATATCATCAGTCTCGCCGGCTTGGCCGTCGCGACCGTCGCCGATACGATCGCCGACACCTCGGTCACCACCCCGATCCAGGCACAGCCGATCGATCCGCCGACCTTGTCGATGCGCTTCGCCGTCAATGACAGCCCCTTTGCGGGGCGCGAAGGCACCAAGGTCACCAGCCGCATGATTCGCGACCGCCTGTTCCGCGAGGCGGAGAGCAATGTCGCGATCCGGATCACCGAGGCCGCCGACAAGGACAGTTTCGAGGTTGCCGGCCGCGGCGAGCTTCAGCTCGGCGTGCTGATCGAGACGATGCGCCGCGAGGGCTTCGAACTGTCGATCAGCCGCCCGCGCGTGCTGTTCCACCAGGACGAGAACGGCAATCGTACCGAACCTTACGAAACCGTCGTGATCGACGTCGACGATGAATATTCGGGCACGGTCATCGACAAGATGGCGATCCGCAAGGCCGAGATGACCGACATGCGCCCGTCGGGCGGCGGCAAGACCCGTATTACCTTCTCGGCGCCCTCGCGCGGCCTGATCGGTTATCATGGCGAGTTCCTGTCGGACACGCGCGGCACCGGCATCATGAACCGGCTGTTCGAGAAATATGGCCCCTATAAGGGACCGATCGAGGGCCGGAAGAATGGCGTGCTCATTTCCAACGGCACCGGCGAAGCGGTCGCTTATGCCTTGAACGCGCTCGAGGAGCGTGGGCCGTTGATGGTCGATCCGGGCGAGGCGATCTACGAAGGCATGATCGTCGGCGAGAATGCCAAGACGGACGATCTGGAGGTCAATCCGCTCAAGGCCAAGCAGCTCACCAACTTCCGTGCATCGGGCGGCAAGGATGACGCCATCCGCCTGACCCCGCCCAAGCGGCTGACGCTCGAGCAGGCGATCGCCTATATCGACGAGGACGAACTGGTCGAAGTCACGCCCAAGAATATCCGCCTGCGCAAGCGCCACCTCGATCCGCACGAGCGCAAGCGCGCCAAGCGGACGATGGAAGCCGCCTGAACGACCTCGATCGCCTGAGGCTGGAGGAAGACGGCGCGCAGCTGTTTCGCGGTGCGCTAGACGAAGCCGGTCTCGGGGCCATCGAATCGGCGCTCGCCGACCTGCCCGCCGATCGAGTGGGCATGCGGCTTTACGGGCGGCCCGACCTCGCACGGCTGCTGGCTGCGGACGCGCCGATCGGCGCGATTGCGGCCGGCGCGCTCGGCCCGACCTGCTTTCCCGTGCGTGCAATCTTGTTCGACAAGAGCGCGGCGGCCAATTGGGCGCTCGGCTGGCATCAGGACCGCACCATCGCGGTGCGCGAGCGCAAGCCGGTCGCGGGGTTCGGGCCCTGGACGGTGAAGAGCGGAATCACGCATGTGGCGCCCCCGGTCGCGATCCTCGAGCGGATGGTGACCTTGCGGCTCCATATGGATCCGGTCCCCGCGCTCAATGCGCCCCTGCTGGTCGCGCGCGGCAGCCACCGGCTCGGCATGGTCGCCGAAACGGAGATCGACAGGCTTGTCGGGCAGGCGGAGCTGATCGCCTGTCTGGCGGACCGCGGCGACGCCTGGCTCTATCGCACGCTCATCCTCCATGCTTCTGCCGCGGCCGCGGAACCACGCCGTCGGCGGGTGCTCCAGGTCGACTATGCGGCGCGGGCTCTGCCGGAGGGGCTTGAATTTCTCGGTCTTTGAGGTGCCTGCGCGGCCAAGCGAGGAACGACGGCGCGCGCTCGCCGGTTGATACGGCCCGAACAGCAGGAGGCGTATGATGGCGAATGTGGCAATGCAGAAGAAGGGCCTGACCACCTTCGGCTGGCTGGCGCTCGGCGGCGTCGCGGCGGCCTTGCTCAGCAGCAAGGAGCGGCGCGACAAGATCCTGAACGGCGCGCGCGATCTGGCAGGCAAGTTCACGCGCTCGACGTCGTCGGACGCGCAAGGCGCAAGCGCTCCGCAGGGCTGAGCGATGGATTGACCCCTCTCCGGATCGGCGCTTTGATGCCGTCCGGGGAGGGGTTTCATGGACTTCAAGCATCCGCATCCGGTGGGACCGGCAAGCCCGATCATCCTGCTGGCGGCGCTTGCGCTGTTCGCCCTGCTGGTCGCACTGAAATCCGGCAAAGGCGCGGGAGAAAGTGGCGCCCGCCGTTCGCGCCGGTCGATCCTGGGTATCATCGTCCAGACGCTCGGCTTCGCCGTGGTCGGTGCCGGCACTGTGCGGATCGGCCTGCCGCCCGCATCCCCGGCCGCGATCGGTCAAGCGGCGGTCATTCTGTTCTTGTCAGGTGTGACCTGCTGGCTTTTTGCGGCATCGAAGCGCGCCTTGGGGCGCAATTGGAGCATCGTTGCGCGCACGCGTTCGGGGCATGAACTGGTCACCTGGGGGCCGTTCGCTTATCTGCGCCATCCGATCTACTCGGCCTTGTTCCTTTGGCTGCTCGCCATGGCGGTGGCGTTGGGCCATCATGATGGTCTGATCGCGGGCATCCCGCTCTACTGGATCGGCACGATCCTGCGCATCCGCGAGGAGGAAAAGCTGCTCCGCGCGCAGTTTGGAGCGGACTATGATGCTTATGCCGCGCGGGTGAAGCGCTTCGTCCCCGGCATCATCTGAGGCTGCGCGTCGTCAGAAGCGCGCGGCGAGCGCGAGCCCGCCGCTTCCACCATCGCCCCAGGGCACCAGACTGACCCGATCGTCACGGCGGTGCGTCAGCAGCAGGCCGCTGCCCGTGCCGATCGCTGCGCCGGCGAGACAATCATACCAATGATGCTTGCGCGCCTCGACGCGCGCCGCCGCCACGAAGGTTGCCGCGGCAAAGGCCGGCAAGCCGGCCTTCCACCCGTAGCGGTTCTCGAGTGTCGCCGCCGCGGCGAAGGCCTCGGCACTGTGGCCCGACGGGAAGCTCCGGCGGCCGCTATGATCGGGCCGTTCCTCGGGAAAGGCGCGCTTGAGGCCGTAAGCGACGCCGCCCGCGAGCAGGACGCTCCCGCCGGCCTGAAGGTCGCCGGGCCAGTCGCGCTGCATCGCGGGCACGCCGAGCGCTGCTGCGATCAAGACGTCACGGCCGATATTGCTGGCCTGCGCCCAGCCATGCGGGCTCGCCTGTGCCGGCGCGGCGGTGAGACTCAGCGCGAGCGAGAGGCAAAGCGGGCGCATTTGCGGCCTCGAAGTGACGACGAAAGAGGTCTGTTAAACCAGCGACGCGGCGTTGCGGTCCATCAGATCGAGATAGGAAGCCGCGGCGCGCACCTCGTCATGCCGCGCGCGCAGCAGAGGATCGATCGCCTGCTGGCGCGGCTCGCGCAGCATGTTCTGCAGCGCGCAGGCGATCGCGCCCGCGTCGGGCGCAACGATCGCGCGCAAGCCGGCCCGTGGCAGGATCTCGGCGAGTGCGGTCGAACAGGGCGTGACCACCGCCGGCAGTCCGTCTGCCAGAGCTTCGACCAAGGCTGCGGGATAACCCTCGTAGCGCGAGGTCATCAGGAAGCAGGAGGCGCGCGAGAGCCATGGACGGATGTCCCCGACATGACCGGCCAGGCGGACGCGCTCATGCAGGCCGAACCGGTCGATCAGCCGGGTCAGCCGCGCCCGCTCGCCGCCGTCGCCCAGGATGACCAGCCGTGCGTCGGTCCATCGGCTCAGATGGGCCATCGCCTCGATCGCCAGCACGAAATTCTTCTGTGGCTCGAGCCGGCCGGCGGCGACGATCAAGGTCGGATCCCGCTCGGATTCGGCGCGACCTGCCGCCCCGGCGGCGAAGATCGGATCCCAGCGTGCGGCGACACGATCGCGCCCAAGCAGTCGGGCAGCTTCCGCGCGCAGAGCCGGGCTCATCGCGACCAACCCGTCCAGCCGCGCGGTGAGGATGCGTAGCGCCTGTTGCCGCAGCCATCCGGCGGGGGTGCCGCGATTGGGCGGACCCAGCGGGTTGCTGATCTTGCAAAAGGCCGCCGCGCCCGAGCGGTCCCTCCACCCGAAGACGGCCATGGGCAGAAGGTGGAAATTGCCCGGACCGAACACTGCATCGGGGCGAAAGCGGTCTGCCGCCCGCGCCAGGGCCAGGCCCAGGCGGATGCGCGACAACGGGCCCCGCGGCAGGCGGGGGCTGGCGGCCTCGACCTCCACGCCCGGATCCACCAATGATCGCAGCGGACCGGCCTCGGTCCCGCAGAAAATTCGGACGGTGCGGCCCAAATAGGCCCATTGATTGGCCAGCCGGATCGCGACGCGTTCGGTGCCGCCGCCGGAAAAATCGTGGAGCAGGATCAGTATCCGCCTGGCCATGGGCGGCACCACGGCGGTCCGAGCGGGAGCTCCGGCAGGCGCGGCGCGGTGCAGATCGTGAATCGAAGCTTCCAGCATCGCTGCAAAGACGGCCCCGCCGTGGCAAACCCGCATCACCGTAAAGGTGGATTGTGACGGCTCTGCGGGCCATGGTGCGGGTTGCCCGACATGGCGCCGTCTCGGCCCTGTCATGACCCGATCGATCCGCCTGGCTGGCAACATTGTCGCCCTGTCGGCGTCCCGCTATGAAGGCGGGGCGAACGGTCGCACGGGTCTGGATATGGTCGCAAGCGGGCTCAGTGCCGTGCTCATCGCGCATCGCGCGGCCTTGCTGCGTTTCCTGCGCGCCCGCGGCGCGGGTGAGGATGCGGACGACATCATGCAGGAGCTGTGGCTGAAGGTCGATCGGATGGAGGCGGCCGGGCCGATCGCCGATCCGCGCGCCTATCTGTTCCGCATGGCGGACAATCTGATGCACGACCGCGTGCGTGCCAATGTCCGCCGCAGCTCTCGCGAGCAGGCGTGGAGCGAGACCGGATATGATCCCGGCGGCCAGGACGAAACGCCCTCGGCCGAACGCACGCTGGCCGCGCGCCAGCGCCTGCGCCAGGTCGAGCGCGCGCTGGCGACGCTCGGAGAGCGGACCCAGTCCATCTTCCGTCGCTTCCGGATCGACGGCGTCACCCAAAGCCGGATCGCGCAAGAGGAGGGGATCAGCCTCAGCGCGGTCGAAAAACATCTTCAGCGCGCCTATCGCACCGTCGCTGCTTTGGTCGACGAGGAAGAAGGCGAGCAGCCGTCGCGGAGCCGGGCACCATGACCACGGATATCCGCGACCAGGCCGCGCTCTGGATGGCGCGCGCGCGCGATCCGCGCTTCTGCGACTGGGATACGCTGACCGAATGGCTCGAGGCCGATCCCGCGCACAATCTCGCTTATGAAGCGGCCTTCGCCGGACATGATCTGGCGGGTGCGCTGGCCAGCGAACAGCCGGCGGCGCCGATCGCCGACACTCGGGTTCCATCCACCTGGCGGCGTTCGCGGTGGATCGGCGGCGGCCTTGCCGGGGCGGTCGCGGCCGCGCTGGTCGCGCTGGTCGTCCCCAATTTCGCCCGGACCGCCGAGATGGTCGCGCAGACCGGACCGGGGGAGCATCGGCTGATCCGGCTCGACGACGGCAGCGAGATCGCCCTGAACGGCAACAGCCGGCTCGTGCTCGATCGCAGGAATGGCCGCACCGCGCGGCTCGAGCGCGGCGAGGCGATGTTCAATGTGGTGCATGACGAGACACGCCCCTTCACGGTCGACACGGACGGCGCGCGGATGGTCGATCTCGGGACGCGCTTCGATGTGGTGCGCAACGTGCACGGGAGCGAAGTGGCGGTGGCCGAAGGTGCCGTCCTCTACGATCCCAATGGCGCGGCCGTGCGGCTCGGACCGGGCAAGCTGCTCCGCAAGGCGGACGGCAGCGACATCGTCGAGGTGAACCAGACCGATCCGGCGGGCGTCGGCGCCTGGCGTTCGGGACGGCTGGTCTATCGCGACGCCCCCTTGTGGCGGGTGGCGGACGATCTTTCGCGTGCCACGGGAGCCGCGGTCGCGGTCGATCCGACGGTGTCGGGGCAGCTTTTCACGGGGGCGATCACGCTCGCCAGCGCGGATCGCGAGACGCTCGCCCGGCGCCTCGGACCGTTGCTCAATGTGACGGTCGCGCAACAGCGCGATGGTCTGTATCTGAAGGCGCGTGCGCCCCGCTGAGACATTCGCGATTCTGATGATGGTAACGATGGCGGGCTCCGCGCTCGCCGCGTCCCCTGTCGACGTGGATATTCCGGCGGCCACGCTTGGCGATGCTGCCATCCGTCTTGCGCAGGAGGCTGATGTCACGATCGGGGTGGTCGATCCGTCGCTCGTCCATCTGCCCACGCCTGCCGTCCGGGGCCGGCTGGCGGTCGACCGCGCGCTCGAACGCCTGCTGAAGCATCTGCCTGCCCGTGCCGAGCAGGTCGATGCCGTCACCTGGCGCATCGTGCCCTCCCGGCGCGTCGAGCAGGCGCCACCACGCCCCCAATTGGCCCCACCGCCGACGCCCACGCAGCCGGCGGCGGTGCCGCAAGCGACTGAGGCGGGCGAAAGCGACATCATCGTCACGGGCAGCAAGACGGGCACCCGCTTCGATCGCTATGCCGGCACCGCGACGATGCTTTCGGGCAGCAGCTTCTCGCTCGGCGAACAGGGCACCGGCAGCGACGCCCTGGTCCTGCGCCTGCCGACCTTCGGCTCGACTCATCTGGGGTCGGGGCGCAACAAATTGTTCATCCGCGGCGTGGCGGATTCGAGCTTCAACGGGCCTTCGCAGGCGGTGGTGGGCGAGTATCTGGGCGACGTCCGGCTCAACTATAATGCCCCCGATCCCGATATCAGCCTCTACGACGTTCGGTCGCTCGAGGTGATCGAGGGGCCGCAGGGGACACTCTACGGTGCCGGGGCGCTCGGCGGGGTGGTCAGGATCGTGCCCGAGCCGGTCGACATGAACCGGGCGAGCGCGGCCGCGGCGCTGGACGGTGCGATGACCGCGCATGGCACTCCGGGGTTTGACGCCGTCGGGCTCTTCAACCTGCCACTCGTGCCCGAGCGCCTGGGTCTGCGCGTGCTTGGCTTCAAGACGCTCGAGGGCGGCTATATCGACGACAAGGAGCGCGGCCTGGCCAACGTCAATCGGACGCACAAGAGCGGCGGACGGGCGGCGCTGGACTTCCGCCCCGGCGCGTGGCGGATCGAACTCGGGCTGGTCGAGCAGAATATCCAGGCCGACGACGGCCAATATGCCCGACGCGGCGACCCGGGGCTCACGCGCCGTGACCGCGTCGGACAGCCGTTCGACAATGATTATCTGCTGGCCCACCTGACCGTCGCGCGCGATTGGGGACGGACCTCGTTCGTCTCGGCCAGCGCTTTCGTGCGCCAGAGAGTCCAGTCGCGGTTCGATTTCACCCCCAACGGCGCCGCCAATCCGCGCATCTACGACCAGGGCAATCATATCGACCTGTTCAGCAACGAAACGCGGCTATCCCGCCAGGACAGCGACGGAAGGGGGTGGGTGATCGGCGCGAGCCTGCTGCACGATCAGGAAAAGCTGACGCGCGAGGTCGGCTTGCCGACTGCGCCGGTCCGGATCCTCGGCCTGTCGAACAGCGTCACCGAAGGCTCCCTGTTCGGGGAGGCCGGCTGGCGTCTGCTCAAGGGGGTCGTGGCGACGGCAGGCGCGCGCGTCGAATATGCCCATCTGGTCGGCCAACCGCTCGACCGCCCGGCCCGTGTCGGCGAACCGCGACGCGACGAAGCGGCGCTGCTGCCGTCCTTGTCGCTATCGTGGCAGGTGCATCCGCGGCTGATGCTGTTCACGCGCTATCAAGAGGGGCTGCGCCCCGGCGGCCTGTCGGTCACACCCAATCCCGGCGGCCCGCCCTCGGTGCAGCGCTTTCACGGCGATAGCCTCTCGTCGATCGAAGGCGGCGTCAAATTGCTGCCGGGGGCGGACGAACGGTTTCGGGCGGCGGTCACCTTTTCCTATGCGCATTGGGAGAATATCCAGGCCGACCTGGTCGATACGCGCGGGCTGCCTTACACATCCAACATCGGCGCGGGGCGGATCTGGGGGGCGGAAGCGTCGCTCCAGTGGCGGCCGATCAAGCCGCTGGGGATCATCGCTGCGCTTTTCGCAAATGACAGCCGGCTGACCGACGCGGAGCCCGCGGTCAGCGGCAAGCAGAGCCAGGAACTTCCCAACGTTCCGCACCTCGGCGTCAGCGGGAGAGCCGACTGGCGCCAACCGCTCGGCGGCGGCTGGCAACTCGATCTGAGCGCGTCCGCGCGCTACACCGGTCATTCACGGCTGGGGCCGCGGCCCAATCTCTACATCCAGCAAGGCAATTATGCGCTGGCCAATCTGAGCGGCCGGCTCGGCACCGAACATTGGGGCCTGTCGCTCCAGCTCGATAATCTGCTCGACGCGCGCGGGAGCATGTTCGCGCTCGGCAATCCGTTCGGCGTCGCGGCGGGGCGGCAGTTCGTGCCGCCGCGGCCGCGCACGATCCGCCTCGGCGTGGATGCGCACTTCTGATGCCGCGCCGTTGCGACATCTGGCGGGTGGGTATCGTGCCGGCGTCGATCGGAGAGGTAGCGGCGACCGGGCTCGCCGGGCGGGAGATCGCCTGGCTGCCCGAGGAACCCGGCTTCCGCTTCCTGGCCGATCCGTTCGGCCTGTGGCGGCGCGAGCGCCTGCATTTGTTCGCCGAGGCTTATGATTATCGCACGCGCCACGGCGTGATCGAGCATCTGAGCTTCGATCGCGACCTGCGGCTGCAGGATCGCCGCACCGTCCTGCGCGAGGATTGGCATCTGTCCTATCCTTATGTCTTCGAGGCCGAAGGTGAGACCTGGATGCTGCCGGAGGCGCACCGCTCGGGACGCCTGACACTTTATCGGGCGGCGGCCTTTCCCAATCGCTGGGAGCCATCGGCGGAGATCGCGCTCGATGTGGTGCCGATCGACGCCACACCCGTCTGGCATGACGGCCTGTGGTGGCTCTTCTACAGCGGCGGCCCCGATCGGGCGGCGCGGATGGGCGCGCTTCACCTGGCCTGGGCCGAGCGGCTCACAGGGCCCTGGCATCCGCATAAGCTCAACCCCGTGCGGCGCGATGTGGGGGGAGGGCGGCCGGGCGGGACGCCGTTCATGGAAGGGGCCGACCTCTGCCTGCCGGTCCAGGATTGCCGCCGCACCTATGGCGGCGCGATCCGCATCCTGCGTTTCACCCGCCTCATGCCTGATGCGGTGGAAGCCGAGCTCGGTCCGCTTCTCTCCCCGCCCGCCGACACGCCTTATCGCGAAGGATTCCATACGCTGTCGGCGTGTGGGGCGGTCACCTTGATCGATGCGAAGAAGGTCGATCGGACCGGCCGTGGCTGGCTTATCGATCTGGCGCGTGTGCTTCGGAGAGCGCGAGCCTGATCCGACCCAACGCGGCCGAGCCCGCCTGCGCGAAGGCCGCCCCGCCGAACCTGTCGAGCACGCGCGCGCGTGCGGCCGCCCCCATTCGCGCCAGCCCGGCGGGGTCGCGCAGCAATTCGGCCAAGGTCTTGGCCAGCGCGTCCGCATCGCCCGGCGGCACGAGCCGGCCCGTCTCGCCGTCGGCAATGGAAAAAGGCAGTTCGCCGACCGCCGAGGCGATCACGGGCAGCCCGGCCTGCATCGCTTCATGCGCGGCGATGCAAAGCCCTTCGGATCGCGAGGGCTGCAGATAGAGGTGCAGGCTTGCGAGGAAGGCTCGGGGCTTGGTGAATCCGATGAAGCGCAATCGCTGCAATCCGGCCGCGCACGCCATGGTGACCAGCTCTGAATGAAGCGCCCCGTCGCCCGCCACGTCGATCTCGACCGGCATCGGTGTCGAAAAGCCACCTGCGTGCAGTTGGGCGAGGGCGGCGATCAGAACGTCATAGCCCTTCACTCGGTGCAATCGGCCGAGCGAGCCAATCCGGAGCGGCATGCCCGGCTGCCATGGCTGCGCCTGCGGCGCGCTCTCATCGGCGGAGAAGAGCGGCCATACCGCGATTTTCTCGGGCGCGATGCCGAGCCTGGCCTGCGCCCAGGCCGCGACATTGTTCGAATCCGCGAGCCAGAAGATGGATCGCCGCCGCCGCAGGCGGAGCAGCAAGGCGTTTGCCGGTTTCAGGAAGGCGGCATGCTGCCAACTGACCACGCCGATATCATGCATCTGGCCCACGATCTGCCCGAGCAAGGTCGCGCGCGTGAGCGAGGTCCAGATCAAATCGGGTTGCCAGTCCAGCACCTGGCGGTCGAGCCAGCGCAGGGCGGCAAGATGATCCTTTTCGCCACCCTCGCGGATCGTTACCGGCAGCCCCGCTTGCTCGATCGCGGGCAGACCGCGCCGGTCGCGCGGCGTCAGCGCGAGGATGCGGACGTCGCATCCTTCTGCCTGGAGCAGGCGGACGATTGCGGGCACCGGTGCGGAGGCGCCACCGCCCTCGAGCGAGTTGATGACATAGAAGACGCGCATCAGGCGATCGTCCCCTGCGCCGACGATCGGCGGGTCTGGCGCAGCACCATGAGGATCAGCAGCAAAGAGGCGCCGCCCCCCTGCAGGATGGCGTGCCATCCGGCGCCGGTCAGGCCCATGCCGAGCATCATCAGCGGCAGCAAGGGCAGCAGTCCCAGGTTGATCACGAGATTGGCCGCCACCGACAGGGTCGGGCGGCCGAGCGCGGTCAGCGCCGAGCTTGCCGGCGGTGCCGCCAGCCAGGCGGTCCTGGCGACGCCGAGCAGCAGCACCAGCCCGGCTGCGCCCGCGAAGGCAGGGCCGCCCAGCGCCACCGCAATCTGGCGCCCGAACAAGGCGAGGATCAGCAGCACCGGCGTCGCGGCGGCGAACGCCACCCCGGCGCAGCGGAACAAGGCTGCCCGCAGCGCCTGTCCGCTGCCGCCGCCCGCGACCAACCGCGCGAGCTCGGCATAAGCCGCCTGGCCCATGATCTGCGCCGGCTGTTGAATCACCACTGCGGCGCGCTGGGCAACGGCATAAAGCCCGGCGGCGGCGGGGCCCAGGATCCAGCCGACGAACAATGGCGCGATCCGCGCGGCCAGTTCGGTCAACGTGACGTCGGCATTGGCGGCGAGCATGAAGCGCCACAGGCCGGGATTTTCCCTGACCGCACCGCGCACCGTGCCGAGCAGCGCCGGATCGCGCAACGTGCGGCGGACCGCGATGATGCCCAGCAGCCACATCACCGCCCATTCGGCGAGCGCGGCGATCAGCCAGGCGACGAGGAAGGCCTTCAGGCCGAGCCCCAGCCAGGCGGCGATGCCCGCGCCCACCAGCCGCACCGCGGGCGGGACCAGATTATGCAATCCGAGCAGGTCGAACCGGCCGAGCAATTGCAGATAGCCCGCGGGGGTCGCGCGGATCGAGCCGAGCACCGCGAAACTATAGGGCAAAGCGAAGGCGATCGCGGTGGGCGACCAGCCGAGCCGCGGTCCGATCAGGGGCGCCAGGATCGCAGCGGAGAGGATCGACGCTAATCCGCCCGCCGCCTCGACCAGTCCGGCGAAGCGCAGCAGGCGGAGCATGCGCGGATGATCGTCGTCGGCCAGCGCCTGCGCGCCGTAACGCACGATCGCGTGCCAGCCGGGGAATTCGACGATGCCCCCCACCGTCATCGCAAAGGTATGGACCAGCACCAGCACGCCATAATCGGCCGGCCCCAGCACATGCGTCGCGATCACCATGTAACCGAGGCCAAGCACCGCCGAGGCGGCCTTGCCGCCCAGCAGCCGGACGAGATTGCCGTAAATGCGGGCGACCAGCCCTTGCGCTTGATTGTCAGGCATCGACGCCGTCGCGAACCGGCGCGGGCAGGCCGATGCCGGCCAGCCGTGCCACGACCTCGGCCGCGCGCACCGAGGACGGCGTGTCGTTGAGGTCGAACGTGTCGTCGAACAATTGCTTCTGGGCGGCGGCATAGCGACCGCCCGGATCGCGTGTCGCTTCGTTGAGCGCATCGCCCAGACGTGCGGGATCGTCGATCACGGGGCCTGCGCGCCAATAGGCATAATTGGGATCGTCGACCCAATCCGTCTCATGTGCATCGAGAAACACGCACGGCCGGGGCCTGAGCAGGAATTCGTAGATCTGGCTCGACACGTCCCCCAGATAGATATCGGCGAGATTGGTGTAAGTCATGTTGCTCGACGCACGGCTGCCGAGGTCGATGTGGATGTTGGGCGCACGCAGATAGCGATCGTCGATCCGCCCGGGCCGGTCGATGCGTAATTTGTCGATGGTCAGCGTGAAGGCGCGTTCGAACAGCATCACGTGCGGCGCGAAGATCAACTGATATTCGTCATGCTCGACAAACCAGTCGAGCACCTGGCGCCCCATCCGGTACCAGGACGACAAATGCGGCGAGGCGTGCGGATTGTAGAGCACGACCGGGCGCCGCCCGTCGATCAGCCCGTTCGGCGGGGTCGACGCATGGAGATCGAACTTGGGATAGCCGACCACGCTGATCCGGTCGGGATCGACCCCGGCATCCGCGATCAGCCGGCGCCGGACCTTCTCGCCGGAGACCAGGATATGGTCGAACCGTGCGCTTGCCGGATCGAAGCCGATCGCGCGGTCGCCCGCGCCGTGGCGGGTGTGGATGATCTTCAAGCCGTCGAGCCCGTAGCGCGTCTTGAGCAGGAGCGAGGTCTTCTCGGCCACGACCAGCATGTCGAGCGATCGGAAGAAATCGAGATTGTCGCCATAGAGCAGGATCTTGCCGGCGGGCGCGAAGGGTTGCGTCAGCGCCGCCAGGTAGCGCGATCGCCGACGGCGCAGGCGCAGCGGATGAAGGATCAGATTGTCGCGCAACCGGCTTCCGGCAAGCCGGACCACCTCTGCCTCGATGTGCGGATTGGCGGGGGCGAGGATCACCTCCATCTCCGGCACCAGGTCGGCGAGCGCGAGCGCGATCGGCAGGCTGTGCGCCACCTGGTGGACCTGGTCATGGTTGAAGAGGAAGGCCACCCGCATGATTGCCCGACGCCGCGACGGCACCGACTCCGCATTGTTCATGTTGATCCCATCACTCTGGATCTTGGTCATTTCATGACGTTGACCACGCCCCGTGGCGGTCTTTGTACAAGGTCGCTAGAGGGCGCGCATGCTGCGCATCACCGAACTCAAGCTGCCGCTGGGCCATCCGCCCGAGGCGTTACGCGAAGCCATTCGCGCGCGGCTCGGCCTTGCGCCCGACGCGCCGCTCGATTTCACGATCGCACGGCGCGCCAATGACGCCCGCCGCAAATCCGCGATCCTGATGGTCTATTCGGTCGACGTCGCGCTGCCCGACGAGGCCGCCATTCTCGCGCGTGCCGCATCCGATCCCCATATCCGCCCGACGCCCGATACCGATTATCGCTTCGTCGCGCGCGCTCCCAAAGGCTTCGAAGGGCCGCGGCCGGTGGTGGTCGGCGCCGGCCCCTCCGGGCTGTTCGCCGGGCTGATCCTCGCGCAGATGGGGTTCCGCCCGATCATCCTCGATCGCGGCAAAGTCGTGCGAGAGCGGACCCGGGATACGTGGGGGCTGTGGCGCAGGGGTGTGCTCGATCCCGAATCCAACGTCCAGTTCGGCGAGGGTGGGGCCGGAACCTTTTCCGACGGCAAATTGTGGAGCCAGGTCAAGGACCCGCGCTTCCTCAGCCGCAAGGTGCTGACCGAGTTCGTCGCCGCCGGCGCGCCGCCCGAAATCCTGACCGAGGCGCA
>Ga0068856_100004547_pt1 | contig 13791 bp, 7 predicted proteins | sample KBSCornC62_FD_66595 | JGI IMG/M metagenome (GOLD analysis project Ga0068856, IMG submission 66595) | Corn rhizosphere microbial communities from Kellogg Biological Station, Michigan, USA - KBS Corn C6-2 | ecosystem: Host-associated > Plants > Roots > Rhizosphere > Soil ...
CTCAGCTATCTCCTTTTCATGAATCGGGATGAAGGCTTCGTTGACAAGCGCTCCCGCTTCTGGAGCCCCCAGAGACGCCACCGATTCCAAGCTGACGTCCTTGCCGTGCTGACGAAGAAATGCTTCCAGTTCTCCTTCGAACTGGCCCCTGCCCTTTTCGCAAATGGAATCCGCCCGATTGATGAACTGCGCCTTCGTCAGTGAACCCGTATGGACTGTGACGGGCTCGGTCGCGACAGATTCGTCAGTCGATTCACTCTTCGCGCCACTCGAACCCCCTCCGCAACCGGCGATTGCCAGCAGGGCAAATAGCGCAAACACGGCGAAGCACATCCTCATCTTGACTTGTCTCCCCCTGCAAATCACTTGAATTAATTTTATCAATGACCCCTCGGTTCTGCCCGCTGCTCGTGAGAGCGATGCCTGCACCCCGTCGCGACAAGCTCGGGCGCAACGCCATCGTCACGGCCGTTTTGAGCCTCGAGCCGACCGGTAGCTCGGTTGACCGAAGCACAGAGATTTTGCGAGTTGACGATCAACCCCTTCTTTCCGCCCTGCATCGAGAGGACGAACTTGGTCACTGGCACATCGGGGATATCGGTAAAGGTGGAGCGAATTCCACCGTGGACCGAGTCAATACGGGAGTCGAGGACGAATTCCACGGGCAAGCTGTGCGGCCCATGCAGCGCGATCACCATGTCGGGCAGCTTGTGGGAGGAAGAGCGCAAGTAGACCGGCCCTTTCAGCGGCTTGTCGAGCAGTGGCGTGTAGACGCGGGCCCGGCCATATTCAGCCCCTTTCGGGCAGGCCTTCGCGGTGAATTGCACCCTGGTGCAGATCGTGCGAATGTGGGACTGGTCTAGGAAGGCGGAATGCGACAGGGTGACTGCTGCGCTGGCGAAGTTGGCATCTCCCGAACGTGGCCGTACCACCGCACGCAGAGCGGGGTGACCGCCGCGTCGGGTCCCGCCGCGCAGACGCAGGGAAAGCCTCGGCCTGAAGCCGAGGGATGCGCAATCGGCAGCTTGGAAGCGGTTCGAGTCGTGCTTGGACTTCCCTTCGGAACTGAACAGGGTCGCGGCGATCGACAGCGGTTCGCAGTTGGTCGGGTTGAGGGTGAAACCGCGGCGATTGAGGTGGACGCGGAGGTCGCGTAGCCGCACTGGCACGCCCTTGAAGATTTGAGGCAGGGGCGTGGTCTTCAGGGTGAGCTGGGCCGTTCGGGGATCGAGGTAGGCGGGGGCTCTAGTGACGACCACACCGAGATCGAATGGGCCGGCGAGCGCGGGCACGATCGCCACGCCGGAGAGCGGCGCGCCCTCATATGGCCCCGCCAGGTAAACCTTGCCGTTAACCCAGGTGAGGATCTGGCCGACCCCGGCTCCGGCATCGACGGTGCCAATCTGGGCGCTAGCGGGACACGAGGGGCGTTCGAGCTCGGCGGTCCCCGTTCGGCTTGGATTGGCCGCCGCGGCGATCTGGGCATCCGAGCAGCGCCCGACGCCCCTCAATGAGGCGAGCAAGCCAGGAGGAGCGGTGCTGGCGAATGAAGAGAGCTCCTGGTCTGCATCGGTGCGCGTTACGTCGATCTCCAGCGGACTGAAGGCTCCGGCCAACGGATTCGTGGTTCCGGCCTCGAATCCGGGATCGAAGGGGCGTTCTGAGAGCGATCTGTGACAGGGACTCCCGTCGGGATTTCGGCTGATGTCGTATGAGCTCGTAACCGTGTGCGGGGTGCCGGGGTCCTGCCAAGAGTAGAAAGTGGCTTCGATCGTCTTCTGCCCGCAGGTCTGCGGATTCACCAGGCCGGCCCTGGGGCCACCGTTCACCTTCATCTCAACTTCGGAGACCGGCAGCTGCGGCAGGCCTTTGAATTCGGCAGTAATTTGGCCGGTTTCCGGGTCCAGCCTCAATTCGCCCGCCAACTTGACCTGAAGGCCGAGGTCTTCGTCTTCGATGGCAAGGTAGAGGGCCAGGAAGGAGCCAAATGGATTGTCATAGGGCTGGGCGACGTAGACACGGCCTTCGATCGTTTTGTCCTGCGGTAGCGCTGGACTCTTGAGGCGCAGGGTCCCAAACTGGGACGCATCGGGACAGCGCACTGGCCCGCCGTTGGGGATGCCTGTGGCGGGATCGATGCCGATCTCGGTCGGCGAGCAGGCCTCGAGACCCTGGGCCGCCGACGGAGACACCGTCATCCCCCTGGGAAAAGTGACGACGACTTTCTTCATCGGCGGCGTGGCGATTGCCTTGACATTGCCGTTCACGGCATAGAGTTCGTCGGCGTTTTCGACTTCGTCGTTTTGCTGGTGAACCCTCAGATCGACGTCGAGTCCGGTCGGACCGCCCGCATCTTGGGACGTCGGCTGTATTTTGACTTCGGGCTCGAAATGAAAGCGGGGGTCCTGGCAACCGTCGACGTTGAGGTGGTCGCCATATTCGACGGTCGGACTGAAATCACCAGGGTGCTGATAGGAGTCGAGGCGGATACGAGCGCCGCCGTTATCTTCCCCGCAATCCATCGGGTTGGTGAGGAAAGGACGGACCGTGCCCGCCCCAAAGGGAGCACCGGTAGCAGTGCCGTCTTCCTGCAATTTGGAGTAATAGCGGAACCTGTCGTGCGACGGGTCACCGGGCACCCCCCAAATCGTGACTTCCGAGCCGCGTACCTGGGCGAGACTCGAGATATCAGGCGTCACCGTCTTGATCGCGTACCGGCGGAAGGGATCAAGCGTCGAGTAGATGTGCGCCTGCAGGACTATCGAGTTGAAGCCAAGATCAGCCAGGACCCCCTTCGGTGGCTTCAAGTTGTAGATCGGGATACGACTGAAGAAGCCCCAGTGCGGCGGTCGGCCGGCTCCGTGGTTTTCGGTCCCGTCATTGAGGTCGATGTTCAGATAGCCGACCTGGGTGTCGGGCGGGCAGGCGGTCGAGTTGTTGGTTGCTCCTTTCGAGGCAAAGTCCACCGCATCGCATTTCGGAACCGCCTCTGGATTGCCGACAAAGCCAGTTGGCAGCGTTAGTTCGACCGTCCGCACGGCAGCGGACGGTGCGATGTAGCGAGTTCCATCCCCTGCGGGTTCGGGGGGGTTGACGGCCGTTTCCTCCGTGAGGTCGAAGTTGGTCCGCAGCTCGAAGGGGTGGTCAGAGGCCTGGCGGGATGGCTGGCCAAAGGGGTAGGCCGCACTGAAGGCATCGGTCACGAAACTGCTCGGGAGAACCCCAAAATCTGGGTTCTTATGTTCGAACGTCACTCCGTCGACATCTTCGGCGCAGGGAGGAAGCACGCTGAGCTGCGCTTCTTCCTGCGCGCAAGGCGCGCCGCCAGGCAAGCTGGCGCTACCGCCATAGAGGATCGCGGTGTTCGTTCCTCCACCTGGGACTTCGAGGTCGGGGGGCGTAGAGACGTCGATGAACAGGCTGGGCAGGTAGCCGGTGGGTTCGACGCTGCCGAGCCCGGTGCCGCGGTCACCGGGCGCGGGAGCAAGGAGCGGCAGGAGTTCGGCCATCAGCGTGCACTTGACGGTGGAAGTCCCAACCCCTGAGCAAGCACTTGGTTCGATTGCCGGATCGGGCCAGTCGACGGCAGTTGCCGTGACGCCGGACGGCAAGCGGTCTTCAACGACGAGAGCATTGGAACCGACTTCATCGCCGATATTTCGAATCCGGAGAGCGAATTGTCCCTCGGCGGTGCTGGCATTTGCGTCGCCGGGCGCAAGGTTGGTGGGACCCCAAGTTGCCTTGAGGTCGTAGAGAGGGCCGGTGGCGGCGCGGGCGCTGCTAGTCGAGAACAGCACGACGAGCAGCGCGACGATGCCGAGAAGCGCGCGGCGATTCCTCATCGTCGGCTCCCGCGCTTGGACCTACCGGACGGATGGTGGCGAGGTGAGTGAGGATGGTGATATTTCTTTCCGTGCCTCTTGACGCAGCGTCGCCTCCCGCGCTTCGCTGTTTTTCCGCACCGCGATTTGGATGAACCTCCTCGTACCAGGTTGCCGCGGCCACGGAAGTTCGAGCTGGCTGGGTTCACCACCATCGGCGGAGGCCGCAGTGAGCCTTGACAGGATTCGCCTTCGCAACGCGTGACTTGGGGAGGAGGCATGAAGCCCCCGCCAATCCGCGCGTCATAGACATTCGAGACGGAGTCCCGCTCAAAGCCAGTGAGGCTGCCGCCGGGCGGTACCACGGCAAAGAAGATGTTGCTGCCATCGTGGTCTACGGCAAAGACCCGTGGCGCCGAACCACCGCTCCGGTAGGCGTTCACGCCGTCGGTCACGAGATGCAGGGCTCCGTTGCGCCATTCGTAGATGTCGGTGCCGCCGTTGACGTCGGTGGGGAGCAAAGCCTGCGAAGTCGCGAAGGCAACCGTACTGCCGTCGGCTGAGAGCCGATCGTCGAAGCCCGGACCGAGGTAAGGTGAGCCGAAGCTGTTGGTGGTGGTGCCTTTGTGATCGCAGCTCAGACACTCAACGCTGCGGTCACGGTCGTCGTAGCGATACAACTCCTCGCAGGGTCCGGGCCCTTCGTTGCGGGGTGAGGCGCATTCGGAGGCAACCGCGTCCCTTGTCAATCCATGCGATGCATCGGCTCTGAACAGCAGTACGTTGCCATCGGTTGAGAGAAGCGGGCGCTCTTCCCCAGGGGGGAGGACGTTTGCTTCGACCGTCGAGACAAAGTGGACTTGGCCTGCGCTCAACGCATAGAGGTTGAGCTTGCCCTGACGGCCCTGCCCTTGCACCAATTGGTTCTTCGAAAGGAAGTAAACATGGGAGAAGTCGTCGGAGACCAGCACCCCCGCGAAGCCTTCTCCGTTGCCCTGCAGATCCGCGCCGCCGGCCAAACAGGTAAGGCAGGCGTAGTGCTGTCCTGAAATGGCTTCCTCGTCCCAGCGGTAGACATCGGCGCCGCCATTTGCGTCGTCCGGAGCGAGGGCGCTGGCAGTGGCGAAGTAAGCATGGCGACCGTCGGGTGTGACACGCAAGAGAGTCGCTTTGCCCCGGTCGATTTCGATCGTCTCACCAGATCCTCCGTTTGCTTCGCGGTCGCGCTCGTAGAGCCGCAGCGACTCGGAGCCGCAGGCGCCCGCGCCTGGTTCACCCACGTTGGGCTTGGCGAGAAAATAGACTCGGGAGGCGTCACTCGTGTCGATCCAGTGATAGCCAGGCTGATAGTCCGGTTGCGTGGGATTGAGAAAGCTGGTCCCGTCGATTACGTCGAGTCCGCAGAAATTGGGGAGTTCGTCAGGCATGATGCTGATCGTTTCCCCTCCTTTTTCAGGCGGGCCAAGGCGGGCCGCTCCGACGTCTTCGAGCTGCTTGCTCTGGGCATCGATGAAAAGAACATGCGAGCCATCGTCGGTCACGTCCACAGTTTTTTCCCAAGTGGGACTGGATTGACCCGCGTAGCTTTTGAGCACTTCCTGATTTCCTTCGCGAATGCGAACCAGGGTGGGCGCGGGAGGCGAAGCGAGCGCGGTGGATCCCCGCACGCCGAAAACAAAAGTGCCCAGAGTTGGCGTGATCGCATCCAGCTTGTAGGCGAGCGAGCCGCCGCCGAACTGCTCTGCGGCAGGCGGAATCAGGCTGTGGGAACGCCAGCCTTCGGCGGTTCTGCCGGCGAGAAACAGATTCCCCGCCCCGTTCGTCCCAGCGGGGGCGCCGCCGGCTACGCTCCAGACGAGCTCTTCGCCGCCCCAGGCCGCGGGGGAAAAACCAATGGGAGGAACTTCCGAGAAGACATTTTGGTTGCCCTTGTCAGGTTCGTTGACCAACTCGATACCGCGACAGGCGCCCAGGTAAGTTGTGTGACGATCGGATCGGACACCTTCGTTCGGGCAGCTGACGGGCGGTGCAGCGAGCGTGGTGAAGCTCTGTGCCTCGCTTTGGGCGCTACCGCCGGCGTTTTCGGCGACTACCCTGAAGGCATAGGCAGTGGCAGGCTGCAGGCCGTCGATCTCTTCGCTGACCAGGACTGACGTCGTGCTGCCCGCCGGTAGCGAATGGCTTGGCTCTGTAATCCAGCTCGCACCACCATCTTCGCTGAATTCGAAACGATATGAGGTGGCAGCATTTTCGGGGTCGATAAAGGCATTGATCCGAGCTGAGGTCTGAGTCTTGGGCGCCGCCCCTCGCCCTTCTGCAAGCGGTGGCGCCGCGACGGTGGTGAACTGCCTGATTTCAGAGGTGGTCGTACCCGGGCTGTTGGAGGCAGCGATGCGCACGCAATATTGCTGGGCCGGGATCAAGCCGATTATCGTTTCTTCGACAGGGGTCGGTCCCGCGTTTGCCGGGATCAGGTGCGAAGGGGAATCCGAAAAGCCCTTGCCCGTCAGGCATTCGGGGCTGGAGCTCGTCTGAAAACGCCAGGTCGTTTCGGTGTCCTTCGGATCGACCGTGCCACTGACGTCAACGGTATGGGCGGTTGGGTTCGAGGGCGGGTTTATAGTCAGGACGGCCGGCTGCCCGGTGCGGAAGCGATCGACTTCGGAGAAATTCTTCGCTCCTGTTTCATCGTTGGTGGCCACCAGGCGCACTTGATATTGAGTGAATGGCTCAAGCCCAGAGAGGTCTGCGGCAACACCGTGCGTGGTGTTGTCAGCTGGGACGATATGTTCGGGAGCCGTTTTAGAATTGGCGCCGGTCCAGGCCGCTTCATTGCCTTCCTTGTATTCAAAGTAGTAAGTGTTTTCGAGCCCATCGGGATTTATCGTTCCACTGACATGAGCGGTGTGAATTGAATTGCTGGTCGTGTGGTTGATCGTAAGGTCAGGCGCAGTTCCAACGACTTCAGGCGGGCCGAAGACCATGACCTTTGTTCCGCCAGCCACATAAACCCTGTCGAGCGCGTGGTCGTAGGCGACCGAACCGCCCGAGATCAAACCTTCACCGAAACGTTCAACCAAATCACCGTTGGGGTCAAACTCGAGAACCACCCCGTTGTGAAGGACAAATATATCGCCGCCAATTGATTGATCGGCGGTTATGCTGCCCGTGCTAAATGGACTATAGAAGGGTGGAAATGGATCAAAGATCGAACTAAATTCGCCGCCCTCGTACTTCGCAACGGTGCCAGAGTCTTCGACATAGAGGTTGCCGGCACCATCAAAAGCAAACGGACAGGCAGATGTTTCGGAGATCTGCCCGAGTCGGGCTGGAGGGCTGCCAGAGTTTGCTCGCTCCTCGAGCAACCCAGGGCCTCGAAGCCCTGTCCACGGATGACCTTCGGCATCTACCCCCAGGCAATCGCCAAACCCGCCTCCTTCCGAGGCTTCCCACAATGCATTGCCAGCTGCAGAAAAGGCCTTCAGGGTGCCGTTGCCCAACGCGTATACGCGATCTGGATTAGCGGAAGAGTTGTCTACGGCCACCGGCCAGGAGACCAGACCAGCTCCTGGTATTTCCAGAGGAAGCGTGGAGCTGCCAGTGGCGGAAAAGATCTTGGCTTCGCCCGCAAGATTGAACTTATCGATGATCGGACCGGTCGGTTCTTCTCCCTGGTCGGTCACGTAGACCGCGCCCGACGCCTGATCAATGGCTATGTGGCCGGCTCTGACGAAATGGCCTGCCGTTGTATCGGAACCATTGAATTCCTTGATGAGAGGCCGGTTGGTCACCGTCGCCGCAAGGGTGAATGAGACCGTCGAAAAGAACGCCACGAGACCGATTGCCGCTAGCGCCCCACCAAAAAGGGTGCTGCGCGTGATGGCGCGATTCGAACCTGGCCTTACTTCTTTGTCCACGTCTCTCACGACCTGCTTCCCTTTGACTGTGCCGTCCTGGGCGATCTTGGTCGCCCAGGACGGCGTTGCAGATAAACCCGCGTCTCCTTATCCGGTGACGGCGTAGGTTCCGCTCACCAAGGCGCCGCTGCCGTTTTCAAGGCCGAGAAAGAGGCCAGCACCGGATTTGGCCGCGCTCTCCGGGCCGGCGCCAAAGAGTGGCCCGACAGTCGGATTGAAGATTTCAGCTATCTGCAGGGTGGCGTCTTGCAGATTTCCTATGTACACGCATAGAAAGCCAGAGTCCGCTTTCGGGTTAGCCGCTGTGCCTCCAGTGCAGCCACTGCCTCCTGTCTGACCCGCTTGGACCAGTTTGATGTTGGCTTCGCTCAGCGCGCTGGTCAAGGGGATTCCAAATGTAAGCGTTGCAATGGCCCCCCCGCCTGAATTGGCCTGCACTGCCCAGGCCCCTGTCTCAGTGGCGCCTTTCGGCAGCGTTCCACCGGCGGTCCATGGGCTGCCTGCTACACCTTGCGATCCGGCTGGCCCGGCGGGTCCCTGCGGCCCAACCGGTCCCTGCGGCCCAACCGGTCCCTGCGGCCCAACCGGTCCCTGCGGCCCACGGGGTCCACGCGGACCTCGACGAGCTTTCGATGTCACAGCCTTGCCGCCTCCAGAGCCGTTGGCGGCATAGGCGCCCCCGATCATCGCGAAGACCAAAGCCGCTACTGCGATCACTCCCGGTACCCCAAAGCGTTTGCTTAGCGTAGAAAACATCAGCCGTTGCTCCTCTCCCACTGCGTCTTCGACCCAGTGCTCCCTGCGCGTACCCGCGCATTGTGTTGACCGAGGCGACTCAGATGGTGTCGAGCCGCCGAATGTCCTCCCCGGACCTGTCCAGATTACTAAACGCTCTCGGTAGTGTCAAGGTACATCTGAGTCTACAATTTTGGAAAAGACGAAAAGGGGCCGCCTCGTAAGACGGCCCCTCCCTGCTTCGTCTCAGGGAGCCGACCGACGCCGAATCCCTATAGCACTAAGGTAACGCCGCAAGGTAGACCGGCGCCCCGTTTACTTCGTCTTTGGTCACGTGGTATGTCGCATCCCAGAAGCCTTCCGATGGGCAGAAGCCGGACACCCTGGTCAGCGGTACTTTCGTCGCAGTTATCGTGTTCCCCGAAGCGGAGAGTAACTGCGGTTCATTTTTGAGTTCGTACTTGCACGCAATGCCGAACGGACACCCTTCCAGTTTCGCCGCTGGTTTGGCAGCGCCGTCTTTGGTGACGAACGCGTCTAACGTTAACGCTTCGATTAACAGGAAGGAGGGATTTTCACCCGTTGCTTTATTGCAAATGCCTGAGCATTCCTTGAATTCAAGCGCCTCTTGTAAGATTTTGAGGCCGACATGTGCTCCCTCATTTGTGCCGGGGCCTAAGCCTAAAACTGTACCCTCACATGCGACTTCTGTTCCGCCACTGGCGTTTAAGAGGAGAGCTGTCTTGCCTTCGGTTAATCCTACGACGTTACCGGTGTACCTCTGCGCGAGCGGACATTCACTGGCGTGATGGCCCGGTTCTAGGCACAGGGAATCAGCCGATGCGCCGGCAACGCCGACAAAAGCCGCGACGGCCATGGATGCTGCCGCAGCAAGGCCGATCATCTTGATGAGTCTCACTTGTCTCACTTGTTCCTTTCGCTTCCTCCAACAGGTCTTCCCCGGCCGGAGGATTTACTTGTTTTCAATAACTCGGTTTTGCCCCGAGGCCGGCTATTGGCTGGCCTCGACGCTGCGCCATCGAATCGACGCTAGTTTGCTTATAATGAACATATAAGTGATTAGTCAAGTTTTAAACAAATAGTTTGGACTCAGCGTCAATGCAGAGGCGTCGGAAGTAGTCCTCCGACCTTCCAGCGCCCAATCTGGCGCGTCATAATCAGCTTTCGTCCATCTTCACCAGCGTTGAAGAAGAGAAAGCCGTAGTCCCCTTTCACCCGCAAGCTCCCGGCGTCCACGACGGTAGAGCCGTAGCGAGTATCGGCAACGGGGGGCTCTCCTCGAGCAAGAGCGGCCATGGCGTGTGGGCAATCGGGATTGGTGGCTTTTTTAGCGAACTCGAGAATCTTCCTCACACGCTCCTTTAGTCCCTCGCTGGCAAAGGAGCAGGCAGCGCGCCAGTCCGAGTAGGCCCGCGCCACGAGGTAGCCGTGGACAACTTTCGCCGCTTGCTTCATTTCCTCTCTACTCGCTTCACGCCCGTAATGCTCGATGCTGTTGTCAGCGCCGGCTTCTCGAAACTGACCGATGCCGCCCCCACTCATCCGCAGAGGGCCCACTTCAGCCTTGGAAGTTTCTTCTGTACTGCCACAGCCAATGAGAAGGGCCGACGAGGAGAGGGCCATGATGGTCACAACCTCCGCAGCCAACAATGCATCGACTCTCATTTAGAGGGGGTGGGAAAGTGATGGATGTCGAGTCAGCCAGTAACGGGGGGGCGCCAGAAATGGTTGAGAACGTCGAGCGGCCCGAACTCTGTGATTGGCATTGACTCTCCTCTGTTCATCCGACGAATTGATCGCCGGAACTGGATTACGGAATGCGTTTGTTCCAGAACCCCGCCTCTCACCGTGTCGATCGTCGCGCCTCATTTCATACACAGGTGCGCAAGAGCGGTCAAGGTCATTGCGTCCATTCGCGTCAACCAGGGGGCGGTTCTTATGGGAATCCCCTGGTATTCCCATAATCCGGGTTTTTGAGACCAAAAGTAGGTACTCAAGAGGCCGACCTCACTGCGTCTCCCGTGAGCGGCTGGGGCCGCAGGGAGCCGACCTCCCGCAAAGCGGTCATCACCTGTTTCGCGAGGGCCGTGTCACCGCCGGTGCGAAGGCGCAGTCCGGGCGGCTTCGCCCGGGCGCCAAACCAAGCCAACGCCGGGCCGCGCACCCAGCAGTCGATTTCCCGCTGGAGCGTCCCACGCTCGGTCCTCTTAGGCGCGCTCCACGAGATTGGGCGCCCATTGCTCAAGCGGACCACGGCGCCGCCCAAGCTCTCCGCGCGGGGTGTGTCTGAATCGACCAGCAGCGCACAAGTGCCGCAGGCATCGGCGGGCAGCTCGACCAACGGCAGGGCGAGCAGTAGGACCCCCTCGGCCTCTATCCACGTGACTGAGGCGCTTCGCTTTGCGATCTCGTGCCGCTCCCATCGCATCGCTGCGGTCAGCGGACCGGCGGTGCGCCGAGCCCAGTCGGTAACCCCGTATGGGCTTGCGCGACTGCCGATCGCGAGGCGCTCGACCAGTCCAGTCTTCGCCAGCTCGCGGAGTATCCGTTCGAGCTTGCGATATCCGAAGACCTGCACCAGCTGCTCGAGCTCAGTCAATGTGCGCGGCTCCTCCGCCAGCCATCTCAGCAGCGTGGATCCCCAGGCCACAGCCAGCGCTTTGACCGTGGCCGTGGCGTATGCGTCACCGAGTTTGAGTGGACCCTCGGGCGCATTGGCAAGCCAAGCCTCGAGATGGGTGGCGACGGGAAGTAGCCGTTTTCCGTGCCTGCCCAACCTGCACTCGGCGATGGGCGGCACGTCTCCCCGCCTCGTTCGCTCGATGAGCGAGAGACGTTCGAGGTCCCGCATTCGTTCGAAGTAGGTACTTCGCGAGGCGAAGCCGATGCGTTCCAAGAGCTCCGTGCTCTCCATCGGACCGGAAGCCAGCTGCCGGAGGATCGAGACGCTTATTGGGTCGGCGAGCAACAGCAGGGCGCGCCCGCCGGCATGCAGCCGCCCCCCTACCGGATCGTTGAGCCCTGGCACAGGCTTAGCGTTGACCGTCGAGTTGTCGCCTCATCCCGCCCATCGGTTTGGACCGACTACCCGTTTCTAGTTCAAATCTAACGAATACCCAAACACCGACGGGTTCGGGCGCAGCCAGCGCGGCCCCGGTCGACGAGGGACCGGGGTCGCGCTGAAGATCTCAGTCGTCGAGGGTGATCTTGACCTTTGAGCCTGGGGCGAGGATCTTGCCGGGCTTCGGGCTCTGCTTGGTCACCTTGCCGGTTTTGGCGGTGGCTCCGTGGAGCTTCTTGACCTTGCCCAGTCCGCAGTCTCCCTTGCGGATCTTCTTCTTGGCCACTTTCAGCTTCTTGGCCTTCAGCTGCGGGACCTTGCAGCCTTTGTAGGCGAAGGTCTGGGCGCTGGTGGCGCTGCCAGCCGCGGTGGTGACGGTCACCGGCACCGCGCTCAACGTCTTGCTCGGCGGGGCCGCCGCGGTGATCTGACCTTCCGAATTGACCGTGAAGGTCGCCGGGACCGAGCCGAAGCTGACGCCGGTGACGCTGGCGAAGTTCGCGCCCGCAATCACCACGCTGGCTCCTTTGATCGAGCCTTCAGCCGGAGCGATCGAGGTGATCGTCGGCGGCGGGAGCAGCGACGCGGAGACGTTGAGACGTTCTCCCGGGTAGGGGTTTTCGGGGAAAGCGCCCACGATCGTGAAGGAGCCGCCGGGAGACACGTTTCCTTCGTGCCAGCTGATCTGATCCCCCACCAGGCCGGTTTCGAACCCGCAATCCACCTGCACGTTTGGAGGCAGGAAGATGCCGAGGATGTCGCCTGCCTGAACAGGAATGCTGACCGGGAAGGCGTTCAGCCCGGAAGCCAGCGGACGAGGGCCGTCCTGGCCGACGACAAGGAAGGTTCCAGCGCCGATCGGGCGGTACACCTTCATGCCTAGTGCCTGGCCGGGGGTCGCTCCTACCTGCGTGCTCCATGAGGTGATCACGCCCGCGCTCGGAGCAACATAGCTGGTCCCTGCCGCCACGGAGGTTTGCAGTTCGTCACCCGATTCCGGACCAGTTTCGCAGTGGAATAGCGAGGCCCCTGCCGGAGCCACCTGACCCACCGGGACCTGCGCGCTTGCGGTGGAACCCACCGCAACCAGCATCAATGCTCCGCACAACGCCAACAGCGCTGCTCGAACTCCCCAACGTCGTCTCATTGCCCCTCCATTCGTGTTTCTGATTAATGGGAACCCTAACCACAATCGGGTCGGGGGGCGCTGAAAGAACCCGGCATACCCAGTGGCTTCAGGTGTTCTGGTACAGAGGCCCGTCGCCGCCCTCAGGCGTGGTCAAGCGTCCGCCCTTGGCGGTGATGGCGCCGCACTGGACGCAGTTGGTGTAGTTGACGATCACGTCGACATCGCCGCTCTCGGGGGCGTCGTCGGGGATCTCGTAGACGCCGGCGGGGCACATCCACTTCCAGGTCTCGGCGATCTCTCTCGGGACGCGCTTCTGGACGCGGATGTGATTGGGGGCGTCATCGCGGGTGGCGTTGCCGGTGATGAAGACGCTCGAGAGCTTGTCGAAGGTGAGCTCGCCATCGGGCTGGGGATAGTCGTCCTTGCTGTCGCCGATGAACATCGGCTGGGCGTCGTTGCGGTGGAGCTTCCAGCGACCGCCTGGGAAGCGGCCCCTGGTGAAGACCATCGAGGTCACCGCCGGGCCGCCTTTGAGCAGACCCTTCTGGAAGGGCTGGCGCGTGTTGCGCTGTTCGTAGAGGTCCTTCTTGATGATCGAGTCCTCAACCGCTGCCTCGTAGCCGGAGAAGTCGGCGCTGTCCTGCTTGAGCGCGGCGTAGATCTGCTCCGCCGCCAACATGCCGGCGGTAATCGCGTAGTGGACGCCCTTCAGCGCCGCCAGATTGACCATTCCGGCCGCATCGCCGACGAGCACGGCGCCCGGCATCGAGAGTTTCGGCATTGCCCAGTAGCCGCCGGCGGGGATCGCCTTGGCGCCCCAGCTGACCCGCTCTCCACCCGCGAGAATCTCGCGCACCATCGGGTGGGTCTTGAACTCCTGCAGGAAGTCGTGGGCCGAGCTGGTCGCGTCGGCGTAGTCGAGGTCGAGCACGAAGCCGATCGAGACCTGGTCCTCGCCGGTCTTCTCGTCGACCATCGGGTAGATCCAGGAGCCGCCGATCTGGTGGTATTTGGCGGAGATCTTCAGCGGCCAGCCGGCGACCGTATGGATCACCCGGTCGAGCGGCTTGGCGACCTTCCAGACCTCCTTGACGCCGAGCTCCCAGA
>Ga0068856_100004548_pt1 | contig 13787 bp, 8 predicted proteins | sample KBSCornC62_FD_66595 | JGI IMG/M metagenome (GOLD analysis project Ga0068856, IMG submission 66595) | Corn rhizosphere microbial communities from Kellogg Biological Station, Michigan, USA - KBS Corn C6-2 | ecosystem: Host-associated > Plants > Roots > Rhizosphere > Soil ...
CAATCCCACGGCGCAGATCTCGACGCATTGGACCCGCCGCGCGCTGCTCCCGGAAAATCGGGAGTACCTGAACGCCCTGCCGCGCGGTCCACTGCCTTACCAGGGAGTTGAGCTGGTGCACGGCTCGCCGGCCGACGAAGACGAATACGTGATCGCCGTTTCGGATGCCGCGCCGCTGCTGCCCTGCCTGGGAGCGCCGCTCACTTTTTTCGGCCACACACATAAGCAGGGCGGGTTCCGGCTGGCTCGCCGGACGACGGGACCTCTTCCGGCGAAGCGCACTCTCGAACTCGAGCCGGATTATTATTACCTGGTGAATCCCGGATCAGTGGGGCAGCCGAGAGATGGTGACCCGCGCGCGGCGTACGCGGTATACTCACCGGAGGAGCGCACGGTGGAGTTTCGCCGCGTGGTCTACGACGTCGACCGGGCGGCGGCCAAGATACGGGCCGCGGGCTTGCCCGCTTTCCTCGCGGCTCGTCTCCACGAGGGACTTTAACGCTGCCTTCGCGAGCGGCGCGGTGCCGGCTGAAAGCCTTAGAATAGAGTTGATATAGATGTCTTCACAAGATGGCCGGCTGGCTGCGGCGCTGACGAATCCTAAAGTCGTCGTCGCGACCACAGTAGCTCTTTCCTTCATTAGTTTCTGGCGCGGCGCATCCATCGTCCTCAGCGATCTTGCCTCTTCCATGTTTTACGCGGGCGGCGCGGCGGAAGCGGCGGTGGGAAAGGCGGCGCCTTGGTTCGTGCTGGCGGTGATGCTGTTCAGCTTCGCGGTGCGCAGCGTATATCTGGAAAGCTGCAGCATGTACGTGCGCGGCGGCGTCTACGTGGTAGTTCACGACAGCATGGGTCCGGTGATGGCCAAGCTGTCGGTCTCCGCGCTGGTGTTCGATTACATCCTCACCGGGCCCATCAGCGTGGTGAGCGCAGGGCAATATCTGGGAGCGCTGCTGAATGAAATCGGCGGCTTGCTGCACCAGGATTATCGAATAGATGTGAACCTGTTCGCGGCGGGCGCGGGTATTCTGATCACCATTTATTTCTGGTGGCAGAATATCAAGGGCGTGCATGAATCCAGCGGCAAGGCGCTGCGTATCATGCAAATCACCACCGTTATGGTAGGTATTCTGCTGATCTGGTGCCCCATTACGCTGCTGCTGACCAAGAACTGGCATCTCCCGCCCGCGCCCAAACCTTCGAACTTGGTGTTCTCCGATAGCGCCGAGGGCTGGCTCAAAGGCACGTTCTGGATGCAGATTCCGATGGTGGTGATCATCATCGCCTTCGGACATTCGCTGCTCTCGATGAGCGGATTTGAAACCCTGGCGCAGGTGTATCGCGAGATTGCCTCGCCCAAGATGAAGAACCTGAAAATCGCGGCGAATATCACCTGCTGGTACGCGGTGCTCTGCACGGGCGTGATTTCGCTGTTCGCGGTGATGATCATCCCCGATAACGTCCGGCCGATGTACATCAACAATCTGATCGGCGGCCTGGCCATGAGCCTCAGTGGGCCTTATCTGCTGCGGCTGGGCTTCCACATCTTCGTGGTGATTGTCGGCGGACTGATTTTGTCGGGCGCGGTCAATACCTCGATCATCGGCGCGAATGGCGTGCTGAACCGGGTGGCCGAGGACCACGTTCTGGTCCCCTGGTTTCGCGAACCTCACAAGCGCTACGGCACCACTTTCCGCATGATCAACATGATCACGCTGCTGCAGCTGGCTACGATTGTTTATAGCCGCGGCGATATGACGATCCTGGCCGAAGCCTACGCCTTCGGCGTGGTGTGGAGCTTCTTCATGAAGGCGCTGGGCGTCACCGTGCTGCGTTTCCAGCGCACCGATCAGGAATACAAAGTACCGTTGAATTTCCGGATCGGCGGCCACGAGATTCCGGTCGGCCTGGGACTTACCACACTGGTGCTGGGCGCCGTCGCCATAGCCAACCTGTTCACCAAGCAAGTCGCGACTAAGTACGGCGTAGGATTTACGCTGGGCTTGTTTGTGATTTTCACGATTTCCGAGAAGGTCAATCTGCGCCGCAAGCAGACTGAGCCCAAGGGAATGGAGCAGTTCAACCTGGATCACCAGGCCCACATCGACGGCGGCAGCTTGCATGCCCGGCCCGGCTGCATCCTGGTGGCCGTGCGGGACTACCATCGCATGGAGCACCTGAAGCGCGTGCTCGAAAAAACCAATTTACGCCGCTACGACATCGTGGTGATGACGGTACGCCCCATTTCGACCGGCGCCGGCGAATATGAACTCGCGGACAATCAGATCTTCAGCGACTACGAAAAGGAACTGTTCAGTCACGTAGTGGAGGTGGCGGAGAAGGAAGGCAAGGGAGTGGAGCTGCTGGTGGTGCCGGCCGTAAATCCCTTCGACGCGATGGCGGATACCGCCAGCCGGCTGCGGGCATCGCGCCTGGTAACGGGCGTCAGTACCCACATGGCCTCGGACGAACTCGCGCGCCGGATCGGGCGGGCTTGGGAGAAGCTGCCGGAACCGCGGCATGCTTTCTCGCTCGAAGTGATCAGTCCGGACCGCCCGTCGACCTTCGTCAACCTGGGGCCGCATCCCCCGCGGTTGTGGCCGGAGGACGTAGAACTCTTGCACGACATCTGGCTGAACCTGAGTGAAGCGGAGCAGTTGGGTTCGCGCCTGCACCATCGCGATATCGTCGGCGTGGCGCTGCGCCGGCTGCGCAACGATTTGCAGAACAGTGGCCGCGACCAGGTAGTCGCGGAGGTCCAGCGCGAACTGCGCCACGATTAGCCGGGGGCCGCTGGGAAATTTTCGAAGTAACAATTCAAATGAAGAGAAGCATCTAACTCACTACCAAAGAGGATTATGGCCATCAAAGTAGGAATCAACGGCTTCGGCCGCATTGGAAGAAATGTAGTTCGGGCGGCACTGCACAACCCGAATATTGAAATCGTCGCCGCGAACGACTTGACCGATCCTAAAACGCTCGCGCATCTGTTGAAGTACGACTCGACGCTCGGCCCCCTGAAGGGCGATGTGCAGCTGGAAGCTGACGCCATTGTGGTCAACGGCAAGCGCATCAAGATTTTCGCGATCAAGGATCCCGCCGAGATCGATTGGCCGGGCGTGGGCGCGCAAGTAGTGGTGGAATCGACCGGGCGCTTCACCGACGCGAAAGACGCCGGCAAGCACCTGCGTGGAACCGTGAAGAAGGTGGTGATTTCGGCGCCGGGGAAAAACGAAGACATTACCATCGTGCTGGGCGTGAACGACGGATCTTACGATGCAGCCAAGCACAACGTGATTTCGAACGCGTCCTGTACCACGAATTGTCTGGCGCCGGTGGCGAAGGTGCTGCACGAGAAGTTTGGTATCGAGAAAGGCTCGATGACCACCATCCACAGCTATACCAACGACCAGCCGGTGCTGGATTTTCCGCACAAGGACCTGCGCCGCGCGCGGGCTGCCGCGATCAATATGATTCCGACCAGCACCGGCGCCGCCAAGGCCATCGGCCTGGTGATGCCGGACTTGAAAGGCAAACTCGACGGCTACGCGATGCGTGTGCCGACGCCCAACGTTTCGGTGGTGGATTTGGTTGTGTTGACATCTAAGCCAACGACCACCGAAGAAGTGAATGCGGCGTTGAAGGCGGCGGCCAATGGCGCGCTGAAGGGGATCCTGGCGTACACCGTGGATCCGGTGGTTTCGACCGACATGCTGCATAATCCGAACAGCTCCATCGTCGACTCGGAGTTGACGAAGGTGATGGGGGGGAACCTGGTGAAAGTGGTGTCCTGGTACGACAACGAGTGGGGCTACTCGATGCGGGTTGTAGACCTGATCGAATTCCTGGGCAAGAAGGGCCTCTAAGAACGGGGACGGCGCCGGGCTTCGCGGGGCACACTGATCCCGTGCGGATTTCTCCTTTTCGCAAATCGTCTCGCGGCGGGCTGCTTACGTAAGCAACCCGCCGGGGGTGAAGGAAGCAGGCGGCTGAGGGTCTTAGAAAAGGTTTAGGTTCCGAATCAACCCACAATTGCGCTCTCCTATTTCTTTCGCGGTCGCCTCACGCCGCTCTCGCGGCGCTCGTATCAACCAGAGAATCGATTCTCTTCCGTGTCCCGCCCTTTTCTCAATGTTTCCGGGGCGGCAAGTCCGCTTGGCTCGGGATCGCTCTTGCGAGTGACGCCCAAGTTCCACGGACGCGGATTTCACCAAACAACAACGATCGGCCTGCGCAGGCTCGAACTACGTCTGGATTATGCGGGAGGGGGAGGCGAAGGGCGCGGGGTGAAAGAGGGATGTAGTTGAGCACGGGCGGGATAGAGGTGAGGGAGGGTATGTGATTGCGCTCGCCGAACATATTGGCTCGCAGATAAGAACCGATAAACACAGATAAGAGAACTTAAGCCTTGCCTAGCTATCTGTGTCCATCGGTTTTCATCTGTGGGCCAATTAAAAGGGCTGCGGTGAACGCAGTTGCCGTTGTCACGGCACGCGTGCGCCTACTGCAGGGCGGCGATTACTGCGTCCGTGAACTCTTCGGTGGAGGCATGGCCGCCCACGTCTCCCGTGGTATGCCGTTTCTCCGCGTAAACCTTTTCGATCGCGGTCTGCAGGCGCTTCGCGGTGTCCAGCTCTTTGAGATGCGTCAGCATCAGAACGGAGGAGAGCATCATGGCTGTGGGATTGGCGATGCCCTTGCCCGCGATGTCGGGCGCGGAGCCGTGGACGGCTTCGAAAACGGCGTGCGTGTCGCCCATGTTGGCGCCGGGGACGATGCCGAGTCCGCCGACCAGACCCGCGGCGAGGTCCGAGACAATATCGCCATACAAATTCGGCAGCAGAAGAATGTCGAAGGTCTCCGGACGCATCACCAGTTGCATGGAGGCGTTGTCGACGATCAGCTCGTTGTACTGAATGCCGGGAAAACGCGCGGCGACTTCGCGGCAGCAGTTGAGGAATAAGCCGTCGGCCAGTTTCATGATGTTGGCTTTATGAATCGCAGTCACTTTCTTGCGGCTGGTGGCGGCGGCGAAGCGGAAGGCGTACTCGGCGATGCGCAGAGACGCGGTGCGCGTGATCACTTTGATGCCGGTGACGACGCCGGGAACCACTTCGTGCTCGATGCCGGAGTAGAGGTCTTCGGTGTTCTCGCGGAAAATCACCATGTCGATTTTGGTGTCGGCGAAGCGTGAGGCGATGCCGGGGAGCGAGTGCACGGGGCGCACGTTGGCGTAGAGGTCGAGGCGCTTGCGGAGGGCGACGTTGACGCTGGCGAAACCGCCTCCGATGGGCGTGGCGACGGGGCCCTTGAGGCCGACGCGGGTGCGGTTGAGGCTTTCGAGGACGCTTTCGGGGAGCGACTGGCCGGTCTTGAGAATGAGCGCGGCGTTGAGCTCGGCGATTTCCCAATCGATGGCGACGCCGGTGGCGTCGACGGCGCGGCGCGCGGCCTGCGAGACTTCAGGACCAATGCCATCGCCGGGAATGAGAGTTACGGGGTGCGCCATCTACTTCTTGAACGCCTGCCAGTTGGTTACGACGGTGAAGGGCGGGGCTGCGCCTGCGTCGCCGCCCGCAGGTGCGAGCACCAGGAAACGCTGGCCATCGCGCATGGGCTGATAGATGGAACTGATAACCGATGCGCCCGGGAACGGTGATATCGGGAAAAGCGGCTGCGGAGTGCCGGCTTCAATCGTTGCGCCCAGCTTGACCGGCACGGCCATCAGCTTCTGGTCCGCGGAAACGTAGAACAACTCTCTCCCGTCCCGCCGCCAACGCGGAGAATTGCCGCCCGATGTCGAGATCTGATATTTCGCGCCGCTGAGCGGAACCGTCTGCACGTAGACCTGGAACTGGCCGGACTCATTGGATTGGAACGCTATCCATTTCCCATCCGGGGAAAAGCGCGCGTTCAGCTCCTCAAAAGGGGTCTGCAAGTACGGTACCGGTTTGCGGTCGCCACTCATGGGCAACAGCCACAGATCGCTCGCGGTCTTCTGTCCGGTCTGCCCATACACAATCCACCGTCCGTCGGGAGACCAATCTTCTGTGTACGCGTTCACTCCGGCATGGAGCAACAGCTCTTCCTGGCCATTCCCACCCGCAGGCTTTTGGTAGAGGTCCGTGGAATACGAGTTCAAAGAAAGAGACGAGAAACCGAGCCGGCTATCATCCGGAGACCAGACTGGAAACCGGCTGATACCGGCACGGAAGGTAAAGCGAGAGAGCACGCCGCGCCCCAGATCCTCCAGCCAGATGTCGCCCTGAGAACCACTGCGGACTGTCACCGCCACAGTTTTTTCATCCGGTGAAACCGCCATTGGCCCAAAGTCGCCCGGTTTACCGACGGCGCTGAGACGCTTACCGGCGCGATCCATCCAGACTAATTCACGGCTGGAAAAAGCCCCGCCTCCCGAGCGGTACACCAGCATACCGTTCCCGGAAACGGAGAACGCTCCGAATCCGGTGTTGACAGAATTCGTCACCTGATCTGCGATAGGGAACATATCTCCCAGGGTCTTCAGCCGCGTGGCGTCAAAAGGCTGCGCCATCAGCGTATCCTCCCGCCGGAACAACAGATGAGCAGCGGCATCCGGCGCGGAGGGTGGTGCGTAGAGCGCATTGCTGTGATCCAGGAGGACCCGCACAGCCGGGGCCCCGTCGAGTGAGCCAGCGAAAACACCGCCAGCGTCCAACTTGTCCGAGTCAACGCTGTAAAGAAAGTGAACGCCGTCGGGCAGGAACACCGGAAATCTGTATCCTTCGGCGGCACCGCCATTTTGCGCGAGTGCGCTCACGGGAACCGGAGTGCCTCCGGCGGCGGGGACGCGGGAAATAGGGCTGTTGGGTCCTGGAGAAAACACGATCACACCATCGCGATTCCAGGTCCCGCCGCGACCGTTGCCAGCGTCACACAGAGTCTGCGGCGGGCCACCGGCGATTGCGACTTTCTTGAGCTTGCCGCCAGCGAAGAACCCCAGATACGCTCCGTCGGGCGACCAGAACGGATACGTTGCTCCGTCGGTGCCCGCCAGCACCCTTGCGTCGAGTGCGTCCATGGCGCGGACCCACACCTGGTTCGGACCGCCGTTGGCGATCACGAAAGCGAAGTTACGCCCATCCGGCGACAACGACGGATATTGGGCCGCCACACTGCCGGGCGGCGAAATCTGATAACGCAGGCTCTGCGCGACCGGCGGCGCTTCACGGAGATGAACGAAGGACAGGCCTAATGTGGTGGCCAGTAACAGCGCTGCCACGATCCATGGAAGACGGCTGCGGGCGACGGTAGCAGTGGCGGCCGGGACGTCTGCCGTGACCGCAGGGTCGTCCAGCAAGAGCTTCGCGTCCGCGACGCTGCTAAGGCGCTGCTTGGGGTCTTTTTGCAGGCAACTGAGCAGAAGCCGCCGCGTTTGCACGGGCACGCGGCTCAAGTCGGGCTGGTCTTTGATCACCGATGCGAGAATATCGCCGACTTCCTCGCCTTTGAACAGGCGCTCGCCGGTGAGCAATTCACAGAGCACCACACCGAAAGCCCAGACGTCGGCTCGCTTGTCGACCGCTTTTCCCTTAGCCTGCTCGGGAGGCATGTATGCAGCAGTGCCGAGAATAACGCCGACCTCGGTCGCGCCAATCGTAAGCGTGGGCGAGTTCTCGGGACTACTCCCGGCGGAGCTCCGCGTGTCGCCTCGATTCGAAAAAGCTTTGGCCAGACCGAAATCCAAGAGCTTGACGACGCCCTCCGGCGTGATCTTGATATTGGCGGGCTTCAGGTCGCGATGGACCACGCCCCTGTCGTGCGCGTATTCCAACGCGGCGGCGATCTGGGAGGCGATATGCCAGGCGTCGTCGAACGCCAGCGGACCCTTGGGGGATTCGCCCTCGACCAGTTCCATCACCAGGGCTCGGTCCTCTAGCCCGTAGATCGCGGCGATATTCGGATGATTGAGCGAGGCCAGCACTTCCGCCTCGCGCTGAAAGCGAGCCATGCGCTCATGATCGCGAGCGAAGAGTTCGGGCAATACTTTGATGGCAACGTCGCGCTTCAGTTTGGGGTCGCGCGCGCGGTATACCTCGCCCATGCCGCCCTTGCCGATGAGACCGCGAATCTCATAAGGGCCGAGTTTGTCGCTCGCAGAGAGGGACATTGAGATATTCAGCTTAGTCTACAGCGTTTTCGCGCATAATAGCGATTGCATGCGCACTTTCCGATTGACTCTTGAATATGACGGCTCCAAGTTTTCCGGCTGGCAGGCGCAGATTAACGCCCGCAGCGTGCAAGGCGACTTGCAGCGCGTGGCGGATGAACTGTTCGGCGTCGAGGTGGACCTGCAGGGCGCCGGGCGCACCGACGCCGGAGTCCACGCCGTCGGCCAGGCGGCCCACATCAAAGTCCGCAAGCTGCGCGATGACCTGACGCCGGCCCGCATCCTGCGCGAGTTGAACGACCGCCTGCCGTCGTCGATCGCCGTGCTCGAATGCGCGGAAGCCGCGCCCTCGTTTCACGCGCGGCACGATGCGGTATCGCGCGCATATTTTTACCAGATCTCGACGCGCAAGACGGCGCTCTCGAAGCGCTTTGTGTGGTGGATCAAGCAGCCGCTCGACGTGGCCAAAATGCAGGAGGCGACGGCGCTGATTACGGGGCGCCACAACTTCGTGTGCTTCCGCGCGGCGGATCCGTCGCGCCCCGGCGAATCGACAACGGTCGTGGTCACGTCGGCCGAGGTGGGCGTCGACGACAACCTGATCGTATTCCGCATTGAGGCGTCGCATTTCGTGTGGAAAATGGTCCGACGGCTGGTCGGCACGCTGGTGAAGGTGGGGCTGGGCGAGATGAGCGTCGAGCAGTTTGCGGGGCTATTGACGGGGCGAAAGAATCCGCAATTCGATATCGCCGCGTGGACCGCTCCGGCGTCCGGCTTGTTTCTCGAAGCCGTGCGGTATTAGTGCGCGGCGGGCTTGGCGCTTTCGAGCAGACTGCGGATTTCCGTTTCGTAAGTGTCTTTGCCGACCAGGCCGCTGTGGGAAAAAGCAATCTTACCGTCGCGGTCGATGATGAAGGTGGAGGGCAAGGAATCCACGCCGCCGTAGGCTTTTGCGATGTCTTCGGTGCCGACCACGATGGGATAATCGATCTTTTTCGCCGCCAAGTAGGGCTTGACGGACTTCCAGCCGTCTTCATCCATCGAGACGCCCACGATCGCCAACCCGCGCGCCTTGTAGGTCTTGTTGAAGTCGACGAACCATGGGATTTCGACCTGGCAGGGACCGCACCAAGTGGCCCAGAAGTTGAGCAGCACCACTTTGCCTTTGAGGCTCGCCAAAGTGACTTTCGCGCCGTTAGAATCGAGGAGCGTGAAGTTCGCGGCGGGCTTGCGATCGTGATTTTCCAGGAGAACGACCTTGGATACAGTAATCGCGTCGTCTTTCATGTCACCGGTGAGCTGCACCGTGTAGCCGGCATTCGCTGTCAGCGCAGGCAGGTCCTGATTGGCAATTTTGAAGACCTTACCGTCACTGACAAAGACGAATCTGGCTCCGTCCTTGACGCACGCCAAGGTGCAACTACGGTTATTCAAGCTGGGGTGAACCTGCGTCACCTTCTGATGGCTGATCGCACAATTACTATCGCTGATCTCGCCTTTCCAGGTCATGGGGGCGGCCGGGGCGGAGCCGGCGAGGCTCGCCAAAAGGCTCAGCGTATAAGAGGCTCTCAAAACTGATTTCATGGCTGATCTCACTTTACACCCTGACGTCACTTCTTGCCGCTCGTCGATAGAGCAAAGGCCACGTAAGTTCCACCCGATGGCATGTCTGGGCCGCCGCGACCGCCGGTTGCATGGATAACCACGTATTGCCGTCCAGCAACCTCATAGGTGATGGGCGTGGAGTTCCCAGACATCGGCAGAATCGTTTCCCACAAGAGCTTGCCGTTTGTCTTGTCGAACGCACGGAATTTGCGGTCGAAATTCGTCGCGCCGATGAAGAGCAGACCACTGGCGGTGACGATCGGGCCCCCATAATTTTCCGTGCCCGTGTCTTTCACGCCCTTTGCGGAGAGCTCGGGATATTCGCCCAGCGGAATCTTCCAGGCATACTCGCCGGTATTTAAGTTGATCGCGTTGAGCGTTCCCCAAGGCGGCGCGACCGCGGGATAGCCCTCGGGATCGAGCCATTTGCGGTACCCGGTAAAGCGATACGCCGGCGTATTGACCGGCGCTCCTGTGCTCTCGAGTTCCTTGCTCTGGCCGCCCAGAACATATTCAGCGATGAGAACGCCATCCAATCTGCTTAGGTTGGGAAACGACGGCATGCGGCCCTCGCCCTGCCGGATCACCGCGGCGATCTCGCCCGCCTGCTTTTTTCCGCGCAGGTCGACCAGCGACGGAATTTCCGGCGGAGTGCCCCGCATGTCGTCGCGATGGCACCCGGCGCAATTGGTGAGATAAAGCTGCTCGACCGTCGCGCCACCCTTGTTCTGGCCAAGGCTCGCGATCCAGGCGATATCGTTCGCGTTCACGTAGAGCAAACCCGTTTCAGGATCAAACGCCGAGCCGCCCCATTCGGCGCCGCCGTCGAATCCGGGGAACACCACCGTGTCTTTATCGACGCTGAAGGGCACGAATTGGCCGTCACTGCGAAGCGTCCGGAACTGATCCAGAGCCCATTGGTGAATCGCCGGAGTGCGATTCGACAGCATGTCCTCGGTCAGGCGCTGCCGTGCAAACGGAGCGGGCTTCATGGGCAGCGGCTGCGTTTCAGCGGTGCGCTCTCCGGGTACAGTGCTGGGTGGATACGCGTGGTATTCGATCGGGAAGATCGGCTGGCCGCTGGAGCGATCGAACAAATAGACCCATCCTTGTTTGGTAGTCTGGGCCACGGCATCCACGGTTTTACCATCGTGCTTGCCTGTCACCAGGGTGGGAGGCGACGGGAAATCGCGGTCCCACAAGTCATGCTTGACGGCTTGAAAGTGCCACACGCGCTCGCCGGTGTTCGCGTTCAACGCGAGCAGAGTGTTGGCGAACAGATTGTCTCCCAAGCGATCGGCGCCATAAAAATCAGTAGCTGCGGACCCGGTAGGGACGAAAACCAGTCCGCGTTTTTCATCCACTACCAACCCCGGCCAGTTGTTGGCCGCACCGGTATACGTCCAGGCGTCCCTGGGCCATGTGTCGTAGCCGAACTCGCCGGGATGCGGGATGGTGTGAAATGTCCAGCGAATCTTGCCGGTTCTCACATCGTAGGCTCGGATGTCGCCGGGAGGCGCGGGGAGTGATTCGGGAGTGCGGCCACCGACGATCAGCAGGTCTTTGTAAATGACACCGGGAGTGGTGAGCACGATCGACTGCTTTTCAGGATCGCGCCCCAGGCCTTCGCGAACGTCGATCCGCCCTTCGTTTCCGAACCCTGGCAGAACTTTCCCCGTGCGAGCATCCAAGGCGTAGATATAGCTTTGGACCGAGGAGAAGATGCGCTGCTGCTGGGCGCCATCCGTCCAGTAGACCAATCCGCGGTTAGGGCCGCGGCCTGCGACGCCGGAATCGAAGCGCCACAGCAGTTTTCCAGTGGCCGCATCCAGTGCGATAGTTTTGTGCGACGGCGTGATCCCATAGAGAACGCCATTCACGACGATGGGCTGGGTCTGGGCGGGGATGAGACCGTCGGTCGCATCGTAAGTCCATGCGACCTGCAGTTGATTCACATTCTGACGCGTGATTTGCTTCAGGGGCGAGTAGCGCGTTTGCCCCAAGCCGCCATAGGTGCTCCAGTTATTCGCCTGGGCCGCCGCCTGCGCGCATATCCAGCAGCCTAGCGCGAACCCCGCGATTCTCATATCGCCGTCCTCAATACAGCATGAACGAATAGAGAGTGTCGCCAGCGCCCACCAGCACGTATTGATGCCCGTCGAGCGCATAGGTTTCGGGCGCGTTCGACACGATGCTGCCCAGGTAAGCATGCCACAGCGGCTTTCCGTTGCCGGCATCGTAGGCCACGATATTACCCGCAACGTCACCCGCGAAGAGCAACCTGCCGGCCGTGGTCAGCATCCCGCTGCCGAGTCCGCCGCCCAACGTTGGATATACGTGCTTCCAGACCGTCTTGCCGGTCTTATAGTCGATGGCCGAAATGTAGCTTTGCGTGGTGCCGAGCGCCAACTCCTCTTTCCCGCCGAGTCCCATCGCGCCGCGCGGATCGGTCTCGGTGAGATAGTACATGGCGTAGCTATCCTGCGTGGGAACGTACATCAAGCCGGTATCCGGGCTGTAAGCCGGAGGCGGCCAGTTGGTCACACCTTGATTGGCGGGCGAGACCAGGGAGCCACCGGCATGGAAATCCTTGGCGGGGTCACGCACCGGCTGGCCCTTGGCATTGATGCCCTTGGCCCAATTTGCGGATTCACCGAATTTCGAAGTCACCAGATGTTCGCCGGTGAGACGATCCAGCGTGAAATAGTAACCGTTGCGGCTGGCCTGAAGAACCAGTTTGCGCGGGCGGCCGTTGAACTCGCCGTCGACCAGAACCGGCGTCTGCGCCGAGTCCCAATCGTGAGTATCGTGCGGCGAGGTCTGGTAGTACCAGGCGATCTTCCCGGTTTCGACGTTGATGGCGACTACCGAACACGTATACAGGTTGTCGCCTTCGCCGCGCGTGCCGGTAGTATAGGCGGGCGATGGATTGCCGGTGCCCACGATGTAGAGATGCGTCTCAGGATCATACGACCCCGGTACCCACATATTGCCGCCGCCATGCCGCGCGGCATCCAGATTCGCCCAAGTCTCCAGGCCGGGGTCGCCCTTCTTCATCGGCACGGGATAAAACTTCCATTGCACGTCGCCGGTCTCGGGATCGAACGATTGCAGGTATCCGGGCATATCGAGGTCATTGCCTGTGCCGACCAGGATATGATTGCCGACGACGATCGGCGCGGGCGTGGAAAAATACTGCAAGTCGAAATCGGCGATATCTTTATGCCAGACTTCTTTCCCGGTCTTGGCGTCCAGGCAAATCAGGACATCGTCGGGCGTCTCCATATAGAGACGGTTGTGCCACATGGCCAGCCCGCGATTGCCGATGTGAGTGCCGCCCCGCGTCTTCCAAACGTAATGCCAGATTTCGTGGCCGTCGCGCGCATCCATAGCCCAGGCGTTGTCCGGAGTCGAGACGTAAATGATCCCGTCGACTTGCAGCGGGGAACCTTTAATATTCGCGAGCGCGTTGGCTTCCAGGGTCCCGATGCCGCCGACGATGAGACTCGGACCGGGCCGGCGGCCTTGCGTCCCGGCCACTAGCTTGCTGCTCCATGCCAAGGTCAGATTCTTGACCGTGGTTTGATTGAGCTGCGTCAAGCTGCTGTAACGCCTGCCGGTGTAGTCGCCGCCATACGTGGCCCAATTGCCGGTGGTGCCGAGCTTCTTGAGCAGCTCGGTGGGATCGAGCTGTTGCGCCGCGAGCAACGCGGGCAGAAGCAGGATGGAAAGTCTGGCCGTCAGGTTCATGAGTCGTTTCATTTGATGGTCACCAGATACGCGGTCACGTCGTGGATGTCTTTATCGGTATAAACCGGCAGCAAATCCTTATGCGGTTTCAGCGGGTCGTGGACTTCAACCTTGGGCGTATCGCCTTCGCGCCGGAAGGAGCGGGTGGTGCCGTCGGGCTGCGTCAGCGTAACGATGAAATCGTCGATGCGGCCCAGGTTCCCTTCCACCTTTTCGCCATTTTGCTGCGTAACCGTCACCGTTACCGGAGGCACTTTGCTGGCTGCGGACGCGGTCTGCATGC
>Ga0068856_100004552_pt1 | contig 13779 bp, 14 predicted proteins | sample KBSCornC62_FD_66595 | JGI IMG/M metagenome (GOLD analysis project Ga0068856, IMG submission 66595) | Corn rhizosphere microbial communities from Kellogg Biological Station, Michigan, USA - KBS Corn C6-2 | ecosystem: Host-associated > Plants > Roots > Rhizosphere > Soil ...
GCACTCGCAAAAGCGGGCGCGAATTACATGAACTCGCAGCTCATTCGCATGGAAGCAACCGCCAACGGATACGTTGAGGGAATCGCGCTGGATACCCACGGATACGTCAGTGAGGGTTCGGGCGAGAACGTGTTTGTCGTGCGTAATGGCGTGCTGCAAACGGCTCCGCTGGGCAACTCGGTTCTGCCGGGGATCACGCGCGACTCCATCCTTAGGCTCGCTCGCGAACTGGGCATTCCGGTGCTTGAAGCTGGCATCCCGCGGGAAATGCTCTACATTGCCGATGAGGCGTTCTTCACCGGAACCGCAGCTGAGGTTACCCCAATCCGCTCGGTCGACCGCATTATGGTGGGCAAAGGCAACGTCGGCCCGATAACGCGGGCGCTGCAGCGCGAGTTCTTCGCCATCGTCCACGGACAGAAACCCGACCGCTTCAACTGGCTGACGCCTGTGCCGGTCGCGGCAAAGCAACCAGTGGGAGTGTAGAAAAGTTGCCAGTGGCGAGTGGGCAGTGGCCTGAGTTGGGTTATTGTCGACTCGCTGTTCTGGCTCCAAACTGACTACTGGCTACTGATCCCTGCCCACTGCTATACTCCCGTGCGCATCTCAACTCAGGAGGGCGCACATGCGCGTTGTTGCTTGCACAGTACTGTTGTTCTTTATCGTGGGCATCCCGCTCACGTTGACCCAGGCGCAGGACAAAGCCCAGTACGTTCAGAGCTCCACCAACAAGTTCATGAATTTTCCCGCGATTCCCAAGTGCACGCTGGGTGCGGTGGTGAGCGGTGATCCGACGAAGGGCGCTGGCGTGCTTCAACTCAAGTCGGCTGCCGGGTGTGTGATTCCCTGGCATTGGCACACGTCCAATGAAAATTTGATGTTTGTTTCCGGCTCGGCGAAAGTCGAGATGAAGGACGGTGCGCCGGTCACAGTACGCGCCGGCGACTACTTGCATCTGCCGTCGAAGCACGTGCACCAGTTCACTTGCCTCACCGCGTGCAAGCTGTTCCTTGCGATTGATGCGGCGTTTGATATCCACTACGTCGACGCCAGCGGAAATGAAATCCCGCCAGACGCTGCTTTGAAAGCCAAAGCTCGCGCGAAGAAGGCACCGGCAAAAGATGACATGAAAGGCATGAAGATGTAGTGAAATCCTGATCTCCAACCTCCGTCCCTCTCTTGGCCAGATCCGGGAGAGGGATTTGTTTTCAGTGGTCAGTGCGGTTTGGAATAGACTACTGTGCCCTGCTTGCATTGCTGTGGGTAGGTATCGAAGCGAATGGCGGCTGAATCGTTGCTGCAATAGTGGTACTGCTCCCAACCTTGTCCGGGCTTGCCGTCGACGCGCAGGTCGTAACCATTTCCCTGTCGCATGTAAGTGAAGTTGAAAAAATCCTCCATTGGAAGGGGAAACTGAATCAAGCCGGCATGATGTGCGTCGACCTCAGCTTGGTCTGGCGGAAAATCCAGCTGTGAAAGTGAATCGGGATATTGGCCGTAGCGTTTATTGAAGAATGCCAGCGAACCGTTCAGGCGCTGGATAGAAGAGAGCACCGGGCTTTTCCCATTGATTTGCGCCGCCTGAACTCGGGCTTCATGTCGTCGCTCGAGGGGAATGGCAATGGCAGTCGCGGCAATCACAACGATTGTGAATCCCAAGACGCGCACAACGGTGTTTAGCGCGGCGCGGCGTTTCCAGGTCACAAGCCAATAAATTGGAATGAAACTGAGAATGGTCTGCACAATGATCGTGGCGACGATCGACGTGGAGCCGGGTCGCTCGAATAGACGGGTTACCGCAAAAGCCGGCCCAAAGAACAGAGCGCCAATTCCGGGAATCCCAAAAGAAAAGCTGGGCATCACGAAAACGAAAGCAAACGGAATTTGAATAAGAATGGCGATCAGCAGCGCCAGAATGACAGCGCCGATCGGGTGTCTTTTTGAGCTCACGTGAGTACCGTAGCACACAAGCATTGGTCCTTGGTCGTTGGTCCTTGGTCGTTGGCCAGCACAAAGACTGCTAACTTGTCGCATGTTGTTCCGGGATTTTTGCCGACGACTAACGAGCAAGGACCGACGACATGCGTTCAACTGCGGTGCACGGAATCGAGGAACTGTCGCAACAAACGCCCAACTTCCTGAGGCTGTTCCCACGGTGAATAGTGGCCCGCTTTCGCTACAACTTTCATCTCGCTGCCGCGAATGTTTTGCTTCATCACCTCGGCTTCGGGAACACCAGTTGCGGTGTCTTCATCTCCGGTGATGATCAGCGTTGGAACGCTGATCGTATGCGCAGTGGGAATGGATTCGGGGCGATAAGCCATTCCTCGCTGCACGTCCGCTACATCGTCGGGCGACATCTTGCGCATCATGCGAAGCGCGCCATCGACAAGGTCCGGACGCGAGCGGCGAGTAGTCTCGGCCAAGACTTTCGGAAGCATACCTTCAAAAAAGGATTCGGTTCCCTTCTGCAGGACGTCTTCGGCTGCCTGCAGGCGACCCGCGCGAGCTTCTGAGGAATCGGCTGCAGCTTTTGTATTGCAGAGCACAAGAGCAGAGACACGCTCTCGAAATTGACGCCAGAACTCGAATATTACGTATCCGCCGATCGACACACCTACAATCGGCGCGCCGTCAACTCCGGCTGCGGTCATAACTCGCGCGAGGTCACCCGCATGTTTCGCCATCGTAGCTGGACCATCGCCAAGGCCGGAGTCACCGTGGCCACGGAGATCGGGCATGATCAGGCGGTAGCGGCTGGATAAGAATTCAGAGACGGGGAGCCAGAATTCGCGGCAGACTGGGAAAGGGTGCAACAGAACAATAGGCGGGCCGCTACCCGCGATGTCAAAACAGATTTCCGCGTCACCGCTCGAAATGCGCTCCATGCGGCGATTATAGGCAACGCTATGGGTTCGTGACCTGCTGCTGTCCAGCGTGCGCTTGCGCGGGGAGCAGATAAGGCTCTTCCGGCATCACGATCCATCCAATGATGTAGGCGATCAGCCCGGTGCCAGCACCGAAGATCAGGACCAACCAGATCAGGCGGATGAGCGTGGGATCAAGGTCAAAGTACTCGGCAATACCCAGGCAGACGCCGGCGATCTTTCTGCCCTCGCGTGGACGGACCAGGCGCGTGCGCGCGATCACCGAGCCGACCCGAGTTCCGCAGTATGCGCAGACGTTGGCATCGTCCTGAATGGATTTTCCGCAATAGTTGCAGTACATAGGCCGCCTCCTGTTCTTAAGATACGCCGAATGAGGCTAAAAAGTTCCGCCCGAGCAATCCGTCAGAACCGTGCCCTGATCTTCCAATCCCCAACCCACCGTGAGTAGAATGGCCAGCTGTGGTGAGGAACCGCATGAGTTTCAACAAAACTTCCCGCAGGGAGTTCGTCGCTGCCGCGGCCGGGGCTATGGCTGGTTCAGCGCAGCAACTTCGATCGCAGACCAGGCCGGCGCTAAACACATCAAGGATCAGTACTGCGGATCGGCATCTCCCGCGTCTAGGGGTTCATGCCGAGGGTCATTTCCTGCAGACCGAGGAAGGACATGCCTTCTTCTGGCTAGGCGATACCGCGTGGCAGTTGATCCATTCCACCACGCGGGAAGAGTGCAGCTACTACCTTCGGACTCGCGCCGATCAGGGATTCACGACCATCCAGGCAGTGGTTCTCGCTGAATTCGATGGCATTCGCAGGCCTTCTGCTCTCGGCTTGCGGCCTTTTGAAAATGAGAACCCGGCGAATCCCAATGAAGCCTATTTCAACCGGGTGGTTGAAATCGCGGACGAGGCCGCTAGCGTTGGTCTCTACGTCGCCCTCTTGCCCACCTGGGCTGACAAACTCACGGCACCGTGGGGTGCGGGACCCCGAATCTTTCGGAACGACAACCTGGGCGATGCTCGCAACTACGCCCACTACCTCGCGGCCAAGCTGCGCGACCGCAGTAACGTGATCTGGATGCTGGGAGGTGATCGTCCGGCACGACTTCGAGGCGCGAGCGACTGGCTGAAGGAAACTGCCGTTAGAGCCGGCTTCCCTGCAGATCAGGACTGGACGCCGATCTGGCAGGCGCTGGCAGATGGTTTGAAAGAGGGAAGCACCACGAAACCATTGATCTTGTATCACCCTCAGGGAGGACGGGATTCGACCTCAGTTTTGCTCAGTGATGTCAAATGGCTCTCCGTAAATGGCATGCAGAGTGGGCACGGTGCGGGGCACGACACTCCTGTCTGGGAGATGATTGCGCGTGATTATGCGGTGACACCACCAAAGCCGACGCTCGACCTTGAACCCAATTACGAAGACCATCCTTACAATCCGTGGCCGGAGTGGGACCCAGCCACCGGGTACTACCGAGATCACGATGTCCGGAAGCAGATCTACCGTTCCGTTTTTGCCGGCGGTTGTGGAGTCACCTATGGCCACCATGCGGTATGGCAATTCGCAAACCTGCGGAACGGCGTGATCAATCACGCGGACCGCGATTGGACCGATGCCATGCAACGTCCAGCTGCGCGGCAGGCCGTATTTTTGCGCCGGCTAATGGAGTCGCGGCCGTTTTTCACCCGAATTCCCGACCAGAGCATCCTGGCGAGCGGCAGCGGAAATGGTGGGCAGCACATGCAGGCAACTCGCGATCGCGAAGGCACCTACATCTTCGTCTACTTCCCGCAAAGCGATCTGCGCGCGACCCTGGACATTTCTTCGCTGCATCAACGCGACCGCCGCGGCTGGTGGTATGACCCGCGCACCGGGATCGGCACTCCGATGGAGCAAAACCTGCATTCCGGGCGGATCGAAGTGGTGGCGCCGCCCTACGGTCCGGACTGGGTGCTGGTGGTCGAAGACGCCCACGCGCAATACGCGCCTCCCGGCCTAAGCTCCCGAACCTGAGAAGCACTTTGGCTGCCCGAGGGAAATCCAGGACTATACTTCTCGGTTCGGTCGAGGTGCCCTCATGCGACGAGTCTTTTTCCTTTTCTCTGCTTTGGGATTCGGACTATGGATCTTTTTTGGCGCAGCAGCGTATTCACAGTCCAGTTCATCGCCTTATGATGCCGTCAATCCCTTTATCGGAACCGGAGCGGACGGCAACACCTTTCCCGGTGCGACGCTTCCCTTCGGCATGATTCAGTGGAGTCCTGATACACGCCCCGACGGGTGGTATCACTACGGCGACAAAACGATTCGTGGTTTCAGCCTGACGCACATCAGCGGTGCCGGATGCCCATTGTACGGAGATGTTCCCGTGCTGCCGTGGAGCAAGGCGATTAACGAATCCGATGACCCAAGCAAGTTCACTGCCGGATTCAACCACGACAAAGAGGAAGCACATCCGGGGTATTACAAAGTTCAACTGGAGGATGGGACGAAAGCAGAATTCACCGTTGCAGATCGTTCGGGAACGGCTCGCTTCGAATTCTTGAACGGGAATCCTAGGACGTTGATCTTCAATGCGGCCGGCAGCGCCACTATCGATGCACCACATCGCGAGAAGGACGAGAGCACAATCGAAATTCGCGGTAAAGACACGCTGGTTGGAACGGTGCACAGCGGCGGATTCTGCGGCTCGCCCACGAAATACGCGTTGTATTTCGTTTTCAAATTCCAGAAACCATTCGCTTCGTCGGCGACGTGGACCGACAAAGTTGTGCCGGGACGGGCATCTGCAACCGGACACAAAGCGGGCGCCTATGTTTCGTTTAGCGAGGGCGACAATCCGATTTTGATGAAAGCAGGCATTTCCTTCGTCAGCATTGCGAACGCCGAGGCGAATCTCGCCAAAGAAATCCCGGGCTGGGATTTCGGCGCTGTGCACGCCGCTGCCAGGTCCGCCTGGACCAATGCTCTCGATAAGGTTCAGGCCGAGGACGGCACGCCGGAACAGCGCACGATCTTCTACACCGGCGTGTATCACATGCTGCTCTCGCCGAACGTTTTCAGCGATGAGAATGGCGATTACGTCGGATTCGACTGGAAGGTGCGGCGTCTCCCGCCGGGCAAGAAGCAGTTTGCGAATTTCTCGGATTGGGACATTTATCGCAACACGATTCAGTTCCAGGCACTGCTCTATCCCGAGCAGACGAGTCAGATGATGCAGTCCCTCGTGCACGATGCTGAGCAGAGTGGTTGGCTGCCACGCTGGACGCCTGCAAACGACAACAGCTACATCATGGGAGGAGACTCGTCGGCAATTCTGCTGTCCGAAGCGTACGCGTTCGGCGCTGGAGATTTCGATCAGAAATCCGCGCTCAAATACATGCTCAAGGGCGCCAGCGTTCCGGGCAAAGGTTTGCACAATTGGGAGGAGCGGCCCGGGCTCGCCGACTATCTGTCGAAGGGATACATACCAACCACCGACAAGTTCCAGACCGCAACTTCCTACCTGCTCGAGTACAACAGCGCTGACTTTGCAGTTTCGCAGTTCGCCCTCGCGCTGGGCGATAAGGCATCTGCGGACAAACTACTGAAATCTGCGCAGAACTGGCGGAATGTGTTCGACAGGGAGATCGGATGGATCCGGCCACGCACCGAGGATGGCAAGTTCATCGAAGGCTTCAATCCTGAAAAACTGGAGCCGCACCGCACCGACATGGACAAATCCAACCAGATGGGATTCGAGGAAGGCTCGACTGCGCAGTACACCTTTATGCTGCCTTTTAACTACGGTGGGCTAATTCGCGCGATTGGCGGTCCTGATAAGACCGAAGCAAAGTTGGACAAGTTCTTCGAGAAGCTGAGCGGCTGGGGGCTGCCGAATTTCACCGTCACCAATGAGCCGGACTTCTGTGCGCCGTTTGTGTACCTGTGGACAGGAAGCCCGTGGAAGACGCAGCAGGTGATTGACCGCATTCGCAAGGAGACGTTCACGACGAAGCCGGACGGCCTGCCCGGTAACGATGACCTCGGCGCGACATCGGGCGTGTACGTTTGGAATGCGATCGGAATTTACACAGAGATTCCCGGAATCGCGGGATTCACGATTGGGACGCCGATGTTTCCGCGTGTCACGATGCATCTCGGGAATGGAAAGACGCTGGAGATTACGCGTACAGGCGACGGTGTTTATGTGCACGGCGTGCGCGTGAACGGAGTGCCGCACGGAAGCAGTTGGCTGAAATTGTCGGAGTTGTCGGCGCCAAAGAATACGATTGAGTTCGAAATGCAGAACGAACCGGACCATGCGTGGGCGACGAAAGAGACGGAGTTCCCGCCGTCATTTGATGCAGAACAGCATTAAAACAAGACATTCACCACAGAGGACACGAAGTTACACAGAGGAAAAACACAGAGGAATCCTGCGAATTAAATCAGTTTCATCTCCACAAGGGACGCGGAAAAATTCGGCCCACTTCACATTGATCTCACAATGGAATGTGGCTGATGGAGATTTGCCTTTGTGGAGTTCCTCTGTGAGACTTCGCGTCCCCTGTGGTGAAGGTGTTGACCTTCGCGTGAGCACCAAGCGCGGGGTCTTTTCACAAAGCTAACCGCCGGTGTACGGGTCTTTGAGTCTCTTCTTCGCGGTCTGGGCCAGTTCTGAATTACCGTCCACCGCCACTGCGGCTTCGTAGCGCTTCACGGCAACGTCGCGCTTGTGCAGCAGGTCGTACATCTCGCCCGCACCGACTGCGGCCTTCTGGGCAATTTCGGTTTCGGGTTTCTGGACCTGGGAAACCAGGTCATACGCTGCGGCGGCACCTTCGTAGTTCTTCTCACTGCGCAGAAGATCCCCCAGCGCCGCAGCGGCGAGTTCGTAATGCAGACCGGAATACTTTCCAGCACGTCCCTCATCCCAGACGCGGCGATAGACAGCTTCGGCGTCGCTGTCCTTTTTCTTAGCGCGCAGCAGATTCCCTTCCTCAATTGCAAACAGAACGTTGTGGGGGTACTGGGGAATCAGAGTGCGCAAAATCTGCAGTGATTCGTCGATGCGTCCTTCGCGACGGAGAAAAACCACGAGGATGACCTTAGCGTCGATGCTGGTTTCCGAATTGCCTTCTGCGGCTTCATGCAAATACTGAAGACCCTTTTCTTTATTTCCGCCGAGCCCGACAACAGTAGTGGCCGCCTTTACGCCCCACGGAAGGCTTCCGATGACATAGTTGTGCGCGCCAACGATCAGCTTGGCATCCACGTTCTTGGGATCAAGTTCGAGCACCTTTTCGTGGTCATGGCGCGCTCCCACGGCGTTGCGCAAAGCGGAAAACCAGGCGTGCTCGATCAGCGCCGTGTACGTTGCAAACTGGGCCCGTGTGACACCGCGGGAGTAGAGTGCCCCGACGTCTTTGGGATTCGCCTGCAGCCGCTTTTCCTCCATTGCCTGGGCTTTGCTCACCAGTTGCTTGATTTCATCACATGTCTTGGGATCTGCTGGCCGATGCTTCGAGTTGATGAAATTGTCGTTGGAGTAGTCGCCGGCGTTCAGCGCCCCAATGCGGTCGAGTTCCCGAAAAAGTACGGCGGTCAGGAGATGATTGACCGCGTCCGGATCATCCGGGTGGCGCTGCGAAACTTGCGTGAATTCCTGGATCGACCTCTCGTAGTACATGTCATAAAAGTGTTGGAAGGCTGCGGGATTGAGCGGATCGGCAGGACGGAAGGTCAGTTTCGATTGTGCGAAGGCGAACAAAACCGCCAGCGCGGACAGAACGCAAACCAGAACCGGGAGTTTCCTGAGCAAGGCGAGTCTCTCGAGCAGTGTACCCGAGACCAGCCGGTTGAGAACGCTGTGGAAGCCCCGCCAGTTGGGCATCTTTGCACGGTGCAAGTAATTTCTGCGCTGGGGAGTCAAAGTGGCGTTGCGGCTATGCACACGTAAGTGCAACAAAGATTTGACTTTCCTTGTCGCGCGATTTGGCGACTGGCTTGCCAAAGCAAGATTGGGCTAATCCACCATGAGTGACCTGGTTCGAGACGCGCAACAAGAGTTTTGGCGCCCTCCCCTTGCCAAACAGCCAGCGGAACCGGTCATGGCCGAAGCCTGTCGCCGTTGCGGCACCGAATTCATGGTCGGGGCGGCGTTCTGCCATATCTGCGGGCTGGGACGCCATCGGGCCTCAGCCACGCCGAGCGATACTTGGACGTCGCACCTGGGTTTCCTGCGCGTTCTCGAATTCAGCAGCATCAAGAGATGGTTTGGATTGCCGCTTACGTCGTTGTGCGCTTTCCTGTTGGGAGTGGCGTTCCTGATTGTGGCGCTCTCGATGGGGCTGATCAGCGTTCACGACAACACTGACTTTGAGGCTGTCCAACTCTGGCGCATTCAGTGGCTGATGGCAGCGTGCGCGGCGTTTCTTGCGGGCATCCTGCTCAAAACCCGCAAAGCCGACGACTAATCCTTCCCGCTAGACATCCTTTTGGCAAATCCGCCGGGATGGTTTCTCATCCGATACATGTGGTTGACCGGGTTCACACCTTTGCCAATCGGATATCCGTTCGCGATGGCAGCGGTTAAGAACGACTTCGCGAGTAACACCGATTCGGGAAGGGAGCGTCCCTGCGCCAGATTGCAGGCGATGGAGGTCGAAAAGGCGCAACCGGTTCCATGGGTGTAGTTGGTGTTGAGCTTTTCGGACTTAAAAGTTTGAAGGTCGCCGTTGGCAGAGAGTAGTACATCAACCGTTGGATTGAGATGTCCGCCCGTGACCACGAGAGCCTTTGCTCCCATCTCTTTGAGTTGGTGCGCTGCCTGCTTCATTTGTTCGACCGAATTTACTTCGGCCCCGGTCAGGGCAGCGGCCTCCTGCGCATTCGGAGTAACAACTGTAGCGAGGGGAAGCAACCGATCTGCAAGCACGCTGATCCCGGCATCTTCAATCAGCTCCGCGCCCGAGGAGGATTTCAAAATCGTATCCAGAACAATACACGGCAATTGGGCGGATTCCAGAAAATCGGCCACGCAATCCGCCACGGGCGCGCTCGCCAACATCCCTATGTGCACTGCCAGGATGTTCGAGTCTTCCTTCAGCGCCTCCAGAGTTTCGCGAAGTAGCGGCACGTCAACCGATTGTGTGCGTTTGACTCCTGAGGTCGACTGCACGGTCAATGCGGTAAGCGCGGCAACTCCATAACAGCCGTGAGCAGCGATCGTCTTTATGTCGGCGGTGGCACCCGCCCCAGATGAGGGGTCGAATCCCGCAATCGTCAAGACCACGGGTGGAGTCTGTGGCATAGAGCGAATGTAATTGAAGCAGGTGCATTTATGAGAGGAATTTTAAGTACAGGTGTCCTTGCGAACATGGCCCAGTGGCAGGACAGGACATTTGAGAAGCGCTGCATCCTGTGCTCAGGGTTCGTGCAGGCATCTACAGGTTCTGTTACTGCCGTGCAGGGAAATCCGGCTCGGGATCAAGACGCAAGCAACTGATAACAAATGTGTTATGTGCCATTTTTTCGTAAGTTGCTGAAAAACAATTACGAAAAACTTACCGGAGGGGGCGCGTTCCGATTACTGCCAAGATGGTTAAGAGGCTCACGGGTTTAGATGCAGCAACATACGAAGATCGCAATGCAAACCGGGCCAGGTTACGTTAGCTGAGTGCAACCAATCAGAAGTACTTCTGGGTGAGTTTCCGGATTGACAGGGCATCCCCAGGTTCGTAGCATTGCCCAATCTGCGCGCATTTCTGATTCGAGGAGGACGACTTGAAGATGGAGGGTATCTGATGCGAAGACGTATAGCTCAAGGGTTGACGATTGCATGTCTCGTCAGCTTGGGAGCGGCTCAGCGGCCAAACAGCTCAGGGTCGACCAAGTATGCGGCAGTTCCACAAAGCGTAGTCGAAGCGGCGAAGCTCAGCGCGGCCAAGGCGCGGGTTTCGACGAAACCGTACCAGATCGGAACCGCCTCATGGTACGGACAAGACTTCGAAGGCAAGCCTACCGCTAGCGGCGAGCCCTACAACATGTATGACCTGACCGCGGCACATCCTACGCTGCCGCTGGGAACCTACGTCAAGGTCACGAACCTGCGGAACCGGCGCGCGGTAGTGGTGCGCATCAATGACCGGGGACCGGTGGTGGACGGCCGAATCATTGACGTCTCGTACAGCGCTGCAAGAGTATTGCGTTTCCATTCCGCCGGACTGCAGCGAGTGCGCCTGGACATCGTACCCGCGCAAAAAGCGCCCGTGATGATGGCGTTGCTGCAGCGGCCCAAGCTGGTGCCATAATCTCTCCGAGAGTAGTCGCGCCACCGAATTCCCTTCCGTCGAAGTTCTTCTCATCAGTTAAACTGATTGTCGATGATTTCTGGTCGTGAGCAACTCATCGTCGCGCTCGACGTTTCCTCGGCAGCGCAAGCCCAGAAAATTGTTTCTTCGCTCGGCGACACTGTCAACTTCTACAAGGTAGGAATGCAGCTGTACACGGCAGAGGGACCGGCAATCGTGCGCGACCTTGTAGGTTCGGGACGCCGCGTGTTCCTCGATCTGAAATACCACGACATTCCGAACACGGTTGGAGCAGCGGTCCGTGAAGCTGGCAGGTTGGGCGTGAGTCTGCTAACGGTGCATAGCTTCGGCGGAAGCAAGATGCTGCGGGCGGCCGCCGAGGCAGCTCGCGAAAGCAATCCGGCGATGAAGGTTGTGGCCGTCACAGTGCTTACCAGCATGGACCAAGAGGCTTTGAACGAAATCATGCATGGCAACCTTGAGGAACAGGTTGTCTACGTGGCTGGCCTCGCGCTGAAAGCTGGTTGTCACGGCGTGGTCAGTTCGGCTCGGGAAGTGAGAGCGTTGCGAAATCGGTTGGGCGACGACTTCCTTGTGGTGACACCCGGAGTGCGTCCGACAGGAGCGGCGCACGGAGATCAGGCCCGGGTGGTAACTCCTGCAGAAGCGATTGCCGCAGGTTCGACGCATCTCGTAGTCGGACGACCCATCACAGGGGCTGCGAATCCAGTTCAGGAAGCGGAAAAGATTATTCGGGAAATTGAGCAGGCGGCGCAGGCGGTCGCGAAGTAGGTTTCACCACTCCTGCGTCTTCAACCTGCCCTGCTACAATGTGGAAAGACTGAATTATTGAGTTACGCAGAACGTAAGATGGATTCTGCGATGATTCAACGATCCGATGATTCAATGATTCAATCCCACTAATCCTCGGCCCGGCCATTACCTTTCAATTCAGATTGAGGACGAAGACGCCGGAATTGCGCCGCAAAATTGAAGGAGAACCATGCCAGCAAAGATCGCCAAGACAGCCGACCGCAAGAAGGTCATGGACACGACGAAGAGCACCGATTGCCCCAAGTGCGGCAAGCCGACCCGCATCGTGAAGCGCGTGAAGGACCGCGAGCGCAATATTCCGGGCGGGATCTTCATCTCGTGCTCAGCCTGCGAATTCTACGAGAAGCTGTAGTTGCGTTCACCACCGGGACACAGAGGCACAACGAACCGCCTGAGAAATTTTGCTTTTGTGTGACCCCTGTGCCCCCTGTGGTGACGGTTTCGCATCGGCAATCCCGATCAGTTGCATCGAATTTTCGGAATTGACTCGATGCCCGCTGTGGCTTACTTTCAATAATTCATGCTGACTTTGCACCATCACCACCACCATCACGCGCATAGCGCGACGGCGGGTGTGTGAGGCTCGGTTAGCAAGCTGAACCAAGTTCAAGCCCGCTGGAGCGAAAGCTCAGCGGGCTTTTTGTTGTTCGCAATCAGCACTCGGACAAATCCGAACTGAATGTTGCGGACCGACATTAGCCCAATGCTGATTGCTGAGTGCTGATTGCAAAGAGGATTGCGATGAATATCGACTTCGACAAAATGCAGGGCCTGGTGCCCGCGATCGTGCAAGACGCCTTCAATGGCGAGATTCTGATGCTGGGCTTCATGAACCAGGAAGCCTGGGATAAAACCGCCTCCGGTGGCTACGTTACGTTCTACAGCCGCACTCGCAACAAGCTGTGGACCAAGGGCGAGACTTCCGGCAATCGACTCAAAGTGGTTTCGGCTTCGACCGACTGCGACTTCGATTCCCTGCTGATCAAAGTGGAAGTCGAGGGCGAAGGCGTGGTCTGCCACGAGGGAACGAGATCGTGCTTTACGAAGGAGTTGCCGATCGCTTCTTCTCACTCCATCGCCCAGGAGCAGGCACGATGAAGATTCGGCTTGGCATCCCGAAGGGCAGCCTGCAAGAGGCAACGCTGCAGTTGTTCGCGCAAGCTGGCCTTCCGATTCATACCAACTCGCGATCGTACTTTGCATCGACTGGCGATCCCGAGATCGAGTGCATGCTGATTCGCGCGCAGGAAATGGCCCGCTACGTTGAGCACGGCGCGTTGGATGCCGGACTGACCGGCCTCGATTGGGTGATTGAGAGCGGGCTCGAAGTTGTGACCGTCACTGACCTCATCTACGCCAAGCAAAGCCGAGGGAAGGTGCGCTGGGTGCTGGCTGTCCCGGAGAGTTCTCCGTATGAGAAGTCCGATGATCTTGGCGGGAAGATCATCGCGACGGAACTGGTGAACGTGACTAAGAATTACTTTGCGAGCCGCGGGGTTGAGGTGAAGGTCGAGTTCTCCTGGGGTGCTACTGAGGTTAAGCCGCCGATGCTGGCCGATGCGATTGTCGAAGTCACCGAAACTGGCAGTTCCCTCCGCGCCAATCACCTGCGGATCATGGATACCGTTCTGGAGAGCAATACACAAATCATCGCCAACAAAACGTCGTGGAAGGATGTCGAGAAACGTCGCAAGATCGAGAACCTCTCGCTAATGTTGAAAGGTGCGATGGAAGCAAAAGACCGCGTCGGGTTGATGCTCAACGTT
>Ga0068856_100004556_pt1 | contig 13773 bp, 9 predicted proteins | sample KBSCornC62_FD_66595 | JGI IMG/M metagenome (GOLD analysis project Ga0068856, IMG submission 66595) | Corn rhizosphere microbial communities from Kellogg Biological Station, Michigan, USA - KBS Corn C6-2 | ecosystem: Host-associated > Plants > Roots > Rhizosphere > Soil ...
ACATCGGCGCGACTCGGGTTGACCTGCAGCCGCTGTCCTCCGAACGGAATGCCGTAGTAGGTATTGGTGTCCGGCGTGAGCCAGCCGTCGTGGTTCCCCGAGGCGACATTGATCGTCGACAGATATTTCGGATGCAGACAGTCACCGGAAACATCGTAGATGTCCAACGGATTCGTTCCATTCGGCCCGAAATCCTTGAAAGCGCCGATCATCGTGTTCTGCTGGATTTCAAATGCCGAATACGCGCGCACCATTGCCGGGGTTCTCAGCACCTGAATATCCTTGGGTTGCGATGGCGTGCTGACATCCATGACGACGACGCCCGTCGTCGGCGCGTTGAGATCCGATGGATCGCGCATGCTCGAATAAGCGCAGTGCCGGATCAACTGCGTGTCGCCGTAGCTGCCGCGATCCCAAAGCGTATGTCCGCCGACGAGCCGCATACCGCACCAGTGGCCCTGGAAGCCCCCCGGGGCGGTCCTCTCTTCGAGCGACACCGCGCCCTGTAATCCCGGCTCGGGCCGATCGCCGGGACCCGGGACGCAAGCGGAAACAGCCTGTGCGTGATCTGCCGCAAAGAACGATGCGAACGCGATCGCGAACGCGCATGCCCCGAGCCGATAGCCATCTGAGCAAACACTTGCGCTCGATTGTTTCTTCATCATTTCCTCCTGTTGTTCGCCGACCGGGCCGTCGTTCGACGACCCCGCAATTCTTACTCATAGACGGCCGGCGAGCTCGCTGCGCAGCACGGAGCGCCCGCAGCGAAATTGCCATGGCCGGCACGCGCCATCGATGGACGCGGTAACATAGTCGCGACCGCCGCGGTTGCCGTCAAGTCTTAAAGGTTGCTTACAACGGCAGGTAGTCGTTTTGCGGCGCGTCGTGACCGGCGCGCGCGAACACTCGTGCGACCGCCCGTCAATTTTTCGGAGGAAGCGAATATGAAATTCCGCGTATTGCTCACTGCCATTTGCGCGCTCGGCCTTGTAGCGTCCAACGCTCCCGCGCAGCAGCCGATCGTGATCAAATTCAGTCACGTAGTCGCCGTCAACACGCCGAAGGGCAAGGGCGCCGATTACTTCAAGAAACTCGCCGAGGAGCGCACGAAGGGACGCGTGCGCGTCGAGGTCTATCCGAACAGCTCGCTGTTCAAGGACGGCGAGGAGATGGAAGCGTTGCAGCTCGGCTCGGTGCAGATGTTGGCGCCCTCGGTATCCAAGTTCGGCCCCCTCGGGGCGCGCGAATTCGAGGTCTTCGATCTGCCGTACATGTTCGACAGCTATGACGAGCTGCACAAGGTGTGCGAAGGCCCCGTCGGCAAGCTGTTGTTCAAGAAGCTCGAGTCGAAGGGCATCACGGGTCTCGCGTACTGGGACAACGGCTTCAAGGACATGAGCGCCAACAAGACGCTCCGCAAGCCCGAAGACATGAAGGGGCTCAAGATGCGCATTCAGTCGTCGAAGGTGCTCGACAGCGAAATGCGCGCATTGGGGGCTCTGCCGCAGGTGATGGCGTTCTCCGAGGTCTATCAGGCGATGCAGACGGGCGTGGTCGACGGCTCCGAAAATCCGCCGTCGAATTTCTACACGCAGAAGATGCACGAAGTGCAGAAGGACCTGACCCTCACCGATCATGGCGTGATCGAGTACGCGGTGATAGTGAACAAGAAGTTCTGGGATGGACTTCCCGCGGACATCCGCACGACGCTCGAAGGCGCGATGAAAGACGCGACCAAATACGCGAACGACATCGCGAAGAAGGAAAACGACGATGCGCTCGCCGCGGTCAAGGCGTCGGGCAAGACGGAAGTCATCACGCTGACGCCGCAGGAAAAAGACGCGTGGAAGCGGGCGCTGCTGGTCGTGCACAAGGAGAACGAGTCGCGCATCGGCAAGGAGATCATCGAGACCGTCTACAAAGAGACCGGCTTCAAGCCTTGAGGTAACGACGCTTCGGGTGCGGCGTCCCCGGCGGGGCGTCGCGCCGATTGCGCGACGCCGCACTGTTTCTAATTTTCGTTCCAGATCACTTCATAGGCTGCTTCGCCCGGCGGCGCAGCGAAACGGCGGTCGACGCCGATTCCCGGCACGCAGGCGAGCGCGTCACCGCAGAAGACGAGCGGCAGTCCCCGGCGCGTCCAGACCGGCACGTCGGCCTGCTGCAGCAGCGATTTCAGCGCCTGACGGGGACGATTGATCGCGAGCTGGAGTCGCTCGCCGCCCCGGCGCGACCGGATGACGACGTTGGCGCCAAGCCGCGCGGCATTTCGAGATCCGCCTGCGCACCGCTCAAATCGGAGCGTTCCGTGCGGCAACGCTACGGCGGCTTCGCCGTGCCATCCACGCTCGAATGGCATCGGGGCCGGGCGATGGACGACGATGCGACCGCGATGAATGCCGACCTCCGCGCCGGCGTGTTGCAGCGCTACGCGCGCATCGGCGCGCGCATGACACAACTGTCGATGCATCGCATCGAGGCGCGCCATCGAAGCTGCGGCCAATCCGCGCTCGCGGAGAAACCAGCGCAACAAATTGCGCGCGCGATAGGCGGGAAGCTCGACCAGCGCGCTGCGGGACAGCGTTGCGCCGTCGAACGCATCCGTTGCGTCGCGCAGCGCCATGTCGTCCGCAAGCTGAGCCGCCTCCGCCTGATGCAACGAGGCGCGCGCAATAGTTGCGGGATAGCCGCCTCCGACCGACGCAAGTGCCGGGATGACGTGGGCACGAAGCGCGTTGCGCGCGAAACGCGAATCGATGTTGCTGTCGTCGTCGATCCATGCGAGGCCGCGCGCATGGAGATAAGCGTCGATCGCGCTCCGCGGGACGTCGAGCAACGGACGAAGCCATAACAAACCGCCGGCATCGACGCGCGATGGCGGCATCGCCGCGAGACCCTGCGGCCCCGCGCCGCGCAGCAGTTGCAGGAGAACGGTCTCGGCCTGGTCGTCCTGATGATGCGCGAGCAGCAGTCCGCGCGCGTTGACCGCCGAGGCAGCCTCCGCGAGCGCCGCGTATCGCACCCGGCGCGCGGCCGCTTCGATGCTGGTCCTCGGCAATCGCGGCACGTCGACCCGCCGCTCCAGCGATCGCACGTTTCTCGCACCGCAGAGCTCGGCGCAGAAGCGCGCCCAATCGCCGGCATGCGGCGAAAGACCATGGTGGACATGGACGGCGACGATGTCGAGCGCTCGTCCTTGCGCGCAAGCGAGCGTTGCGTCGAGCAGCGCGACGGAATCGCGTCCGCCCGACAGCCCGATGGCCAGCGTCGAGCCGTTCGGCACGTGTGCCGTCAGGGCTCGACCGACGGCCGCCGTTACGCGCGCGGCGCCGTCATGCCGGCCGCCCACCGGGGGGCCGACGGCATCAGCCGGGGACCATCTCCTTGAACTTGCCATAGCCGAGGATCTTGTCCTCGCGGGTCTCGAGAAGCGTATCGAGCGGCTGCTCCTGAATATTGCGCAGCGCTTCGACGAGAGCCTTCTTGAGCGTCACCATCATCGCCGCATGGTCCCGATGCGCACCCCCGAGCGGCTCGTTGACGACCTTGTCGATGAGCCCGAGCTGCTTCAGGCGCGCAGCCGTGATGCCCAACGTCTCCGCCGCCTCGGGCGCATGGTCGGCCGACTTCCAGAGAATCGACGCGCAGCCTTCGGGCGAAATCACCGAATACGTCGCGTACTGGAGCATCAGCGTGACATCGCCGATGGCGATGGCGAGCGCCCCGCCCGAGCCGCCTTCGCCGATGACGGTGACGATGATCGGAATCCGCAAGCCGGCCATCTCGTACAGATTGCGGCCGATCGCTTCGGACTGACCCCGCTCCTCCGCGCCGATCCCCGGATACGCGCCGGGCGTGTCGACGAAGCTGAACAGCGGCAGACCGAACTTCTCGGCGAGCTTCATCAGCCGCAGCGCCTTTCGATAGCCTTCCGGACGCGGCATGCCGAAATTGCGGTGGATCTTTTCCTTGGTGTCGCGGCCCTTTTGATGGCCGATCACCATGCACGGTTTTCCGTTGAAACGCGCGAGTCCGCCCACGATTGCCGCGTCGTCCGCGTACGCGCGATCGCCGTGGAGCTCGCGGAAATCGGTAAACAATGCGCTGATGTAATCGAGCGTGTACGGCCGCTGTGGATGACGCGCCACTTGCGCGATTTGCCAGGCCGTCAGCTTGGCGTAGATCTCCTTTGTCAGAAGCTGGCTCTTTTTCGAGAGCCGGGTGATCTCGTCCGAAATATCGACGGCGGAATCCTCGTGCACGTAGCGAAGCTCGTCGATCTTTTGCTGCAGTTCGGCGATCGGCTGCTCGAAGTCGAGGAAGGTCTGTTTCATGCGCCCAATTGTTGAACCGGATGGCGAATGTTAGCGCACTCGGACAACGGGAACTTCGCGAATTCAACGCGGTACCGGCGACGCATTCGATTCGGCCGCGCGCGGCGGCGGCTCCAGCGGCGGAAAATCGCCGGTGAAATCGCGCCCCATCGCGAGTGCGATTTGCGCGAAATCGCTTTCGGAGACCCGGATAAAGCCGAACCGGAATGGCGCGCCCCAGTGAAGCTTGCTGCGAATGAACGACAGCGGTTCGATCAACGGTTTGATCGGCGCGTCGTTCGCAGGCCAATAATGAACGGCGCGTCGAAATGGGGCAAGGCCGTCGTTCGTGCGCGCCTGGGTGATCGCGCTGCCGGTGACGCATCCGATCGCCGTGAACGCCTGAACCCGCTCGCCGTCGGGATCGTTCGTTCGCGGCGAGTAGAGCGCGACGCCGTCGCCGTCGCGCATTCGCTCGAGCGGTCCGGCCTTGCCATGATTCAACTCCACATATCCGCCGCCGATCGCTGCATACGCATGCGCCTTCGACACGACGCCAATCCAGTAACTGCGTGCGCTCATTTGAACTCTCCAGGACGAAATGCGTGATCGGAGCTTAGGAGAGCCGACGCTCATTCGCCATCGGCCAAACGGACGAGCCCGCTTTAAGTGCAGGTATCGCGCGATTGCCCGCGGCGGCGCAGCCGTTACAATGCCGGCGTGACCGCGAACCAAGGGTCTGCCGGCGGTATGGACACAAACGCACTTTCCGCAGCAACCCGGACGAAACGGGCGTCCCCCGGCACATCGTTGTCGCTCTTTGCAAAAGCTTTGAGTCTTCGCTTTGTCGTCGGCCGCCGCGATGGGCGCCCCACGCGAGCCGTTCGCGTTTGCGCCCCCGGCGTGAGCAGACTCTGATGACGCATCGAATCGCCGTGATGCCGGGGGACGGCATCGGCAAGGAAGTGATGCCGGAAGGGCAGCGCGTTCTCGAGGCCGTCGCGAAACAATTCGGCATCGATCTCGCCTTCACGCATTTCGACTGGAGCTGCGATTACTACGCGCGCCACGGTCGGATGATGCCGGAGGACTGGTTCGAGCAGTTGCACGGGTTCGAGGCGATCTATTACGGCGCCGTCGGCTGGCCGGCGACGGTGCCCGACCACGTGTCCCTATGGGGATCGCTGATCCAGTTTCGCCGTCGCTTCGACCAATACGTGAATCTGCGACCCTGTCGTCTGATGCCGGGCATTCCGACACCGCTCGCGAATCGCAAGCCGGGCGACATCGATTTCATCGTGGTGCGCGAGAACACCGAAGGCGAATACTCGTCGGTCGGCGGACGGATGTTCGAAGGCACGGAGCGCGAGATCGTGTTCCAGCAGACCGTGTTTTCCCGCAAGGGTGTCGATCGGATCATGAAATTCGCCTTCGAGCTGGCGCGCACGCGTCCGCAGAAGCATCTGACCTCCGCGACGAAATCGAACGGCATCTCGATCACGATGCCTTACTGGGACGAACGGTTTCGCGCGATGACGGCAACGTATCCCGACATCCGCACCGATCAGTTCCACATCGATATCCTGTGCGCGCATTTCGTGCAGCGGCCGCAGGCGTTCGACGTCGTGGTCGCCTCGAATCTCTTCGGCGACATCCTTTCGGATCTCGGGCCGTCGGTTTGTGGAACGATCGGCATTGCGCCATCGGGCAACATCAACCCGGAGCGCGACTTTCCGTCGCTGTTCGAGCCGGTGCACGGGTCGGCGCCCGACATCGCGGGGAAAGGCGTGGCCAATCCGATCGGACAGATCTGGTCGGGCGCGATGCTGCTCGACTTTCTCGGTCATCGCGATGCGGGCCGCGCGATCGTCGCGGCAATCGAGCGAGTGCTCGCCGATGCTTCCGCACCGCGGACCGCCGATATCGGAGGTCGCGCGACGACTACGGAGCTCGGGCGCGCCATCGCCGCCGCACTGTAAGGCTCGTCGCGGCGCGATGCGCCGCTTGTGGCACGATAGGACCAAATCACGAAATAAAAGGTCGGCGGCCGCGCGAAGCTCGATGGCGGTCGATCGGGGACAGGCGCCATGCAGATCGGCATTCCACGTGAGACGCGCCCAGGCGAAACGCGTGTCGCGGCCACGCCGGAAACCGTCAAGAAAATGGCGGCCAGCGGAAAGCACGCGATCCTCGTCGAGGCCGGCGCGGGCATGGCGAGCAGCGTGGCGGACGCCGATTACACGGCGGCGGGTGCGACGATCGCGTCCGCTGCCGAAGCTTTCGGCGCCGATCTCGTTCTGAAGGTTCGCGCGCCGCGCGGCGACGAGCTTGGACGCCTGAAGCGCGGCGGATCGATCATCGGACTGCTGGAACCGTTCGACGCGGCCGGCTTGCAGGCGCTGGCCGGAACGGGCGTCACCGGCTTCGCGCTCGAATGGCTGCCCCGGATCACTCGTGCGCAATCGATGGACGTCCTGTCGTCGCAGGCGAACATCGCCGGATACAAGGCCGTGGTGATGGCCGCAAACGAGTACGGCCGGTTCATGCCGATGTTGATGACCGCGGCCGGCACCGTGAAAGCGGCGCGCGTGCTGATCCTCGGTGTCGGCGTCGCCGGCCTGCAGGCGATCGCAACGGCGAAGCGATTGGGCGCCGTGATCGAAGCCTCCGACGTGCGTCCATCGGTCAAGGATCAAGTCGAGTCGCTCGGTGCGAAGTGGGTCGACGTGCCCTACGAGACCGACGAGGAGCGGCAGATCGCCGAAGGCGTCGGCGGCTACGCGCGTCCGATGCCGGCCGCGTGGATGGCGCGTCAGGCGGCGATCATCGCCGAGCGATGCAAGTCAGTCGATATCCTGATCACGACGGCGCTCATCCCGGGACGCCCGGCGCCGAAGCTCATCAACGCCGACACCGTCAAAACGATGAAGCCGGGGGCGGTGATCGTCGATCTGGCGGTCGAGCAGGGCGGCAATGTCGACGGCTCGCAAGTCGACAAGATCGCGCACGTCAACGGCGTGACGATCATCGGCACGACGAACCTGCCGGCACGCGTTCCCACCGATGCGTCGGCACTCTATGCGCGGAACGTGCTCAACTTTCTCGCGCTGTCGCTCAACGTGAAGACCGGCGACTTCGCGCTCGCGCGCGACGACGAGATCGTCAAGGCGACGATGGTGTGCGATAACGGACAAGTCGTGCCGAGGAGCTGAGGGGAAACAGGACATGACCACAGGCGTCGACCCGATCGTTTTCTATCTGATCATTTTCGTGCTGGCGATCTTCGTCGGGTATCACGTCGTGTGGAGCGTGACGCCGGCCCTGCACACGCCGCTGATGTCGGTGACCAATGCGATCTCGGCGATCATTCTGGTCGGCGCCATGCTGGCCGCGGGACCCGCGATCTTCGATTGGGGCGGCTGGGTCGGCGTCGTCGCCGTCGTGATGGCGTCGATCAATGCGTTCGGCGGCTTTCTCGTGACGCAGCGAATGCTCGAAATGTTCAAGAAGAAAGAGCCGAAGATCGCAGCGCCGGAGAAGAAGTGAGCGGAGACAAAACCAAATGAGCGCCGACCAGGTCGCCCTCTGGTACCTGATCGCGTCGATCTGCTTCATCCTCGCGCTCAAGGGTCTGTCGCATCCGACGACGGCGCGGCGCGGCAACATGCTCGGCATCATCGGCATGGCGATCGCCGTCCTCGTGACGCTCGCGCTCGTGTTCTCGCACACGAAGAACGTCGGCTACATTCTCGGCGGCATCGCCATCGGCGGCGTCATCGGCGCGGTGATCGCGCGTCGCGTGCAGATGACGCAGATGCCCGAGCTCGTCGCGGCATTTCACTCGCTCGTGGGGATGGCGGCGGTGCTTATCGCGATCGCGGCGATTCACGATCCGGGCGCATTCAGCTTGCCGGTCCCGCTTCCGACCGGCAACAAGCTCGAGCTCTTCATCGGCACATTCATCGGCGCGATCACGTTTTCCGGCTCGGTGATCGCGTTCGGCAAGCTGTCGGGAAAGATTCGCAGCGCGCCGGTCGTCTTCCGCGGTCAGCATTGGGTGAACCTGCTCCTCGCGCTCGCGATGGTCGGCTTCGGCATCGGGTTCTTCCTCTCGCCCGACGAGAGCAAATGGTCGCCGTACATCGTGATGACGGCGATCGCCTTTGTGCTGGGCGTCCTCATCATCATCCCGATCGGCGGCGCCGACATGCCGGTTGTGATCTCGATGTTGAACAGCTATTCGGGCTGGGCGGCGGCGGGCATCGGCTTCTCGCTCAACAACCCGATGCTGATCATCGCAGGCTCGCTCGTCGGCTCATCCGGCGCGATCCTGTCGTACATCATGTGCAAGGCGATGAACCGCTCTTTTTTCAACGTTATCCTGGGTGGCTTCGGCGCAGAGCCGGGCTCCGCCGCCGCAGGCACCGAGCAGAAGAGCGTCAAATCGGGATCGGCCGACGACGCGGCGTTCCTGATGGGCAATGCGGAGCGCGTGATCATCGTCCCCGGCTACGGCCTTGCCGTCGCGCGCGCGCAGCATGCGGTAAAGGAAATGGCCGACAAGCTTCGCGACAAGGGCATCGAAGTCAAATACGCGATCCATCCGGTTGCCGGCCGCATGCCGGGGCACATGAACGTCCTGCTTGCCGAAGCGGAAGTCCCCTACGACCAGGTCTTCGAGATGGACGACATCAACGGCGAATTCGGCACGACCGACATCGCGCTGATCCTCGGTGCGAACGACGTCGTGAATCCGCTCGCGGAGGAGAAGGGCAGCGCAATCTACGGAATGCCGATCCTCGAGGCGCACAAGGCGCGAAACGTCATCGTCAACAAGCGATCGATGGCCGCCGGCTACGCCGGCCTCGACAATCCGCTGTTCTACATGGACAAGACGATGATGGTGTTCGGCGACGCTAAAAAAATCGTCGAGGAAATCACGAAGGCAATCGACTGATCGGCCGTCGATCGGACAATCGCGGGGTTACTGCTTCCGCGCAGCCAGGTCGAACGACGTCCAGACGAAGTCGCGCTGGCTCTCGATCGGCTCCTTCAGGCGGATTGCGGTCTCGTTGGCCGTCGAGACCAGCATGAGCAGGCGCGCCGGACTGTATTCATGCGCGGGAATGATGACCGTCTTGATCGGTATTCGCGGATACGCGTCGCTTTCCGGAAGGTAGAGCGCAACGAACTTGCGGCGCTTTCCATCGCTCGTTTTGGCGCCCATCATCATGATGCGCTGCGGATTGCGACCGATGTGCTCGAGGCCCAGCTCGACCGATGCGCCGGTAAGGCGGTTCAGACGACGCACGACTGCGATCGTCCATGGCGCGTCGGGTTCTCGCAGCGCGATCAGCGATCCCGGCAGCGACTGCTGCGTATCGAGCGTCTGACCGCGGAGCAGGCAGCCCGATTCGCTTCGATCCTGCACCTGCCATAACGAATGCATCGCGTCGGCGCCCATGATCGGCAGAAGGCCCGCGGCAGCATCGCGCCCCGCCGGTCTGCCCGTGTCGCTGTGGTGCGGAACGTCGGTGATCGTGATCTCATCGACGTAGGGCGATGTCGCGTTGTCGGTCGCGGCGCTCCGCTTCGATTCACTGCGCAGCATTCGGCCGATGCCGGGAAGCCCGCCGACGATCGCTCGAACGGTGATCGAGTCGATCTTCATCCGTTCGCCGCGACGCCTGATGCGCGGCGGCTTCGGGGCATAAAGATCCCGGAGCTTCGTCAGCAGCGCGAGACGCCTCGCGCGTAGCATCGCTTCGGCGCCCGTTGCGGTGGCCGTACCGCGCGCCGACACGATATCGGATTCGATCGCAGCCGCAATCGCCGTCGTATCGAGCTGCAGCCGGTGCTCCGCGCCTGCGTCAAGCGATCCGGGACGCCGCAGCGCACGGCTGCCGGCCAGATCGACCACGAATCCAGGCGACGGCGCATCGAGAAGCTGGTCGTCGGCGACGGCATCCAGCGAGAGGCGATCGCTCCAACGCGCGATCTCTTGACGGGCGACGGCGATGTCGAAGGGCAGGAGGCGCCCGTCGCCGGCCAGATGCAACAACAGGATGCGGATCAGCGCCTGCTCGAGCGTCACCGATGCCTTCCCGTCGCCGAACTCGGTTACGACCGGCGCGCGTGCGATGTTGCGGATCAGCGCAAATTCGTACGCGCCAAAGAGATCCTTCCACCGACCGCGGGGCCACGACTCGAAACGGTAAAGCGCGAGCAGCAGATCGATCTCGCGATGGCGAAACAAATGGACGAGAACGGCCGGCGCGTGCGCGTTCCATTCATGGCCGCGTTCGTGGTCGCATAGATGGCGCAGGAAAAACTCGTAAGCCTGCGCGAACGACCGCACGAGCTCTGCGATCGCTTGCCGGAGCCTCGCTTCGCGCTCGTGCGCGACGCTGTTCGGCGATACGTACTCCGACAGAAGGTTTTCGACCAGAGGCTCGCAGCGACGTTCGAGCGCGAGCAACGCGCGGAGCCGATTGAGCTCGGGGCCGCGGGGCCCGCGGATCGATGCGAGCGCTTCGCAGACCGCACGCTGCGAATCGATCGCATCCTGATGCGGGAGCGACCGCCAGAATGCGTCCGCGCTCTCGGCGCTGACGACGCCGTCCGCCTCCACTTTTTCCGCGCGGGTCAGAAATTTGAGCATCGAAAAGCCGTTGGTCGTGGTCCTGTACCGATGCGAAGCGCGACGCCCTCCGGCCCGGCAATGCCCGGCAGTGGAACGCGCGACCGCAATTCGCGTCACTTCGTGCCGCAAATCCGTCCGCCCGAGCGTCGATCGCAGGACCCGGCGACTCGTCGGAACTGGAAAGGCAGGACGCGTGCCAAACGTTGGCCTCGATCGGTTTGCAGTCGGAGAATTGGAGGGTGCACCGCTCAGGTACGATGTGCCCAACCGACGGTCGTTTCGGCCAGCGGTACAACAATTGGAAAACAATCAAGCGCGATGACGCGTCGACCGCTGTTCTGGATTGCGTATTGCGCGCTGTCGCTCGTCGCGCTGTTCGTTGCGGCGCGGTTGTTTCCGCTCGCGATCCCGCTCGTCAATCTCGATATCAAGATGGAGCGTGCCGAAGCGCTCGCGCAAGGCGAAGCGCTCGCCAAGCGCTATGGGCTCGCGCCGCCGGATGCCCGCGTCGCGGCACGCTTCAGTCACGACAGCCACACGCAAAACTATGTCGAGCTCGAGGGCGGCGGCAGAAGCGCGTTCGCGGAACTGACGCGCGGCGACCTATACGCACCGTACTGGTGGGACGTGCGTTTGTTTACGCCGGGCATGATCGAGGAATCGGTGATCCGATTCAAGCCGGACGGTACGCCCTACGGCTTCAATCGCCGCCTCCCGGAGACCTACGTTCGCAATCCCGCGACCAAAGCGCTCGACGCGGCGCAGGCGCGCGCGCTGGCCGAGGAACGCGCTCATGCGGACTGGCACGTGGATTTCTCGCAATACAAGCTGCTCGAGCAGTCGCAGCAGACGATGAAGAACGACCGCGTCGACCATTCGTTCGTCTACGAGCGGCCGGAAAAATTGGGCGACGCGCGCATTCGCCTGGCCTTGAACGTCAAAGGGGACGAGCTGACCAGCGTCGTGCCGTTCGTCTTCGTTCCCGAATCGTTCGATCGCCGCTATCAGGAGCTGCGCAGCGCGAACAACCTGATCGCCGGCGCAGCGAGCGCATCGGCTGGACTGCTCTATGGAATCGGCGGGTGCATTCTGGCAGTGCTGTGGCTGCTGCGGCGCCATTGGCTCCTTTGGCGGCCCGCGTTCGTCGCGGGACTGGTCGTCGGCGGCCTGCTGGCGTTGTCAGGACTCGCGGCCGCACCCGAGAACTGGTTTCGCGCCGATACGACCGAGACGCTGACGACGTTCTGGTTCAAGCAGGCCGGCGCGTTCATCTTTTTGCTGACGGCCGCGGCGCTGGGGTATGCGCTCGCATTCATGGCGGCGGAATCGCTGTCGCGCCGCGCGTTTCCGCACCAACCGCAGCTGTGGCGGCTGTGGTCGCGCGAGGCGGGTCCGACGCGACAAGCATTGGGGCGGACGGTCGGAGGGTATCTGTTCGTTCCGCTCGAGCTGGCGCTGGTCGCCGCGTTCTACTACGCGACCAACAAATGGTTCGGATGGTGGCAGCCCTCCGAGATGCTGTCGGACCCGAACATCCTCGGATCGTGGGTTCCGGCGTTGTCGCCGATCGCGATTTCGCTGCAGGCCGGCTTCATGGAGGAATGCGTCTTTCGTGCGATCCCGTTGTCGCTCGGCGCATTGATCGGACAGCATTACGGTCGGCGCACGCTCGGCATCGCGATCGCATTCGTGCTGCAGGCGCTGGTCTTCGGCGGCGCGCATGCGAACTATCCCGGCTTTCCGTCGTATGCGCGCTTGATCGAGCTGATCGTGCCGTCGATGATCTGGGCGCTCATCTTTCTGCGCTTCGGGCTCCTCACCACGGTGATCCTGCATGCGACGTTCGATCTCACGCTGTTTGCGATTCCGGTTTTTCTCCTCGATGCGCCGTATGCTTTCGTGCAACAGGCATTGATCGTTGCCGCGGGACTCGTCCCGCTCGCGATCATCGCGTGGCGGCGCGTTCAGGTGGGTGCATGGGGCGAGCTGCCCGAGTCGCTGCGTAACGGCGCGTGGCAGCCTTCGATGACCGGGGCCGCGGAAGCGCCGCACGCCGCACACGCGATCGCTGTCTCGGTCGCCGGCATTGCCAGGGCGTTTCAGCGCGCGCTCCCCGTGCTCGGCGTCGCCGGTGCCGTCGCATGGCTCGCCTTCACGCCGTTTCATGTCGATGCGCCGGTGCTGACGCTCGACCGCGATGGCGCGATTGCGATCGCCGAGAAGGCGCTTGCGGCGCGCGGGGTCAAGCTCGGCGACGAATGGCAACGGATGGCGACCATCAAGCTCGCGAACGACGATGGAGCGCAGTGGCAATGGCACAAGTTCGTCTGGCGCGAAGCTGGCCCGGAGGCGTATCGCAAATTGATGGGCAACGCGTTGGCTCCGCCGGTGTGGGAGGTCCGCTTCGCCAAGTTCGAAGGCGACGTCGCCGAGCGCGCCGAGGAGTGGCGTGTCGCGGTCGCCGGCGATGGAACGGTCCGCACGCTGCGCCACGCGCTTCCGCAAGGGCGCGCGGGTGCGCGTCTGTCGCGGGACGCCGCGCTCGCGCTCGCCGAGCGCGAGCTTCGTAACAAGTTCGGCATCGATCCCGCCGCGGTGAAAGAGGTCGGCGCCGACGAGAACAATCGCGTGGCCCGCACCGACTGGGCGTTCATGTTCACCGATCCCTCCGTCGACGTCGGCAAGGACGGCGAGCTGCGCTACATCGTGCAAATCGCCGGCGACGAGGTCGCGGGCTCGGGGCGCTTGATCCAGGTGCCCGAAGAATGGCTGCGGGCCGAACGGCGGCGGGACAACCGGCAAGGCATCGTCAAGATC
>Ga0068856_100004558_pt1 | contig 13773 bp, 7 predicted proteins | sample KBSCornC62_FD_66595 | JGI IMG/M metagenome (GOLD analysis project Ga0068856, IMG submission 66595) | Corn rhizosphere microbial communities from Kellogg Biological Station, Michigan, USA - KBS Corn C6-2 | ecosystem: Host-associated > Plants > Roots > Rhizosphere > Soil ...
GACCTCGGAACGCTGACCCGCGACGCACCGGCTTCAGCCGACGCGCACCATGCCTTGGTGCAGCGCATGATCGCCGCCTTGTTCCAGCTGGCCGCGCGCGCACGCGAGCGCGGAATCAAGGTGATCGGAGCAACGATCATGCCCTATGGCGCCTCGGGCTATTACCATCCCGATGCGGCGAACGAGGCGGACCGCGCCGCCGTCAACGCATGGATCCGAACACCAGGACATGTCGATGCCGTCATCGATTTCGACGCGCTGATGCGTGACCCAGCGCACCCGAACCGCTTGAAGAAGGAATTCGACTCTGGCGACGGCCTCCACCCGTCTCCTGCGGGGTACCGCTTCATGGGCACGATCGTGCCGATGTCCCTGTTCACAACGGAGCGCCGCTGATGCGTTTTTCCATCCTTGCTCTGGCGGCCATTTGCTTCGCCGCATCGAGCCCGTCCTCGGCTCAGTACACTCCCGCGCATCCGACGGTCGTGGATATCTGGCCAGCCAATGCTCCTGGGCTCTCCAAGCGCAACGAGCCGGAAATCGCCAAGGATTATTGGGTCCGCAACGTCCACAATCCGTCGCTGACGATCTATCGGCCCAAACGCCAAAATGGCGCCGCGGTAATCGTCATCCCCGGCGGCGGCCACAAGCTCATCGTCTGGACGAGCGAAGGCGTCAACGTCGCACAGGCACTCAACCGCTACGGCCTAACCGCCTTCGTGCTGAAATACCGGCTCGCACAGGAGGAGGGCTCGACGACCACCGTCGATGATGCCGCGAACGACGTCCGCCGATCGATCCGGTGGGTCCGTGCGCATGCACAGGATTATGGGATCGATCCGCACCGCATTGGGATCATGGGCTTCTCGGCTGGCGGCGAACTGGTCTCGCTCGTTGCGGACAACCGGCCGGCCAAATCCCTCCCAGCTCTCGACGCGATCGACGACCAGAGCGACCGGGCGGACTTCCAGGTCCTCGTCTTCCCAGGTCCGCAGGGCGTTCCCGGCAACGACGTAACAAACGCGCCGCCCGCATTCATTACTGCCGGCACGCTCGACGACTGCTGCGCCACTCCGGCGGTGCAGCTCTACGAGCAGCTGCGCAGCGGCCACCGCGATGCCGAGCTCCACATGTATGCGGGCGCCGGGCACGCCTTCAACTTGGATGAATCGAAGCGCATCTCGATCATCCACTGGCCCGACCGCCTCGCCGACTGGCTGGCGGACGAGGGCTTTCTCGACGGTCGGCATTGATGACGAGCTCGCAAGCCTTTCGCCGTGCTAGCGCTGTCGTTCGCAAGTCCGCTAGCCGCTCAAGATGTCCGTCCGATTCCGCAGGTCCGCATCGAAGGCGCCGCGCGGCAGCTGATCGTCGATAACCGGCCTTTCCTGATCCTCGGCTGATCGCCGGCAGCGGAATCACCGTCACCCTCGCGCCCGCCGACGACAGCGGCCACGTGGGAATTGAAAGCGCCTGGGAAGGTCGCTTCGAGCAAGGCCAATGGAAGCCGGAACGGCTGCTCAACGGCGACGAAACTCACCAGGGCCGCCACGTGCGCCTGCCTCCGGGCGGATTCTCGATGCAGCAAGTGCGGCTGTACCGCTATCGATAGAATGACGGACTCGGTGAGCTCAAGATCAGTGTCGCGGCAATGATCAACTGCGCCAAGTGAAGCTCGGTCGACTCGACTCGAGGACAAATCGCACAGGAGATTGCGTCGTGGGTATTCTTACGTAGTGACTCGCGGCAATTGACTAAATTTCCCGAGCAGACATTTGCGTTGAATCTGTTTGGCTTCCATTCGAATCGGTCGCGCAACGAACGGGCGCTATTGCGTAACCTGCGTTAGAAGGACTATAGCCGCTCGTTGGGGTGCCCGGTCTGCGACTCAGGGGGTATTGCTTCCAGACCGGCCCACGAATTGGGCTACTGACTTAAAATTTGCTCGGAAATTGCATGGCGACGGCCCTTCGGGACCGCGCGAACGAATTGCTGTGCCTTTTGAACACGTTCGGTTTCAACTCTTACGCAGGGGAGTCCGAAGATGAGCACCGAGATCGATGTCGCCGACGGCCTAACGACCAACATTCCATCGGGTAACTGGAAAATCGTGATCGGATCGCACGATAATGTGACGATCGGCAACGGCACGGACACGATTACCGCAGGTGATTACGACAGCATCACCGTTGGCAGCCTCGGCAACTCCACGATCACGATGGGCGCCCACGACACATTCACGGCGGGGAACGGATATCAGATCGTCACGGGCGGCGCCTATGAGACGATCGTCATGGGCAACGGCAATGACACCGTCACGGTCCGCGACCACAGCAGCGTCAAGGCTGGGAACGGCAACGACAACCTGACCGCCGGCCCAAACAGCACAATCCAGGCCGGCAATGGCACCGACAACGTCCATGCGGGCGCTTACAGCACAATCACGCTCGGCTCCGGCCCCGACACGGTAAGCGCCGGAACGACGGACACGATCACCGTCAACATGAATTCGTCGAAGGATACCATCAAATATGATGGCCTGACGCCGAAATTCACCGTTCCGGGCTCGACCGTTCACGTGACCGAGGAGCATTCGGTTGCAATTCCGATCACGCTCCTGCCGCCAGACTTCGGGACGGAAACGGTCAACGGATTCAAGGTCGCGAACGGCATCATCTATTTCGACACGAATGACTTTGCGAACTACGCGGCAGTCCAAGCCAACATGGCTCAGGTTGGCCCGAACGTGGTCATCACGCAGCCAGGCGGCAGCGGCACTGTCACGCTGACAAACGTTCAGAAGTCGACTCTGACCGCGGCCAACTTCGGCTTCTTCGCCGGCGCCTCAGATACGATCACAATCAGCGGCGTGCCGACGGATGCAACGCTCAATCACGGGACTCAGACGAGCCCCGGCACCTGGTCGCTGACGCCATCCGATCTTACTGGATTGATGCTCAATGCGGGCGAACCGATCGGTTATCCGACACCTGACCAGATCAGCGTCACGATCAACAATCCGTCGGGCCAGCAGGCAAGCTCGACCCACATGTTCAATTTGGTGGTCGATGCGATTCCGCCGACGGTCGGGGTGAGTGCGATGGCTTACCAGACCGGCGACCCCGTCACCGAGACGCGCCTGTCGGTCACCTCGGCTGTCGACGATGCCGACAACGTCGGCGGCACTAACAACGACTATATCGACAAGCTAGTCTTCAGCAACGTCCCGACAGGAACCACTCTGACCGCTTCCGCGGGGACGTTGGTCAACAACCTGGACGGCACCTGGACTTTGACGACGTCAGGCAATCCGGGCAGTTTCAACCCTGAAATCGACGTGACTACACCGGCCGGACAGACAACCAACTTCATGATGGGTGTCACGTCCTATGCCAATGAACTGAATGCGCCACCTGACCTCGCTTCCACTACGGCGCAACAGCAGATCTGGGTGAATTACTCGACGACGACTCAGAATCCGGACTTCTTGTCGAGCGGCCAGAGCATCTGGACGTCGGGCAGCTCATTCACCGCGGACTTTAACAAGTTCTTCGGCCTGAGCCTTGGCCCGTACACCACTGGGATCTCGGCCACGATTTTCGGTACGGGCCAGACCGTCAGCGCGACGGGCTTCCTGAAGACCGGTTTCCAGGCCGACCTCCATGTCGACAGCGGGACCTTCTCAGGCGACCTGCCATTCCAGGTGAACCTCGCAAATACGTACAATGAAATCAATCAAGCGCTCGAGGTCGATCCGACGGATTCGCAATCAGGCGGCGGAAGCTTCCAGACGACATCGCCGAACGGCTCGTTTGGACTCGATTTCGTCTTCGACGTAATTGCGCGGATTAGTACGTCGGGCTTGTTCGGGACTGCGAGTACCGGCACGACGATCAACTTCACGACCGAACTGTTCCACTTCAACAGCTCGACACTGTCGACATCGTTCCAGCTGCCGGATGGCTTTGGTACCGTGTCGTTGGCGTGGCCGACAGTTAACACCACGGGCACGAATCCGAATCCGGGACCGATCACGAGTACGGGTGTCAGCAACCCGATCTTCTCGCTCAACATCGATCCAATCGCGGTCGTTCTCGACGCGATCTTTGGCTCCGACCCGCTGAAGGGCAGCTTCCTCGGCGGTATCGTGAACTACACGATCCTCGCCGCGACGCTGGCACCTGCTATCGACCTGCAGCAGGACTTCAGCCTCACCGCGTCTCTTGGTGGAGGCACGATCACGCCGGATGGAGGATCGGGCCAAGGATTCAGCTTCGGAACTCCGATCATCATCCCGAACTCGGACGGCTCTTACTCGCTGACTCTCGATCCTAATGCCAATCTGGAGAATACGACCAGTCTTGCAGGCCAGGTCACGCTCGGATTGCGGGTCCTTCAGGGAAGCATTGGCGCGAGCGGGATTTCGACGAGCTTTGGACCGCTGCTTCATCCAACGACGGTATTGGGGCCCGCGCCGTTCGCGACCCTTTACCACAACACGTTCGCGGTCGACTTCCAGGGACAGACACTGCCCACGGTTTCGGCCTCATAGCGGAGGCGCACCGCTAATGTGGTGGCGTTATGGGTGAAACGACGACTGAAGTGCAAATGAAGGCAGGGGCAGACACTGGATTGGTCTGCCTCTGCCTTATTGCTCGCCACTTCCGAATTGCCGCCGACCCTGAAGAACTGGCGCGCCGCTACCTTGCAAGCTCCGAAGCCGCATTGCCGGAAGACATCGTCCGCATCGCGCGAAGGATCGGGCTCAAGTCGCGTATCGTAGAGACCAGCTGGGATCGTCTTGAGGTGACGCCCCTGCCCGCGGTCTTTGAAAGTATCGACGGAAGCTTCTTCGTCGCCAGCCGGTTCATGGACGACAAGCTCGTCGTCCACCGTTCCGGTCAGCGCAAGCCGCGCGCAATCGAACGCGACGAGCTCGAGGAATTTTGGTCGGGGCGAATCATCCTCATCACCCGGCGCGCGTCGCTCAGCGCGTTGCCCGACGTGTTCGACCTTCGCTGGTTTGCGGGCGCGGTGTACCGCTATCGCCGGATCATCGGCGAAGTCCTCGTCGCCTCCTTTTTCCTTCAGATCCTGGGACTCGCGGCGCCCCTCTTCTTCCAAGTCGTCGTCGATAAGGTCCTGGTCCATCGCAGTTTCTCGACGCTCGACGTGCTGGCGATCGGATTCGCCATCGTCTCAACTTTTGAGGTCATTCTCGGAGGTTTGAGAACCTACGTGTTCAGCCAGACGACCAACCGGATCGATGTCGAGCTTGGCGCTCGCCTGTTCGACCATCTTCTTGCGCTTCCGCTGGCTTATTTCGCCACCCGTCGTGTCGGCGATTCCGTGGCACGCATGCGCGAGCTCGAGAATATCCGGAGCTTCATCACCGGTTCGGCGCTGACGCTGTCGATGGATCTCCTATTTACCTTCGTCTTCTTCGCCGTGATGTTCATCTATAGCACGACGTTGAGCTTCATCGTTCTCGCGTCGCTGCCGTTCTACGCGATGGTCAGCTTCTTCGTGACGCCGATCTTCCGCAAGCGCCTTAACGAGCGATTCTCGCGCGGCGCGGATAATCAGGCCTTCCTGGTCGAAACCGTGACGGCGGCCGAGACGATCAAGGCCATGGCGGTCGAGCCACAGATGCAGCGGCGCTGGGAAGAGCAGCTCGCGGCCTATGTGCATGCAAGCTTCAAGTCCCAAGTCCTGGGCAACGTCGGCACGCAGGTCGTCCAGTACATCAACAAGGCGACGATGATCCTGACGCTCTACTTCGGAGCGAAGGCGGTAATTTCGGGCGACCTAACTGTCGGCGAGCTGGTCGCGTTCAACATGTTGTCGCAGCGCGTGTCGCAGCCGGTCCTTCGAATTGCTCAGCTATGGCAGGATTTCCAGCAGACTCGGATTTCGGTCGCCAGGCTCGGCGATATCCTCAATTCGCCGCGCGAAATGGCGCAACGCAGCGCCGCCTCCCTGCCACCGATGAAGGGCGCCATCACCTTCGAGCACGTGACGTTCCGTTACCGTCTCGACGGGCCCGCGGTCCTTTCCGACATTTCGATCGACATTCCAGCGGGTGAGACCGTTGGAATCGTCGGGCTCTCGGGTTCTGGAAAGTCGACGTTCGCGCGGCTGATACAGCGGCTCTACACGCCCGATGAAGGCCGCGTGTTCATCGACGGTATCGATCTTGCGATGGCCGACACGAGCTGGCTTCGCCGCCAGATCGGAATTGTTCTCCAGCAGAATGCGCTATTCAATTGCTCTGTGCGCGAAAATATAGCGCTCGCCGATCCAGGCATGCCGCTCGATCAGGTGGTGACGGCGGCGAAGCTCGCTGGAGCGCACGATTTCGTCCTCGAACTGCCGCACGCCTATGACACCGTAATCGGTGAGCGCGGAGCCTCGCTTTCGGGAGGCCAGGTCCAGCGCATCGCGATCGCGCGCGCACTCCTCGCCAATCCTCGAATCCTGATCTTCGACGAAGCCACGAGCATGCTCGATTACGAAAGCGAGCGCATCATCCAGGAAAGCATGAGGCGCATTTCTGCCGGTCGAACCGTGATCGTCATTGCCCACCGCCTATCCACGGTCCGAGGCTCGGACCGCATCGTCACGCTCGATCGCGGACGGCTGGTCGAGGAAGGCACGCACGAGGAGCTCATCCGCCGCGGCGGACGCTATGCGACCTTGCACCGGATTCAGGCCGGTAAGGCGGATGTGGCCAATGCCTGACGACGCGAGAGCTGCCCGCCCCGAGCGAATGCCGCAGCCCTGGTCCGGGCGCAGGCTGCCGGCGGAACGCGAATTCCTTCCAGCAGCCCTCGAGATCATCGAAACGCCGGTGTCGCCTGCCGGCAGGATCATGATGGCGGCAGTGGGGTTGTTGCTCGTCATTGCCATCGTCTGGGCTTCGGTGAGTCACGTCGACATCGTGGCGACCGCTAATGGGCGAGTCATTCCGTCGGGACAGATCAAGCTCATCCAGCCGCTTCAGATCGGCGTTGTGAAAGCCATCGCAGTTTCCGACGGCGACCACGTGCGGGCCAACGATGTCCTGGTCGAACTCGACCCGACAACGAATGCCGCTGACCGCGACCGATACGCGCATGATCTCGCGCAATCCGAACTGGACGTTGCGCGCCTGCGGGCTTTCATTGCCGGGAGCGCAGAAGACTTCCAGGTCCCCGCGGGCGTCGATCCGATTACAGCAGACATGGAGCGGAACCAACTGATCCAGCAACTCGCCGAAGAGCGAGCCAAGCTTGCCGGACTCGACCGCCAAGCGGCAGAGAAAATGGCGGAGCGCGACCAGGCAAGGGCGACGATCGCGAAAATCGATGCGTCCCTGCCGCTACTCAACGACAAGCTTGCGATCTACAACAAGTTGCGAGAGCAGCAATATTCCTCGGAGATCACCCGGCTCGATGCGCAGCGGGCAGTTTTCGAGGCGAGGCATGATCGTGACGCGGCGGTCCAGGAAGTCGCCGGAGCGGCTGCTGCAATCCAGGCGCTCGAGGCGCAGCGCAGCGAAACCGAGGCCGACTTTCGAAGGCAGGCGCTCGACGACATGCGCAAGGCCCAGCAAGCCGTTTCCGAGCAACATGATGAGCTGGTGAAGGCCACGAAGCTGACTGGCCTTCAGGTATTGCGCGCACCGGTCGACGGCACGGTCGAGCAGCTTGCGATCCACACCAACGGCGGCGTGGTGCAGCCTGCACAGACGCTAATGGTCATCGTTCCGAACGGCTCGAAACTGGAGATCGAAGGCATCCTAGCAAACCGCGACGCCGGCTTCGTGCATGCGGGGCAAACAGCCGAAGTGAAGGTCGAGGCGTTCAGCTACACGCGTTACGGCCTGCTCCACGGAACGGTTCGGTCGGTGAGTCGGGACGCGCTTCGAAACGAACGCGATGCTCCCGATCCGGATCGCGATACGAGCACTCAGAAGCCGCCAACGCAAAATGCGACAACCGGTGCGTCGGGAGATAGCGCCTATACGGCGAGGATTACGCTCGACCAGGATACGATCCAAACCGAGCAGGGCGTCAAGCCGATCGAGCCAGGCATGACCGTGACGGCCGAGATCAAGACCGGCGAGCGTCGAATCATCAGCTATTTGCTGTCACCCTTCATGCGTTACGGTCACGAGGCGCTGAGGGAGAGATGATGAATGCGCCCTCTCATTCGGGAAACGGCGCCGGTCATTCATCCGCGTCGGATGGATCGCGAGAAGCGGCTCTAAACGCTGAACTTCAGGCGGGGTTGGAGCATCATAAGGCAGGAAGAATGGACGAGGCGGAAGCGGCCTACCGCAGCCTCCTGAAAAAAGTCCCGCATCAAGCCAATGCCCTGCACCTTCTTGGCCTGATCGAAAGCCAGCGCGGCAGGCCGGCGCGCGGCGTTGAATTGATCAGCGAGGCATTGCCGGCGCTCGAAAGGTCACCGCAAATTCACCATGACCTTGGCGGCGCTTTGCGCCTTTGCGGCCGGCGCGAGGAGGCCGTTGCAAAATTCCGCGACGCATTGGCGATCAAGGCGGACTATGTTGAGGCCCATATCGCGCTTGGGAGCACACTCGGCGAGATGGGCAATTTCGAAGCCGCAATCAGCCACTGCCGCGCGGCTATCGCGATCGAACCGACCAACCTCAATGCCCGCCTCACTCTCGCCGCCGCGCTTCAAGGAGCCAAGTGCATGCCGGAAGCGGCAGAGGCCTGGCGTGAAATCATCGCTCTCAAACCCGACCGCGCCGAGTCCTATGCACAGCTCGGCGTACAATTGGTCGACCTGCACCTGCTGAAGGAGGCAATCTACTGCCAGGATCAGGCGCTGGCGTTGGAACCCGCAAACGCGCATTTCCATTGCGGCAAGGGTTCGATGCTGCTGCGTCTCTATTATGGCGAAGCAGCGGAGGCATGTTTCCGAAGGGCGATTGAGCTTTCGCCGGATTCCAAGGACGCGTGGGCAGGTCTGAGCTGGGCGTTGCGCTTGCTCGGCCGTTTCGACGAAGCGGATGACTGCCTGGAGCGTTTGCTCGAGCTCGATCCAAGCGACGTACGCGCGGTCCGACATGTGCCAGCCACGGGCGGCCAAAACCGCGGCCCCGAGAACATAGATGAGCTTGTCGCCGTTTTCGAGAATGTCGCGAACAAGCCGTTCGATCGCATCACCGCAGGATTTACCGTTGGGCGTCTGCTTCACGACGCTGGGCGCTATGACGAAGCCTTCGAGGCCTATACGTCCGCAAATCGCGTTGCGCGAGAGAACTGGCCGGCAAAGGCAGATGGTTTCAATGCGGAGGCCTTCGCAAAGTCGACCGATGCGCTGATTGCGAGCAACACGCCTGAGACCCTCGCCGAAGCGGTGAAGACGGGCAACATTTCCGAAATGCCGGTGTTCATCGTCGGAATGCCCCGTTCGGGAACGACCCTGGTCGAGCAGATTTGCGCCAGCCATTCGCGCGTCTTCGGGGCGGGGGAGAGAAACGACATCGGCGCGTTGGCCGCAGAGCTTCAGCGCGAACGAAGAGACGGCGGCGACCTTCAGCTAGCCGCGCGCAAAGCCGCGGATGCACATATTGTGCGCCTTCATCGCCTGGCCCGAGACGCTTCGCGCGTTGTCGACAAGATGCCCGACAATATGATCCTGATCGGGCTGATCACACGCCTCTTTCCGCGTGCCCGGATCATTTATTGTAGTCGTGATCCGCGCGATATTTCCCTTTCGTGTTTCTTCCAGGTCTTCGTCGAGGGCGCGCAGCATTTTTCCTACGACCTTGCCGATTGCGGGAAGCGATGCGTGCAGGTCCGGCGACTTGCCGACCACTGGCTAAAGCTCCTTCCGCACCACATGATCGAAGTAAATTACGAGACGCTCGTCGGCGATTTGGAAGGAGAAAGCCGGAGGATCATCGAGTTCCTCGGGCTCGAGTGGGAATCCTCGTGCCTTGATTTCCACGAGACCGAGCGGACCGTTGCAACGGTCAGCCACTGGCAGGTTCGCCAGCCAATCTACAGCAGCTCGATCGGCCGCTGGCGAAAGTATGAAAAGCATCTCGGGCCGCTGTTTGCCGCGCTGGAGGAGTCCGAAGAATCGAAAATGCCTGAAGCGGAAGCCGAAGGGCTGGGCACATGATGGTCGCCGAAGCGGATTCGGTTAACGCGCTGCTCCAGAATGCAATGGCCGCCTATCGCAATGGGGAATTCAACAAGGCGGAGGTCCAGTGCCGGCAAATCCTTGAGCAAAACCCCGAGCACATCGCGACCATGCAGGTGCTTGCCGCCGTCGCCGGGCAGTTCGGCGTTCCCCAGCGCGGAATTCTACTCGTCAACAAAATTCTCGAGCTCGAGCCAGGCCATGCCGATGCGTATATTCAGCTCGCCAAGCTCTTGCGGCAGGACGGCAAGGACGAAGAGGCGATTGCTGCTCTAAAATCGGCAATCGAACTCGCTCCGGAGAGCGCCGCTGCCTATAACGACATCGGGCTCATCTATCGTGACGCGCACAAGACGGCCGAAGCGATGGAATGCTTCGAACGCGCCGCCGAGCTCGATCCCAAGATGGCCATCGCTCATTTCAACAAAGCCCTTGTATGCGAGGCACAGGGGCAACGCTCTGAGGCGATTGCGGCATTCAAGAAGGCGATCGAAGCCGATCCGAAATTTGCCGAAGCGTATGCCAAGCTGGGCAGCCTAATGTTGCAGGGCAACGATCATGGCGGCGCCTTCGACATGCTCCGCAAGGCTGTCGACGCGAAACCGGAGTCGGCGATTGCCTGGATGTGCGAGGCGAGAATCCTGGCCGAGGAAGGCAAGACCGCCGCCGCCGAGGAGGCAGCCAGCAAGGCGATCGAAATCCAGCCGTACAACAGCGATGCCCATATATTGCTCTCGTCAATTCTGATGGAACTCGGACGATTTGATGAAGCCGCCACCGCCGCTGATCTGGCCATAGCGCTCAATCGGCAGCAGCTGTTTGGTTACCATCAGCTCGTCAGCGCGAGGAAGATGAGGCAATACGACCGTCCGCTGATCGCGCAAATCGAATGGATGCTGGAGGAAGGCGGTCTTTCGGAAGACGGCCGAATAGACGTCGGATTCGCTCTTGGCAAAGCTTACGACGACTATGGCGAATATGAAAAGGCGATCGGGCACTTCGACGCCGCCAACAGCCTGAAGCACAAGCAGACCTCGACCAATAGCGCGGCATTCGCCAATTTCGGTGTTCGGGTCGACCTGCAGATCCAAAACTTCAACGCTGACTTCTTTTCGCGCAACGCTGATATCGGATCTAATTGGGACGCGCCGGTCCTAATCATTGGCATGCCGCGATCCGGCACGACCCTGGTTGAGCAAATCCTCTCCAGCCATCCGGAAATCGGAGCAGGCGGTGAGCTCCCCTTCTGGCGCGATCATATGGCAAGCTTCCGGATGGATCGCTCGCGCCGGGTCGATCCGGAATGGAGCCAGGCAACGTCTCGCGACTATCAGGAACTACTTACAGAGCTTTGCCCAGGAAAGGGACGCATCACTGACAAGATGCCGCAGAATTTCAACTTCGTCGCGCTTGTCCGTGCAGTGTTCCCGCGCGCACGCTTCGTCCATTGCATGCGCCATCCAGTCGACACCTGCCTGTCGATCTATTTCCAGAATTTCAGCCGCCACGTCGACTTCGCCTACGACCGCGGGGACCTTGTCGCTTTCTATCGTCAGTATCAACGGCTCATGGCGCATTGGCGAACCGTGCTTCCCGCCGACAGCTTGTTCGAAGTCCAATATGAAGAGCTCGTCGCCGATCCCGAGCCACTGACTCGCAAGCTGATCGAGTTCTGCGGACTGGAATGGGACGATTCCTGTCTGCGCCATGACCGCAACACACGCCCCGTCCGGACAGCAAGCCTCTGGCAAGCCCGACAACCGATGTACCGCACGTCCGTTGCCCGCTGGCGGAACTATCGGCCTTGGCTCGGCGAGCTCGAAGCGTTTCTCTCGGACGACGAACGCGAAACTTCCCCCTCCCCAGTGGAAAAGATCCGTGGCAAACTTGCTAAGTGCAGCGGGAGTGATGGGCCGGTCTGATCGGTGAGGGGGCACTCATGCGTAAGGAGTTTGTCGGCGTCGCGACTGGAGCGCTTCTTCCATTCTCTTCGCCATGCCTTGCTCAGTCCGAACCTTTCACGCTCGCCCAAGCCCTCGCGGTCGCCTACGAAACAAATCCCCAGCTTGAGGCCCAGCGCGCTGCGGTGCGCGCTACCGACGAAGAAGTGGCCAAAGCCTATGGCGCCTGGCGGCCGAAGGCCACTGTGGATTCGACTTACGCCTACGCGAGGGGTGAATATCATGCGATCCCCGGCCCGCCCACCGGCACCTATCCACGCGGCGTTACGGCAACCCTGAGCCAGCCGATATTCGGGGGCGATATATTGCCCAATATCCGCAAGGCGCGCGCGATGGTCGAGGCGAGCCGCGAACAGCTACGCGGGACCGAGGAGCAGGTGCTGCTCGATGCGGCGACAGCGTATCTGGACGTCCTTCGTTTTCAGAAGATCGTCGATCTCGAGCAGGCCTCGATTGCCGATCTGCAGAAGCTCCATCAAACCGTCCAGCTGCGCGTTGGAGTTGGCGAACTCAGCCGGACGGAGCTCGGACAAACCGAAGGCCGCCTCTATAATCTAATGGAGAACCTCACCGCCGCACAGACTCAGCTCGCAAGCGCCCGAGCGGCTTTCGAACATGCGGTCGGCCGTCCGGCCGAAAATCTCGTCGATCCGCCATTTCCAGTCGTACCCGATGATTTCGACAATGCCCTGAATCTCGCGATGAACAACAATCCGACTGTGCTCTATGCGCGCGACCAGACCGTAATTGCCGATCATGCCGTCAGCGCGGCAAAGGGCGCGCTTGCGCCAAGAGTTTCAGTTCAGGGACAGTACGAGCGATCGAAGGATCTTGTGGCGACCGGGATCGGCATCAACGACTTCACTGTCACCGCGCAGTTGCATGTCCCGCTGTACCAGGGGGGCGGCGAATATGCACAAGTCCGCGAGACCAAGCAGCAGGCAACCCAGGCGAGGTACACTGCCGCCGATTCCGAACGCCAGGTGCGGCAGCAGCTCCGCGTGAGCGAAGATACGTTGCGCAATGAACGCGCCGCCATTCCGCTTAACGAGAAGCAAGTCGAAGCGACTCGTGTAGCGTTCGTCGGCGCTCAGGCCGAGACCGTCATCGGCGAGCGCGGGACTTTGGAAGTTCTGATTTCCGAGGAGGATTACGTCAACGCGCAGGCGTCGCTGCTGACGGCTCGCCGCAACGCTTTTGTTGCGGCCTATCAGGTGCTTGCATCTGTCGGCGATTTGACAGCCGAAGCCCTGCATCTGCCGGTCAAGCTTTATGATCCGGCGGTGCATTATCGAGAGGACGCGGGGCGACCCTTCGGTTTTGGCGACACGTCTGAAGCGGATCGGCGCGCGGTCGTAGAAGAGAGTGTCAGCTCAAAGCCGGTGGAGGCCGGTCCCGTCAACGTGAAGGACTTGCTTAGCGACGGCGTCGCGGCCCCATCCAATGACGAGCATAAGACCGTCGAAAAACCAAAATCCAAATGAATTGCTGGATCAGCGGCGGAACCCTAGCGAAAAGAATTGATAAGTGGCGGAGCGGGAGGGATTCGAACCCTCGATACGGTTTTGCCGTATACTCACTTTCCAGGCGAGCGCCTTCGACCACTCGGCCACCGCTCCGCTTTCTCCTGGAAGGGCGCCCATCTAGG
>Ga0068856_100004564_pt1 | contig 13758 bp, 9 predicted proteins | sample KBSCornC62_FD_66595 | JGI IMG/M metagenome (GOLD analysis project Ga0068856, IMG submission 66595) | Corn rhizosphere microbial communities from Kellogg Biological Station, Michigan, USA - KBS Corn C6-2 | ecosystem: Host-associated > Plants > Roots > Rhizosphere > Soil ...
GTGCACCGGTCAAAACGCTCGACGAGATCATCAAAGGCGGAATGTTTCATCCGACGATTCGTCAGCGACTCGAGCGCGCGCAAACGAATGACTCCGCCGGCGACGACAGCCCGGGTTGTCAGGCCAACCGCGAATATCGCAAAAAGTTTGGAGAGGCGGTGCTGACAACGATGACGACGCTTAAGCTCGATGCGTTTGTGTATCCCACCTGGAGCAATCCACCGGCGATCATTGGTGATGTGCGCCAGAACCTGGCCGGAGATAACAGTCAGGTCTATTCACCGACGACGGGGTTTCCGGCGATCACCGTGCCGATGGGATTCACACGCGGCGGCACGCTGCCCGCAGGCCTGACGATCTTTGGCCGTCCCTGGGACGAAGGCCACTTGTTTGCATTCGCTTATGCGTACGAACAAGCAACGCACCATCGCAAGCCTCCGCCAACTACGCCGCCACTGAAGTAACTCCTGCTTTGCTCCGAGATCTTAGGTTTCTCATCTTGTCAGCGCTCATTTGAAAATGGGCTCCAGGCGTGCGTGGCTTTATTTCGTATCAGGACAGGTCTCAAGAACGTTTGGTATTCGATTGAGTTTACAGAACTGATTTGCCGAAGGGGGGAGTCGATCTCAGCACTCCACCTAAGTTCTTGTAATTGAACTAATTACGCACAACCTCCCTTGCCAAAGAATTTAGATTTCGTCTTTCAAATACTCATGATTCTCTTTAGTCTCTCTGGTGCTCTTCCATTATAGACACCAAACAGACACCAAAAATCTCTCTATTGAATTGATTGGCTGAACCCTACGTGTCAATACAGTGCTCGAGGGTGGTCCAACTCGTTAGAATCAAGAAGACTAAATTTCCACTATACCCTCACACAAAATTTTCTGAGAAACACACCGTGTTGGCGAGGGCCGTGTCCTTATATATATGTCCCCTAATTCAACCACGGACTCGATGGGCAGCGGTTTGCCCGAGATCCGATGTTTGAGCGTACTCCCCTCGAGCACTCCCTCGCACGTCCAAGGTCAGATATTAGTCGTGAACGCATCAGCGGGATCGTCTCCTCTACTTCCGACGACAAACATGGGGCGTTGCCACTAACTCTTCGTCAAGGCGGTTATGACGGCGCTGGAACCGAATATATGAACGCAGCAAATCAAAACGCGACGAAGTACGGGAGCGAAGTAAACCAGGCGAATCGCGAGACAGGTGATCGCATGGCATCGATTTCAGTGCAGCAAGGCCACGGGGCGGTTGGTGCTGCTTGTCCCGTTGCCGGTACATCGATGACGGGACATAAGACTGGCAGAGCCTCAACCGGGCTGGCCCATGGCTGAGCGTTGATAGCGATCGGCAACGGCCTTACTGAAAAACTCTTCTTTCGTCTTCAACACCGATCTCAAAATAACCGTACTCGGACCTGATACGGCGGTGGCCATTATCGTTTGCGAACTGGTAGTTGTAAGTAGGCTACCGCGCACATTGGGGTGAGGCGGTTTCCCCAAGCTGTTTCCGTTCATTTTGTTTCTCCTTAATTGGCGGGGCGCGCGATTCTCTAGCGTGGGCTAGCCGCTGCTGCTATCCTTGCTCTAATAATTGACGCGCAAAGCGCGCGCTCTAATGACAATGGCCGCTGACAATGTGACTTTGCTGCTGCGGAAATGGAGCGAAGGGGACGAGAGTGCGTTAGAAGAGCTGACGCCGTTGGTTTACGATGAGCTGCACCGGCTGGCCCATCAACACATGCGCCGTCAGCAGGCGGGACACATTCTGCAAACGTCGGCCTTGATTAATGAGGCTTATCTTCGGCTCGTGGATCAGGCGCAGACGCCGTGACAAAATCGCGCACATTTCTTTGGTATCGCCGCGCGGCTAATGCGACAAATCCTGGTAGACGAAGCCCGCAAACGAAACTCAGCGAAGCGCGGCGGCACGATGGTGCAAGTAACTTTTGATGACGTCCCGACGTTGGCGCAAGAGCAGGTGGGAACGTCATCGCACTTGATGACGCTTTGAAGCACCTGGAAGCGATCGATAAGCGCCAAAGTAACATCGTCGAGTTGCGATTCTTCGGTGGGCTCAGCATCGAGGAGAAGGCGGATATTCTGAAAGTTTCATGGGGCACGGTAATGCGAGAGTGGACATTCGCGCGCGTCTGGCTACTTAGCCAGATGAGTCCTTAGGCTCTTTGGGGAGCAAAGTTATACCCGACCAACACTGGCAAAATCTCAAGGAGATCTTTCACGCGGCGCTGGCCTTGCCGCCAGATAAACGCGCGGCCTACGTAGACGACGCTTGTAGAGGTGACGAGTCTCTCCGCGAGGCAGTCGAATCGCTTCTCAAATCTCACGAACAGACGAATAACTTCATCGACGCGCCTGCCTACCAAGCAGCCGCCGAAATGCTGGCCAGCGATGTCGACTTCAAGCCGGGCCAACAAATGGCCCACTACCGAATAGTCTCTTTGATCGGTGAAGGCGGCATGGGTAGAGTTTATCTTGCTGAAGACACCAAGTTACAACGTCGGGTGGCGCTAAAGTTTCTGTCCAGAACGCTGACTGAGGATCACGATAGGCTGCGGCGATTTGAACGGGAAGCACAAGCAGCTTCATCACTTAACCATCCAAACATTCTTACCATTCATGAGATCAGCGAGGCAGAAGGCTACCAGTTCATTGCCACTGAATTCATCGAAGGTCGGACCCTGCGCGAGCGCCTGCGAAGCGGTGTAGATCTTGATGAGACGGTCGAGATTGCCATCCAGATCACATCCGCATTAATCGCGGCCCATCGAGTAGAGATTGTCCATCGCGATATCAAGCCGGAAAACATCATGATTCGTCGGGAAGACGGACTGGTGAAAGTGCTCGACTTCGGCCTGGCGAAAATGTCAGAACCGCCTGCAGGAGCAGGCGGGTTCAACGCGGACAATGAGGCACCTTCACAATTCAAAACAAACCCCGGAGTATTGATGGGAACGGTTGCCTACATGTCGCCGGAACAAGCCCGTGGCGATGAGATCGACGAACGGACCGATATTTGGAGCCTGGGTGTAGTCCTTTACGAATTGTTGGGTGGTCGTCCGCCTTTCGAGACACCGATAGCAAGCGAAGTAATCAAGCTAATTCTCGAGCAAGACCCTCCGCCGCTGACCCAATATACGCGAGAGATCCCCAGAGAGCTGGAACGAATCGTAAGCAAAGCGTTAATCAAGAACAGAGAGGATCGTTATCAGACTTCGAAGGAATTGTTGACGGATCTTCACGGATTGCGGCAACAATTGATTATCTCAGCTCAACTACAGACGCCAGCGTCCCAACAATCGAGTGAAACAGTAACCGGCGGTACCGTCGGATCGCACGCTGTGGTCTCGATGCAAGAAGTTGGCAGACGGACAGATGCGAAAGACGTCGCGTTAATAAGAATCGAGTCTCTCGTCAGTAAGATGGTAGGCCACAAGAGCGCAGTGCTTATTGCTGTGGGCGTAGTAGTCGTTTTCACTGCGGCCCTCAGTTTTGGATGGTACGAGTTTGCCAGAGCGAGCCGAGTCGACCGGAAATCGGCCGTGCCATTCCAAACCATGAAGATTAAACGTTTTACCAACGATGGCAAAGCAACGTTTGCCGCAATCTCACCAGATGGCAAGAACCTGATTCATGTTTTAGATGATGGAGTACAACAAAGCCTCTGGCTGAGGCAAGTGACGACTTACAGCAATGACCGCCAAATTCTGCCGCCCGCAAATGTGAGGTATGGCGGACTCACCTTCTCGCCGGACGGCGAGAATATCTACTACGTTGCCGCGGAAAATAATGGAGATGCGACCCTCTATCAGATGCCAGCCGCCGGTGGTGCCTCAAAGAAGTTATTAACTGACATAGACACTCCCGTAACTTTTTCTCCCGACGGCCGGCGAATTGCCTTTCATCGCGGCTATCCCGAGCAGGGATTTGATGCATTAATGGTGGCCAATGCCGATGGTACGGGCGAGCGGAAACTGACAACGCGAAAGAACGACTTTTGGTGGCCGGCGTGGTCACCCGACGGAAGGATCATCGCTACGCGCGCTTCCAGCCCTGGCGCAAATAAGTATAGGACCGTCGTGGCCGTACAAGTAGACGATGGCACAGTCAGGCCAATCAGCGATAAGCGCTGGGCGCAGATTGTAGAGATGTTGTGGCTGAGAGATGGCAGCGGATTGGTAATGACTGCGAGCGAGCAGGAATCAGACCCGCTTCAAATCTGGTATCTCTCTTACCCAGACGGCGAGACGCACAAGGTTACCAATGACTTGAATGATTACGCCAGCCTCGGATTGACGGCAGACTCGACGGGCTTGCTCGCGGTGCAATCGGCTGCCTCGTCAAATATCTGGATTGTGCCACACGGAGAAACCGGCCGGGCCGTGCAGATTACATTTACCAAGGTTGATGGATTTAAAGGAATGTCATGGACGCCTGACAACCACCTTGTATACGAATCGCGGGCGAGTGGAAATTCCGACCTTTGGATCGCGGACGCGCTTGGCAGCAATCCGAAGCAACTGACTGCTGATTCTCCTTATAAAGCGGATCCGGTTGTCTCACCAGACGGTAAGCATATCGTTTTTCATTCGAGCCGAACGGGCCATAACAATATCTGGAGGATAGATATCGACGGCAGTAATCTCAAACAGTTGACCGATGGTCCTCGTGAGCAACTTGCGGACATCAGCCCCGACGGTCAGTGGGTTGTTTATACTTCCGCCCTCACCACCTCGACCCTATGGAAGGTACCCCTTGATGGCGGCAATCCAGTACAAGTGACCGATAAGCCAGCCTTTATGCCAACTCTATCTCCTGACGGAAAGCTAATCGCCTGTAATTATTTTGAGAACGGACGCGCGAAAATTGCGGTGATTCCCTTTGACGGAGGCCAACCTATTAAGACCTTTGAGAGTTTTACTCATCCTGATTGGATGCCTTTTCATTGGACACCAGATGGACAGGCACTCGCGTACATTGACCGCGGTGTCTTGTCCAGTATCTGGACCGTCCCAGTCTTCTCTGACGGTCCACCCAAACTACTGCTGGATTTCAAGTCGGGTCGCATCTTCGACTTTGCCTGGTCACATGATGGGAGCCAACTAGCAGTGGCACGCGGAGAAGTGACCAATGATGTGGTCCTCATTAGCAATTTCGTGAGCCGACACTAAAGCTCAATGGAACTCACGGAACGACAGGCTGAATCAAGTTGAATTCAATCTTTAGGTAGAGATCCTCGGATCTATGTAAGTTCATCCCGTCAAGTTTAATGACTCGGCCATCAGCCACTTTCGTCGCCATCCGCTGCAGCAGCGGCTCATGCGGGATGGTATCGAAGTAGTTCCTCAGGTCAGCATCGACCACAGATGAAATGTTAGCCCGGACTGGAAGCCATCCGCGGTGAATTCTTGAAACATCGCGGGAGGAGCAGTGAAAACAAAACCTCAGTTCGTTTAATAATGGTTGTGGTTAAGCAGAGGGCGATCTATTGGAGAACGCAGGGCAAGAAGTTTTGGTGTCTATCTTGAGTCACAATCTCGATCGCAAATTCTACGGACGATCCACAAGATACTGTATCGGAGGAGCTTTTGGTGTCTATATTCAGGGAGGTTGCCGAGTGTAAGGTTCGGCACCTTCGTAAACATCCGAAAAGATTAGAGTTATAGGCTTGGCTTGCCGAAGGGGGACTCGATCTCAAGACTCCACCTAAGTGCTTGTACCTGAACTAGTTACGCGTAACCTCCCTTGCCAAAAGAATTTAGATTTCGTCGCTTAAATACTCAGGATTCTCTTTAGTCTCACTGGTGCTCTCCTATTATAGACACCAAACAGACACCAAAAATCTCTCTATTGAATCAATCGTCTGAACCATACGTGTTAAGGTAATGCTCGAGGGTGGTCCAACTTTTAAATCAACAAGCGCTAAATTTCCCCTACACTTTCGCATGAAATTTTCTGAGAAACACACAGTGTTGGCGACTCCGACTGATGTTACGACTTCGCGAACAGCATTGATTACCGCGTCTGGCACTGTGTCCGGACTGGGCCCGAGATCGCTACTGGGGAAATCCTTCGACTACCCACACATTACTGGCGGACTGAACGTCACCGAAGGCCAGATAGCGGCCATCTGGGGACGGCCTCGGTCCTTCGACCTCTTTCGCCCCCTTGTACAAAACACTGTATTCGCCATCGCTGGTTATGTGGTAAAGCGAGCTTCCGGTTACAGCAAAGGTCGTGGCAAAGAAACTCTTGCCGTCTGAGGACCATGAGAGAGTCGATAACTCCGTTAGACCGTTTAATGAAATATCGCGTGTCACACTCGTCGTAAGTTCTCGGACGTGAATCGACGCCGACCGCCAACTGTACTCGGCATACGCGATTTGCGAACCGTCAGGAGAAAGGTCCCAAGCGACCCCATCTGGATGCTCTGTCTTTAGGCGAAAGATCTCCGTCTTAACTGCCCCTGGCACTGGAAAGAAGGAATAGAACGTGACCTCGTGAGAATCCGCGTCTGCCAGGACACAAGTTGTGCCTGTCTGCAACGGACATCGAAAAGCAGGTTGGCCTACCATTGTCGGCAGCACCACGCGATAGGACGCTTGCGGTGAGCTAAGGAGTCCCTTCGCTTCCAAGATCAACTCTGCCGAGCCACCGACAAGTGGCCGTCTCATCAGTTGAGCGGTGTTCACCGGCGCGGCTGAACGGGGCCACGCAAAATACAAGACCCAAGCTCTATCCGGGCTTAGTGCTGGAGCACGGTTATCATTCTGGTCGGTGACTACGGCCTGCGCATCAGTAGCATCGACTTGCTGGCGGAAGATATTCATGTTTCCAGTGCGATCAGATTGGAAGAATAATGCTTTGCTGTCAGCGCTCCAGCCGCCGGGCCACTCTACTCGATCCTGCGAACCAATCCGGCGAGGATGCGATAGGGAGTTGCCGTTATCGGTTAATTCGCCCATCACAATATTGCTATGGTCAGTCTTCCTGGTTAGTGCTATAAGCTTGCCATCTTGAGTAGCGTTCATGGTTAAGACAGCAAATCCCGCCCAATTTGTTAACCGGCGTGGTCGCGACGCAGCTGTCATCTTTTGAGGATCAATATCAATCTGCCACAGATTTGAGAACGGTTTGTCGGGAGCCTCCCATCGATTCAACGTCATTTTGGTATCGGAGAGCCAGCAATAACTACGTAGATCTGGATCCGTCAGAATCGTGACTGTGTGTCCGTTCTCCATTTGTCGACCTTCTAAAACAAGCGGACCGTTTTCGTCTGTCTTACGAAGGTACGTTAGCCATCGACCGTCGGGTGACCAAGCCAAATTCGTCCAATTGGACCGCCCAGCATGTCCCGTAAATTGCGGATCCTGCGTAAGCTGACTCAAGCGCACTAGGTTCTCGCCATCCGGTCCCATCTGCCAGAGCTCCCGGTTCTTCTCGAAAACAATGCGCGATCCGTCAGGTGATATTGTGGCTTCGCCAGTGTCGGATTGAAGTTGACGAAATCCGCTCCCGTCCATCGCCACGGTCCATATTCCCGTAATGCCGCTGCCGCCCGGACCGTTAATTAGGAGTTTGGTTTCACCCGGAAACCAGCTGAGATTCGCTCACCGAAAGCACAGGTTTGGAGAGGTCGGTAGGTCTTGGACCTCGCCACTGACGAGCACTCGGATATGAATTCCGTGAAGGTCCGTATACGCCACCTTCTTACCTTCCCTTGAAATGGCTGCCATATACACGGAATCATTGACGGGATTTGAGGTTATCTGACGCTGAATGATGTTGGGGGCTTCACTAACAGAGCTCTTCGACAAGAATGTGCCCACGACGCCAGCTATTCCCACGAGTAAAGTGAAAACCGCGACGGCAGCGCTGGTAATCCAAACCTTCCTGCGCTGCTTGGCTCTCTGAATTTCATTCAAATCGTGCAGCAAGTCTGAAGCTGATTGATAACGTGCGCTTCGTTCTTTTTCGAGAGCCTTGAGAACTACTCCTTCCAAGCGCGCCGGGAGGTGCGGATTCAGTTTCCGTGGCGAAGCTGGTTCCTTGCTGAGAACAGCTTCGCGAATCCGCTCGATGGTTTCTCCCGAAAACGGCGGTTGCCCGGTGACCATCTCGTAGAGGACTGCACCACAGCTAAAGATGTCTGAGCGCGCGTCGACAGGTTGTCCGCGGATCTGCTCCGGGGACATGTATGGCGCAGTGCCCATAAGTGCGCCCGGAAACGTTAAGTCCTTCAAGTGTTCCGTGGTTCTAGTTTTTAAGTGTTCTGCCGTTGTGGCTTCCAAGTGCTCTGCAGTTGTCGCTTCCAAGTGTTGTGCAGTTGTGGCTTCCCGAGGGACGAAGGTCTCCGCATTTGCTCCCGCCAGCTTAGCCAGACCAAAATCTAATAGCTTGGCCTCACCTCGTTGGGTAACGAACACGTTGGCCGGCGTAATATCGCGGTGCAAGACAGCTTTGGCATGAGCCGCTTCGAGAGCGTCGGCCATGTGAATACCTAACTCAACCACCAACTCGCAAGGCAGCGGCTTGCCCGAGATGCGATGCCTAAGGGTGCTCCCCTCGAGCACCTCCATCACCATAAACGGCCCTCGCTCGCATTCCCCGAAATCATAGATAGTGCAAATGTGTGGGTGATTGAGTGCCGAGGTAGCTCGGGCTTCGCGCTGGAAGCGTTCGAGGGCATGTGCGTCCTGGGCCAACTCCTTAGGCAAAAGCTTCAGGGCCACATGCCGGCCAAGCCTGGTGTCCTTCGCTTCATAGACGACTCCCATGCCGCCGCCACCGAGTTTGTTGAGAATTTGGTAATGCGAGATCTTCTTTCCAATCAGGGCGCACTCTTCCGCTTTGTCCAGCTCGGCGTGGTCCTGGGCCATATGCCTGCGAACCATGTTTAATGCAGGCTCCCTCAGGAAGCTATCGGACTGCTTAGGTTCACTCAACAGCGAGAGAATCTCGACACGCAGCTCCTCGTCGCCAGCGCACGCGTTGTCTATATAGGCTGGACGCGATTCCGGCTCAATCTCCAATGCGCATTCGAGAATGGGCCGAACTTTTTGCCATTGCTCCGGCGTCATGTGCGTGCCTCTCCTCGGCTCATTTCCCGCTGCAACCAGAGACGTGCCGAAGACCAGCTCCGTTTTACAGTGGCTGGAGAAATACCCAAGAATTCCGACGTGTCCTCAACCGTGAGTCCGCCAAAGTAACGCAGCTCTACTATACGGCTCTGCTGGGAATCGAGCTTGGCTAGACGATCCAGGGCTTCGTTCAACGCCATCAGGTCAACGTCGTGACTTTGCGAACCAGCTTCGCGGATGCTGGGATCGAGAGTCAACCGTGTAGCGCCAGCTCCTCGCTTGGCGGCGCGACGACTGCGCTCGTAGTCCACCAGAATCCAGCGCATGAGCTGCGCAGCGATGCCGAGAAAATGCGCGCGATCTTTGAGGTGGAGCGAATTTTGTTCCGCAAGCCTGAGAAAGGCCTCGTGAACGAGACCGGTCGTCTGCAGGGTGTGATTCGGTCGTTGATGCCGGAGTTGGTGTCGGGCTAGGCGCTGCAATTCATGGTACACAAGGGAGAAAACCTCTTTGAGTGCCTCCTTGTCCCCGTTTCCCCAGTCCAAAAGCAACTCACTGACGGGACAACCTTGCTCTGCGGTCATTTGCTGCCTCGCAGTCGTGTGAGAAGTTTGCCGAAGATACGAAACGTGATCGAACGTGTCAACGCTTTTCAGACACGCTTTTCAGACTCGCTTTTCAGAGTCGGTTTTAGCTGCTGACAAGTGCGATTGCGATCCTTTGAACGAGCGACACTCTCCGGCTAAAAAACTTTGCATCTTCCTGAGCCGCTTTGGTCCCCTTTTTCGATTAATAGGGTAGGAGCTTTCCGCGAACCGTCTTTTGCTTGGCTCACCTTAGAACACTAGGTGACTTTAGCGCAGGAGGTTGATACGAGCTTCAGTGCCTGATAGGGGATGCTCAGATTTCGCTTTGCTGAAACAGCAAGGGCTCGTCCTCATCTGCATGAACTTCTTTGATCGAACTGAAAGGAAACGACAGTGCAAAACAGACTCGGAACTTCTTCACTTTGTATCTTACTAACGCTCATGCTCATGTTCAGCTCAACAGTTGCTTCATCTGGGCGCGTTTATCTTCAGCAACCTGACGTTCCGACTACCAACCTGGACCCTGTGTCCCTCATGGCTGTGATTCCGGGAGTTCCACACGGCGTCGCTATGACCAGCAACCGTGATGGCAACAATGAAGTTTACGTGATGGACGCGAACGGCGGCGATCAAACTCGTGTCACAGATAACGTGATGAACACGAGCAACGATCAACGCCCGGATATCTCGCCTGACGGAAAGCAGATCGTCTTCTCATCAAACCGCGACGGCAATTTCGAGATCTTCATTATGAATTCCGATGGAAGCGATGTGATTCAGTTGACCTCGACTTCGGCTCCGACTTCAAACTCTTGGCCTCGGTGGTCGCCCGATGGCGAATGGATCGCGTTCCAATCCGGCGCTGGTACCAACTTTCAAATCTACCGGATTCGACCTGACGGCAGCGGCCTGACTCAAGTTACAAATTATGTCGGGATCAACCAGTTTCCCGCGTGGTCTCCCGATGGTACGAGGCTCGCCATCCGCAGAGACACGGAGATTTACTTGATCGACTCCGCAGATGGATCACATCCGGTTCGTCTCACTCTTACTGACAGTATTCCGGGAGTGTTTAACCAGATGGCCTCCTTTTCACCTGACGGAAAGAAGATCGCCTATCTGAGCAATAATCGGGATAACCCCGGTGATCCGCTCTATCTCTCCGTCTACATTATGGACTCGGATGGAAACAACAAGGTCAACTTTACACCCAAGGCCGTGGGCTACGCCGGTACTTGGACCAGTCGTGCACCTGCTTGGGCACCAAACGGGCAGTACATTTATTTCACCGCTGTTCGTTCCCTCACGGCAGGAAGTCTGGAGCAAATCTTTGTGAAGCCGACGGGTGGAGGTGATGAAACACAACTGACTTTTGTCGGTGCCAATTCTGAGGCGACCGTTCGAAGAATTTATGCGCCGACCATCACTAGTGTTACTGCGACACCAGACGTTTTGTGGCCCTCGAACAACAACATGATGCCCGTATCGTTGGCAGTGGACGTGAATGACAACAGCGATCCTGCGCCTGTCTGCCTGATCACCGATGTGATGAGCAACGAGGCTGCCGCAGAAACCGCCTGGCAGATCACCGGTCTCCTCACGCTGGATCTTCGCGCACAGCGATTTGGAATGGGTACCGGACGTATATACACGATCACCGTCACCTGCACGAACAGCTCGCAACTGAGCTCGAGTGCGAATGCAACTGTCAGCGTGCCGCATGATCAGAGACCGTAGAGTCGCTGGCCAGCGGGGATCGTTTAGGCGTACAGAAAGAAAAACAGCAATCAGAATCGTCGAAGGGGAAATCGCACGAACCATCACGTCAAAGGGATAGGGGCTTGGCAGCTTCAATAGCTTTTTGCGCGACGATAGTTATGGCGCAGTCGGTGGCAGACTGGACGATCGGTCCGGGTTGCGGCGAGAAGGCAGGAGGCGCATGCTGTCGGCCTGCCGGCGAAGCTTGCTTTCTCGGCATCGATCCCGATATTTACGGGATGCCTCTCGCAGGTCAATACATCCAGAGTCGCGATGGTTTAATTTGCGCGACACAAAACTGATTCAATAGCCTTCGATCAGTCGGTCGGCGGCATCGCTGTGGGAAAACAGCTTCGGACAACCGCCACCTATCTCGTCGCTCAGGGATACGACGCGAAGTCTGTGACGCTGAATCTGTGTTGATGGATCCAGCGACGCAGTCGATCGTCGGCGTGCCATCGGAAACGATCCAACGTACTAACCAGAAGGTCGATGACTTTATAGCACGGTGGATAAGGAACGAAAGACACGAGTCTGGCAAATGACTTGAAGGTGCGCAGACTAAGACGTTGAATGCTCTCCGATTTGTGGACAACATAAAGAATGCGACATTCGCTGCGATTAAGCACACTATGATTCAACTGCAGCGCGGGGAACCGTGAAGATAATTCAATGTCAATCCGGAAGAGGATGCGCGAAAAGACGATCAGTTTTCATATCATTAAGTAGCTGGAGCCAGAGCAGTAAACTAAGACGTTCAACCTTGGCCCAGCAAATTCAAAACACTCATTGACGAAGAGCGTACACAGTACCTTCTTGCACTCCCACAAAGACCTGGTCGTCAGAGCTGCCGATGCTTCTTATGCATCCCTTCAGAGTGACTTTCCATTCCGGTGCTCCGTCCGACATACGAAATGCCGCCAGCTCACCCCGGCAATTCCCTGCAAGAACTAATCCATCTACTACATGCGGCCGCTCCGAAGCCCACTCAGGAGATTGTTTCTGCGTCCAGTTTATTTTCGCGAGATCAGATGAGATTGAAACAATATAGCCGCGTCGTTCAGATTGGTTTTCCAGGAAGAAAACGATCGCGTTGTCGGCCCATGTTGGTCTTCCGACGGGCTGGGCCTCAATCACAGTCTCCGCCTCGATCTCGCCCGTTTGTGAATTGAGACGATAAATGCGCTTGTCAGTAGTTCCAACGAAAATCAATTTGCCTTTCATCAATAATGCTGTCGAAGGAGATGCCGGTAGCTTTCGTTTCCACACCAGCCGGCCGGACTTTGCATTTAGTGAGTAGATGGCTCCATCAAGACCGATGAAATAAAAATTGGTTTCGTCAGCAACCGGCGACTTGACCATCGCACAACCTTCATTCGAAGTGCCGGTGGAGAAGTCCCAAACTAATCTTCCTGTCTGAAGATTCATCGCTGACCACCGATCCTGAAAACTGCCGAAGAAGATGTTCTCGCCTGCTCGAATTATGTCGGTAGGCACACTCGTCGTTTGATATTTCCAACGCACCTTTCCGCTTTGTCGCTCAAACGCGTAAACGTGCCCGATACCCTTGGGGTCGCAGGAACGATCGGTGCCAATGAGGATCAGGTCATCAGTAACTAATGGGTTGCCGTGAAAGCTTGTTTGCCAGCCATCCTTCCGAATGTCATAGCTCCACTGAAGCGCGCCAGTATTCTTACTGATTGCGTAGAAGTTTCCTGCGCATGAACCGATAAAAAGAACGTCCCCAACGACCGTTGGAGTCGAGAATACTCAACCTCCGGTCTCATATTTCCAGAGAACCGCAGGTTCACGCGCGGAAAGATTCAGCTGTTGTTGAGGTTGACCGCAACCAGTCGAACTAATCGACACTAAGAGGATTGCTGAGGCAAAAGCTAGATAGTTGCGCATAGGCTAAGACTATTGCGTTGGCTGACGACAATCATCAGAGGGATTAACATTCGTGATCGTCTATGGGCCATTGGCCTGGACTTGTATCCAATGGTTCTGAATTCCAGTCACAATACCGCACACAAATTAATATCGCCGTCATCAGTGTGACTGCCGACGTCGGTGGAAGGCTTACTGTTTGCGATCGAATCGCTTCATCAATCCTTGATCGATAGGTGCTCCAGTCGGCTGTATCAATAGATTGGCCCCGTTGGATCGGCAGGACGGACCGTAGTTTGACCGAGTCAAAGTGTCCATAGCCAAAGAAATCAATACTTGCGATTGTCTCCGTCTTATTAGATTTCGAAGCAACAACGGCGGAAAGCGGTTGTAGCCAAACAAGGCAAGTAAGCAAGCACA
>Ga0068856_100004569_pt1 | contig 13754 bp, 12 predicted proteins | sample KBSCornC62_FD_66595 | JGI IMG/M metagenome (GOLD analysis project Ga0068856, IMG submission 66595) | Corn rhizosphere microbial communities from Kellogg Biological Station, Michigan, USA - KBS Corn C6-2 | ecosystem: Host-associated > Plants > Roots > Rhizosphere > Soil ...
CCGCCGATCATCTTCCCGCGCGGCAGGTAGAGCCGCCGCCCGCCGAGGCCCGGCTCCTTCTCGCCGAGCAGGTCCCAGTCGTGGGCGGATTTGAACAGCGCAGGGAAGGCGAAGGGGATGCGGATCTCCGGCGCGACATCAGGCGGGCCCGCCTCGAGCAGCAGCACGGTCGCGTCCGGCTCCTCGCTGAGGCGTCCCGCGAGCACACATCCGGCAGAACCGCCGCCGACGATCACGTAATCCGGCACGAGCCCGCCAAGCATCCCATCTGATCCGTCGACTGTCCACCGGTTAGGGTCTCGCTGCCGTGGCCGACAACGACCTGGTGGCGCTGTACTGGACGACCTCGGGGCCCGTGGAGGTGCACGGCGGCCGGGAGTGGAGCCTCTTCGACATCGCCGACCGCTGTGCGCAGGCCGAGCGTGCCGGGTTCAGGGGGATCGGGATCTGGCACGCCGACCTCGAGCACATCCTCGAGACGCGAACGCTCGCCGAGCTGAAGACGCTGCTCGACGACCACGGGCTCGAGCACCTGGAGCTCGAGTGCCTGCTCGATTGGTTCCTCGATCCGGCCGACGAGAACCGCCGCGCCGCGGACGCGACCCGCGAGCTGCTGTTCGAGGCCGCCGCCGTGCTCGAGCCCCACCACATCAAAGTCGCCAACATCTTCAGCCGCCCATGCGAGCTGCCGCTGCTGACGGAGCGTTACGCCGAGCTCTGCGCAGAGGCCGCGGAGCGGACGGCCGCGAAGATGGTCTACGAGTTCATGCCGCCCGACGTGAACGTGCGGGACGTGGACACGGCCCTCGCCGTCGTCGAGGGTGCCGGCGCGGCGAACGCTGCGATCGCGATCGACACCTGGCACATGGCCAAGCTCGGGATCGCGATAGAGGACCTACGGCGGATCCCGGCGCGGTACGTCGGCTGGGTGGAGCTCAGCGACGGCCAGTGGGAGAACATGGCGGACCCGGTCGACGAGACCATCAATCACCGTCGGCTTCCCGGCGAGGGCGAGTTCCCGATCCGCGAGTACGTCGCCGCCGTCCGCGACGCGGGCTACGACGGCCCGTGGGGCGTCGAGGTGCTCTCGGAGCAGCTCCGCCGGCTCCCGATCGAGCAGATCTTCGACCGGGCGTACGAGACGAGCGCCGCGCAGCTGGTTTGAATCGGATGATCGCGCCCGTCTTTACAGTGCCTCGCACCGTAAAGACGCTGGAACCACCGGGAAAACGGGGGCTGCCCCTTAACAGTGCCTGGCACCGTTAGGTCGAGCGGCGCCAGCCGTCGTAGGGTCTGACACCGAAGGTGTCTGACCCCGGAGGCTGACCGCGCTGCGGTCTCTGTAGGGACAGTCCCCTCCCGGGGACAGTCCCCAGGACCGGTCAGACCTTCGTCGTTCGATACGACCTCCGCACCACCTCCGTGTACGGCACCGGGCTGATGGTCGCGCGCAGCTCCGTCTGCACGTGCGGCTCGACGGTCGGCTTCGACGAGCCGCCGTTCTCCTCGCCCCAGACAAGAGTCACCTCGGTGCCCGGCTCGGCGTACTCGGGCTCCAGCACCGCCAGGGTGAGCATCTTGCCCTCGTTGGCGCTGTAGCCGATCCACGTCGAGAGCCCGGCCGTCTCGCCGTCCACGGTCACCCGGTCGAACGGGTGCATGCAGTACACCGCGGACGGCCAGTCGATGAACTTCGCACGCTCGGCCGCAGGCCCGAACATCGTCCCGATCGTCGCCGTCACGTCCTCGTCGTCGAGCGCCAGGGTCACCTTCTGCCGGTGCTCGTGGCCGGCGATCTCCTCGAGCGCCTCACGGCCGATGAAGTCATGGTCGAACTTGACGTAGCTGCCGTAGCCGAGGTCCCAGGGGGTGAGGTAGTAGTCGACGATCGAATCCGAGTAGAAGCTCCCGCCGATCGAGGCCGAGCCCTCGTAGCCGTCGGCCGGCAGCCACTCGCGGTACTCGCCCAGGCTCTCGCCCGAGTACACGGCCGGAAGCGGCGACGGGATCCACCCGGACTCGAGCGTGTTCGACGAATACGCCCGCCCGCCGACCTGGCGCATCCCGAACTCCGCGCCCGCCTGGAGCAGCGCCTCGTGCACCGGCGTCTCGTCGTCCCACGGCCCGAAGAGCTCCCAGCCGGGCTGGCCGACCATGCCGTGCCGAAGGGCGCGGACGGGCCGCCCGGCGATCGTGACGCTGGTCATGTTGAAGAACTTGAGCTCCGGCGCAGGCCCGCCCAGCACCCGCTCGATCACGTCCATCGCGTTCGGGCCCTGCACCTGGAAGCGGTATGACTTCCGGCGCCCGTCGGTGCGCAGCGCCCAGCGCTGGTCGAGCTCGACCTCCACGTCGAAGCCGCCGGTCTCGGCGTGGTAGGTGACCCAGTTCAGCGCGGGGGCGCGGCCGACCAGGTTGAACGCGTTCTCGGCCAGGTGGAAGAGGATCACGTCGCCGATCACGTAGCCCTCCGGCGTGCAGGGCACGAAGTGCTTGGCCTTGTCGACCGCAAAGCCCTCGAAGCTGTTGACCGCGAGCTGCGACAGCAGCTTCTCCGCGTCCGGGCCGGACACGGCCAGATCGGCCATGTGGTACGACTGGTTGAAGAGCACGCAGGTCGTCTGCCAGGCGGTCTGCTCGTCGCGCCAGTTCGTGTACTCGGCCGGAACCCCGGGGTAGACGTTCGGCCCGGCCTGCGAGTTGCGCAGCAGGTCGACCGGGCTCTCGACGGTGCCGAGCAGGTCTTCCAGGCTCCGATCAGGCATTGCTCTCCTCCTTTGCGGTTTGCTCCCCGAGATAGCTCGCGATCAACAGCTGCCGGTTGGCGCGAAGGTGCTCTGCGTCGTTGTGGAGCACGATCCGGCCGTGTGACAGGACGTACCCGCGGTCGGCGACCTCCAGCGCGAGGTGCACGTGCTGCTCGACGAGCAGGACGGCGCAGCCGCGCTCGTCGGCGAACGCCCGCACGACCGGCAGGAGCCGCTCGACGATCACCGGCGCGAGCCCCAGGCTGAGCTCGTCGAGCAGCAGCACCTTCGGCCGGCGGGCCAGCGCGCGGGCAACCGCGAGCATCTGCTGCTCGCCGCCCGACAGCAGCCCGACGCGACGGCCCTTCAGCTCCGCGAGCTTGGGGAAGTACTCGTAGGCGAGGGCGTCGTCGATCTGCTCGCCGCGCGGCCCGACACGGAAGTGCTCCGCCACGGTCATGCCGAAGAACAGGCCACGGCCCTCGGGGACGTGGGCGATCCCGAGCCGCGCCCGCGCGCTCGGAGACGTGCGTGCGAGGTCGTCGCCGCCGAACAGGACCCGGCCCGCCATCGGCCGGACCAGGCCGGAAACCACGCGCAGCGTCGTCGTCTTGCCCGCGCCGTTCGCGCCGAGCAGCGCGACCACCTCGCCGGCGGCCACGGTCAGGTCCACGTCCCGGATCACCGCGGCCTCGTCGTACCCCGCGGTCAGCGTCTCGACGGCGAGCACCGCGTCAGCCATGCGCCTCCCCGCCGGCGGCGAGCCTCGAGGCGGCACCGCCGAGATAGGCGCCGATCACCCGCGGATCGTTGCGGACGACGTCGGGGGCGCCGCGGGCGATCACCTCGCCGAACTCCAGCACGACCACCTCGTCGCAGATCCCCAGCACGAGCCCCATGTCGTGGTCGACGAGGAGCATCGCCTGCCCGTCGTCGGCCAGCCCGCGCAGGCGGGCGCCGAGCTCCTCGCTCTCGCGCGTGTCCAGGCCCGCGGCCGGCTCGTCGAGGCACACGATCCGCGGCTTCGGCGCGAGCGCCCGCGCAATCCCGACTAGCTTCCGCTGTCCCTGCGAGAGCTCGCCCGGCAGCTGCTCCACCGTGTTTTCGAGGCCGAGCAGCGCGAGCGCAGGCGTGATCTCGGCGGAGTGCGGGTCGGGCGCCGAGACCGTCTCCCGGATCGTCCGCCAGGCAGACGTGCGGTGCGAGGCGACGAGCAGGTTCTCGCCGACCGAGAGGTCGTCGAACAGCTCGATCGACTGCCACGTCCGCGCGAGGCCGCGCCGCGCGCGGACGTGCGGCGACGCCCCGGTCAGGTCCTCGCCGTCGAGCTCGACCCGGCCGTCGCAGCGCACGAAACCGCTGATCGCGTCGATGAACGTCGTCTTGCCGGCGCCGTTCGGGCCGATCAGGCCGACCAGCTGCCCCTCGCCCACTTCGAGGTCGACGCCGACCACCGCCCGGACGCCCCCGAACCGAACCGAGATCCCCGTCGCGTCGAGGACCGGGGTCACCGCCGCGCTCCGCGGCCTGCGGTCAGTAAGAGAAGCTGCGCCGCTCGCGCCTGAGGTCGCTCGGCGAGCAACCGTAGGCCGAACGGAAGAGACGGCTGAAGTGCTGCGGCCCCGGCAGGCCCCACCGGCTGGCGATCGTCAGGATCGTCTCGTCGTCGAGCTCGGGATCGAGCAGGTCCCGACGGCAGCGCTCGAGCCGCGTCTCCCTGATCCAGCGGCAGACGCTCGTGCCCTCCGACTCGAACAGCTTGTGCAGGTATCTGGTCGAGATGAAGCTCGCCCGGGCGATCCGGTCCGGGTCCAGCTCCGGGTCGCCGAGGCGCGCCTCGATGAACGCCTGGATGTCCAGCAGGATCTCCGCCCGCGTCCGGAGCCTCGTCGCCTCCTCGGCGCGCGCCGGGCCTGCGTAGAGCGCACGGATGAGGTCGATCACGCACTCGATCGAGTCCGGCGCGTCCGTCGGCGTGATCGTCCCGTCCTCCAGGCCGCCGGCCAGCCCCAGGAAGAACGCGACCGCAGCGCGCGGCAACCCCTCGCCGCCCGGGATCCCGACCGCCGTCAGCTTGCTGATCTGCGCCTCCTCCCGGCCGAGCAGGCTGCGCGGCACCCGGACGACCAGCGACTCGTACGGCCGATCGGCCCGGAAGACCACCGGGTGGGAGGTCTCGTAGCTGATCAGGTCGCCGATCCGGGCGACGCCCGTCCGGCCTTCCTGGGCCGCGTTGATCTGCCCGCGCAGGACGACCGACAGGTGCAGGCATTCCGGGTCGCAGGCCGCGATCGCCCGCTGGCTCCGCATCATCGTGTTCGGGGCGGCGGCGATCTTGAACAGGCTCAGCGGCCCGAGCTCGTAACCCCACATGCGCGCACCGAACTGCTCCCCCGCCGGGCTCCGCACCTGCACCGGCAGGTAGGCGTCGAACGACGAGTCCGACCAGAAGGCCAGACGATCCGGAGCGGCAACCGTCGCCGTGTCGATCAGCAGCATGCGCAGCGGGCCCGAGCCAAGGCCATTGTCGCAGCGATCTTCTCGCGCCGGGTTGCCCAGAGCAAGCCATGTCGTTCACGACGCCCTCCAGAGCCGCTTCGTGGCGAGCCGGGCCCCCTCGGCCAGGGCATCGAGCTTCGCCCACTGGATCGACGGGTGCACGCGCTGAACCGGCGCGCTCTGGGCGAACCCGCAGTCGGTCCCTGCCATCACCCGCTCGCGACCGACGAGCGCGGCGAGCCGAACCAGGCGTTCGGCGACCAGCTCCGGGTGCTCGACCACGTTGGTGTGGTGGGTGACGACGCCCGGGACCAGCACCTTCTCGTCGGGCAGCTCGACGTCCTCCCACAGCCGCCACTCGTGCTCGTGCCGCGGGTTGGCCTGCTCGATCAGGTAGTACCGCGCGTTCACTGCGAGAACCAGGTCGATCAGGTCGGCGAGCGGCGGGTCGAACGCGTGCGGGCCGTGCCAGCTGCCGAAGCAGACGTGGTAGCGCACGCGCTCCTCGGGGATCCCGTCCAGCGCGTGGTTCAGCGCGTCGACGCGGAGCTGTGCCCACCGGCGGTAGTCCTCGGTCGAGCCGCCCTGGGCGAGGATCGAGTCGTACTCGTGCATGAGCACCGCGTCGTCCACCTGGAGCAGGAAGCCGGCCTCGACGATCGCCGCGTACTCCTGGTGGAGCGCGTCGGCGACCGCGTAGACGAGCTCCTCCTCGGTCGCGTAGTGCTCGTTCCGGAGCCAGTAGACGCTCGCGGGAGCGACCACCGGCAGGAACGCATCGGCGACGTCCACGGTCCCGAGCGCCGCCCGGAGCCGGGCGATGTCCCGCTGCAGCGCCGAGGGGTCGTACTCGATCGGACCGGTGCAGAACCAGAGCTTGCCGACCCTGTTCGTCACCGCCTTCGCGAACTGCGCGTCCAGCTCGGCATAGAACTCGGGGAAGGCCTGCCGGTCCCTGCTCGGCGGCAGGATCGTCGTCCCTTCCAGCGGCACCACCCGTGGCTCGATTCCGCTGACCCGCTCGTACAGGTACGTGATCCAGGACTCCTTGCCGAACTCGCCGTCGTCGACGACGTCGATGCCGGCCTCGACCTGCCGGCGGACGACGTCGGCGACCGCGTCGGCCAGCGCTGCGTCGTAGGCGGGGTCGTCCTGTCCGGAGAGCTCGAGCAGCTCGGGCGGACGGATCAGGCTCCCCGCGTGCGTGGTCAGGATCCGGTCGGTCATGCTTCCTCCGCGGGCAGGGCGGCCGGCACAGCCCGGCGCCGACTGCGCAGCTGGAGCTTGCGGTACGTGGCCCCGGCGACGCCGTCGGGGTTCTGGATCAGCGTCACGATCAGCGCCAGCCCCGCGAACAGCAGCGCGTAGTTCCCGGAGATGTCGAGCCACTTCTCGAGCGCGTACGGGAACAGCGCCTCGACGGAGATCAGGCCGGCGAAGATCGCGCCGGAGACCATCGTGATGCCGCCGACGTAGGCGAGGGCGATCAGGCTGAGCGCGGTCAGCGCCGAGAAGCGGTTGACCGTGACCGAGCTGAAGTTGTAGCCGTAGAGCGCGCCGCTCAGGCCGGCGATGAAGGAGCTGATCGCGAAGGCGGCGAGCTTGACGTTGCGGACGTCGATCCCCGCCGCCGCAGCGGCCCGCTCGTTCGAGCGCACCGCGAGCATCCGCTGGCCGAGCGTCGACCGGCGCAGATTGGCCACGTACAGACCGGAGAGGACGACCACGCCGAGCACGAAGAACCCGAAGACCGGGCTCGGCACCTTGCCGTCGACGCCGCGGAACGGGCCGTAAGGCCCGAGGTCGATCCCGAGCTTCGGCTCGGGCACCGGCGAGCTCGATGTCCCCCCACCCCAGGTCGAGTTGGTGAAGACGAACTGCTCGATCGCCACCGCGGCGGCGAGCGTGATCACGGCGAGGCTGACGCCGCGCACCCGCAGGGCGGAAAAGCCGATGAGGACGCCGAGCACGGTCGCACCGAAGGCGCCGATCAGCATCACCCAGGGGAAGCCGACGCCGTGGTCGGTGGCGAGGTGGGAAAGGATGAAGCCGGAGATCCCGGCGAGCGCGAGCTGGACGACCGAGATCTGGCCGACAAAGCCCGTGATCACCACCACCGACAGGCACATGATCGTGGCCAGGAGCGACGTGATCAGCGCCTGCCGGAAGTCGTAGGGGAAGACGATCAGCGCGACGACCGCGGCCGCCGTGCCGAGCAGCGCCGGCTGCCAGAGGCGCTTTGCCCTTGGCGCGAGCGGGAGCCGCTGCTCGACCAGCTCGCCGCGCGTCGGCAAGTTGGTCCCGCGCACGAACATCGCCACGACCATCAGCAGAAAGACGAGCAGCGGCTGGACGCCGGGCAGCGCGACGCCGTTGTCGGTCGGAAACCAGCTCTGGATCTGGAGGTAGTAGAGGATGCTCTCCAGGGAGCCGATCGCCAGGCCGACCAGGCAGGCGATCCAGAACGACGTGAACCGGGCGAACAGCGCGGCGGTGAGCGCGGGGACGACCTGGAGCGGGAGCGCCTGCGGATCGAGCTGCACGATCGAGGCGGCGAGCACGCCCAGGCCGCCGGCGAAGAACGTCGCCAGCAGCGTGCTCGAGAGCGCGATCCGGTTCGGAGAGAGCCCGATCAGCATCGCGCCGACCTCGTTCTCCGACGCCGCCCGCGTCGCCAGCCCGTAGCGCGTGTAGCGGTAGACGAGCGAGAGCACGAGCGTCGAGGCGAGGACGATCCCCGGCAGGATGAACCGGTCGATCGGCACGTTCGAGCCGAACACCGTGACGGTGCCGCCCGGGAGGACCGGCGGCTGCGGCTTCGTGCCAATCCCGAACGCGAGCGAGACGAAGGCCTGCGCAACGAGCAGCAGCCCGAGCGACGCGGCCAGCTTGGCCAGAGGCGTCGCCGTCCGCAACGGCCGGAAGATCCCGTACTCGACCAGCAGCCCGACCGCCAGCAGGAACATCGCCGTGACGATCAGAGCGGGCGCGGTGGACAGGTACGGGCTGCTGACCTCCCCGAAACCGGGGGCGGCCGACCACGGGGCGGTCCCGGTCTTCAGCGACCAGTAGCAGTACCCGGCCAGCATCGCGACCGCGCCGGTGGAGAGGTTGATGATCCCCGCCCCCCGGTAGGAGAGGACGATGCCGATCGCGATGCCCGCGATCAGCGACCCCGCTCCGAGGCCGAGGATCGCGAAGAGGACGATCTGCTGCCAGTCCATTCCTTGATCGTTACCCGCCGAGCGCAGCGATGTGCGCGCCGGAGACAGGGGACGGGGCCGCCGCCGGCGGCGGCCCCGTCCCGCGGAGGGAGGACGTCTTGACTAGCCCCCGAGCTTGAACGTCGGAGGCGGCCTGAGGAACCCGGTGATGCGCTTGAACTTGCCGGCGCCCAGGTACTGGAAGAACTGGGCCTGGTCGTTGCACGCGGCCGGCTCGGCCGGGTACTTGCCGCAGTTCAGGCTGGGAGCGCCGAGCGCCTGCGGGCCCTTGAACGCGCGGATCGCCGACGTGAAGTTGGCCGACGTCAGCTTCGCGGGCCCGATCTTGTTCATCAGCTTCACGGTCGTCAGGACCTGGCCCCAGGCGACGATCACCCAGGCGTCGGCGGCGAGCTTCGGCTGGCCGACCAGCTTCAGGCCCCGGACGAACGGCGCCACTGCCGGGTCGGTCGTGTCGAAGCCGAGCGAGGAGGCGATGCCGTAGATCCACTTCGGCAGGTCGCCGCCGAGCCCCGCGGGCACGGCCGGGTCGAGGCAGAGCGGGTTCGAGACGACAGGCGTCTTGCTCTTGCCGAGCGACTCGAGCGCCTTCGCGATGTTGACGCAACCGGCCGCGTTCGACTGCGGGACGATCATGTCGGCGTTCTGGGCGCCCGCGGCGGTCAGCGGTCCGGTCAGGTCGGTCGCGGTCGGTGCGAAGCCGACCATCGTCGTCTTGATCCCGGCCGACTCGAGGCTGGCCTTCTCGACCTTCGCCCCGTAGTCGATGCCCGGGATCTGCGGGTAGACGACCGCCGCGGTCTTCGCATGGAGGACGTCCTTGCCGAGCGTGCCCCACGGGCCGAGCACCGAGTCGTTCGTCCCGAAGAGGGCGAACCCGTTCTTGCGCTGGGCATCGACCGGCAGCAGCTCGACTCCGCCGACGGTCGGCTTCTTGTTGCCGAGCGCGGCGTAGAACGACTGGTTGCCGACTGCGACGGCGCCGAACTCGACGACCTTGATCCGCCTGTCGTTGGCGAAGCGCTGGCCGCACTTCGTGCCCTCCTCCTCGGCGGAGGTGGTGAAGCAGTAGCTGACGACGAGCGGGTGGCCCTGGACGCCGCCGAGGTAGCGGTTGACGTACTGGACTGCCGTCTTGATCCCGTTCGTCCAGCCCGGCCCGACGAGAACCTGGCCGCCCTGCGTGTTGATCGCGCCGATCACGACCGGCGAGAGCCGCGCGTTGGCCTTCCCTACCTTGCCGCCCGTGTAGGTGACGTAGTTGGTGACCGGGCCGCGGGCGGAGCCCGAGCTGAGCCCGATCGGGACGGTGACGGCGAGCGCGACGGCGACTGCGCCGAGAACGATCGCCAGCCGCCCGAGAGGAGTTCCGGCTGCAGACCTCATGGCGTTCCTCCCTCCTTGTGCCTGTGGCATCGGGAACTGGCGCTACGGGCCCGTCCCCGATTCCGTCGAGGCTGATCTTCCCGCGCGCCACCGGCGCGCTCTTGACAGTGTGCGCACTCTGGCCGTGCCCGAGTTGACCATCCGCGCACACTTCCGGGCGGTGTCCGCTTGTCGTTGTAGAGCGTCGCGGTTAGATTCGAGCGAGCCCACGAAAGGAGCGGTTGTGCCCGAGTTCGACCGAGAACGGCTTCGCTGGATGTACACGCAGATGCTGCGGATCCGCGAATTCGAGGAGCGGGTCAAGGGGACGTTCGAGGAGCACCCGGGCACGATCCGCGGCCACACGCATCTCGCGGACGGCGCAGAGGCGTCGATCGTCGGCTCGCTGGCTGCGCTGCGCGAGGACGACCAGCTCCTGGCCACGTACCGTTGCCACGGGTACCCGCTCGTGCTCGGCACCGACCCGAAGGCGATCATGGCCGAGATCTACGGGCGCAGGGACGGGCTCTGCGGGGGCTACGGCGGGTCGATGCACCTGACCGACGTCGGCCGCGGCTTCCTCGGCACGTCGGGGATCGTCGGCCAGGGGATCCCGCATGCGACCGGCGCCGCCTACGCCGCGCAGATCCGGGGCAAGGGGCAAGTCGTGCTCAGCTTCTTCGGCGACGGCGCCTCGAAGCAGGGCGCGTTCCACGAGTCGCTCAATATCGCGTCGCTCTGGAAGCTCCCGATCGTGTTCGTGATGGAGAACAACAACTACAACGTGGTCACCCGCGTCGAGCAGGAGGACGCGAACGCCGCCGCCGGCGAGCCGCTGGCGGTGAAGGCGAAGGCGTTCTCGATGCCGGGCGAGACCGTCGACGGCGGCGACCCGGTCGCGGTGCACGAGACCGTCGGGGCGGCGGTCGACCGCGCGCGCTCGGGCGAAGGGCCGACGCTGGTCGAGTCGCTCGTCTACCGGCTGAGCGCGCACGGCAACCTGATCGCGCCGCCGGGCGTCCCGCTCCACTACCCCGAGCACGAGGCGGTCGCAGTCTTCGGCAACACGGAGGAGTACGAGGCGGCCAGGCGCGGCGACCCGGTGCCGCGCTTCCGCGGACGGCTCGTCGAGGACGGGACGCTGAGCGCGGAGGAGGCCGACGAGATCGCCGAGCGCGTGCGGGCCGAGATGCAGGAGGCGGTCGACTTCGCGCTCGCCAGCCCCTTCCCGGCGGCCGAGGAAGCCGTCGAGTACGTCTACGCCTGAGGAGTTTCGACGATGAGAGAGCTTCCCTACATCGCCGCGATCGGCGAGGCGATCCACCAGGAGATGGAGCGGGACGAGAGCGTCCTCTACTTCGGCCAGAACATCGCCACCACCGACGACGACCCCTACCTGAAGGCGTTCGGCTCCGAGCGCGTCCGGGTGACGCCGATCTCCGAGACCGCCGAGATCGGGATGGCGATCGGCGCTGCGATGGCGGGCTACCGGCCCGTGGTCGAGCTGTACATGGCCGAGTTCATGCTCGTCGCCATGGACCAGGTCGTGAACGAGGCGAACCGCTTCCACTACATGACGAAGGGGCAGGTGAAGGTGCCGGTCGTGCTCAAGGCGGGCTACGGGTTCACCGCCGGCTGGGCTGGCCAGCACACCGGGACGATCTACGGGATGTTCATGGGCGTGCCCGGCCTGAAGGTCGCGCTGCCGGCCACGCCGGCCGACGCGAAGGGCCTGATGACCGCCGCGATCCGCGACGACAACCCGGTCGTGTTCTTCCACCACTACCTGCTCACGCTCGAGCACGGCGACGTCCCCGAGGGCGAGCACGTCGTCCCGCTCGGGCAGGCGAACGTCGTGCGCGAGGGCGGCGACGTGACGATCGTCGCGCTCGGCTACATGCTCGGGCAGGCGCTGGAGGCGGCGGAGCAGTTGGCCGGGGAAGGCGTGTCCGCGGAGGTGATCGACCCGCGCACGCTTGCGCCGCTCGACACGGCGACGATCCTCGCGTCGGTCGAGAAGACGGGGCGGCTCGTCGTCGTCGACCAGTCGACCCGCCACGGGTCGGCAGCGGCGGTGATCGCGGCGGAGGCGGCCTCGGAGGGGTTCTCGTCGCTGAAGGCACCGGTGCAGCTGATCTGCGCGCTGGACGCGACGGTCCCGTACTCGGAGCCGATGGAGCAGTACCTCCTGCCGGACGCGGCGAAGATCGTGGCCGCAGTGCTCGAGTCGCCGGTCGCCGCCTAGCCGAACTCGTCCAAGGGACTGTCCCCGGAGGGGGACTGTCCCCACAGAAACCGTTGCGCCACCACCCGGCAGGGTCAGGCCCCTCCGGGGCCAGACCCTACGAAGGCGACGCTATTCGATCGAGAACTCCCGGCCGTGCTCGTCGGCGGCGCGCGGCCCGAAGATGCGGCGGTCCGCCTCGTCGATCGGCACGTCGTTGATGCTCGCCTCGCGGCGGCGCATCAGTCCGTGCTCGTCGAACTCCCAGAGCTCGTTGCCGTAGCTGCGCCACCACTGCCCGGCGGCGTCGTGGCTCTCGTACTGGAACCGGACGGCGATACGGTTGTCGTGAAAGCTCCAGAGGTTCTTGCGGAGCGCGTAGTCCAGCTCTCGCTCCCACTTGGCGGTGAGGAACTCGACGATCTCCCCGCGGCCCGTGACGAAGGAGTCGCGATTGCGCCACACGGAGTCGACGGTGTAGGCGGCGGCGACCCGCTCCGGGTCGCGCGTGTTCCAGGCATCCTCGGCAGCCTGGACCTTCTGCGTCGCGGTCTCGAACCTGAACGGAGGGAGGGGCGGCCGGTCGGTCATCGCTGATCCTCTCGGGTTGCATCGTATTGACATATGAGCGTCGGCCCAGAGGGGCCGCGGCAGGCCGTCTGTTCGATCAGCCCTTGACTGCGCCCGACAGGCCGCCGACGATCCGGCGCTCCGCGAACAGGAAGAAGACCAGCGCCGGGATGATCGAGAGCGTCGTGAACGCCAGCACCCCGGCCGTGTCCGCACTGTGCTCGGTCGAGTAGTTAGCCGCGCCGAGCGGCAGCGTCCAGTGGTTCGGGTCGGTGAGCACGAGCAGCGGCAGGATGAAGTTGTTCCAGCTCGTGATCACCGAGAGGATGATCACGGTCAGCAGGGCCGGGCGCGTGAGGGGCAGGAGCACGCGCCAGAAGAAGCCGAACGACGTACAACCGTCGATCGCCGCAGCGTCCTCGAGCTCGACCGGAACGGCGCGCATGAACGGGCGCAGGATGATCACCGTGATCGGGATCCCGAACGCCGCCTCAGGGAGGGCCACGCCGAGCAGCGACTCGTCCAGGTGGAGCTGGCGCAGCAACAGGTACAGCGGAAGCGCGGCGACCGCGATCGGAAACAGCAGTCCGAAGGTGAAAAAGGTGTAGATCGCCTCGCGACCGCGGAACTGGAAGCGCGCGAGGGGGTATGCCGCCAGTGCGCTGACGCCGACGACGAGGACCGTCGCGATCGCGGCGACGATCGCGCTGTTGCCGACCTGGCGCCAGAACCCACCTGAGGCGATCACCTTCGTGTAGTTGTGCGTCACCCACGGGTGGGGCAGAGCGACGGGATCGGCCGCGATCTGGCCCGTGGTGCGGAAGCCGCTGAGCACGACGTAGGCGATCGGCACGATCACCACCACCGCGAGGGCGATCGCGATCACGTAGGTCGGTGCGTTCGAGAACGGCCCCCGCCGCACGCCCGCCGCTTCCATCAGCCAGCCATCCTCGACGTCCCCCCGGCCACGTCACGGCGCAGGACGAAGATCTGGTACAGGATCGAGAAGACGAAGCAGATGGAGAATAGGATCACGGCGACAGAGGTCGCGTAGCCGAGCCGTAGGCTGTTGACGCCCTGGTCGACCATGTACGTGGCCATCGTCGAGGACGCGCCCGCCGGCCC
>Ga0068856_100004570_pt1 | contig 13754 bp, 10 predicted proteins | sample KBSCornC62_FD_66595 | JGI IMG/M metagenome (GOLD analysis project Ga0068856, IMG submission 66595) | Corn rhizosphere microbial communities from Kellogg Biological Station, Michigan, USA - KBS Corn C6-2 | ecosystem: Host-associated > Plants > Roots > Rhizosphere > Soil ...
ATGACTTCCATGTTCATCATTGCCCTGCTCCCGTTGGTCCTCCTGTTAACCCAATACTTTGGTGATAAGGCCGTTTTTGGCAATTACGCTTCCACGCTGGCAATAGCTATGATCTGCATCGGTGCGGCCGCGCATCAGGCATGGTCGGCCAACCTGTTTACGACAGTATCCGATATGTTCCCCAAGAAGGCTATCGGTTCGGTTACGGGTATCGGAGGTATGGCGGGTGGTATCGGCGGTGTGATCATCCAGCGGCTATCGGGCATATTGAACACGGCTTATGCATCACATCCGCAGACCGCCTATTTCATTATGTTCATCGTGTGCGCGCTGGCCTATATCACCGCATGGTTGATCATCCGCATCTTAACCCGCAAACCAATGACAATAGTTGTTTAACTATTGGGTGTAAGCAATCTTGATAACCAGCTTTTTCACGTTATCGTAGCCTTCAACTTTTATATTGGGCCGATGCGCGTCTGCCGGGAAGAATAAGTAGAATTCCTTTGGGGTTGCGATATAATAAGTTCCTTCAGATGAGTAGTGCGCAACATCTTTTGCATCGTCATAAGGTTCAGTAACGGCAGCTTTTGAAACAGGCACCACTCCTATTTTCTCCTGGCCGTTGATCACATATTGCAAGTCGATGTATTTGCGATGCGATTCCCATTTGGAAGCTTCGAATGTTTTTGAAGGAGCGTAGGTAATGCTGGCGTAAGCATTTTTGCCGTCGATCGGATATTTGCCCGGGGCGAGTGTCGCCAGCTTGGCGCTATCTGCAAGAAATTTAAAGACTTTTTCCCAGGTGGCTTTGTTGGTGTCGTATTGTTTTTTGAACTCGGCGGCGTCTACTTCGGGGTAAACATTGATCTTTAAGCCATCGGCCCAAACTTTACTTTTTACCCATTTTTCGGCTTCCCTGCTGCTTTTATTATTTTGTGCGTTCGCGAAAGTGCCGGTAAAGATCATGCCTGCGGCTACACCTATTGCGATTAACCTCGATATTCTCATACTGAATTATTTAATTTGACAATCAATTATACAAGCTGAGGGCGAAAAAGGAGTCGGCACAGGGCTGAATATTTACTATAACGTTTTAGTAGAAATATGAATTCGATAATTTTCTAATGCTGCCCCAACGTTGTAGAATTGCGCCATATTTGTTCATTAAAAACATACCCCATTGAAAGTATTACATAGTGTACATTCCGAGGATTTTAAAACCTATCCGACGGACCTCATCCGCGAACGCTTTCTGATTGACAACCAGGTTCAACCCGACCAGCTCAACTGTGTTTACACGCACTATGACCGGATGATCTTCGGTTTTGCCAACCCGGTAAACAACCAGCTTAATTTGCCTAGTTATCCTAATTTACGTGCGGATTATTTCCTTGAGCGCCGCGAAATAGGCATCATCAACGTTGCTGGAGCGGGTACAGTGATCGCCGATGGCAAATCTTTCGACCTGGATAAACTGGATTGCCTTTATATTGGTAAGGGGACGAAGACTGTAACCTTCGCGAGTAAGAATGCAGAATCACCTGCTGTATTCTACCTGTTATCGGCCCCGGCACATGCCACTCACCCTGCCACCCTTTTGACGAACAAGGATGCAGTTAAAGTAACATTGGGCTCAGCAGCAACTGCCAATCATCGTACCATCAATAAATATATTCACCTCGAAGGTATCAAAAGCTGCCAACTGGTAATGGGATTGACCATATTGCACGAAGGCAGCGTTTGGAACACCATGCCGCCACATGTACATGATCGCCGCATGGAGGCTTATTTCTATTTCGACGTGCCCCAGGGTCAAAAAATATTCCATTTTATGGGCGAGGGCCAAGAAACGAGGCATATCACCATGAACAATTACGATGCCGTGGTTTCGCCACCGTGGAGCATTCACTCAGGCTGCGGCACGTCGAGCTATAGCTTTATATGGGGTATGGCCGGTGAAAACCTCGACTATACCGATATGGATGCTATCAGCATTCCTGATATCAAATAAGTTTCATTTATAAAATTTCTGAAGTTGGAAGATAAGTTCTCTTTGGCGGGAAAGGTTATCGTCGTTACCGGCGGTACGGGTATTTTAGGCAATTCGTTCGTTAATGGCATTGTAGAGGCAGGTGGCGCAGTGGGTATTCTGGGTCGTAACGAAGCGGTGGCTGAGGAACGGGCCCGGATGATCAACCAGATTGGCGGTAAAGCCATTGCATTAGTCGCTGATGTGCTTGACGAAAAGCAACTCATGGAAGCCAGGGTCAAATTACTCGACACCTTTGGCCGCCTGGATGGGCTGGTTAACGGAGCCGGTGGTAACTCGCCAGAAGGCGTTTTGCAAAATGAGGACGACATTTTTGAAATGAACCTAACAGGGATGAAAAAAGTAATGGATGTTAACATCTGGGGCACCATCATTCCGACACAGGTATTTGGCGAAGCGATAGCCGCTACGGGTAAAGGCAGCATCGTCAACATCTCTTCCATGAACTCCAAAAGGGCCGTAACCAAATTACTGGGCTACAATATGGGCAAAGCAGCGGTCGATTGTTACAACCAGTGGTTTGCCGTGGAGCTTGCCAAACGCTTTGGCGATACCATTCGCATGAACGCCCTGGCGCCCGGCTTTTTCCTTACCGAGCAAAACCGTAAAATGCACACCAATCCCGACGGTAGCTTTACCGAACGGGCGCAGTCCGTTATCCGGCAAACGCCATTCAAGCGTTACGGTCACCCCGATGAACTGATAGGTGCACTGGTTTGGCTCTTAAGCGACGCTTCAAAATTTGTAACCGGGGCAATGATCTGCGTCGACGGCGGCTTCTCTATCTTCGGGGGCGTTTAGCATCGTTTGGCTGTCCTGCTTAATTTTATTACATTTAATTTTTATGTTTACCGATGCGATTGCCGCCGGCAGCCGGTTGGTATTGTGCAGGGAAAATTGAATAGGATAAAATGAATTTTGAGGCAGTCACCATTAAAGATATAGCGAGAGAATTGGGCATATCCGCCTCCGCGGTTTCCAAAGCGCTGAAGGATAGTTACGAAATCAGCGAAAAAACCAAAAAGGCTGTTCTTGAATGTGCCAAGCGACTGAACTATCGCCCCAATCCCATGGCGCAAAGCCTTAAACGCGGCAACAGTAAATCCCTCGGCATCGTCGTTTCAACCATCGACAATACTTTCTTTGCACAGGTGATTAATGGCATGGAGTCCGTGGCTTATAGCAAAAACTATAATGTGATCATTACACAGACCCATGAGTCGTACGATCTGGAGGTTTCGAACGTGGAGCACCTTACCGTTAGGGCGATTGACGGCCTGCTGATCTCCTTATCCAACGAAACAGAAGACCTCGGCCACCTTAAAAGGCTACACGATAAAGGCTTACCAATCGTATTTTTTGACCGCGTTACCGACGATATTGAAACGCACCGGGTGGTAGCAGATAACTTCCGGGGTGCTTACGAAGCCACCAACAGCCTGATAGAAGCCGGTTACCGCAAAATAGCACATATCACCAGCTCGCCGCACATTTCCATTACAGACGACCGCCTGAACGGTTTTCGCCTCGCGATGAGCGAAAACAACATCCCGGTAAATGAGCAATTTGTAAAGTATTGCCTGCACGGTGGCAGGGACCTGAACGAAATTGAGAAAGCACTCACCGAATTGCTTTGCACGCCTGACAGGCCTGATGCTTTATTTACAGCCGCAGACAGGATAACCACTACAACATTAATGCTGCTGCATAAATTGGGCTTCAGAATTCCGGAAGATATCGCCCTCCTGGGGTTCACCAATACCGGTTTGGCCGAAGTGTTAAACCCTTCGCTCAGTTCTGTCTATCAACCCGCTTTCGAAATGGGTAAAAAGGCTACCGAAATGCTCATCAGCCTGATAGAAAGCAGGCGTCCGGTAACCGAATTTGAAAAAGTTGTTTTGCCGACAGAGGTCATCATCCGCGATTCTTCCAAACCTGTGCTCATCCACAAATAGCCTTCTGCCCTATTTTTTACTGCAACGTTTGAGTAAATAATAATCCTCTATTCGTTGGCATGCACTAATCGTGAGGCTACTTTTGGCGGACAGATCATTTTCTGCGTCGTTAATCATGAAGTCTTTTTTAGATGAGAATTTTTTGCTGCAAAGCAAAACCGCTGAACGCTTATACCACGAATATGCTGCCAAAATGCCGATCATCGACTACCATTGTCACCTTGATCCTGCGCAGATAGCCGCCAATGTCAATTTTACCAATCTTACCGATATATGGCTGAGAGGTGATCATTATAAATGGCGTGCTATGCGTGCCAAAGGTGTTGATGAGCAATACATCACCGGCGCCAAAACCGATTGGGAGAAATTTGAAAGCTGGGCAGCAACGGTGCCATATACACTTCGCAATCCATTATACCACTGGACCCATCTTGAGCTGCAGCGCTATTTTGGTGTACATGAAATTTTATCGCCTAAAACAGCGAAAGCGATCTACGATGAGTGTACGCAAAAATTGCAAACACCTGAGTACAGCGTTCAAAATATTATCAAAAAGATGAATGTCGAGGTGATTTGCACCACCGATGATCCGATCGACAACCTCGAACATCATCAAAAAATAAAACAAAGCGGCTGGGATGTAAAAGTTTATCCTGCTTTCAGGCCTGATAAAGCTATGAATGCCGATGATTTAAAAGGCCTAAACGATTACATCGCGAGGCTTGAAGCAGTAAGCGATACCGCTATCAGCGATTACAGTGACTACCTGAAAGCGCTGAAAAAACGCCACGACTATTTCGCTCAAAACGGCTGCGTCGTATCCGATCACGGTTTGGAGCAAATGTATGCCGAGGATTATACCGATGCCGAAATCTCCGCCATCTTTCAAAAAATTCGCGCGAATCAATCATTGCAGCCAATTGAGATATTGAAATTCAAGTCGGCCATGCTGTATGAATTTGCGATATGGGATCACGAGAAAAACTGGGTGCAGCAATATCACCTGGGCGCTTTACGCAACAATAACTCGAGAGCGTATAAAGAGATCGGACCGGATACTGGTTATGATTCAATTGGCGATTTTTCGCAGGCGCAGGCTCTCTCCCGCTTTCTAAATAAACTGGATAACACAAATCAGTTAGCCAAAACCATCATATACAACCTTAATCCCGGCGATAACGAGCTATTTGCTACTATGACCGGTAATTTCAACGACGGCACTGTTGCAGGGAAAATCCAATTCGGTTCAGCCTGGTGGTTCCTTGATCAAAAGGATGGCATGACCAAACAAATGAACGCGCTTTCGAGCATGGGTCTGCTGAGCCAACTGGTAGGTATGTTAACCGACTCGCGCAGCTTTTTGTCCTATCCGCGACACGAATATTTCAGGCGCCTGCTGTGCAACCTGTTTGCCGAAGACATCGAAAATGGCGAACTGCCTGCCGATATCGAATGGACCGGAAAAATCATACAAGATATTTGTTATCACAACGCCTGCAATTACTTTAAGCTCTAACTGCCAGCCTGTTCGGATCGTCATTGAGGCTGGCGGCCGGTTTTCATCAATGCGATCCATATTAACGAAAACACTCCAACGTTGGAGTGTTTTTAGTTTACGATTTGCTTCCGTATTAGTACACAGCCGCTAATTTTGTTGATTGTCAAATTGACATTATAGGTCGACTAACATTAAACGACACTTTTATAAACACCTTCGAATTATTTAGCGAATGCTCAACATAAAAAGATGCTTTTGGATTGCCACCTGCTTACTCGCTTGCTGGATTAGCGCTTCGGCACAAACGCAGCCGTATTCGTGGCAACATTTGCCAAGGGCGCTTGTGCCGCATTTTAAAAAAGACACCATCAACATCACCCGTTATGGCGCAAAGGCCGATGGTATCACGCTCAACACCAAAAGCATCAACAAAGCCATTGACGAGTGCAGTGCTAAAGGCGGCGGCGTTGTACTGGTTCCCCAGGGCTTGTGGCTCACTGGGCCAATCGTTTTAAAAAGCAATATCAACCTGCATATCGACCGGGCTGCATTGTTGCAGTTTACGGATGATAAAAGTCGATACCCGCTGATCGAGGGAAATTATGAAGGCCATGCGGCCGTTCGTAATCAGTCGCCTATTTCAGGTACTGATCTCGAAAATATCGCCATTACAGGTGAAGGCACTATTGACGGGCACGGTGAGGCCTGGCGCGCCATAGGTAAAGACCGGCTGACGGCCCAGGAATGGGACGCACTTGTAGCCTCGGGTGGCGTGGTTAGCGAAAACGGGAAAGCGTGGTACCCTTCTCAAAGCTATGTTAATGGCTTAAAAACACCTGATGCCGGTGTGATCGCCCCAGGAAAAAGTCTGAAAGATTATGAGTCGATGAAAGATTTCTTCCGACCCAATCTGCTGGTGCTCACTAATTGCAAAAATGTTCTTTTAGAGGGTGTTACTTTTCAGAATTCACCTGCATGGTGCCTGCACACATTGATCTGCCAGGATCTTACCCTGCAAAATGTTCGCGTACGCAACCCGTGGAATGCACAGAATGGTGACGGTATCGACGTGGAATCCTGCAAAAATGTATTGATAGAGGGCAGTACTTTCGATGCCGGCGATGATGGTATTTGTATCAAATCGGGACGTGATGAAGAAGGTCGCCGCAGAGGCAAGCCGACTGAAAACGTGATTGTAAGGAATGATGTGGTTTATCGTGCACACGGTGGCTTTGTGATAGGCAGCGAAATGTCAGGCGGCGCGCGAAATATCTTCGTGTCCGACTGCACCTTTATCGGTACTGATGTTGGCTTACGCTTCAAAACTACCCGTGGCCGCGGAGGTATCGTAGAAAATATCTACATCAAAAACATCAGCATGAGGGATATCCGTACCAATGCGATTCTTTTTGATATGTACTACATGGGCAAATCGCCTGCTGATGGTGATGCTAACAGCGACGCCAATCGCATCCCGGTAACCGAAGCCACGCCGCAATTCAGGGATTTTTATGTAGATAATGTGGTATGTGATGGCGCCGAAAAAGGCATTCAGATAAGGGGACTTCCTGAGATGAGCATCAAAAACATCCACCTGGAAAACCTGGTTTTAAAGACGAATAAAGGCGTCGAAATAACGGAGGCTAACGGCATCTCACTAAAAAATGTCTACCTGGATTGCAAGGATACCAACCCCTTGGTTGGCATAAAAAACAGCAGCAACGTCACATTCGATCGCCTCACCTATTCCAAAGCGCAATTGCTATTCTCGGTCGATGGCAAAAGCACATCGGACATAAAAGTTACCCATACCGATGTGACCAAAGCCACCGCACAAACTGCGTTCAACAAAGGTGCGGATAGTCATTCACTTATGATAGTTAAGTAGCACAGGATGAAAAAGTTGTTCGCATTGATCGTAAATCTGTTTATCGCAGCTTCACTACTAGCACAACCTGCAACCTATCCAACACATTTTACAGTTGCCCAGGATGGCAGCGGTGATTTCAAAACCATACAGGAGGCGGTAAATGCTGTTCGAGATCTATCGCAAGCGAAGGTTACCATCAACATCAAAAAAGGCGTCTATCACGAAAAGCTGGTCATCCCTTCATGGAAAATTAAAATATCCCTGGTTGGCGAAGATAAAGCGAATACGATCATTACTAACGACGATTACTCAGGCAAAGCCGTTCCGCAGGGAAAGGATGCTTTTGGCAAAAATAAATTCACCACTTACACTACCTACACAGTTTTGGTGCAGGGTGATGATTTCACTGCCGAAAACCTGACAATAGAGAATTCGTCGGGCCGTGTCGGTCAGGCAGTGGCGCTGCATGTTGAAGGCGACCGATGCAAAATAACCAACTGTATTTTGCTTGGTAACCAGGATACGCTATACACCGCGACCGAGAAAAGTCGCCAGTATTACAAAGACTGCTTTATACAGGGAACAACCGATTTTATTTTCGGCGAGGCCACAGCGGTTTTCGACCATTGTACCATAAAAAGTCTTACAAACTCATTTGTTACAGCGGCATCCACTACCCCGCGCCAGCAATTTGGCTTCGTATTTTTTGACTGCAAATTGATTGCCGATACCAGCGTTAAAAAAGTGCATCTCGGCAGGCCGTGGCGACCACATGCCAAAGTGGTTTACATCCGCACCACCATGGGGCCGCATATTGTACCGGTTGCCTGGGATAACTGGCGCAACCCCGAAAACGAAAAGACTGCATTTTTTGCAGAATATCAAAGCAGTGGTCCTGGCGCTAATACTTCCGGACGAGCGCCATGGTCACATCAACTGACCGCAAAGGAAGCAAAACAATATACGCTGAAAAACATATTCTCAGGCAAAGATGGCTGGGACCCGCAATAGATCAAGATTCACTTTTTAACAAGATATGATACTATCAACCGATAATTTAAAAAACATAAACGTACAGGGCTTACAAAAGCCTGATGCGGAAATTTTTGACCTGCCTGTAAAGGTATTGCAGTTTGGAACCGGCGTACTGCTTCGCGGCCTGCCCGATTACTTCATCGACAAAGCAAACCGCCAGGGCATTTTTGATGGCCGGGTAGTGGTTGTAAAATCGACTGACACCGGTTCTGCCGATGATTTCGACAAACAGGATGGCCTTTACACCATCTATTCAAAAGGCATCGAAAATGGCAAAGAAGTTAGCGAACAGATCATCTGCTCCGCCATCAGCGAAGTGCTTTCGGCTGCAAATGACTGGGCCTGCATTTTGGATCTGGCCGCTAGTCCCGATCTGCAAATAATCATTTCCAACACCACCGAAGTAGGTATCCAACCGGTTGAAGAAGATATCAATCAGCGGCCCCCTCAGTCATATCCCGGCAAACTGCTGGCGGTTTTATACCAACGTTATAAAACTTTTGGCGGAAGTGCGGCTAGCGGTCTGATCATTATCCCTACCGAGCTTATTACCGACAACGGCAAAAAGTTGAAGTCAATCGTACTGGACCTGGCGCGCTTCAATAAGCTGGAAGACGAGTTTATCAGCTGGATTGAGAATCACAATACCTTCTGCAATTCGCTGGTTGACCGGATCGTTCCGGGCAAACCGACAAAAGAACTTGTCGCAGCGCAGGAAAGTGAACGCGGTTATACCGATAACCTGCATATCATGTCCGAAACCTATTGCCTTTGGGCGATAGAAGGTGACGAACGAGTTGCCTCGGTGCTATCCTTCTGCCAGTCTGATGACCGCGTTGTAATAAGGCCAGATATCGAAATATTCAGGGAGCTGAAACTGCGCCTGCTCAATGGCTCACACACTTTAAGCTGCGCGGTTGCGCTTATTTCGGGACTCGAAACGGTGAAAGAGGCGATGGACAATACCGATTTCCTGAAGTTTATTACCGGGCTGGCTTACAAGGAGATCATCCCGTCTATTCCCTATAAAATTGAGCCGGAAGTTGCAGTAGACTTCGCCAGAAAGGTCCTTGATCGTTTCCGTAATCCGTACATAAGGCATGAGTGGCTGAGTATTTCGATGCAGTATACTACCAAGATTAAAATGCGCGTGATCCCGCTGCTGTTGAATCACTATAAGATCAACCATACAGTGCCTGTAAATATGGCGTTTGGCTTTGCTGCCTTTATCAGGTTCATGAAGATCGAAGGCAACCACCGCGGATCGATCAATGGGCGTGAATACAGCGTTAACGATAGCCGGGCCGGTTATTTCGCCCAGGTATGGGAGAATGCTGATGCCGATCAGGTAGTTAAAAAGGTTTTGAGCAACAAAGATTTGTGGGATGCCGATTTGACCAAATTACCGGGTTTTAAAGAAGAGGTTTTAAAAGATTTAAAAAGAATTATAGCGGCCGGAGAAAAAGAAATCACACTGGCCGAACTACACCAGTCATGAAGCAAAGAATAACCAAAGTACATCCAAAAGACAATGTAATGGTGGCCCTCACCGACCTTAACGAAGGTGACGAGGCGTTCTATAAGGATAAAAACTACAAGGTATCAGAATTTATACCGGCCAAACATAAGTTTGCTTTGACCGATTTAGCTGCCGGCGCAGATGTGATTATGTACGGGGTTCTGGTAGGTCGCACGCAGCGCCCTATTCCCGCAGGCGGTTTATTGACAACCGAAAACATCAAGCATGCTGCTAGCGGTTTCCAGACGGGTAGTAATCACCTGGATTGGGAAAAACCCAACGTGCAAAAATGGCAGAACAAAACCTTTAACGGTTTTCACCGCGACAATGGCGAAGTAGGAACCGCTAACTACTGGCTGGTGGTACCGATGGTTTTTTGTGAAAACCGTAACGTGGAAGTATTGCAGGAAGCCCTGATAAAACCATTGGGCTATGGTCGCAAAAAAACATATGAAGTAAAGGCTCAGCAACTGATTAAAGGGATACGTTCGGGTGCCGGGATAGAAGAGGTATTGTACACCAAAATTGGTAGCGAGAATGGTCATTCGGCAAGCGAGAGGTTATTTCCGAATGTGGACGGCATCAAATTCCTGACCCATACGGGAGGATGCGGCGGTACGCGGCAGGATTCGACCACTTTGTGCGGACTGCTGGCCGGGTATATCACCCACCCTAATGTTGCCGGTGCTACGGTACTTAGCCTGGGCTGCCAGAACGCTGAAGTGAAAACACTTCAGGAAGAGATCAAAAAAAGGGACCCACATTTTAACAAGCCACTTTATATCCTTGATCAGCAGAAAACCGGGCTGGAAACCGATATGATGGAGCAAGCGATCCGTAAAACGCTGGCGGGATTAATTCAGGCCAATACTAACGTCCGCAAACCTGCGCCGCTGAGTAAGTTGGTTATTGGTTTGGAATGTGGTGGCTCCGATGGCTTTTCGGGTATATCGGCAAACCCTGCAGTTGGTTATACTTCCGATTTACTGGTGGCGCTGGGCGGTTCGGTGATTCTGTCCGAATTCCCTGAGTTGTGCGGCGTAGAACAAAACCTGATCGATCGCTGTGTCGACAAGAGCAAAGCCGAGCGTTTTTCGTCGCTGGTAAAAAGCTATAGTGACCGTGCCGAGGAAGCGGGTTCGGGATTTTACATGAATCCCTCGCCTGGGAATATCAAAGATGGGTTGATTACAGATGCCATTAAATCTGCCGGGGCCGCAAAAAAAGGTGGAACCTCACCGGTAGCCGATGTTCTGGACTATCCGGAGAAAGTTACCAAACCGGGACTTAATCTGCTATGCACACCCGGCAACGACGTGGAATCCACTACAGCTGAAGTCGGCTCGGGAGCCAATGTAGTATTGTTTACTACCGGCCTTGGTACGCCAACGGGGAACCCGATTGCGCCCGTTGTAAAACTGGCTACCAATACGAGAATGTTTAAGCGGATGAACGACATTATTGATATCAATACAGGCACCATTATCGAAGGCACCGAAACTATAGAACAAGCCGGCGAGCGTATCCTGGATTACGTGATACAAGTTGCCAGCGGAGATATTGAAGTGAGCGCTGTGCGACATGGGCAGAACGACTTCATTCCATGGAAACGGGGCGTTTCCCTATAATTTATTTGACCGCTTATCAGCCATCATGAGAAAGATCATTTGCATATCCGGATTCTTTTTAGTCACCGCCATAACTGCATTTGCGCAGCAACTACCTATGTCGCAGCGCATGGCGGCCACTGCGATGAAACTTTGGAAAGATAGTTCCGCCAGATGGAGTTATGAGCCGGGTGTTGTGCTCGATGGCATTAAGCAAGTGTGGTTGCAAACCGCCGATAAAAAGTATTTCGATTATGTACATAATTACATCGATGCGTTGGTGGCTGATGACGGCTCGATTAAAGGCTACGATAAAAATAGCTATACACTGGATAATATCCTCTGTGGCCGTTCGGTGCTGATGCTTTGCAATGTGCTGGAAAAGGAGAAGTATTATAAAGCCGCTCTAACCCTGCGCGATCAATTGAAAGAGCAGCCAAGGACTTCAGACGGTGGCTTCTACCATAAAAAGAAATACCGCGACCAAATGTGGCTCGACGGGCTTTATATGGCCGAGCCATTTTATGCTGAATACGCCAGTACTTTTCATGAGGCTGCTGATTTTGATGATATCGCCAATCAGTTTATCCTCGCCGAAGATCATATGCGCGACGCAAAAACGGGCTTATTATACCATGGATGGGATCAAAGCCGCGAAGAGCGCTGGGCGAATCTGCAGAATGGGCTATCAGAAAACATTTGGGCCCGGGCTGATGGTTGGTATGCGATGGCCCTGGTTGATGTGCTCGACAAGTTTCCTGCAAGTAATCGCAAGCGGGCAACCCTGCTGGCTATCCTGAACCGTTTAGCGTCTGCAATAAAACAATACCAGGATCCGAAAACCGGTCTTTGGTACCAGATAATGGATAAGGTAAAAGAGGCAGGTAACTATCCAGAGGCCTCAGCGTCGTGCATGTTTGTGTATGCCTTGGCAAAAGGCGCAAGGGAAGGCTATTTGCCGGACAGTTATTTACAAGTCGCGAAAAAGGGGTATGAGGGTATTCTCAAAAAATTCATATCGTACGGCCCTGATGGGCAGGTCAATCTGAATGGAACTGTTGCAGTTGGCGGTCTTGGCGGCAACCCTTATCGCGATGGCAGCTACAAGTATTACCTGAGCGAAAAGGTGGTTCAAAATGATCCTAAGGGCATTGGCGCTTTTATATTGGCAAGTGTTGAGATAGAGCGCCTGGCGCATATCTCTGCAGGCAAAGGAAAAACGGTACTGCTGGATAGCTATTTTAATGATGAACACCGCAAAGATATTTCCGGTAAAGTTGTATCCTATCACTACAAATGGGATGAGCTAACCAACAACGGCTTTTCGCTTTTGGGCTATATTTTCAATAATTACGGTCTCAAAACGGAAACACTTTATGAAGGTCCGACAACAGAAAACCTTAAAAAGGCGAATATTTACATCATCACCGACCCGGACATTCCGACAGAAAACCCCAATACCAAATACATCGAACCGGCTCGCGTAGACGCCATTGCCGATTGGGTAAAAGCCGGCGGTGTACTGGTTGTGCTAAACAATGATACGGGAAATGCAGAGTTCCACCATTTGAACAAGTTGATGGCCAAATTCGGTATCCAGTTTAATGAGGACCGCCGTAACCACGTGGAGGGTAAACAATTTGAGCAGGGCGCTATTTATATCCCGGCAGGAAACAAAATATTTAAAACAGCTAAGAAGATTTACATCAAGGACATCAGCACACTAAAGGTTACCTCTCCCGCCAAATCAGCCTTAACCGACAAGGGTGATGTGATCATCGCGACCGCCAAATATGGCAGGGGAACAGTATTTGCGGTCGGCGACCCCTGGTTCTATAATGAATATACCGACGGTCGCAAACTACCCTCCGACTTCCAAAATTTTGAGGCCGCCAACGATTTTGTAAATTGGCTGGTTGAGCAGATACCGCATGAAAAATAAGCTGCTCCGCTAAATGAAAGCCAAAGCTTTACTCCTTCCAATATTGCTGATCGTTTGTTTTTCCATCGCAGAAGCACAACCACGAGAGCTAAAATCATGCGATATTGTATGGAAAAGCCAAAGCAAAAACTCGGGAGAATCCATGCCCTGCGGCGGTGGCGATATAGGCCTGAATGTTTGGGTTGAAAATGGCGACCTCTACTTCTACCTCTCAAAAAGCGGCACCTTCGACGAAAATAATACGATGCTGAAACTGGGCAGGGTAAGGATCAAAC
>Ga0068856_100004573_pt1 | contig 13751 bp, 7 predicted proteins | sample KBSCornC62_FD_66595 | JGI IMG/M metagenome (GOLD analysis project Ga0068856, IMG submission 66595) | Corn rhizosphere microbial communities from Kellogg Biological Station, Michigan, USA - KBS Corn C6-2 | ecosystem: Host-associated > Plants > Roots > Rhizosphere > Soil ...
AATCATCGGAATACCACCGGCACCTGTATGAAGAGGAGTGTCTATACATCCTCTCCGGGCATGGCGAAGCCACCATCGGGGATCAGGTATGCAGCGTGGCTGCGGGTGATTTTCTTGGCTTCGCACGAGGCGGGCCTGCGCACGTGCTTACCAATACGGGTAACGAGCCGCTGGTGTTCTTCGTGGTTGGGCAGCGATTGGAACACGATGTCTGCGATTACCCACGCAAAGGCGTGAGGCTCTATATAGCCGGCAAGTCGGAAGCCTACGTGGATCTTTGATTTTCTTTGAAAAGCTCACCCGCAAGGTAAAGCAGAGCGAAGCGAATGACGCATATTGCTGTCGTGCGGCAGTAAGCGACCAGGGATGCTCTGATCTATTCCACGCACCCGGCATGACGTCCAGAAGGCGCGCAGGGTGTGGTGCGTGGCGCAGGGCAGACTGGCCGTCTGTTCAAGCCGCGCGGCGCAGCCTGCGCGCCTTCTGGACGTCACCCCTCATTTGAATTCAATCAGTTGGGGCCTACAGTGCGGTGACGGGTACGCGGAATAGATCAGAGCATCCCTGGGCAAAGGCATATGCCTATGGTCATGTGTTCCGACCAGTCAGAAGGTACTATCGTGTGGCCCGATAGGACAACAAGACCGAAAAGCGTATAGGCGTCTAAATGGAATGAAGACGCGTGCGCTTTTTTATGGGTTCTTCATTTGGATCGATCTAAATGAGCGATTTCCAATCGGGCGGCATAAGCATGGGTTTCATTGTGCGTCAACGCATTACCGCGGTATTTGTCAGCAGCTTGCTGATTCTTGCAAGTTCTTGCGCGATAGCACAGGCGGCCGACCCGGCCGACAAAGTCAATCCACTGATTGGCAGCAGTCATGGCGGCGATACCTATCCCGGTGCCGTGATGCCGTTCGGCATGCTGCAGTGGAGCCCTGAAAATACACGCGGCAAGCACACGCGCACCGCATCGCCAAGCGGTTACCACTACGACGCCAGGCGCATCCGTGGCTTCAGCCTGACGCACCTGTCTGGAGCAGGTTGCGCGGGAGCAAGCGGCGATGTGCCGATGATGCCTGTGACCGTACCGATCGCAAGCTCGCCTGCTGCTGACGTGCGTGACGAGCAATATGCCGCGGATTTCCGCCACGAAGACGAGCGCGCCGTCCCCGGCAGCTATCGGGTGAAACTTGCCAACGGCGTGGAGGTGGTGCTGGCTGCGGCTAGGCGCAGCGGTATGGCAAGTTTCGAGTTTCCGGCACATCAGCCGGCAAATCTGCTGATCCGCGTGTCCGATTCGGAAGTAGGCAGCAGCGACGCAACGGTCGAGGTAGACCCGGCCACCAGAACCGTCAGCGGCTCGGTGAGCAGCGGAAATTTCTGCGGGTATCTGGCCAAAGCCGATCAACGAAGCTATTACACGCTGTATTTCGTCGCTCAATTCGATCAGCGCTTCACCGCTAACGGCACCTGGCAGGATGCGTCCGTGCGTGCCGGTGCCACGACGGCCCAGGGCGGCACCGGCTACGACGAAAAAGGCTTTCCCATGCCTGGCAGAGGTTCCGGCGCGTGGGTAACGTTCGATCCCTCCAAGGGAGTCGTGCACGCACGCGTGGGCATCTCCTATGTGAGCCTGGACAACGCACGCGCCAATCTTGTGGCGGAAATATCGCAGGCGTCCACGGTGGAGCAGATGGCCGCGCAGGCTCGCAGCACATGGAACGACATGCTAGGCCGCATCGCCATCGACGGCGGTAGCGCCGACCAGCAGACTGTCTTCTACACCGCGCTCTATCACTCGCTGCTGCATCCGAATGTTTTCAGCGACGTCAACGGCGAGTATCGCGGCTTCGACCAGCGGACGCATCGCATCGGCACTGCACAGAAAATTCAATACGCCAATTTCTCCGGATGGGATGTTTATCGCTCGCAGTTGCAACTGGTTAGTTGGCTGCTGCCTGAGATTGGCAGCGACATGGCGCAATCGCTGTACAACCAGGCAAGCCAGAACCATGGCGAGTGGGACCGCTGGACGCATAACAACGGCGGCACGCACGTGATGAGCGGGGATCCTTCGGCATCTGCGCTGGCGGACATTTATGCATTTGGTGGACGAAATTTCGATTTGAAAGGTGCATACGCGTCGTTGGTGGAGGCAGCCACCGTTCCCACGGCACACGATCTTTCGGACGACGGTTGCAACGTGGAATGCGTAGGCCAGCGTCCCTCGCTCGACCAATGGCTGAAGCTGCATTACATCGCGACTACGTCGCACGCGTGGGGCGGAGCAGCGGAAACGCTGGAAGATGCCACCGCGGATTTCGCCTTGTCGCAGCTGGCCAAGGCGGTACACGACAGCGCCAACGCGCAGCGTTTCCTGGCGCGCTCGGGCTATTGGCGCAATCTCTACAACCCTAAGGCCACGGCGCAGGAAGGGTATATACAAAATCGCAATGCCGATGGCAGTTGGCCCGCTTTTTCACCTGCCTCGGACGAGGGTTTTGTCGAAGGCAGCGCAGCCGTTTATTTGTGGATGGTGCCGTTCGATGTACAGGGCCTGTTTCAAGCCATGGGCGGCGACGCGAAAGCAACTGCGCGGCTCGATCGTTTTTTTCATGACGAGCATGGCAACTGGGCACTGGCCAATGCAGGGCCCATGCATGCGCAATTGGATAACGAGCCATCCGTTGCCACACCTTGGCTCTACGATTTTGCCGGCCAGCCCTATAAAACACAGGACAGCGTGCGAACGGTGCTGGACCGTTGCTGGAAGAATGCGCCGGACGGCATTCCCGGGAATGACGATCTTGGTGAGATGTCGTCCTGGTACGTGTGGTCGGCGCTTGGTCTTTATCCGGAAATTCCAGGGCGCGCGGAATTGTTGATCAGCAGCCCGCTATTCCCGCATGCGGTGGTTCATCGCGCCGGCGGCGACGTAGTGATCGAAGCGCCCGGTGCTTCATCGGAGCGACGTTTCATCCACGCATTGTCGGTCGATGGGCATGCCTATGCGAAGCCTTGGCTGCCGGCGCGTTTTGCCACGCGTGGTGGAACGCTGCGCGTGGATCTTCAAGACGCCGTCGACACCGCATGGGGTAGCAAGTCGACGAATGCGCCGCCGTCCTTCTCGAGCCCGGGTAGCTGACGCGCGGCGTTTTTTTTTGTGCGGAATTTGGATCGATAAAAGATGCGTATCGATCGGAATCAAGGAGCAGGCAGCCCGGAACAGTAGGGGAGAACGGTAACTCAGTACGGGCGCGGTTGATAGGGAGCTTTGGGGAGCCGCCGCATGGCGGCGCATTCACCGTAACCTGAAGGGGAGTAACCGGTACATGAAAAGCCAATGGACACGCGTATTCGCGATGTCGCTGCTGGCCTGTTCGACAGCGCAGGCGCTGGCGCAGCAAGCGGCATTGCCGCCACAACAAAATGCCACGACCAACGGCGACGCACCGAGCAGTGCCGATCAACAAAGCAACAGTGCTTCCAAGAGCCAACCGAAGAAACTGCAGACCGTGCAGGTTACCGGCTCGTTGATTCCGCAAGCGCAGGTCGAGGGGCCTACGCCCGTCACCACCATCACCGCGCAGGACATTGAAAAACGCGGCTTTGTCGATACGTACGATGCCTTGCGTTCGCTTGCCGTCGCCAATGGCTCAGTGCAGGATCCGCAATTTACCGGTGGTTTTACGCCGGCGGCAAAAACCATCAGCCTGTTCGGCCTGAGCCCGGATTTCACCCTGACCTTGCTCAACGGACGGCCGATGGCCAGCTATCCGCTGGCTTACAACAGCAATACCAACATTACCGACATCGCGAACATCCCGGTGGGCTTGATCGATCATATCGACGTGCTTACCGGCGGTGCTTCGTCCATCTACGGTTCGGCGGCCATTGCCGGCGTGGTGAACATCGTGCTGAAGGATCACATCGATACCACGCACATCGCTTTTCGCTATGGCAATTATTCCGACGGTGGCGGTGCCAGCAAACGCTTGCAGATCAGCTCCGGACATACCTGGGGTAATTTCGAAGTCAGCGGTGGCGTGCAGATTTCCAAGCAGGATCCCATCTGGGCCCATCAGCGTAGCTATATCGATTCCTATGACGACGATCCGGATCCGAAAGGCCGTGTCAATTCCCGTACCTTCCTGCGTTTGAACTCCGGTCTGGGCCAATATATCGATCCGGGCGCGGCGACCTGTGCGCCATTGAGCTACCTCTATGGCGGCAGCACCACGTACAGCTATCGCCCCGGGCTGGGTTATTACTGCGGCAGTCCGAAAAACGTCAGCTACGCCACGCTTTCCAACCAGGAAACCGACGCGAACGGCCTGCTGCAACTGCGCTACCGCATCAACGATCACGCGATGCTGTACGCCGATACGCTGTATGACTATAGCAATCCCACCTATGTCGGCGGAAGCCCATTCTGGAGCAACACGTTCTACAACCAAAACAGCGGCCAATATGAATTGTGGCAGCGTATCTTCGCGCCGGAAGAAGCCGGCTCCGACGCCGGCCAGCAGCATGTGTTCACCAAGTCGTACAACGTGAGCATCGGCGTACGCGGCGAGCTGTTCGACAATTGGAACTACGACGCCTACTACAACCGGTCGCAGACCGACCTGGTGCGCAAGTCGCGCGATTTCCTGGCTAAAAACGGCATCGATGACTATTACCTTGGACCACAGCTTGGGACCGATCCAAACGGCTACCCAATCTACGTGCCCAACCTCAGCCGCATGTACCAGCCGATTACACCGGCCTTGTACAACGCGTTCACCGCCGTCGATCGCGCAGCCTCCACTTCCTGGACGCAGAACGAGACATTTACCGCCAACACCACTAGCCTGTTTTCGCTACCCGCTGGCGACGTGGGCGCTGCCGTGATCGCGCAGACGAGCAACGAACGCTTCGCCAATGCGTCAGCCAGTCCGTTGGCGGCGGAAGGATACTTTCGTGGCGTAGGTGGTACGACTACGGCGGGTGGCGCAAGCAGCCAGTTTGCTTTTGGCGGGGAAATGCAGGTGCCATTGCTGAAGCAGCTCACCGCCGACCTGTCGGCGCGTTTCGACAAATACAATTACGGCGGCCGTGGGCACGGACGGCCGACCTATAAAATCGGCTTCGAATACCGTCCGTTCGACACGCTGCTGGTGCGTGGCAGCTACGCGACCGCGTTTCGCGCGCCGGACCTGTTCTACCTGTTCTCCGCCCATAGCAGCGGCTATAGCACCAACACTGACTATTACAAATGCCGCCTTGCCGGGTACAACTCGGCGACGTACGGACAGTGCCCATACAACGGGCTTTCCATACTGGCGGTAACCTCGGGCAATACGGATTTGATGGATATCACTGCAAAAACCTTCACGTATGGCTTTGTCTGGTCCACGTCCGACAACCGCCTGAGTTGGTCGGTGGACTACAACGCCATTCGCGTTGCTAACGAAGTAGTAACGCTTGGTAGCGACCAGATCCTGACCGAGGAAGCGAATTGCCGGCTTGGCGTGTCCGACAATGGCCAGCAGGCGTACGACATCCATTCGCCGACGTGCCAGCAGGTGATTGCCGAGGTGCAGCGCTATCCGGCCTCCGATCCGGTGAATGCCAATACCGTCAAGCAGGTGAATACGTATCCGATCAACGTGGCGTCGGAATACCAGACCGGCATCCAATCAAGTGTGAAATATCGTCTTCAGACTGAGCATCTCGGTTCGTTCCTGTTTGGGCTCGACTATTACGATGAGCTCAAGCATACCTATCAGCAAAAAGCAGGCGATCCAGTGCTCAACTACCTTTGCTGCGCCAACTCTGACGAATTCAAGAGTCGGGTGAACGGTACCCTGACGTGGAACATCGGCAATTGGAGCAGCACGCTCTATGGCATTCGCAATGGTGTGACCTGGAACTACGCGGGCACCCGTCCCAATGTCGGTCCGTGGATTACCTTCAACGGCAGCGTGGGTTACCGGGTGACGTCGAAAACCACGGTTTCGCTGACCGCCAACAATATTTTCAACAAGCATCCGCCCATCGATACCACCAACAGCAGCTGGCCCTACTACGACGAGCTGCAGTACAACGCTTTGGGACGTTCGGTGTATCTGGACGTCGGGTTTGATTTAGGCATCTGAAAAGTGGCGCGTGCCGCGCGATCAGGGCGGCACGCGCAAAAACGAGGTGGCACATGATTCAAAAGAAACGATCAATACGTGCGATGGCCTTGATTGGCTTTGTCGCATGCGGCGGCATGGTTCATGCCCAGCAACCCAACACACTTAGTGCGCAGGAAAAAGCGCAAGGCTGGCAATTGCTATTCGACGGCAGCAGCCTGGAAGGTTGGCACTCCTACCGGGAGAAGGAACCCGGCAAGGATTGGAAGGTAAGCGATGGCGCGATTCTGCTGGAAAAGCAGCCGAGCGATCCGCAGGCGGATTTCCAGGACCTGGTTACCGATGCCGAGTTCGGCAATTTCGATTTGAAGCTGTCGTGGAAGATGAGTCCTTGCGCGGACAGCGGCGTGATGTTTTACGTGCACGAATCGCCGAAATACCAGTACACCTTTGAAACCGGGCCGGAAATGCAGATCGCGGACCTGGCCTGCACCAAGCCGGATAGCCGCGTGTTGTATGAGCGGTCCGGCGATCTGTTCGATTTGATTTCATCGGATGTGGAATGGGTGAACGAGGCAGGGCAGTGGAACGACTTTGAAATCATCGTCAATCACGGGCACATGCAGTTCTTCCAGAATGGGCACAAGGTAGTCGATACGCAGCTGTGGAATGAGGATTGGAGGCGCCTCGTTGCGCGGACCAAGTTCAAGCCCTGGCCGGATTTCGCAAGGTTCCACGAAGGGCATATTTCCTTGCAGGGCACAGAGGACAAAGGCGTGACGCCGATACGGTTCTGGTTTAGGGATATCAAGATCCGGAAGTTGTGAGGTTTTCGGCCAGCTTGCTTACATTTTTTTCGGGATGCTTTATCTTGCCTTGCCGTCGTTCCCGATTTTGCAAATAGCTGTCTGGGGAAAAGGCGTGCCTGCGAACAACGTGGAGATAAAAACGTGAAGGTTTCGGCGTCACTTTCTTTTATCCTGACCATTGCCCTTGCAAGCAACATCGCTATCGCTCAGTCAACGCCTGCAAACTCATCCATCACCATAGTCCCTCCCAAGGCCATAGGCGTGCTGGACGATCCCTGCGCCACGCTGCTTCCTCTGCCCGAGATTCCTGGCCCTGCGCTAAGGCGCCGCACTTCGCAAGAGGCCCTCGCCGCCGCAGCGAAAGTCTGGGACGAGCAACATCTGCGCTACGACTTCGGCGGTTTGTGTCGCTATCGCCAAGCCAACACCACGTTGCCGCCGGCTACGGATCATCGCGTGGTGTTCATGGGCGACTCCATTACGCAGGCGTGGATCGATGCGGATCCGAGCATGTTCACCAACGACGTGATCGATCGCGGTATCAGCGGGCAGACCACTACGCAGATGCTGGTGCGTTTTCGCCAGGATGTGATCGATCTGCATCCGGCGGTGGTGCATATTCTTGCTGGCACCAATGACATCGCCGGCAACACCGGGCCGACGTCCATCGAAGCGATCGAGGGCAATATCAAGAGCATGGTGGAGCTGGCGCGTGCGCATCACATTCGCGTGATCCTTGCTTCGATCACGCCAGCGGCCAGATATCCATGGCGGCCGGCCATTCAACCCGTCGAGACCATTCGCATGCTCAATGATTGGATGAAGGGGTATGCGAAGGAGAACGGATTGGTTTATCTGGATTATTTCTCTTCGCTGGATGATGGGCATCGCGGGTTTATTGCCAAGCTCGCGATCGATGGGGTGCACCCGAATGCGCAGGGGTATGCGGTGATGGATAAGCTGGCGAAGAAGGCGATCGATCTGGTGCTGTCGGCGGCGCCGTAGATTTTTTTAGGCGCGCATATCTACATCAAACGCTCCATCACCCTCACGGTCATTCCGGCGAAGGCCGGAATCCATGTTTCGGACTGGCGATGGATGATTCGCTTCGCTCACCCCTTCGGGGCCGCCCTTCGGACGTTCTCAGCGCTTCGCGCTCCGTCCGGCCTTCGCCGGAATGACGGTGAGGGGTGGCCTGTTCTGTCGCAAGTGGCAGGAATACTGTAGACGGCAACTAAAAACTCACCGCAACGTAAACGTCAACGTCCCATACCCCAACTGATCAAACCCGCCACTGTTCGGCCCATAATTCCCGCCGCCGCCTTCCGGTCGCACTTTCAGCGCATATGCCTGCACGTGCGGCGCTTTCAAGCCTTTCAACACCACGTAATGGTTGTAGAGCAGCTCCCAGATCGGCCGCACGTTGCCGCGCCCACCGGTTGAAATCACATCCTGGGTGACGTCGCTGTTCTTGTACGGCGTATACGGCACATCCTCGCCCAGGTTGTATTGGGCGGCATATTCGGCGCCGCGCAGCACGCGGCTGTTGTCGTAGCCGAACAGATCGTCGCCCTGGTTCCAGGCCATCTGGCAGAAGGTGCCAAGCAGCGCGATATCCAGCATGGTATGGCCCTGGTCGCGTCCGCTTTCCTGCACTTGGCCAAGGCCGTTTGGATAAAGCTTCCACACGACGTGTTCGATGGAGCCATTGCCATCGCCGTGCTTGAAATAGGCGATAGCCTCGTCGTAGATATCGCGGCGATCGGCCAGTACGCCTATCGACATCATAGATGCCATGTTGGCCAGATCCCAGTTGGCCCAGTAGTGATCGATTCTGGCGCCGTTGTGACGGGTCAGGAAATCATGATTCATCGGATAGAACACGTTGAGCATCATCGCCTGGAACCGATGAAAGTCGGCCGGTTGCCACTTGCGGTAGCCGCGCAGGATTTCCGCAGCGTTTGCCAGTTGATAGCCGTAGATGCCTGAAGCGAGAAAACGATCGGAGCTTCCCTCGATGGCAGTCAGGTTGCCCGACCAGGCATTGAGTATGGCGACCGCCTTGTCCGCATAGGCATCGTCGCCGGAGACTTTCCAGCGCAGACCCAACGCGTAGGCTGCGGCGGCATCGTTGAACAGCGCGGCATAATTTTCATGATGGACGTGGTCCGAGCCGCGATAAACGATGGTTTGAGCATTTGGCCTCCAATCAAGTGATGCATGGCGATTGGCGGTAAGCAGTTGCGAGTCCTGCATCCAAGGTTCGCGTTGTTGCGCAACAGCCAAGCGCATGCGCGTGAAATCGCCATCGGTATGCAGCAAGCCTGGATGCACGAAGCCCTGCGATGTTGTATTGCCGCGATTGACATGATGCTCGCTCGGCGCGGTGGCTGCGCAACCGGAACAGCTTATGGCGACGCAGGATAGTGTGATCAAGCAGAGCGAAGCGAAACGCATGACGGATGACTCCAGGCTTCGTGCAGTGGCAGTTAAAAAGAAGCTGCATTTTATCTTCCGCACGTGGCAGATCCGAGTAGTGCGTAGTGACGGATGTCATCGCGCGCCTCGATGACCCTTAAGGACATGTCATGCGTCGAGCAAGGCGAGGCGATATAAGCCACCTATCACTTCCTTTTGAAATATCAATTTCACGGCCGCAAGAATGTCCGATACGGTGCATCACGAGAGCCGGCAGCCCTGAGAGCGCTGCCATGCACACCAGGGATTCACCATGCACAACCACCGCCGTTTGCCCCTTTGGGGCGCTTTTGTCCTGCTTGGATTCACGGCGCTCACTGCCGGCGTACAGGCTCAATCCACGCTGACTCGCGACAATGGCGCGCCCGTTGGCGACAACCAGAATTCCCAGACCGCCGGCCCCGAGGGCCCCACCTTGTTGCAGGATGCGCAACTGGTCGAAAAGCTGCAGCACTTCGGCCGCGAGCGCATTCCCGAGCGCGTGGTGCATGCGCGTGGCACAGGTGTGCATGGCGAGTTCGTTTCCGCCGGCAACTTCAGCGATCTGACCTCTGCCGCGCTGCTTTCGGCGCCGGGCAAGAAGACGCCGGTGTTCGTGCGCTTTTCCACTGTGGTCCATCCATCGGGCTCGCCGGAAACGCTGCGCGATCCGCGCGGCTTCGCCACCAAGTTCTATACGGAGAAGGGTAATTGGGATCTTGTCGGCAACGATCTGCCGGTGTTTTTCATTCGCGATGCGATCAAGTTTCCGGACATGGTGCACGCGTTCAAGCCCTCGCCGATAAGCAATCGTCAGGATCCGAACCGTGTCTTCGATTTTCTCTCGCATGTGCCTGAAGCTACGCACATGTTGACCTGGGTGTATACCGACAACGGTATTCCAGCTTCCTATCGGACCATGGACGGCTTTGGCGTGCACGCCTTCAAGTTCGTCAACGCAAAGGGCGAAGTGCATTACGTGAAATTTCACTGGAAGAGCCAGCAGGGCATCAAGAACCTAGACGCCAAGCAGGCGGAAATGGTGCAAGGCAAGGATTTCAACAACCTCACCCATGATCTGTACGATGCGATCGCCGACAAGAATTATCCGAAGTGGGATCTGTATGTGCAGGTATTGAAGCCGGACGACCTGGCTAAATTCCCGTTCGATCCGCTGGACGCCACCAAAGTGTGGCCAAACGTGCCGGAAATGAAACTGGGCACCATGACGCTGGACCGCGTGCCGCAGAACTTCTTTCAGGAAACCGAGGAATCGGCTTTTGCGCCGGTGCGCATGGTGCCTGGTATTGAGGCATCGGAAGACCGCCTGCTGCAGGGCCGTCTGCTTTCCTACGTGGATACACAGACCTATCGTCTAGGTATCAACAACCAGCAGTTGCCGATCAACCGCCCGCTGGCGAGCGTGAAGAATTACAACCAGAACGGCATGATGAACGCCGGCAGCACCGACTCGGATGTGAATTACCAGCCGAGCGAAACCGAAGGTGCCTATGCCGACGACGCGCGCTACAAGGCCAGCCGCTTGCCGCTCATGGGCACCACGCAGCAGGAACGCATCCGCCGCACGATGAACTTCCAGCAGGCCGGCGACCTGTATCGCAGCCTGTCCGCGGTGGACAAGGATCATCTGATCAGCAATCTCGCCGGCGATCTTGGCCAGGTAAAAAACACCAAGGTGCGCGACACCATGCTCAGCTATTTCTATAAAGCAGACGCCGATTACGGCACGCACCTGAGCAAGGCGATCGGCGCCAATCCCGCAACGATTGAACGTCTCGCGCGAGCACTGTAAGCCTCTCCGCTGGCTTGCAGTGGCCTGGCGGCCCGGGAAGCAACGCTCTCACCTCCCGAGCCGCCCGGCACCTTTATCTCTGTCCGGAATCATCCGTATGAAAGCTTGGCCACTGACGCTCGGGCTGCTCATCGCCGGCTGCAGCTCGACGACTCCGCCGGCTGCTTCCAACCCGCCTGCATCGTCCGCTCAGCGCCAGGTCGAAGCGATGGCGGAACTGAAAACCTATTTCTTCGAAGCGGCGCGCACCGGCGATAACGTATTGCTCGAAAAGTACGTGACATCCGGATTTCCGGTCGATGTGCGCACCCCGCAAGGTTATACAGCGCTGATCCTTGCCGCCTATCACGGGCAAAAGGAAACAGTGCAGAAGCTGATTCAACTCGGCGCCGATCCATGCGCGCGTGACCATCGCGGCAGCACGGCGCTGATGGGCGCAACATTCAAGGGCGAGCTGTCGATTGCGAAGCTGTTGCTCGATCAAGCTTGCAGCAAAGTGGATGATCGCAATCGCCAGGGACAGACCGCGGCGATGTATGCGGCATTGGCAGGTAACACTCAGCTTATCGATATGCTGCGCAGGCGCGGCGCTCGCCTGGATTTGAAGGATGATGCGGGAAATACTGCGGCTTCATTGGCACGCGAGCAAGGTGCGGAAGACGTGGCGCGGAAGATCGAGGGCAAGTAACTGCAATGCCCTTGGTGGCTCATTGCCGCTTCACTGTCATTCCGGCGAAGGCCGGAATCCACGCTTCGTGCTGGTGATAGATGATTCGCTTCGCTCACCCCGTCCGGGGCCGTCCTTCGGACGTTCTCCGCGCTTCGCGCTCCGTCCGGCCTTCGCCGGAATGACGGTGAGGCAGGATGCTTCATTGTCATGTTGGGCTGCCAATCTGTCCCAATGGGCCAGGCGCGCTTCGCCAGATGCATGATTTTCTCTGCACAAACCGCCCCGTCCCACAAGGACAGATAATGGGCCACCTGTTCACATGGTGATGTGCGTCACATTTGCCTACGATGGCAGCGTAATCTGAGCCAGGTACATGAGTGCCAACGGCGCCATGGATGTTTCGTGCAAAGACTGCTGTGTTGACGCTTAGGCGCATCGACACTGGCCGAGTCGCGCCGCTGTTTCCCTGAAGACCTCGCCAAAGATTCCTGCATGGATTCACGTGCCAAAGCTGGCACGCGGCACCCGTGCGCCCACGTTTGCCGCGGAGCCCGTCGAGGTCACCGGATATGAAAATCACTTTGATTTTGTCTAATCATTATCTTCGCGCATTGAGCGTCGCTATCGGCTTATTGGCGATAAATCAAAACGCATCGGCCGCGACCACGAATACGGTCGCGGTAGGTACTGGCGCCAAGGCGACCAATAGTTATGACATCGCCATCGGCGCGAGCGCTGTTTCCGCTGGCGATGGATCGGCCATCAACATGGCCACCGCGATTGGCGCTGGTGCGCAAGCCAACGCCGCGGGTGCGATCGCGATCGGCGATGCATGGAACGGTGGCGTGCGGGCATCCGGTCGCGATTCGGTTGCCATTGGAACGGCAAGCAATGCGTCGGGACAAAGCGCCGTTGCGCTGGGTACGGGCACGGCGGCCTCGCAATCCAATGCGGTGGCGCTGGGCAACGCATCCAATGCCGCGGGTGCGAGCGCCGTGGCACTTGGCGATACCGCGCGCGCCACCAACATCAACACCACGGCAGTGGGCTTCAACGCCAACGCCAGCGGCCGCAATTCGCTTGCGCTGGGCGCCAATGCGTCCGCCAGCGGTTCGCTGAGCACGGATGGTAATCCGGCCAACGGTTTTGGTTTGGCGATCGGCTCACGCGCCAACAGTGCAGGCAGTTCGTCGATGGCGATCGGCGGTAATGCGCTCGCTTCCGGCACCAAGGCGCTTGCGTTGGGCGACACGGCCACGTCGTCGGCCACGCGCTCGGTCGCGCTCGGTGCGAACGCCAATGCAACCATCAACAGCGCGGTAGCGATCGGCAATGGCGCGGCAGCTACCGCCAATGTGGGCGACGTAGCACTTGGCGCAGGGACGACGACAGCTGCAGCCGCGGGCACGAACAGCGTGACGGTAGGCGGCAACACCTATGCGGTGGCGGGCACGCATCCGACCAGCACGGTAAGCGTGGGATCCCTCGGCAGCGAGCGCACCATCACCAACGTCGCGGCAGGTCGGGTGAGCGCGACGAGTACCGATGCAGTGAACGGTTCGGAACTCTACGCCACCCATCAGCAAATCGACGCCAACACCAGCGCGATCGCCAATAACACTACATCGATCAATCAGCTGACGAACAGCGTGGACGTCCAAATGACGGGCCTCGGTGGTCTTGTCGGCAAACTTGGCAATAGCGTGGCCTTGGGCCTGGGCGGCGGTAGCGCCTACGATGCCTCCACCGGCTTGCTCACCACCAGCTTCAGCTATGGTGGTGGCACCTATGGCTCCGTGCAAAGCGTGTTGAGCCAGATCAACACCTCGCTGGACAGTGCGTTGCAACAGGCGAATACGAACGCCACGGCGATCCAGAAC
>Ga0068856_100004582_pt1 | contig 13742 bp, 9 predicted proteins | sample KBSCornC62_FD_66595 | JGI IMG/M metagenome (GOLD analysis project Ga0068856, IMG submission 66595) | Corn rhizosphere microbial communities from Kellogg Biological Station, Michigan, USA - KBS Corn C6-2 | ecosystem: Host-associated > Plants > Roots > Rhizosphere > Soil ...
ATCATGACCAGCTGCCAGACGCACCAGAACGCGAGCGTCTTCTTGTTGCGCTTCACCCAGCGTGACAAGAGACCGAAGAACGGGATCACGAAGTGCCCGAACAGCAAAACCCAGGAATAAGTGCCCCAGCTGTTGGCGAAGCGCTCTTTCCACCACAGCGTCTCTTCCGGGATGTTCGCGTACCACTGCAGCATGAACTGCGAGAAGCCGACGTAGGCCCAGAAGATGGTGAAGGCGAAGACCATCTTCCCGAGATCGTGGAAGTGGTGAACGGTGACGCTCGAGGCGAGGCGGCCCTTGCTCTGCAGCCACATCAAGGTGAGGGACAGCGAGGAGTTGATCGCGAGCACGCAGCTCGCAAAGTAGTAGACGCCGAACATGGTGCTGAACCATTGCGGCTCGAGCGTCATGATCAGGTCGATCGAGCAGAAGGTGACCACGAGCGCGTAGACGATCATGGCCGGGCCCGCGACGCGGCGCATCGTGACCACGGTCTTGGCGGCGGCTTCCTTGCTCTCCTTGTCCTGACCGAGGCTCTTGTTCAGGAGGTAGTAGCTGAGCCAGGTCCAGAAGCCGAAGTAGAAGACGAAGCGGATCGAGAAGAACTTGGTGTTCAGGTAGCCGAGCTTGTGGGCAAGATCGCCGGTCATCAGCGAGCTGTCGGCCCACTTGTACAAGATGGGCTTGCCCATGATCAGCGGCAGCACGACCGGCAGCGCCAGCAGCGCGAGCACCGGCGCGTTCGTGGCAATCAGCTCGCCGACGCGGCGAATGACCGTGCTCCAGTGCGAGTTCACGATGTTTTGAATCGTGACCCACCAGATGCCGCCCGCGCAGATCGTCATCACCCACGCGAACGCGACCAGGTACGAGTGCGAAAAGCGGCTCCAGCCGTCGTTCTCACCCGCGCCGAGGAATGCGCTCACGGCGAGCGCCGCCACACCCACGCCCGCCGCCTTGACGAACAGCGATTGTCCGACCTCGGCCAAGCGGATGTTGTCGCCCGACGGGCCTTCCGCGCCGCCAGAACTGCCTTTTTTGCCCTTTGCCATTTTCCGTTAGGGTCCTTTGCGGCTCACTTGAGACTGGCGCGCGCGTCCGCCGGCAGATCGTTCAGACTGCCGCTGCGGCTGCGCTGCAGCGCACGCACGTACATGATGATCGCCCAGCGATCCTCGGTTTTGATTTGCGGGCCGTAGGCCGGCATGTTGCGGACGCCGTTGGTGATGCTGTTGAACAGCTCGCCCACCGCCATCTGACGCAGGTTGTCTTGGGTGATGTTGCTCGGCGGCACCCAGGTGCCCTGCGCGAGCTGATCGGCCCGCTTGGCGACCATGCCGTCGCCCTGGCCGATTTGGCCGTGGCACGGCGTGCAATAGATGCCGAAGCGCTGGCGCCCGCGTTCCATCGTGGCCTCGTTCAACGCGATCTGGCTGGGGAAGGTGCGCGCCCAGCCCCCGGCGACCTTGCCCTTGTAGAAGTGATCGTCGTCACGGGCGTCGCCCACGGCCACGGTGCCTTCGATCGCGGGGCGGTCCGCGCGGTTGTCGGCGAAGAACGGGTTTTCGCGTTGCGCCTTGTATTTCGGCTGCGAATCCATGTCCTGAATGATGTGAATGCGCGTGCTCGCGTTCTTCGTGTAGCGCGCCTTGGCGGCCAGCGCGAAGGGCACCACCGACGCCACCGCGATGATGATCAAGGCGTACACGAGGCCGCTCGGCAGACGCTCCTCGGTGACGCGGTCTTCTTTGACGGCCTCGATCGCGACGGGGTGCGTGGCCTCGAGCAACTGCCGCGTTTCGACGTCGTCGAACTTGGGGTCGCTGGCCTGAATCATCAGGAAGAACTTGTCGTCCGTGACGCGTGCGAAGCGCCGGATCTGGTCCAGCGGGTGCGACGGCAAGGGCAAGTTGTTCAGCATCAACATGCCGACCAAAGTCGTGATCGCGCTGAGGAGCACGGTCAGCTCGAACATGATCGGCACGTTCGCGGGGATGCTCCAGAACGGTTTACCGCTGACGATCCACGGGTAATCGAAGGCGTTCGTCCACCACTGCAGGGTGATGGCGGTCGCAAGGCCCGTGAGACCGGCGCACAGGGTGAACCACGGCAACACCGTCATCTTGATGCCCATCGCTTCATCGATGCCGTGCACCGCGAAGGGCGAGTAGGTGTCCCACTTGGTGAAGCCGGCTTCGCGGATCTTCTTGGCCGCGTGGAGCAGCTCGGGCGGAGTGTCGTACTCAGCGAGCAGGCCGTGGAGCGGCGCTTCACTGGGCGTAGCGGAAGATTTCTTGTGCTCGTCGCTCATGATCGTTCTCAGTGGTCGCCGTGGGCGCGCCCCGCCGGGCTGAACGCTTTGACTTCCGCCATCGCCACCATCGGGAGGTACCGGCAGAACAGGAGGAACAAGGTGAAAAACAGGCCGAAGCTTCCGCCCAGGGTCATCAAATCCACGGGCGTCGGGATGAAGTAACCCCAGCTCGAGGGCAAGAAATCGCGGCTGAGCGAGGTGCAGATGATGACGAAGCGCTCGAACCACATGCCCACGTTCACGACCAGGCCGATGGCCAGGGTGCACCAGGGGTTGGTGCGGAACTTGGGGAACCAGTGCAGCTGCGGGAGCAGCACGTTGCAGCTGATCATCGTCCAGTACGCCCACCCGTACGGGCCGAACGCGCGGTTCACGAACGTGAAGACTTCGTACTTGTTGCCGCTGTAGTAGGCGACGAAGAACTCCATGCCATAGGCGTATCCGACGAGCAGGCCCGTCGCCATGATCACCTTGTTCATCAGCTCGAGGTGACGAATGGTGATGATCCGCTTCAAGCCGAAGAATTGCCGTGCCGGCACGGCCAAGGTCACCACCATCGCGAAGCCGCCGAAGATGGCGCCAGCCACGAAGTAGGGCGGGAAGATCGTGGTGTGCCAACCGGGCAGCTGGGCCGTCGCGAAGTCGAAAGAAACGACCGAGTGCACGCTGAGCACGAGCGGCGTGGCGAGGGCGGCGAGGATCAAGTAGGCGCGCTCGTACACGTGCCACTGGCGGGACGACCCGCGCCAACCCATGGCCACGATGCCGTACGCGACGCGCCGCACCGTGGTCGTGGCCCGGTCGCGGAAGGTCGCGAAATCCGGAATCATGCCCATGTACCAGAACAGGATCGACACCGTCGCGTAGGTGCTGACCGCGAACACGTCCCACTCGAGCGGGCTCCGGAACTGCGGCCACATGTTCATCTGATTCGGAATCGGGAACATGTAGTAGGGCAGCCACGGGCGCCCGATGTGCATGCCCGGGAAGATGCCGGCGCAGACGACCGCGAAGATCGTCATCGCTTCGGCGAAGCGATTGATGGCCGTACGCCAGTTCTGGCGGAACAAGAACAAGACGGCGCTGATCAGCGTGCCGGCGTGGCCGATACCGATCCAGAACACGAAGTTGACGATCGGAAAGCCCCAGGCGACGGGCATCATGTTGCCCCAGGCGCCGATGCCGTTCCAAACGACGTAGCCGAGGCTGCCGAAGAACATCAGGAGCAAGAGCTGCGCCGCGCCAAAGGCGATGTACCAGGCGCGGGGAGGCGTGGGCGTCTCCGCGATGCGCGACACGTTGTCCGTGATGCGCGCGAACATGTTGTCGCCCGCAGGCGCCGCTTCGTACGGGTTTACGTCGCTAATGGCCATGGATCAGCCCTGCTCCGCTTTCGGGGCCTGCGCGCCTTCGGTCGGCGAGAGCGCAGGATTCGGGTTCTTGATGCGCGCCAGGTACTGCACGCGCGGCTTGTTGTTGAGCTCACCCAAGAGCGCGTACGATCGCGGCAATCGCTGCAGCGTGGTGACGCGCGCCTTTTCGTCGTTCAAATCGCCGAACACGATCGCGTCCGCGGGGCAGGTTTGCTGGCACGCGGTCTTGATCTCGCCGTCTTCGATCGGGCGCTTGACGTTCTTGGCCTTGATCTTGACGTTTTGGATGCGCTGCACGCAGAACGTGCACTTTTCCATCACGCCGCGCGAGCGCACCGTTACTTCGGGATTGAAGACCATGGCTTTCACCTTGGCCTTCGGGTCATCGGTCGGCGTGTACGGAGTGATGCCGATCGTGTCCAGGTTGTAGTTGAAGTAGTTGAAGCGCCGCACCTTGTACGGGCAGTTGTTCGAGCAGTACCGCGTGCCGATGCAGCGGTTGTAGACCATGTCGTTCAGGCCCTCGTGCGAGTGCATGGTGGCGCCGACCGGGCAAACCTGCTCGCAGGGCGCGTTCTCGCACTGCTGACACGGGATGGGCTGGAACGAGACCTCGGCCTCTTCGGGAGTGCCTTTGTAATAGCGGTCGACGCGCAGCCAGAGCATCTCGCGGCCCATGGCCACGTTCTTCTTGCCCACGACCGGGATGTTATTTTCCGCCTGACACGCCGTGACGCAAGCCGAGCAACCGATGCACTTGTTGAGATCGATGCTCATGCCCCACTTGTGGCCGTCGTACGAAACGGGCGGCACCCACAAGCTCAGCAGCGGATTGTGTTCGACGGTTTCGGCGACGAAGTTCGGCTCGCTCTTCAGCTTCTCGAGCGTGCCTTCGCGTACGAGCTCGGGCAGGCGCTCTTGCGTGCCTTGCTGCCCGATCTCGCCGACGGTGTAGATGTCCTGCGTGCTCGGCACGCGGTAGGGCACCGTGCCGTGGCTCTGGATGCTGACGGCCGTGGCGATCTCGTAGCCTTCGAGCGTGCGCACGAGGTAGGCGTTGCCGCCGACCGGGTCGATGTTCTCGGACACCAAACCGCCGACATGCCCGGCCGACGTTCGACCGTGGCCGAGGGTGATGCGCAGCGAGCCGTCGGCCTGGCCCGGAGCGATCAGCGCGAGCAGCGTCACTTGCCGGCTGCCGACGCTGACGGTGACCGAATCGGCGTCGCTGATGCCGAGCTCTTTCGCCGTGCGCGGGCTGATCAGCACCGCATTGTCCCAGGTCAGCTTGGTCAGCGACTCGGGCAGCTCCTGCAGCCAGGCGTTGTTCGCGAAGCGGCCGTCGATGATCTTCGGGTCGATCCCGAACACCAGCTCGAGCTTGCCGTTACCGCCGGGGCCGGCAAGCTCGGCTTCGCTGAGCGCGAGCTTGGGGAGCGGCTTGAGTGCGGGTTGCACGCGGGCGGCCGCGGTGCCGTCGACCACCCCGGTCGAGAGCGCCTTGCGCCAGGCATGTTCGGCCGACAGATCCGGGTGTACGGCGCGGACCAACTCGAGCGCGTTCGGCTCGGCCGTGCCGGCCAACTGCGCGACGACTTCGAGCGCGCTCTTGCCGCCGTGAAGCGGCGCGATCAGCGGCTGCACGATGCTGAGCGTGCCGTCCCAAGCGAGCGCGTCGCCCCAGCTCTCGAGATAATGAGCGGCGGGCAAATGCCAGCTCGCGCGCTCCGAGGTCTCGTCCTCGTACAGGCTGAGGTGGATGCTATTTTTGGCTTTACCGATCGCGTCGGCGAACGCCAGATCCGCGGGCGCGGTGAACGCCGGGTTGCCACCCAAGATGAGCAGCGTATCGACCTTGCCGCCGTTCAGCTCGTCACCGAGGGCTTTCAGCGCGGCCGCGTCGCTCTGCTCTTCGGCGTTCGTGTCCTCGGTGTAAAACACGGTGCGGCCCACGTTGCCGAGCAGCGCGTTCAAGCGATGCACGAGCGCGTGGACTTCCGCCGGCTGGTGCTGGCCCGGGACGACCACGCTGCGCCCGATGTTCGCCCGCAAATCCGCGGCGACGGCGTCGAGGAAGGCCGTGACCTTGGCGTCTTTGAGGAACTCGGCAGCGGGCTTGTCTTGCGCCGCACCGAGCTCCGGCAGCGGGCTCGCTTTGGCGCTGATCGCCGCGTCGAGGTAAGCGGCCACGGCCTTGATCGCGCTCGCGCGCAGCGCCAGGCGATGGTCGCTGATACCGCCGGTCAAGCTCACGAGCGACTCGATGGCGTAGACGCGGCTCATCTCGCCGCCGTCCGGCACGCGATTTTTGGTCAACGCGCGAGCGTTGGCGAGACCGGCGGGGAAGGTCGGGTGCACGACGTCGGCGTCGAGCGTCACGACGACCTTGGCCGCCTCGAGCGCGTAGTGGCTGCGGTGCGCCTTGCCGAACGCGAGCACGCTGCCCGCGCGCGGGCCGTCGCTGGCGATCGGTTCGAAGGTGACCCACTTGGCTTGGGGGAACGCGGCGAGCAGCTTCTTCTTCTGCTCGGCCAAGCTCGGCGACGAGCTGCGCTCGCTCAAAATGCGTAGCCCCGCGCCACCGTTGGCGCGCAGCCCGGTGAGCAGCTCGGTCGACGCCTTGTTGAATTCCGCCCAGGAGCTCGCTTTGCGCGTGCCGCCCACGCGGGTCACGACCGACGTGCTGCGATCCGGATCGTACAGACCGAGCACGGTCGCCTGCTGATAGGCAGAGGCCGCGCCCAGGCTGTCGGGATGAGCCGGGTTGCCCTCGAGCTTGATCGGGCGTCCGTCGTAGCTCGACGCGTACAAGCCGACGGCGTTGCCGTTCAGCTCCATCGCGGTCGCGAAATAGCGGCTCGAGCCCGGGATCGTGCCCTCGGGGCGCCGCGACATCGGCAAAATCTTGTCTTCGCGCCAGCGGCAAGCGTCGAGGCCGGCGAGCGACATCGACGCGCCCATGATCTGCATGAAGCGCCGGCGGCCGGGCGAGTTCGGAGGCTCTTGCTCGAGCGGCGCGGCAAACTCCCGCGCGGCCAGCTCCAAGAACTCGGGACTTTGTTCGAGCTCGGCGAGGCTCTTCCAGTACGTGGGGCGTGCGGTGTCGCCCGCGTTGCTCGAAGCCGAGGTCGACCCGGCGGCGGCAGCGCTGCCGAGGATGTTGAGCCGCTTCTTCGCCTTATCGTCTATCGATGACATGTCGAGCAGTCGGTGGGGGGATTGATGTGGTTCTTTGCGCGGAATTCTTTGCCGAACTCGACCGGGTCACCCGGCGGTTTCCAGGTCATGTTGGTGACTTCCTCGACGGGCCGAAGATTCGGTTCCGGATTGCGATGGCAATCCAAGCACCAGCCCATGCTGAGCGGCTCGTGCTGGTAGACCTGCTCCATCTGGTCGACTCGCCCGTGACAGCTGACGCAGCCGATGCCGCGGGTCACGTGCGCGCTGTGATTGAAGTAGGCGTAGTCCGGGAGATCGTGGACCTTGATCCACTCGACGGCCTTGCCCGTCTGATAGCTCTCGCGAATCGGCGCAAGCTTCGGGCTCGTCGTCCAGACCTTGCTGTGGCAGTTCATGCAGGTCGCGGCCGGCGGGATCGCGGCGTGCGAGCTGTCTTCCACCGTGTTGTGGCAATACCGGCAGTCGATCCCGAGCTGGCCCGCGTGGAGCGCGTGGCTGTAAGGGACCGGTTGCTCGGGCATGTAGCCGACGTCCGTGGTCTTCGGAGAGGCGCCGTACCAGATCAGCGCGATCAGGTAGATGGGCGCGACTCCGAGCACTACACCGGCGATCTGTCGTGTTTTGTTAGCCCAGCGCGGGAATACGAACAGCTTCATCACCAAAAACCGAGGGTGGTCGCGGGCGCTTCGCCGAACGCAGCGCGAATACGTGGGGAGGAGGGGAGCATTGGCAGGCCGAAACTGGTTCGGACGGATCCCGTCACCCGCGGCGCCTCGTGATGGCCACTTGGGTTTTGCCCGTGGTGCCGCAAAGAGCGAACGGGTCCGGCGGCGCCTTCGGAGCTGTCTCCGCCTGCGCGTGCGCGCTTATGCGCTCAGGCCCCCGAAATGTAAATGAGAAGCTCATTTCGCACCTGCGTCAATGAGCTAACCATCGGTAATTAAAAAGAATTGTGCCTTGGCGCAGCGCGCCGATCGACGCTTTTTGTCGAGGCCCGCCGGCGGCGGCTTCCACCACAAAAGCAAACCCCCGAGGGCTCAAGCGAGCGGTCGGGGGTCCGGTTTGGGGGGCGGCACCTGTCCGCCCTGGTCAACACTTTCTCGGTCGCGCCGGTGGGAGCGCAGACGGCGCACGGCGGACGTTTCGGCGTTCACTGGAACGCCGCACACCGCCGTGCTTCGGCCTCAGAAGTCGCGCATCTGTCGGCGGATCTTGCCGATGGCTTGCTCTTGCAGCTGCCGGATGCGCTCGCGCGACAGGTTGTACTTGTCGCCGATCTCCTTCAGCGTGAGCTCGTCCTCGTTGTCGAGGCCGAAGCGCCAGCGAATGATGCGCGATTCGATCGGGGTCAGGGTGTCGAGCAGCCGTTTCACTTCTTCGGCCCACTTTTGGTTGGCCAGGCTCTCGTAGGGCGAGAGCGAGTTTTCCTCGACCAGGAAATCGATGAAGCGGCGACCGTCTTCGTCACCCACGGGGCGATCGAGCGAGAAGGGCGTGTCGGCGTACAAATCCCGAACCTTGTCGAGCTTGTCGCGAGGTACGCCGGTTTCTTTCTCGAGCTCCTCGACCGACGGCTCGCGGCCGGTGCGCGCGATGATCGTCTGCGTGGCGCGCGCGACGCGGTTGTACGTGTCGAGCATGTGCACCGGGATGCGCACGGCGCGACCCTTGTCCGCCAAGGCGCGGCTGATGGCGTGGCGGATCCACCACGAAGCGTAGGTGGAGAAGCGGTAGCCACGCGCGTGATCGAAGCGCTCGACGGCCTTCATCAGGCCGATGTTGCCTTCTTGAATCAGATCGATCAGCGGCAAGCGACCGCGGTTGTAGCGACGCGCAATGCTGACCACGAGCCGCAGATTCGCCTTCACGAAGCGGTTCTTCGCCAGGCGCTGCGTGTTGTCGGTCTGCTTCACGCGCTCGACGTAGCGGCGATAGGCTTGCGTGTCGGGCACGACCACGCGCTCCGGATCGTCTTCCGGCGCGTCGTTCACCACGTCGCGCGCGGCGCGGTTCGCGTTCGACATCCAGATGCGATCCGAATCCGGAAGGCGGATGTCGCGCGCGAGCGTGTCGGTCAGCTCGGTCCATTGACGGAGCTGATCGGCGTGCAGCTTGGAGCGCTGCTTACGGTAAATCTTGGTGAGTTTACGCAGCTCGGCGACTTGGGTGAGCTCGGGGCGCTCTTCCGGATTGACGGACGCCACGTCGCGCTCGAGCTGCTCGAGCACGTGCTCGGCCGCGGGCACGTAGGCCAAGAGCGCCGACCAATGCTCGATCTCGGCGTTCTCTACGGCTTGGGCCGCCTGCAGTTCCTCGTCCGGGCCCATGACCTGGTGGGTTGCCATCTCGCGGAAGTAGCGAGACAGCATCGAGTCGCTGGAGCCGTCGATCACGCCGGCCGCCGGCGCCTCGGAGGCGAAACCTCCGGCGTCCGCGCTCAGATCGGCGGGCTCGTCCGGCGCTTCATCGGACCCGGACGATTCGGAGACACCTTTGGGGGACCGACGAACGGCCGTGTTTTCCACGGCATCCTCGCGGTATTCCTCGGTGGTGTCTTTCGCGGGAGCGGTCTTGTTGGACATGGCTGCCTTGCGGGGGGCTGGGGTGGGGCTCAGACTGGAAGACTTGGCTGACGGTGAGGGCTCTCCCTCTTCAGTAACCGACCCGTGCGAATTCGGCGCAAACGGGCGCGTTCTCATGGGCGAACTTTTCAGCAAGTTGCGTGCCGAAGGTTTGACGGTGCCCGGCGCGCGATCCCTACTGAGGTGCGAGCGGGCACCTAGCGTTTTGGCACCCGGCTTCGGGGTGGCCGTTTTGGTCTGGGGGGCTCGGGATGTCATGGGAACCTGGCTTAAAAAACTGTTCTAGTTACAGTACGTTCAACTTGCCGAAACAGATTCAGCGCATTTACTGGTCAGCGGGCCGATTTTCGAATTTCCTCAGAAAGCGCCTTGACTGAGGCAATTGGCGACGGTAGCGACGCCGCACTTGTTAGACAAAGTCTACGGCTCAATTGTTCCTGAGCCTTAGATCTGCTTGCGAAAATCGTTCTATCTGATGTCAGGCTTCGAGCGCGCTGCGTCAAGGCTCGCACCGGATAAAGGCCGGCTCCAATGTGGGCCTGACGTGCCGCGTACGCTCCCCGCAAGATTTGCGATGTGACCCAGGCCGGCACAACAGTTGGCGATCGCGCAGCGCATACGGATCCGAATGTCGCGGCATGTCGCAAGCGATCAGTTTGTACGCCTCGTCCAAGCTCGAGACGGAAAACCGTCTCACCCTCGAAAGTGGTCCTGTGTTGAGGGCGGAATCGCGGTCCATGGAACCCTCGCTCCAGACACGGCTCGGCGTTTCCTGGACGGCGCCACCTTCGTTTGCCAGCGATGCGCGCCTTCGACACGGTGAGCTCTGCCGCCGCGATGGGCGGTGGCCGGTGCTTCGGTCGTGCGCGCCTCAGCGCGCGCCTCGAAGCTGCACCGCGCTGACGCGGCGTCGCTCCCGCGGCGCATTGCCGCCGCGTGACGCCCAACGCGTTTCCTCGAATAAGCTGCGTTCCACGCCGTAGTGCGCCGCGCGACGCTGCGTCCGATTGTTTCGGGCTGTGCGGCGCGCTCCGTTTCGAGCGGCGAGAACGGCGCGCGCTTGCCGCCGCGAGCGCGCTCAGAACTGCGCGACGAAGCGCGGATCGTTCTCGAACAGCAGCCGAATATCGGGGATGTTGTAGCGGAGCATCAGCACGCGCTCGACGCCCAGACCGAAGGCGAAGCCGGTGTACTTCTCCGGATCGATCCCGCAATGCGTGAGCACGTCGGGATGGATCATGCCGCAGCCGAGGATCTCGAGCCAACCCGTGCTCTTGCACACGCGGCACGTCTCGCGCGAGCCGTCGTCGGCGCGACAGAACACGCAACCCACGTCCGCTTCGGCGCCGGGCTCGACGAACGGAAAGTAACTTGGACGAAAGCGAACCGGAGTGGCCGGGCCATACAGGCGGCGTGCAAACTCGGTGAGCACGCCTTTCAGTTCTGCAAAGCTCACCTTCTCGTCCACCAGGAAGCCTTCAATCTGGTGGAACATCGGCGAGTGGGTGACGTCGTCGTCGCGCCGGAACACGCTGCCACCGCTGACGATGGCCATCGGCGGCGTGTGCGTGCTCATCTCGCGCACCTGCACGTTGCTCGTGTGGGTGCGCAGCAGCACGCGCGCGTCGGGCCGCGTCCCTTCGACCTTCACCCAAAAGCTGTCTTGCATGTCAGTCGCCGGATGGTCCGGCGGGAAGGCAAGCTTGGTGAAGTTGTTCTCCTCGAGCTCGATCTGCGGCCCCCACGCCACCTCGAAGCCGAGCGAACGGAAGATGTCGAGGATCTCGTTCGTCACCTGGGTGATGGGATGAAAATGGCCGCGCTCTGCCGTACGCCCGGGGAGGCTCAGGTCGAAGGGCGGCGCATTGAGGTCGGCCGCGCGCAAGGCCTGGGCAAGCTCGGTCAAGCGCGCTTCGAACGCGGCCTCGACCTCGGCTCGCACACCGTTGACCCGCTCGCCGAGCTCACGGCGCTTATCGGCCGGAGCCTGGCCCAGGCCGCGCAGGATCGCGGTCAGCTCGCCCTTCTTGCCGAGGATCTCGGCGCGGGCCAGGCGCAGGTCCTGTTCGGTTGCGGCGGCTTCGAAGCGAGCGCGCGCACGCGGGCCAAAGGCCGACAGGCCCGCCTCGAATTCCTCTGTCCCTTCAGACAAGGCGGAGGACACCGGCGGCTCGGACGGCCGCTTACTTGGCGACGGCCAAGGCCGCGAGCTGGGTGAACGCGCTGGTGTCGTTCACGGCGATATCGGCCAGGATCTTGCGGTCGAGCTCGAGCCCCGACTTCTTCAAGCCGGCGATCAGCCGCGAGTAGCTCGTGCCATTGGCGCGGGCGGCGGCGTTGATGCGGGCGATCCACAGCACGCGGAAGTCACGCTTGCGGAGCTTTCGGCCGGCGTAGGCATACTGCCAGGACTTCCACAGAACCCGCATCGCTTGGCGATAACGGTTCTTACGGCCGCCGAAAAAGCCTTCGACCTGATCCAGCACCCGCTTGTGACGGCGGCGGGGCGACGGACCTCGTTTGACGCGCGACATTCTAAATTCTCCTACAAATTCCTAGCTCACCCGTAGGGGAGCATGATCTTGACTCGGTGCTCCATGGCCGAATCGACCATGTCGTTGTCGCGCAGGCGGCGACGGCGCTTGCGCGATTTACCGATGAGCCCGTGCTGCGCATTGCCCTTGGGGCGGCGAACGCGACCGCTTCCGGTCACTTTGAAGCGCTTGGCGGCAGCGCGATTGGTCTTCATCTTCGGCATGGGATTCGACTCCGAGAGGCGAGGCGCGCTTCGTAAAGAGCGCCCCCGCGAGACCGGCGTGCGGACGAAACCGCAAAAAGGGGGCCGGGGGGCGGTCTTATGAACGAAGCTTCGAGGCTCGTCAAGCGTTCGGTTCGCCGGGCTTTCGCCGCGTCACCCGAGCGCCGGAAATTCGCGCCGCGAGCGGGGTTTGGCGGAGCCAACGCCGGCCGCTCCTGCTCAAAAGTACACCCCCAAACCGCCGCAGCTTTGGCGATCCCGCGTGGAAGTGCTCCGCCAGCGCCTTGCCTCCGCGCGTTTCTCAGGCTTCCGCGCTTCCCACGGTGGGCGCTCCCCGCGCTCCCCACGATCAGCGTCGGCTCGGCTCAGCTGGGCTCGAGGTGGCGGCGCTCACCGCTCCAGCTGGGTTGATGGTCACGCGGCCGTCTCGGGGCGGCGCAGCCTTCGGCGTCGAACGACGACTTTCCGGAATCAGGAGGCCGCCAAGATTCGAGCGGTGAAGTCTCCAGCGCGTCGTTGGCGGAAACGTACGGCGTGAAAAACCCAGCTCCTCAGTTTCTTCCGCTGCGTCCGCTTCTTCGCTGCGTCCGCGCTTGGCCGCGTCGGCTCGCTCGGCCGCGTCCGCCCGATGGCACGCAGGGCGAGGGGTGGAGATGTAGGCGAGGGGTGGAGATGTAAAGGAGTGGCCGGCTCTTAGGTGCTTACGCGGCTTGCTGGCGTCGCCGAGAGTGGAGCTCTCAGTTGGTGCAGGTCGCGCCGGCACAGGGGGCGCCGGCGGCGGCCGCGCTCTCGTCTGCCGTGCCGCTGGCGCCGGCCGCGCCGCTGCCGTCCGCGGCGGGGCTGCCGCCGCTGTCGGCACCGGCGTCGATGGGGGACTTTTTTCCGCCTTGTAGGCTGTCGAAATCGAGCAGGAACGAGCAGGCCGAGATCAGGGGCAGGCTGCTCAGCGCGAGTAAGGCGTGCTTTGCGCGCACCGGCTCAAAAGCTCCAACTGACTTCCGCGCGCGCCGCGCCGGGCGCGCCCGCGACGCGCAGGCGCGGAGCCAGACCTAGCTGCGCCGGATCAGGGCCGCTCGTGAAGAGCAGCGTCACGCCCACGCCCACGCCGAGCACGGCCACGCCGCTGAGGATCGTGCTCGCGAGCGCCAGAGTGCGAGCCGGCGCAAGTTCGCGGTCCGAGCAGGCCGGGCTGCACGAGCCTTTGGCGTGGTTGTAGTCGGCGTTGGCGACAATTCCGGTGAGCACGGCGCCACCCGCCGCAAGCCCGCCCAGCCCCAAGGCGATGAACGCGGGCAAGCGCGATCCGTACGCGCGGCTCGGCTCGGGCAGTGCGGTCGACGCGGGGACGGCGGGCGGCGCGAGTGCCGCGTCGGGAGTCGCCGTCTCGGGAGTCGCGGTCGGCGAGGATGAAATCGGCGCGGGCGTGTGTGGAGACGGGCTCTCGGGGCCGCTTTGCGCGAAGGCGGCGTGGTGCGTGCAGAGTAGCGTGAGACAGGTGAGTGCGCTCAGCCTGCGCTTGCGAACGCCAAGAGCTT
>Ga0068856_100004583_pt1 | contig 13742 bp, 12 predicted proteins | sample KBSCornC62_FD_66595 | JGI IMG/M metagenome (GOLD analysis project Ga0068856, IMG submission 66595) | Corn rhizosphere microbial communities from Kellogg Biological Station, Michigan, USA - KBS Corn C6-2 | ecosystem: Host-associated > Plants > Roots > Rhizosphere > Soil ...
AATCGGTCTGGGTCGTGCACGGCTCCGACGGCCTCGATGAAATCACCCTCACCGGGCCGACCTTCGTCGCAGCGCTCGAGAACGGCGATATCCGCAGCTTCGAGGTCACGCCGGAGGAAGCCGGGCTCGCCCGCGCCGGCGGCGACGCGCTGAAGGGCGGCGACGCAGAGGCCAATGCGGTTGCGCTCAGGGGCGTGCTCGACGGCAAACCCGGCCCTTTTCGCGATGTCGCCTTGCTGAACGCGGCCGCTGCGCTGATCGTCGCCGGCCGCGCCAAGAGCCTGAAGGAAGGCGTCGCGCTCGGCGCCAAATCGCTCGATAGCGGCGCCGCGGCGGCGAAGCTCAAGCATCTGATCGCGGTCTCCAACGGCTAAAGGCGCAGGGCTGCTCGATGTCCGACATCCTGACCAAGATCGAGGCCTACAAGCGCGAGGAGATCGCCGCCGCCAGGCGCGCGCATCCGCTCGCGAGCCTCGAGGCGCTGGCGAGGTCTGCGCCGCCGCCGCGCGGTTTCGTGCGCGCGATCCGTGAAAAGCTCGCGCGCGGCGACTACGCGCTGATCGCGGAGGTGAAGAAGGCCTCACCGTCCAAGGGGCTCATTCGCGCCGATTTCGATCCGCCGGCGCTGGCAAGAGCCTATGAGGCCGGCGGCGCGGCCTGCCTGTCGGTACTGACGGATACGCCGTCGTTCCAGGGCCATCTCGATTTCATGGTGGCGGCGCGCGCCGCAGTCAGCCTGCCGGTGCTGCGCAAGGATTTCATGTTCGACCCCTATCAGGTGGTCGAGGCGCGGGCCCATGGCGCCGACTGCATCCTGATCATCATGGCGGCGCTCGACGACGGCGCGGCGCGCGACATCGAGGATGTGGCGCTGGCGCATGGCATGGACGTGCTGATCGAGATCCATGAACGCGGCGAACTCGATCGCGCGCTAAAACTTCGTTCGCCGATGATCGGCGTCAACAACCGCAATTTGCGCACGTTCGAGACCACGCTGGCCACCAGCGAGGCGCTGGCGCCGCTGATCCCCAGGGAGCGGCTGATGGTCGGCGAAAGCGGCATCTTCGCGCCGCCCGATCTGGAACGGCTGGCGCGCGTCGGCATGTCGACCTTCCTGGTCGGCGAAAGCCTGATGCGGCAGGCCGACGTTACGGCGGCGACACGCGCGCTGCTGGCGCGCGGCCCGAGCGTGAGCGCGGCGGGGGCGCGCTAGTCGTGGCGCGCAAAGCTTCCGGGGTTAAGTCGTCGAAGAGCAGCGCCCTCACCCATATCGACGCCAAGGGCGAAGCGCGGATGGTCGACGTGTCGGAAAAGCCCGCCACCGAACGCACCGCGGTCGCCGAAGGCCGTGTCGTCATGAGCAAGGCGACGCTGGACCTGATCGTTTCCGGCAACGCCAAAAAGGGCGACGTGCTCGGCACCGCGCGCATTGCCGGCATCATGGCCGCCAAGCGCACCTCGGAGCTGATCCCGCTGTGCCATCCGCTGGCGCTGTCGAAGGTCACGCTCGACATTACGCCGGACAGGAAGCTGCCGGGCTGCATCGTGCGCGCCACCGTCAAAGTCACCGGTCCGACCGGGGTCGAGATGGAAGCGCTGACCGCGGTCTCGGTCGCGTGTCTTACGATCTACGACATGGTCAAGGCGGTCGAGCGCGGCGTGCGCATCGAGGCGATCCACCTCGTCGAGAAAAAGGGCGGCAAATCCGGGCATTACATGTCTAGATCCGATCGCGCCTGAGGCGCCCTAGCTTCCCGCGCGATGGCGCGCGCGATAGGCTCTTGTCTTGATCCGGTTGCCGCACAGCGTCGACATGCACCAGCGCCGCGTCGCGGGTTTTGAACGATCGTAAAACACCCGCCGACATTCCTCCGCCGCGCACATTTTAAGCCGGTCGAGCGTTCCGCGGATCGAGCCGTCGTAGAGTTCCGCCACGACCACCGACAAGCCCGCCAGCGCATCATCGCGAGAAGCCCGTAACGCAAAGCCGCCTTCGCCCTGCGCTTCCGCGACCAGCGGAAACTGCTTTAAAGCCTTGTTGAGCAGGCCTGCGGCCCCCGCCTTGCGCCGCCGCTCAGGCGGATCGCAAGCCAGAAAGACGCGGATATCGCCCCGCAATTGCAGCGCCGTCTCCAACATCGCGGGCGTGATCTTGCCATTGGCCTTCGCCAGCCCGTGCCTGCCCATCCAGACGCCGAGTTCCCGCGTGCCCGCGAGTTCGTCGCTCTGCGGGTGCTGCACGCCGTGATGAACGAAATGCCGGACATCGAGCGAATTGGCGAAGTCATAGAGATGCGCCAACGCGTCGGGAACCTGGAACTTTCGCGATTCTTTCGACATTTTTTCGATCCCACAGGGAACACCAGTAAAACAGTTTTGTTGGTTGACAACAAGAGACACCTGTATAAGTATTTTATCGGTGTTCGATGCCGGCCGACGAATTGCCATGGAGTCCGCGATGAACAACGACACAGCGCTTGCTCGCCCGCGTATCTTTTATGGCTGGTGGGTGGTGACGGCCGCGTTCGCGGTCACCTTCGTCGGTTTCGGCAGCGCCTATACGTTCAGCGCCTTCGTCGAATCGTTGCAGCACGATTTCGACGCCTCGCGCGGCTCGGTGTCGCTGGTGTTTTCGCTCGCGGGCTTCCTGTATTTCGGCCTCGGGATCGTCAGCGGGCCGCTCGCCGACCGGTTCGGCTCCCGCCGCCTCGCGGTCGCCGGCATGATCCTGACCGGGCTTGGGCTGGCCGCGGCGAGCATGGCGCGCAGCCTGACCGAGGTTTATGCCGCCTACGGGCTCGGCGTCGGCCTCGGGGTCGGCTGCGCCTACGTGCCCGCGATCGGCGCGGTGCAGCGCTGGTTCGTTCGCCGGCGCGGCTTTGCCTCGGGGCTAGCCGTGAGCGGCATCGGCGTCGGCACGCTGGTGATGCCGCCGATGGCGACCTTTCTGATCGCAAATCTCGGCTGGCGCGACGCCTATCTGGTGCTCGGGATTGTCGCCGCGGTCATCGGCGGCGGATTGTCGCTGCTGATCGAGAACGATCCACGCGACCGTAACCTCGGCCCCGACGGCGACCCGCCGCAGCCGGGCGTGCCGTCGCGCAAGACCGAAGGCGCCTCGGTCAGGGAAGCGATCCGCTCGCGCCCCTTCATCAGCCTGTACGCCGCCAACCTGATCTGCTCGTTCGGTGTGTTCGTGCCGTTCGTCCATCTCGTGCCCTATGCGCGGGATCACGGCGTCGCGGCGGCCTCCGCCGTGCTGCTGCTCGGCGTGATCGGGATCGGCAGCACTGCCGGGCGGTTTTTCCTTGGCGGCCTCGCCGACCGCATCGGCCGCCAGCGTTCGCTGCTCATGATGTTCGCCGGCATGGCCTTGGCGCTGGCGAGTTGGGCGTTCTCGACCGGCCTGTGGTCGCTCGGCGCGTTCGCCTTCGTGTTCGGCATCTTCTACGGTGGCTGGGTCGCGGTGCTGCCCGCCGTGGTGATGGACTACTTTGGGGGCCGCAATGTCTCCGGCCTGATCGGAATCCTCTACACCAGCGTCGCGTTCGGCACCCTGGTCGGCCCCAGCGCGGCGGGTTTCGCGTTCGACTTCAGCCACAGTTATCTGGCGCCGATCCTGGTCTCGGCCGGGGCCAACATCGCTGCCGTCATCATCGTGGCCACGATTGGGGATCGAAGGCCGGCCGCCTCGGGTTAAGTAACGGCGGCGATGGCCGGGAACCTGCACCGGCTTTTTACGCCATCGCGTGAAGACCGCGGTCACCATTGCGGCGGTTAACCGCCCGTTAACTCAAATTCCTAACGTCAATTCCATATCGGCACGGTAACCATGTGTGGGCTGGGGGGCCGCAAATTGCTTCTGGCGAAAAGCACTTGTCTGCAATCACGATCAATGACGGCCAAAAACACGTCATGGCAAACGCCCCGTTCAACATCAAGGCGCTGGTTCGCGGCAATCCGATCCGCTGGCTGATCGTCGGCGGCGCCGTGCTGGTCGCCGGCATCGTGGTCGGCACCGCGATGATGGTCGGCGTCTTCCGCGAGCGCGCGCTGCAAAGCGCCGAACGCGAGCTCGACAACACCGTGCTGCTGCTGACGCGCCATTTCGATCAGCAACTCGACGATTTCGTCAGCATCCAGCGAGAGATTGCGACCCAGAGCCAGTTCGCGCAAATGGCCTCGCCGGCTGCTTTCAGGACCCTGATGTCGACCCCTGAAATGCACGACAATTTGCAGGCCAAGGGCAGCGGCCATCCCGACGTCGCCGGCGTCAACGTGTTCGACGTCGACGGCAAACTGATCAATTCGTCGGAACGCTGGCCGGTGCCGAATGTCAGCATCGCGGATCGGGCTTTCTTCCGCGCCTTCAAATCGGGAAGCACGGCGTCGCAGGTCCTGATCGAACTGGTGCGTGGCCGCTTCATCGGCGGCTGGGCGACCGTCGTCGCGCACCGGGTCCGCGGCAAGAACGGCGAATTCCTCGGCGTCGTCACCCGCGCGATCACGCCGGCGAGTTTCGAGAAATTCTTCGCTTCGCTGGCGCTCGGCGACAGCGCCGCGATCTCGATGTACCACCGCGACGGCACGCTGCTGGCGCGCTACCCGCATGTCCAGGCGATGATGGGGCAGAACTTCGAGGCCAGCCCCGCTCACCGTCAGCTATTGACCAATTCCGATCACGGCACGATGCGGCTGACCAGCCCGATCGACGGGCTCGACCGGCTCGCCGCGGCGCGCAATCTGAACGACTTCCCGATTTCGATCATCGCCACCACGACCGTTTCGGCGGCGCTGGCCGACTGGCGCGAGCAGACCCGATTCCTGATCGCGGTCGCCGCCCTGTTCGTGCTGTTGATCGCAGGCCTCTTGTTCCTGGTGGTGCGAAAGCTGTCGCAGCAGCATCGGCTGGAAAAGCAGCGGCTCGACACCGCCGTCAACAACATTCCGCAGGGCCTCATCGTCTACGACAACACCGCGCATGTGACGGTGTGCAACCAGCGCTATATCGAGATGTTCGGACTGTCGGCCGAGGTGGTCAAGCCGGGCTGCACCATGCAGGACCTGATCTACCACCGCAAGGAAACCGGCTCGTTCGACGGCGACGTCGAGGCATTCTGCGCCAACATCATCAACGACGTCGCGCTCGGCAAGGTGACGCACCAGATCACCGAAGCGCCCGGCGGCCGCGCCATTCAGATCATCAACCAGCCGCTCCGGGCCGGCGGATGGGTGGCGACGATCGAGGACGTCACCGAACGCACGATCGCCGAGGAGCGCATCCGGCACCTGGCGCATTACGATCCGCTGACCGATCTGCCGAACCGCGCCTTGTTCCACGAGCGGCTGAAGCACGAGCTGACGCGGATCGTACCGGGCGAACAGCTCGCGGTGCTCTATATCGACATCGACGAATTCAAGAGCGTCAACGACACGCTCGGCCATCTGATCGGCGACGAATTGCTCAAAGCCGTCGCGGTCAGTCTGAGCGGCTGCGCCAAGGGCGACGGCTTCGTGGCGCGGCTCGGCGGCGACGAATTCGCCGTGGTGCAGACCGCGGTCAGGTCCGAGGCCGAAGTCAACGACCTCGCCACCCGGATTTTCGACGCGATCCGCACGCCCTATGAATGCCTCGGTCATCAGGTCACCACCGACGCCAGCATCGGCGTGGCGCTGGCGCCGCAGCACGGCACCGATCTGCACCAGATCCTGAAGAACGCCGATCTGGCAATGTACGCCGCCAAATCCGCCGGCCGCCGCACCTATCGCTTCTTCGAGCCGGACATGGACGCCCAGGTGACCGCGCGGCGGCTGCTGGAAATCGACCTGCGCCAGGCGATCGCGGACGGCGCGCTGGAAATCTACTACCAGCCTTGTTTGGGCCTGCAGGACAACAAGATCACCGGCTGCGAGGCGCTGCTGCGCTGGCGCCATCCGACCCGCGGCATGGTCTCGCCGGCCGAATTCATCCCGATCGCGGAAGAAACCGGCCTGATCAACCAGATCGGCGAATGGGTGCTGACCACGGCCTGCGCCGAGGCCGCCACCTGGCCGGAGGATATCAAGCTCGCGGTCAACGTTTCGCCGGTGCAGTTCAAGAGCGGCACGCTGGCGCTGAAGATCGTCGGCGCCTTGGCCGCCTCGGGCCTCGCCGCGAGCCGGCTGGAGCTCGAAATCACCGAGGCGGTGCTGATCCGCGACGACGACGCGGCGCTCGCGATCCTGCACCAGTTGCGCGACATCGGCGTGCGCATCGCGCTCGACGATTTCGGCACCGGCTATTCGTCGCTGAGCTATCTGCAGCGTTTCCCGTTCGACAAGATCAAGATCGACCGCTGCTTCGTCACCGACATCGAGGATCCCGACGGCTCCTCCTGCATCGTGCAGGCCGTGGTGAACATCGCCGCCGCCCGCCACATGACGACGACCGCCGAAGGCGTCGAGACCAAGCAGCAGCAGCAACTGTTGCGCATGCTCGGCTGCTCGGAAATGCAGGGTTATCTGTTCAGCCCGGCGAAGCCCGCTTCCGAGATCAAGCAACTGTTTTTCGCGCACGCCAAGAAATCGCCTGCCGTCGCATGACCTAAACGAAAACGGGGCGGCCTGACGCCGCCCCGTTCGAATCGTTTTTCACCGGCTTGCCGAATTCAGTTCGGAACCGTGGTCTTCGGCGCTGACGGCATGTCGGCCTTGATGGTGACGCCGCGCAAGAGGTCGTAGGCGGCAGCCAGCGCCTTGTCGTTCTTCTCGTCCGGCGGCACATAGGCTTGCGAACCGGTCTGCTCGGTGCCTTCGGCGGAGAGATGGCCGCGCATCGAAGCCTCGCCCTTGGTGTCGACGCGGCCCTTCAAATCGTCCGGCACGTCCTGCAGCACCTCGATGTCGGGCGAGACGCCCTGCGCCTGGATCGAATGGCCCGACGGCGTGAAATAGCGCGCCGTGGTCAGCGCCAGCGCGCCGTTGCCGGCGCCGAGCGGAATGATGGTCTGCACCGATCCCTTGCCGAACGAGCGGGTGCCGATCAGGGTCGCGCGCTTGTGGTCATGCAACGCGCCGGCGACGATTTCCGAGGCCGACGCCGAGCCGCCGTTGATCAGCACGACCAGCGGCTTGCCCTTGGTGAGATCGCCGCCCTTGGCGGTATAGCGCTGGGTTTCCTCGGGCGTACGGCCCCGGGTCGAAACCACTTCGCCGCGCGCCAGGAACGTGCTCACCACCGAGACCGCCTGGTCGAGCAGGCCGCCCGGGTTGTTGCGGAGGTCGACGACGTAGCCGGCGAGCTTGTCCTGCGGGATTTGCTTGTTGATGTCGGCGACCGCCTTGCGCAGGCCATCGGTGGTCTGCTCGTTGAACGAGCTGATCCGGATGTACCCAATGTCGCCGCCGTCGGTGTGGAAGCTGACCGGCTTGACCTGGATGATTTCGCGCTCGATCGAGACGTCGATCGGCTTGTCGACGCCCTTGCGTTCGATCTTCAGCTTGGTCGAGGTGTGGACCGGGCCCTTCATCTTGTTGACGGCCTGTTCCAGCGACAGCCCCTGGACCGCGTCGCCGTCGATGTAAGTGATAAAATCTCCCGACATGATGCCGGCCTTCTGCGCCGGCGTGCCATCCATCGGCGATACCACCTTGACGAGGCCGTCTTCCATCGTGACCTCGATGCCGAGGCCGCCGAATTCGCCGTGGGTGGTCTCCTGCATGTCGTGCCAGGCCGCTTCGTTCATGTAGCGCGAATGCGGGTCGAGCGAGGTGACCATGCCGTTGATGGCGCCCTCGACCAGTTTGGCGTCGTCGGGCTTTTCGACGTAATCGGTGCGGATCCGCTCGAACACGCTGCCGAGAAGATTGAGCTGCGCATAGGTATCGGCGCTGGTGGCGGCCTTGGCCGCCGCGATCCAGAAATCGGGCTTCGGACCGGCGACGAGAAGGGTCAGGCAGGTGCCTGCCAAAGCACCGAGTAGAAAATGGGAATTCTTGCGCATTGTTCGCGGAACCTTCTCGCTGTCAGTTGTCGCACGCCACAGATGGGGCAAATGTGGGCGGGATCGGCGTCATGGTCTCAGATAAGGCCGAGCGGAAGCGTCACAATAACTTTCTGGTGTCATTGAGGCAGCTTTGCCACCTCGCCGGCGATTTTCGGCGAATACCCAAGCGTATACGCGTCGCGCCGCCCCGGCAAAGCCGGAATTCGGCTTCCTGTCCAATTTGTAATTAGACTAACGCCGTCGACCCGCGCGGGTCAGGGCCGGCCGCATCGGCAAATTCACCCATGCGCGTAAAGGCTTGCGCGGCAATGCACAGAACTTCGGCAGCGGCGCGCGCACCGCAAAACCTCGTGAAAGGCTTCGCGAGGCGCGCGCTACCCGCGGCAAAACCTCAGCGGCCGTAGAGGCCGGTCAGGGTCGCCTTGGCGAGGGTATGGAAATGCAGGTCGAAGCCGACCAGCGCCGCCGAAGCGGAATGGTCCTTGGCGTCCGGCAACTTGTCGACGTCAACCGCGAACACCGTGATCTGGTAGTGGTGCGGCTTGTCGCCGGCCGGCGGACAGGGCCCGCCATAGCCGTCGGCGCCGAAATCGGTACGGCTCTGGATCGCGCCCTTCGGCATCAGCTTTTTCTTCACGTCGCCCGCGCCCTTAGGCAGCGAGGTGGTGGCGGCGGGAATGTTGAACACCACCCAGTGCCACCAGCCGCTGCCGGTCGGCGCGTCCGGATCATAGATCGAGACCGCCAGGCTCTTGGTGCCGCTGGGCGCCCCGCTCCAGCTCAGTTGAGGTGAAAGGTTGCCGCCGGTGCAGCCAAAGCCCTTGAACACCTGCTCGTTGGCGATGGTGCCGCCTTCCTTGATGTCGGTGCTGGTCAAGGTCATGCTCTGCGCATGAGCCGCCGTCACGCCGAGCGCGCTCAAGCCAAGCGCCGCCATCGAAACCGTCCATTTTGTCACGACCGGTCCCTCCCATCATAATCCGGGCACTTTGCTCACGGCCCGCTGCGATGGCAGCCATAGCAATTTTCGGGATGGCGCGAAAGCTCCGGAAGCGATAGGCGAAGGGTCAAGCCGGACCATCGAACTAACAATCAAGTTATCAGACAGGCCTTCCCGGGAGGAAACCATGAACGAGGCAACCCGCATCAAGACCGCAGCGCCGGCAGGCGAACTCGGCGCGAGCTCCGAGGAATTCCAGAACCTGCACGAATTCGTCCGCAAGGCGCGCTCCAACCTCAACCAGAACGCCTGGGACTACATCGTCGGCGCCGCCGAGACCGAGACCACCATGCGCCGCAACCGCATGGCGCTGGACGAGATCGCGTTCCGGCCGCGGGTGCTGCGCAACGTCGCCAAGGTCGACGCCTCGGTCGAGCGGTTCGGCCGCAAGATGCGGCTGCCGGTGTTCATGGCCCCGGTCGGCGCGCTCGAAATCTTCGATCCCGAAGGCTCTGCCGCCAGCGTCACCCGTGCCTGCGGCACGTTCGGCGCCGGCCACATGCTCAGTTCAGTGTCGCAGCCGGGCCTCGAGAAGGTCGCCGAGGCCGCGCCCGACGCGTTGCGCATGTTCCAGCTCTATGTCCGCGGCGACGACGCCTTTGTCGAGGACACCGTCAGCCGCGCCATCAAGAACGGCTACACGGCATTTTGCCTCACAGTGGACACAGCGCATTACAGCCGCCGCGAACGCGATATTGCCAAACGCTACGTGCGTGAAAGCCGGTTGCGCGCCACCGGAGGCGACTTCCAGAAAGGTCTGGAATGGCGCACGGTGAAACTGATCAAGGACAAGTACAAGATCCCGCTAGTCGTGAAGGGCATCGCGACCGCCGAAGACGCAAAACTCTGCGTCGAGCACGGCGTCGACTGGATCTATGTCTCGAACCATGGCGGCCGCCAGCTCGATCACGGCCGCGGCTCGATGCAGGTGCTGCCCGAGGTGGTCGAGGCCGTAAAGGGCCGCGCCAAGATCATGGTCGACGGCTCGATGTGCCGCGGCACCGATATCGTGAAAGCGATCATCATGGGCGCCGATCTCGTCGGCGTCGGCCGCCTGCAATGCTGGGCGCTGGCCGCCAAGCAGGAAGCCGGCGTGCTGCGGATGCTGGAGCTGCTCGAGGACGAAGTGATCCGCTGCCTCGGCCTGCTGGGGGTCAAGAATTTCGCCGAGCTCGACAAATCCTATGTGCACCCGGCGGCGCCGACCCATCTGCCGACGGTCTTGAGCGCCTTCCCGCTGCTGCACATCGAGCCGTATCACTACTGACGAAGTCCGCGATGACGCCGTCCAAACTCGCTCCCGGCGCGGCCGACGCGCTGCTGTTCGATCTTGGCCGCGTCGTCATCGATATCGACTTCGGCAAGGTGCTGGCATGCTGGGCCGGCCATGCCGGCTGCAGCGCGGCGGATCTGTCGAAGCCGTTTTCGCAACACGAGACGTTCAGGCGGCACGAGACTGGACACGCCAGCGACGCCGAGTTCTTCGAGGCGTTGCGCACGACGCTCGGCATCGGGATATCGGATGAACAGCTGCTGGAAGGCTGGAACAGGATTTTCGCGGGCGAGATACCGGGGATCAACGCGCTATTGGCGCGCGCCGCCAAGCGGCTGCCGCTTTATGCCTTTTCCAATACCAACCGGCCCCACGTCGCGCATTTCTCAAAACCCTATGCCGGCGTGCTCGGCCATTTCCGAAAAGTCTTCCTGTCCTGCGCGATCGGGCTTCGGAAACCGGACGCGGCAGCCTATGATCACGTGATCAAGGCGATCGGCGTGCCGGCAGCGCGCATCGTGTTCTTTGACGATCTCGCCGAGAATATCGAGGGCGCGCGCAGGCAGGGCTTGACCGCAGTGCACGTTACGTCGCCCAATGACGTCGCAAATGCGCTCACCGCGCTCGGGATTTAAGGACTCGGAGTTTTGCTTTGGCATTGATGCCGGTCGCCGACGCACTAGCCGCCATCCTCTCCGGCGCCGAGCCGCTGGCGGAAGAAATGGTCGCGCTCGATGCCGGCCACCGCCGCATACTGGCGCGCGACTTGGAGGCGTTGCGCACCCAGCCGCCGCAGGCGATGTCGGCGATGGATGGCTACGCGGTGCAGGCCGCTGACGCCGCGCAGGCGGGCGCGAAATTCAGGGTGATCGGCGAGGTTGCGGCGGGACGGCCGTTCGGCAAGCCGGTCGGCCAAGGCGAAGCGGTCCGGATCTTTACCGGCGGCGTGATCCCCGATGGCGCCGACGCGATCGTGATCCAGGAAGACACCGAAGTGGATGGCGCCTCCATCACGATCACGGAGGCGACCAATGTGGGCCGGCATATCCGCCCCGCCGGCGTCGACTTCAACAAAGGCGACGTGCTGCTGAGAGGCGGCAGCCGCCTCACCGACCGCGACCTGTCGCTGGCGGCCAGCATGAACTATCCGCAACTCGCGGTCCGGCGCCGGCCCAGGGTCGCCGTGCTCGCCACCGGCGACGAACTGGTGATGCCGGGATCAGAACCTGGCCCCGGCCAGATCGTCTATTCCAATGGCTATGCGCTGCGGGCGCTGGCGCGCGCCGAAGGCGCCGAAACCGTCGATCTCGGCATCGCCGCTGACACGGTGGAAGCCACCACGGCCGGCATCCGTCGCGCCCGCGACAGCGGCGCGGACATTTTGATCACGACCGGCGGTGCCTCGGTCGGCGACCACGACCTCGTCAAGCAATCGCTGGAGGCCGAGGGCGTCGCGATGGCGTTCTGGCGGATCGCGATGCGCCCGGGCAAGCCGATGATGCATGGACGGTTAGGCCCGATGCGGGTGATCGGCCTGCCCGGCAATCCCGTGTCGTCCTACGTCTGCGCCTACCTGTTTCTGGTGCCGTTGATTCGTGCTTTGTCCGGCCGCTCACGCGTCCATCATGTGCGCGAGAGCGCGATTTTGGGCCTCGATGTCGGCGCCAACGACCAGCGCGAGGACTATCTGCGCGCCGGCCTGGAAGAGCGTGAGGACGGCGAATGGATCGCAACACCCGTGACGCGTCAGGATAGCTCGCTGTTGGGGAATCTCGCTGCGGCACAGGCACTTTTGATACGTCCGCCGTTCGCGCCCGCAGCCTCCAGGGGATCGGTTTGCGACATCCTGCGGCTGCCGCGCTGAGCGCCGCAACCGGCACGCGCGGCGAAAGCTGGTTTCGTTCACCTGAAATTAAGTGGTTGCGGAACACATATGGAACAGATAGTGTTCGTTCATGATTTGTTTCGAGTATTGACGCCTGCGGACACCCTGCAACGCTGATGTCCGGAGCCTTCCCGGCCGCGGATGTCTCTCTCGGAATTTGAACGACGCAACCAAACTGGGGATTGGTCGAGATGCTCACGCGCAAACAGTACGAACTTCTGCGTTTCATCAACGAGCGGCTGAAAGAGGCCGGCGTTCCGCCCTCCTTCGACGAGATGAAGGACGCGCTCGATCTGCGTTCGAAGTCCGGAATCCACCGCCTGATTACCGCGCTGGAAGAGCGCGGCTTCATCCGCCGCCTGCCCAACCGCGCCCGCGCCATCGAAGTGATAAAGCTGCCGGAACTGTCGGGGAGCGGCAATGGCAATGGCCGCCGCGGCTTTACCCCCAGCGTCATCGAAGGCACGCTCGGCAAGGTCCGCACCACCGGCACTACCAGTTCGGAGAATGACGGCGAGCATCCGGTGTCGGTGCCTGTGATGGGCCGGATCGCGGCCGGTACGCCGATCGAGGCGTTGCAGACCCGCAGTCACACCATCAGCGTACCGCCGGACATGCTCGGCTCCGGCGAACATTACGCGCTGGAAGTGCGTGGCGACTCCATGGTCGACGCCGGCATCCTCGACGGCGACATGGCGCTGATCCAGCGCAACGAAACCGCCGAGACCGGCGACATCGTGGTGGCGCTGATCGACGACGAGGAGGCGACGCTAAAGCGCTTCCGTCGCCGCGGCGCCTCGATTGCGCTGGAGCCTGCCAACACCTCCTACGAGGTCCGCATCCTGCCGCCAAACCGCGTGAAAATTCAGGGCAAGCTGATCGGGCTTTACCGGAAATATTGATTGCCGAGCGCACCTGTGGCGTGGAGCAATCGACGCAGGCCGGACGGGTACTACCCGCGCCCGGCTCCGTCTCCACGTTGCCGGCCTTCATCGCTTGCTCGACTTCGCCGGCAAGCTGATTGAGGTGCCGGTAAAGTCGAGCATACATTTCGCGCTTGCTCTTGTCGGTGGCAAGCCCGCTGGTCAATGCCGCCTCGGCGGCATCGTTACGAAGTTTTTCGATCGAGGCCAGATGGTCCTTCACTGTCGATCTGGCCGGGCTTCGGCGACGCTCGCTACCAGGATCAGCGCTTCGATCGCTGCCTGCCACTCTGGTGTTACGTGCTCGGCCTTCGGAAGCTTGGTGATGTAGGTCGCGGCATCCCGTAGCGTCAGCAGTTTGCGGCCATTCGGCAGCTCCATCGGGTCCTCAAATTCGGCGGACCAATCGCTAATGGCGCCAGCCTTTGTCGACGTCGGTCTTGAAACCTTCCGGCATTCGCGGCTCCTGTCCATCTTCGGGGACGTTGCGCAAGGCATTCCCGCTGCGCCACAATTGCAGGCGTGAGGGCCAGCCCGCGGTCGCCCGGGATGTTCCTCGCATACCCAACCGCTATCGTCACAGCGTTTGCAAACCATCATGCGAACAGGTCCGCCCTGGTTGGCGTGAACTTCACGGGTGCCGTTCTCGTGCAGCCAAAGCCGGCCGGCGGGCGTG
>Ga0068856_100004586_pt1 | contig 13740 bp, 14 predicted proteins | sample KBSCornC62_FD_66595 | JGI IMG/M metagenome (GOLD analysis project Ga0068856, IMG submission 66595) | Corn rhizosphere microbial communities from Kellogg Biological Station, Michigan, USA - KBS Corn C6-2 | ecosystem: Host-associated > Plants > Roots > Rhizosphere > Soil ...
ATGCCGGCGTGATGTATTCGAAAGTGGCGGACGGCCTGGCGTCCGGGTATCTGAACGAGTCGACGGTGAGCCCGATGGTGGGATTGCGTTTCCGGTTTTGACGGCGCGGTGCCATCGCGCGCAACCGCCGCACCGCTCATTGCGGCGCGTACGTCGCGCCGCTGAGCCCGCCAGTCGCGTGTGACGGAATAGAGATCTTTTCCCAGGGCACCCGCCTAGGATTCGCTGCGGCGGGAATCCAAAGGACTGCTCGACGGGAGGAATCCACCATGCGCGCGAGCCTGTGCATGTTCATTGCGGCATCGCTGTTGACCACTTCATTGGCCGCATTCGCCGGCCACCCCGCCAGCGACGATGGCGACGGCCCACCCGTGAGCCACGGCAACAGCGGCAATCATGGACCGCCACCGGGCAGCGGTGACGGGAGCGGCAGCGGCACGACGCATCCCGGCAACGGCGGCAAACCGGTGAGTCCGCCCGCCGGCAGCTGTTCGTCCGACGGTTCCGGGATCGACCTGACCGGGCCGCAAGGTCAATCCGGCGCCTCGCACGTAGCGCACACCGATTTCGGCAAGATCGACCCGAGCACGGGCGATCCGGTCGCGTCGAGTTCCAGCGCGCGCATGATGTATTTCTGGTACGGCTCGACCTTCGACTTCGTGCTCAACGCGCACGGTCTCGAATCGGGAACGCACTGGACCTTGACCTACCAACCCGAACCGCTGCCGTCGAGTGGCGTCATGTGCCTGGGCGATGTGACGGCCAACGGCGGCGGGCAGCTGCACCTGGCGAACTCGATCGATCTGAAATCGAATCTGCCGCCGACGCTGGATCCGACGGTCGATCCGTCGCAGCAGCCGCCGGACGCGCTGCTCGCGCTCGTGCCGAGCGGCGACGTCGATTGCGCCGGCGGCACGATGACGACGTTCGCCCCGGAAAATTATCTCTGGAGCAATCCACGCGTGCGCTACGTCGACACGGATCTTCTTCCGCCGTCGCCGTGATGCTGTCGGCCAAGCAAGCTGCGATCGGCTGGCTTGGTTTCCCCGCGCGCTCCAGCGGCGCGATCGTGTTGCGACACTGAGTAGCGTCCTCGCATCGCCATCGCGCCGCCCGCAACGCGCCATGTTCCTCTCGTATAATTCCGGCATGGACCGCCGCCACTTTCTTCGCCAAGCCGGCACGCTTGCCGGGCTGGCCGCCTTGCCTGCGCTTTCCGGCTGCGTCGCACCGGGCGTGCGGCGAGAACTCGCGTCACGCGCCTACGCTGCGCCGGATATTTCGTTTCCCGGTTCCGCGCGCACCTTGCCGCCGGTACATGTCGCGCCGGAGCGCGAAATCCGCACCGTCGTCGGCCTGCGGCCGTATCGGCCGTCCGGTTTCGTGGTGCGCGCGGAGCGTCTCGGCGACACACTCGTGGTGCACAACTACGGCCACGGTGGAGCGGGCATCACGCTGTCGTGGGGCACCGCCCACCTGGCCGTGGAGATCGGCGCGCCCGATCATCGCGGCCCGGTCGCGGTCCTCGGCTGCGGCGCGGTCGGTCTCGCCACCGCGCGACTGCTGCAGGAAAACGGCTTCGAGGTCACGATCTACGCCCGTGCGCTGCCGCCGGAAACGACCTCGAACATCGCGGGCGGCCAGTGGTTTCCTGCGTTCCTGAGCGAACCCGATCGGCGCACGCCGGAATTCAACGCGCAGTTGCTGTCCGCGGCGGATTTCGCGTACCGCCGCTACCAGATCATGCTGGGCCCGAAATTCGGCGTGCGCTGGATGCGCAACTACTATCTCAGCCACACCGAGTTCAACGAGGCAGGCTTCGCCGGCGCGAACAGCCCGCTGCGCAGCATGCTGCCGGAATACAAGGTGCTGACGCCGGACGAGCACCCGTTTACCGGCTTCGAATTCGTGCGCCGTTTCGACACGCTCCTGATCGAACCGCCGATCTACCTCGCCGCGATGCTGGACGAATTCCACATCGCGGGCGGACGGGTGGTCGTCGGCGAAATCGGGGATCGCGCCGCGATCCAGGCGCTGCCGCAGAAGCTCGTGTTCAACTGCACCGGCCTCGGCGCGAAAGCGCTGTTCGGCGACGAGGAACTGACGCCGGTGAAAGGCCAGCTCACGTTCCTGCTGCCGCAGCCGGAGGTGCAGTACGCGACCGTCGCCGGCGACTGGTACATGTTTCCGCGCAGCGACGGCATTCTGCTCGGCGGCTCGCATGAGCACGGCGTGTGGTCGCTCGATCCCGATCCGGCGCGCAAGGCGGAAATGCTGGCGGGTCACAAGGCGATTTTCGACGGGTTTCGCTAGAACCCAAGGCACGATGGGCGCAAGCAATTCCGCGCCTGGCGCATAGGGGCGCGATTCATTGCGCCCACTCTCCAAAAAAAGCCGCACCGGTCGTCCCGGTGCGGCGCACAGCTCGCGCCTCAGCGGCGGTGATGCAGCGAAAGCACGTTGCCTTCGCGATCGACCGTGCAGCGCATGTCGCCGTTCGGCGTGTTCATGTCGACCACGAACTGCCCTTCGCCGATCCAACGCACTTCTTCGGCGCGCACGTCGTCCGCTCCGAAGCCACCGCTGGCGGAAGCCTGTTCCACGCACGCGCGGCGCGCGCGATGGCGGTTGTGCTCTTCCATCGCCACGTGGCGGTCGCGATGCTCGTCGCGGTCGTAGCGATCGTCGCCATAGGCGGCGCGCCGATAGTCGATGTCGAACACGGCGCGACAGCCCTGCGACACCCAGATGCTGCCCTGATCGGCGCCCCAGGTCTGCCCCTCGATGCAGGGCGAGTTGCTGATCTGCTGCACCATGCGCACGCTGCTGCCGGGCTGCAACGTGGTGCAGGCCTCGGTGCGTTCATTGCGCGATTCACACGTGATCTGCTCGGCGAAAACCGGCGCCGCGACGCCGGTGAGAACGAGCAGAATGGCGGTACGTACTGCTGACATGGATGCCTCCTTGTGCCCAATGCACGTTTGTCGTTGTGTCCCACGTGCGCGCGCGGCACACGCCGTACGCGCGTCACGGACCGAGTTTCGCCGTCGTCGCAGCAATACGCCCTGAACAGGCGCCGGCGCAGCAGAGCTCGCCGCCGCGACGCTCCGCTCAGCCTCGCATGGATCGCATCTCAATCCGCGAGACGGGCGCCGCTTACCTTGCGCGTCGCGGGTTCGCGCCCTGATATGCGCGGACGCGAACCCGCGGCGGCGCAATCGTTCCCCGCGCCGCCGGGATCCACACCAATGCCGTACGTGAGTACCGCACGCGAAAACGCCAACGGGAGTTACGGTGGCCATGGACGGCCGCATTCGCGCCCTCAGCGGGCACAGCGATTGTTAAAAATCCGGTGGGAAATCGCCGGAAATTCGACCCGCTTCACAAAAACGCCCCGCGCGGATGCGTAGCTTGGATGCGCGACGATCACAGGGAGTGTCAGCATGAATTCCGTCCATCGAGTGATGGCGTCAGTCGGACAAGCGCTCGCCGCGGTCACGGATCACGTCTCCGGCGCAGACATCATCCGCGCCACGCAGCGCAGCGAAGAGCAAGCCAAACAGCGCATGAGCGCCCGCATTCAGGCGCTGCGCGAAGGCTTCGGCAGCATCCGCCAGCGGCATGAGGAATTGAGCGAACGCCTGGCGCGCAGCCGGCGCACGGCGTAGCGACGCGTCACCTGTGCGCGGCGTGAGCCGCGCGAAGGCTCAGGCTGCCGAACGCGGCGCGTCTTCGGGCACGTCGTTCGCCGCTGCAGCCGCGGCGTGCACCTCGGCGTCGAGCTTGCGCAGCGCCTTGTGCAAGGCGAGTGCGCGATGAAACGCGCGGCGCCGTTCGAAGACGAGTTCATTCAGGCGAATGCCTTCGAGCACGTGTGCCGTCTGCAACACCGGAATCATCTCGCTCAAACGCGCGGATTCCTCGTGTGCCAGACGCAGCTCGGAGACGAGAGCGGCGCGACGAACCAGCCAGCTGTGCATAGCACGTTCCTTGTGCGGGTCGACCGCAGGCAGTGTGGCACTCCCGCTGCGGCGGTGAAAGCGCAGCGGCGGCTGAGTCCGCTAGCGGCGTTCAAACAGCATTCATTCCCGCGGCGCGCGGCGCTCGCGTCCGATTGCCGACGGTCGGCGCAGACCCGATACTCGCCGCCAGAGAAATCGAGGCACGAACAATGGCGCAATTGATCGACAACACCGCACGCAACCGTTACGAGTGGCCGGTCGACGGCGGCGTGGCGTTCGTCGACTATCGCCGCGGCGACGGCGTGATCGCCCTGACGCACGCAGAAGTTCCGCCCGAACTCGAAGGCCGCGGCGTGGGTTCGGCGATGGTTCGGGCAGTGCTCGAAGCGGCGCGCGCCAACGGCGAGAAGGTTCGGCCGCAGTGCTCCTTCGTCGCCGCCTACATCCGGCGGCACAAGGAATTCCAGGACCTGTTGTAGGGTCCCGACGGTCGGCGATCCATACGCGGGACCCGGGCGCGGCCACCGCCCCGGCCTTCTCCGGATTCCCGATCCCCAGACCCCGATTAGCGGCTAAAATATCCCGCCGTCGCGCCGGGGAGTGCCGCTTTGCTGATCGTACCGCTGCATCGTGCGCTGACGCGTGCGAATTTTCCGTTCGTGACCCTGGCGCTGGTCGCAATCAATTGTTTCGTGTTCCTGTTCCTGCAGGCGGGCGACGCGCAGGTCGAACACCGCGCGCTCAGCTATTACGAACAATCGGGTCTCGACCGCATCGAAACGCCTGCTTACGTCGAATGGCTGCGCGCGCACAGCGCGAGCGATCCGCAGCGCCTGCAGGCGGCGCAATCCGGACCGCCGCAACTGCGCATCGCGCTGATCGAATCGGATGCGAAATTTCTGGATGCGCTGCACGCGGGAAAGATCATTGCGCCCGACGATCCGCGCTACGCGGATTGGCACGCGCAGCGCACCGAGTTCGAACGCATCCGCGACAGCGCCTTCACCAGCGCGCACGAGTTGCGGTTTTCGCACGTCGAACCCGGCCGCATGTTCACGGCGATGTTCCTGCACGGCAGCCTGGATCACCTCATCGGCAACATGATCTTCCTCGCCGTGCTCGGCCTGCTGGTCGAAGGCGCGCTCGGCGCGCTCGGCTATCTCGCGCTGTACCTGCTCGGGGGCATCGGCGGGCAATTGCTGTCACTTGCCTGGCACTGGGGCGACGGCGGTGCGGCCCTCGGCGCATCCGGCGCGATCGCCGCGTTGATGGGTGCGTATTGCGTGCTGTGGGGCACGCGCAAGGTCCGCGTGTTCTGGTGGTTCTTCGTCGTGTTCGACTACGTGCGCGTGCCGGCGCTGGTCCTGCTGCCGTTCTGGCTCGGCTGGCAGGTGCTGAACCTGCTGCTCGATCACACCTCGCACATCGGTTTCGATGCGCATGCCGGCGGCATCGTCGCCGGCGCGGGACTGGCGTTCGCCCTCAAGCGCCACGGACGCGTGCGCGAGGATTTCATCGCCGAAGACGAGCGTCAGGAACAAAAGGAAAGCAACGCCACCGCGTTCGACAATGCGCTGCAGCTGATCGGCCGCCTGGAAACGACCCAGGCGCGCGCGATATTGGCACGCATCGACGCCGAAGAACCGGGCCAGCTCAAGGTGCTGGTCGCGCTGTATCGCTGCGCGCGTTATGGCGGCAAGCCGGCGGAACTCGACGCCGCCGCCGCGCGCGTGCTCGCGTTCGACGCGAAAGGCGCGGACGTGGTGGCGCAGGTCAAGCCGGTGTGCGAAGACTACTGCAAGGTCTGCGCGAACAAGCCGCGCCTGGCGCCCGATCTGCTGCTGCGCGCGAGCAGCCTGATGCTGCGCTGCGGCCAGATCGATACCGCCGAACTGCTGTTGCGCGGCGCGAGCGCGGTGACGCCGGAACCGCCCGGACTGGCGGCGGCGTGGTTTGCACTGGCGTTGCGCACGCCGGAAGGCGCACCGCAGCGCCGTGCGCGACTCGAATACGTGCTGACGCGCTATCCCGCGAGCGAGCACGCGCCGAAGGCGAAATTCCTGCTGCAGCAGGTGTGAGGCGAGCGCGGGACTCGCGCCGGACGCCGTGCCGCGTCGCGGCGTGCGGCGTCAGGCCTTTTGCAGCTGTGCCGAACGGATCTTCTCGATCATCGCCAAGCGCGTGTCGAACTCCGTTGCGAGTTCGTGCTGCGGATAGGTCATCTTGAGGAACTTGAGCAGCGCGATCGCCTGGTCGTCCTGGTTCATGCGCTCGTGCAGCAGGCTCGCCGCGAGCAGGTAGTTCTGCGGCACGTCCTTGCTTTTCGGATAGCGCTTGTGGAATCCAGCGAGCAGGCGCAAGGTCACCTGCGGCTGGCCGAACTGCGCTGCCTTCTGCGCCAGATGCGTGATCTGTCCCGGCTCCGCCGGCACGAACGCCGGATCGATCGACTGGCATTCGCGCAGCAGTTCCAGCGCCGGGCGATCCTTCTCCTGCGCGAGCAGCACGGACAGGTATTCGCGCCCGTGACGCAACAGTTCCTCGTTGTTGTCGGCGATGCGCAGCAGCTTGCGGTACAACGCATGCACCGCCGGCGTGCCGCCGCGTGCGCGCAACGTGCCGCGCAGCAGCTCCTGCGCGTCTTCGGGTTTGCCCTCCTGCACCAGTGCGCTGGCGCGATCGAGCATCTCCTGGTCCGGATCGGGCTTGGCCACGATGCGCGACAGCTGCGGCGACTCCGGTTCGAAACCGAGTTCGTGATGGTACTGGTACAGCAGATAGCCCATCAGATGGAACGTGACGACCAGACCGTAGAACGACACGAACTGTACCGCGACGATGGCAACCACCTGCGGCAGCAGCATCGCAACGAACACGGACGCGTACGACTGGCTGAACGACACCACCAGGCACAACAGCGCGACGGCGAAATACGGCCAGCCGATGCGTGCAAGGATGCCGAGCCACTTGCCCGGATTGAGCGCCGCGCCGAGGCTTTCCTCCATCGCCAGCGTCATCGTCGCACCTGGCAGCGCGAAACCGAGTGCGATGCCGACGATGAGGCCCGCCGCAGGACTGATCAGCGCTGCGACGATGATCGCCGTGAGCACGAAAATCACGATCAGCCAGATCTGCTTGACTGCCGTACTGCGCTCGACCGATTGCGCGATTTCCGGCGGCTCCATGAAGCCGTTCGCGGTCGCGCGCAGGCATTCGAACGCGTACTTGTACATCGCGATCGTGACCGCAGCCGACAGGAACCGGCCGAACGGGATGTAGACGACGAGTTTGCACAGCGCGAGCACCACGATCGTGCTCATCGCACCCGGATGCAGCGGATACAGCGTGATTTGGCGCAGCCGGTTCCAAAACGGCGGAACGGACTTGGCCACGACGACCGAAGCGGTAGACGACATTGCGGATTTTCCCCCCGTACTCCGGCTATTGTACTTTTCCGCCGCCGCACGCGATACGCCCATCGATGCGAGCGGCGCGGAAACGTCGCCTCAATCCCCCCGGCACTGTGCGAGGAACGCCCGCACGGCGGTAGCGGACTCTTCTGCTGCCGCCTGCAGCAGGAAATGCGGACCGTCGATGGTCAGTCGTCGCGCCTGCGGGGCGGCTGCGGCGATCGCGCGCGCCGCCGCCTGCGCCGGCACGACACGATCGCGACTCGGTGCCAGATGCAGCAGCGGCACGCGTACACGGGCGAGTTCGGCGCGTACGTCGACGCGCAATGCGGCGTTCAGGCGCGCCCGCAGCACGCGCGCCGGCACGAGCGCGATCGCTGCGTGCAGACGCCGGCGCCAGGCCGCGTTCGACCAACGGCCGAGCAGCCACCACGCGAGCAGCAGCGTCGGAACGGCGCGCACGGGTGCGAACGCCGACAGCGGCGCGAGTGCGCGCAGCAGCGCCGACGGATGCCGCACGTAGCTCGCGCACAACACGACCCCGGCGCACGCGGGCGGGGCATCCGCCGCGAGCAACACGGCCAGCGGTCCCGCAAACGACTCGCCGAGCAGCACGTAGCGCTCCTGTGTCGGCAGCTGCGGCCGGACCCACGCGGCGAGTGCGGCGTGATCGAGCGGCCGGTCGAGCGGATACGCGAGCACCTGTGCGTTCACGTCGCCGAGCGCGGCACGGAACGGCTCCAGCAGAACGCCGGTGCCGTCGGTGCCGGGCAAGATGATCAGGCGCATGCTGCGGATGGCGTGGCGCGGCGGCGGCGCGGTTCAATCGGTCTCGACCGCTTCTTCGCGCAGGTCGGCGATTTCGGTGGCGGTCTCCAGGGTGCGCTTGACCGCGGCGAATGCCGCCGCGATCGACTGCGCGGCGTCCGCGCCGAACAAGCGGCGCAGCAAGCCGCCTTCGGCAAACACGAACACGCGCCACTGCGCCGGGTCGCCGGCGCCGCCGGAGCACGCGAGCCACAGGCGCTGCGGCTTGCGCGCCAGCGGCACGCACCAGCCGAAATCCTCCGCGATCACTTCGCCCGCATCGTAGCCCTGCGCCTGCAGGCGCTGCGCCAGCCAGTTCGCCAGCGCCTGACCGAAGATGCTCGGATCGTTTTCCGTGTTGACGCCGGGCATATCGAGAAATGCGTTCGAAGCGAACCGCAGCAGCGGACTCTGGCTCATACGGCCCGTCCCAGCGGCACGCCGCGTGTTTCGCCCTCATCGCCGACGTCACGCGACAGCGGACGCCGCAACCACGAGCCGTTCATGTGCAACCCGAAATCGCGCCCCCGCGCGTGTTGCAACGGATGGTAGCGCAACGCACGCTGCGCGGACGCTGTCTGATCTGCCAGGCCACGGCGCCGCGGGCGACCGGACACGTTGCCGAATGCACCGGACTTCGCTCACCAGCTCCACTTCAGCCGCAACTCCACGCGGCGCGGGTCGCCGAGGCGGAAGCCGATCTGGTTTTCCGCGCTGTTCTGCACGCGCGCGATGTAGTCCTTGTCCAACACGTTGCTCGCGATCAGCGCCGCATCCCAGTTCGGCGCGCGCCAGCCGACGCGCAGCGCAAGCACCTCGTACGCCGGCAGGCTGCCGGCCGGGTTGTAGTAGCGTGCGACTCCAGCGTGGTACGCGTCGGCCGCGCCGTACCAGCCGGTGTTCAGGCCGTAGCGCAACCCGAGCGTCATCGTCTGCGGCGGCGCTTCCGAGGTCGGCTGCCCGTACAGGAAATCGAACGAGCTGAATCGCGAACGCAGCAATCCCAGGCCGCCGCGCAAGCGCCAGCGCGCGGAAAGATCGGCATCGAATTCGAACTCGACGCCGCGCTCGCGCACGCTGCCCGGTATCGGACCGCTGACCGGCCCGGCGAGATCGAACGTGAAGCGGTCGCGCAGCTTGCCGGCGAACGCCGTGGTGGTGGTGCGCAGCCGGTCGCCGAACCACTTGCCGCGCCAGGACAGCTCGGCGTTCTGGCTGCGTTCGGGGCTGTACACGACGGTTGCATTGTTGAGCTCGCCGCCGCTGCGGAAACCGGTGCCGTAGCTCAGGGTAAAAACCTGGCTGCTCCACGGGTGCCATTCGACCACGCCGAGCGGGATCGGCAAGTGATAGCCGAACGGCGGTCCGCTGCCGTTGAAGATCGTGCTGCGCTCGTACAGCGCGCGCAAGCCCAGCCCGACGATCCACGTGCTGCCGAAATTGTGTTCCGCCCACAGCGCGGCGCTGTCGGTTTCGGTGCCGAAAAAGTTGAACACCAGCTGGCCCGAACTGAGCGGCGTGTAGAACGTCGTCGCCACGTTGTCGTGTTCGACGCCGGCAACGAACGTCCAATCGGTCCACGGATTCGCGGTGGCGGTCAGGCCTTCGCGCCGGCGCAGCTCGCGGTCCGACCAGACCAGGCGTACCGGCTCCTCGGTCGTGTTGCGCGTGATGCTGGTGACCGAGGCGTGCGCGTCGAGCGTCCAGTCCGACGCGTCGTAGCGCACGTAGCCCGCGGCGCCGCGCGCATTGGTCTCGGCCACGAGCGGGTCGGTGGCGAAACTTTCGCGGTCGAACGGATTGAATACGGGATGCGGGTTGTGGAACGTCGGCAGCGGCGGCACGACTTGCCGGTCGCTGCTGTCGCCATTGAGCACCAGCGCGGAGACTTCCGCGCTCAGCCCCGGCAGCCATTCCGGCAGATAGCGCACTTTCATGTGTCCGAACGCGTCGCGCCGCGTCGCCACATTGCCGGACGGCACCACGGCCTGGTGCACGAAACTGGGCAGGTTGCGCTGCTCGAATGCGATCGTCGCGCCCAGGCCCGGCAGCAGGGGCAGCGGTCCGGACCACGACAATCCCGCCTGGCGCTCGTCGCCGGTACCGACGCCGAGCAGCGCGCTTTCGCTCGGCTGCGCCGCGGGTTCGGCGGTTTTCATCGCGATCACGCCGGCTTGTGCGCCCTCGCCCGCCTCGAACGCGCGCGGACCGCGCGCGAGTTCGAGCGCGACCACGTCGTCGAGCGGCACCAGTTCGTCGTCGAGCAGGCGCGTGCCGAGATCGATGCCGTCGTAGGTGACGGTCAGCGCCGGAAAATAATCCGTGTCGCGCTCGGTGCCGCGGATCGCGAGCCCCTGCCCGCTGCCGTACACGTTCGGCGCATACAGCGCGATCTGGTTGAAGCCGAGCAGCGGCGCGTCACCGAGCCATTGCTGGTCGAGCACAGTGGACGCGGTCGCCCGCTCGACCAGCGGCGTCGCGAGCGGATGTTCCGGGCGCTGCGGCTCCGGCAGCGGCTCGCCTTCGATGTCGAGCGGCGCGAGCTGGACGCTCGCCGGCGGCGCCGCAAACACTTCCAGCGTGCCGTCGTCGAGCCGGCGCCAGGCCAGGCCGTGCGGCTGCAGCAGCCGATTGAGCGTGGCATCGAGCGTTGCATGCGGCGCCGTCGCGACACACGCGACTGGATCTCTGCTCCCGCTCGCATCGACGATGCGCACGTGATACGCGCGCGCGATCGGCTCGAGGCAGGTCAACAGCGGCGACTGCGCCGGCGCGGCGCCGGCGGCACGCGCGAGCGCGGCGGCGCACAGCGCGGCCGACACGACCGATCGCGCCATCAGTCCTCGACCGAGTACAGCACGTTCGGAACGTGGCGCAGCGTCAAGCCGTTGGTTTTCGCCACCGCGCCCAGCGCGGCGTCGGGACGATCGATCGGGAATGTCGCTGTGACCGGCGTGTCGGCGTGGCCGGTGGCGCGGAAACTGACGTGTTCGGGCAGGTAGCGGCCGATTTCGGCCACGACCTCGGACAGCGGCACGCGCTCGAAACTGAGCACCCCGCGCGTCCAGCCGTAGCTCGCCGCCGGCAACGCCTCGCTGCGCAGCGTGCGCTTGTCGGTGTCGACGAACGCGCGCTGGCCGGCGGTAATCAGCGTCGGCTCGGCGCCGCCGTCTGGAGTGACCGCGACGACACCTTCCAGCACACCGACTTCCACGTTGCCGGCATGCCGCGCGACCACGAATTTCGTTCCGACCGCGCGCGCTTCCACGCCGGCGCAGTGCACACGGAACGGATGCACCGGATCCTTCGCCACCTCGACCGCGAGATCGCCGCGCAGGAGTTCGACGTCGCGCCGGTCCGGCGCGAACGGCAGCGCCACGGCGGAATCGGTGTCGAGCTGCAGGGTGGAGCCGTCGGCCAGGTGCTGCGAGGACACCGCGCCGACCGCGGTGCGTGAATCGCTGTGCCAGTCCTGCCACGCGTGCGGCAGCAACAGCACCGCAACCAGCGCCACCGGCGCGAGCGCGGCGCCGAACCAGGCCGGCCAGCGCGGTGCACGCGCGGCTGCGATCGAGACACGCGGCGCCTTCGGCGCGGCCTGTTCCAGCGCATAGCTCGCAGCGGCCGCATCGGCATACGCGAGCCGATGCCGCGGGTCGGCGTCGAGCCACGCGTCCAGGCGCTGCTCGTCCGCCGGCGACAGCGCGCCGAGCAGCGCGCGGGCGTGCCAGCGAGCGGCCGTTTCGTCGATGTTGCGGTTAGTCGTCATGATCGCCTCTCGTGGCAGACGCGCCACACGGCGAATTCCCCCAATCCGCCGCCGCGCCCGGCTCTGCCCGCCGCCCGTTCACTGCCGACCCCGCAGGCGCAGGCGTGCGGTCAGCTGGGCCAGTGCCCGGGTCAGATGATTTTCCACCGTTTTCGGGGTAATTCCGAGTTGCGCCGCGATTTCCTTCTGCGAATAGCCTTCGACCCTTGCCAGCTGCAGCACCGCGCGGGCGCGGGCCGGCAGCTCCGCCATTGCCTGCGCCACCAGGCTGACTTCCTGTTGCACCGCCGCCACATGATCGGCGCCCGGCGCCGGTTCGTAGGCGTCGAGCGAATCCGCATGCGCCTGCGCGACCACGCGGCGGCGCAGTTGGTCGCGCGCCAAATTGGCCGCGGCATGGAACAGGAATGCACGCGGGTTTTCGATCGAATCGCGCCGCATGGCGGCGACGAGGCGCATGCCGGCTTCCTGCGCGAGATCCTCGGCCAGCGTCTGTTCGCCGCACAGGCGACGCAGGAAGCGGGTCAGGTCGGGCAAACTTTCGGCATAGACGCGCGCCGCGGCGTCGGCGCCGCGTTCCATCCCCAGCGCGTCCGTCATGTCGACGAACTGCGCATGCGATAGACGATCGGCAACTCGAGTTCGATGCGTTCGGTGCGCGTTCCGCCGAATGCCGCAGGCAGCGGCGCGGCGTGTGCCAGCAAATCCAGTGCCGCCTGGTCCAGCACGCTGTGGCCGGAACTCTGCGCCACGCGCGCGTCGACGAGGCGCCCGTCGGGCAGCAGCGTCACGTGCAGCTGCACGACGCCTTCGAGCCTCGCCCGGCGCGCGGCCAGCGGATAACTGCGGTATTGGGAAAGCCAGTCGATCACGCGCAGATCGAGCGGCAGCGTGCCCGCCTGCGCTTGATTCGCGGCGCTCGCGGCGTCGACCACGGCGATGCCTTCGGCGCTGGGCGAGGTCGACGCGGATTCCTGCGGCGCGGCGGCGGCAGGCGGCGCGGGTGCGACCGGTGCGGGCGCACGCGCGATCGTGTGTGCCGGCGCGCTGTGTGCCGGCGTCGGCGCGGCCGGCTTCGCACTCGGCGCAGCGGCGGCCGGCGGTGGCGCGACGACGGTAGCGGGTTTCGGCGTCGGCGCCAGTTCGACCCGCACGAGCGGGAACACCGGCTCGCGCGGATTCGACACGACATGCCAGAACACCGCGACCAGCGCGGCGTGCGCCGCCAGCGAGAGCAGCAGCGCTTTCGCAAACGGCCGCAGACCGCGCGCCAGCGGCGTCGGTTCGAAGCGGGTTGCGAGTTCGCTCATGTGGCTTGCTCCAGCAAATCCATCTCGACGGCACGATCGGCGGTCGTAGATTCCGAGCCTGAACGGTGTGGCGCCGGCGCACGATAACACAGAGCCAGCCGCCGCAGAACGGCAGTTTTTACAGGCCTGCACGCCGCCGACCCCGCCTTGGGGGATTTCTTCCGGCGCTGCGTCCTCGGGGACAGCAGTGCAAAAAAACGAAGCAACACATCGGGAGTGATCGACATGCACGTTGTCCATTGTCGCAACTGTGGGGCCCGCCTGGAATGGGCGGTTCATACGGAAACCGTGACCGCGAGCTGCGATTGCGGCCTGCGCGTCGCTGCGCCCTACGTATTCCTGTGGAGACAAATCCCCGAACTTCTGCGCGTGCACGCTACCAAGACGTTCGGAACGCACGGGAAATGGCGCATCCAGCCGCTGCGCGCGTTGAAACATGCCTTGCGCGGGCAGCGTGAAGGGGCACGCATCGGCATGAAGGC
>Ga0068856_100004588_pt1 | contig 13738 bp, 10 predicted proteins | sample KBSCornC62_FD_66595 | JGI IMG/M metagenome (GOLD analysis project Ga0068856, IMG submission 66595) | Corn rhizosphere microbial communities from Kellogg Biological Station, Michigan, USA - KBS Corn C6-2 | ecosystem: Host-associated > Plants > Roots > Rhizosphere > Soil ...
TTGATGCTCATCAGCGCGGACGCCCGCTCGACCGCGGCGGCCTGGGTGAAGTGCACCACGTACACCGGGGCCTGCTTGGTGTAGAGCAGGTCCTCGATCGTCTCGTGCAGCGGCGTCAGCCGGTACGAGTAGAACAGCGGCACCGGGCGGACCGCGCTGCGCACGGTCGCCGTCTCCCGGCCGGTGCGCCGGGTCAGGTCCCGCTCGAACCGGCTGACGTCACCGAGCGTCGCCGACATGAGCAGGAACTGCGCCTCCGGCAGTTCGATCAGCGGCACCTGCCAGGCCCAGCCGCGGTCGGGGTCGGCGTAGAAGTGGAACTCGTCCATCACCACCTGGCGGATGTCCGAGTCGGGCCCGTCCCGCAGGGCGATGTTGGCCAGCACCTCGGCCGTGCAGCAGACGATCGGCGCGGCGGCGTTGACCGCGGCGTCCCCGGTCATCATGCCGATGTTCTCGGTGCCGAAGATCGCGCAGAGGTCGAAGAACTTCTCGCTCACGAGGGCCTTGATCGGCGCCGTGTAGAAGGTCCGCTGCCCGGCGGCCAGCGCCGCGAAGTGGGCGCCGGCGGCCACCAGGCTCTTCCCGGAGCCGGTCGGCGTCGACAGGATCACGTTGGCGCCGGAGACGATCTCGATCAGCGCCTCCTCCTGCGCCGGATAGAGCGTGAACCCGCGCTCGGCGGCCCAGCCGGCGAACGCCTCGAACACGGCGTCCGGGTCGGCGCCGTCCGGCAGCAGGTCGAGGAGGTCCACCCGGCCATTATCCGGACGGGTTCGCGTCGGCCATTTCACCGGCCGCTCACCGGACGGCGCCATCGCGTTTGCGCGCCCTTGACACCGCGTTGACCTGCGGAAACGGCATGCCGAGAGGCGTGTGCGAAGTGCCCGGCCGGGGTAGCGTGACGCAGTGCGTCCCGACGCTCGCGCCGTCTCGCGCCGTACCTTGCTCGCAGCCGGCACCGGGCTGCTGGTGGCCGCCTGCTCGTCCCGGGCGTCGACCACAGCGGCGCCTGACCGCAGCCCTCCGCACCGCTCCGGCTCCGGCACGCCGTCCCCGCGGCGCACCGTCGTCGCCGGCACGCCGTCCCCGACCCCGGTCGGCCCGGCGACGGAGATCGTGCACGGACCGCGGACGCGGCCCGAGGTCGCGCTCACCTTCCACGGGGCGGGCGACCCGGCGCTGGCAACCGAGATCCTCCGGGTTCTGGCCGGCGCCAAGGCGCAGGTCACCGTGCTCGCCGTCGGCACATGGCTGGCCGCGAACCCCGCCTTCGCCCGCCGGATCACCGGTGCCGGGCACGAGCTCGGCAACCACACCTACACGCACCCGGTGCTCGACGACCTGACCGCGGCGCCGGCGCGGGTCGAGATCGAGCGCTGCCGCGACCTGCTGGTCTCGCTGACCGGCTCGCCCGGCGCGCATTTCCGGCAGTCCGGCGGGGCCCACGCGACCCCGCTGGTCCGCACGCTCGCCGGCCGCGCCGGCTACCCGGTCTGCCTCTCGTACGACGTCGACTCGCTCGACTGGACCGACCCCGGCCCGGACGCGGTGCGCCGCTCGGTGGCGGCGGGCGTCCGTCCAGGTTCGGTGGTGAGCATGCACTTCGGCCACCCCGGCACACTCGCCGCGCTGCCCGGAGTGCTCGCCGACCTGGCGTCCCGCGGGCTGCGGCCGGTGACCGCGACGACCCTGCTGCGGGCATGACCGGGATGCGGGCCGGACTGCCCGCGCGGACGGTGCGGCGCTCGGCGCTGCTGGTCGCCGCGGCGGTGGCGACGTCGGCCGCGGTCGCGGCCTGCTCCGGCGGGGGCCACCCCGCGGCGTCGAGGGCGTCCGGAGCGGTCTCTCCGGCGGCCTCCGCGGCCGCGGGCACGCCGACGGCACCGCCGGCCGAGGCCGCCCCGGCCCACCTGCTGCCGGGCATGCCGCCGCCGACCGACCCCGGGGACGTGTACGCCGCCGACGGGCCCGGCGACCTCAGCCCGGTCGCCCGCCACGCCCGGCCGCTCATCTACGTCCCGGAGACGAAGAGCAACGACGTGCGGGTCATCGACCCCGCGACGTACAAGGTGGTCGAGCGGGTGCGGAACGCCGGCGTGGAGATCCAGCACGTCATCCCGTCGTACGACCTGAAGACCCTCTACGCCGCGGGCGACGACTCGAACACGTTGCTGGAGTTCGACCCGAGGACCGGCCGGCCGGGGCGCCGCATCCACGTCGCCGACCCCTACAACCTCTACTTCACCCCCGACGGCCGGCACGCGGTCGTCGTGGCCGAGGCGCTGAAGCGGCTGGACTTCTACGACCCGCACACGTGGCGGCTGCAGCACTCGCTGGCGGTCCCCGAGTGCGCCGGCGTCGACCACATGGACTTCACCGCCGACGGCCGCATGCTGCTGGCCAGCTGCGAGTTCGCGTCCCGGATGATCGTGGTGGACGTGGCCAGGCAGGCCGTGCTGCGGACGATCCCGCTGACCCGCGTCGCCGGCGGCATGCCGCAGGACGTCAAGCTCTCGCCGGACGGCCGGGTGTTCTACGTCGCCGACATGATGGCGAACGGCGTGTACGAGATCGACGGGACGGCCAGCCGGGTCGTCGGCTTCGTTCCGACCGGGAAGGGAACCCACGGCCTGTACGTCGACCGCTCCGGCCGCCGGCTGTTCATCACCAACCGCGGCGAGGGCTCGGTGTCCGTGCTCGACCTTGCCACCCGCAGAGTCGCGGCGATCTGGCGGATTCCCGGCGGCGGCAGCCCTGACATGGGCGGCGTGTCGGCGGACGGCCGGGTCCTGTGGCTGTCCGGCCGGTACGACGGGGTGGTCTACGCGATCCGCACCACCGACGGCCACCTGCTGGCGAAGATCCCGGTCGGCTCCGGACCGCACGGGCTGTGCGTCTGGCCCCAGCCCGGGCGCTACTCGCTCGGGCACACCGGCATCCTGCGCTGACTTCGCCCATCTTGCGCGGACACCGGACGGCCGACCGAAGTTCGCCCTGACGTCGCTTTCGTCCCTTGAGGAATGTCGGTGGGTAGGGATAGACAGCAGTCATCTGTCCACGTCGAAGGGGACTCGATGACTGGAAAGCGTGCCCGCCTTGGCGCCCTCACCGGGGCCGCGCTGGCGGCGGCGATGCTGGCCACGGCATCACCGGCGGCGGCGGAGTCCGGCAGCGCCACCCTGATCGGGCGGGCCGTCCTGCCCGCGGCGACGTTCGCCGGCGGCCCTGCGAGCGGCCGGTACATCGGGGCCGGGCCGATCGGCGGCCAGCAGGTGCCGTTCCGGCACCAGCCGGTGCAGGGCTTCTCGGCGCTGCTGCCGGTCCGCGGGGCCGCCGGCGACTACTGGGCGCTGGCCGACAACGGCTACGGCAGCGAGGAGAACAGCGCCGACTTCCAGCTGCGGATCTACCGCATCCGCCCCGACCTGACCGGCCCGAAGACCAACGGGGTCACGGTCGTCGACCACGTCGACCTGTCCGACCCCGGCCACCGGGTGCCCTGGACGATCGTCAACTTCTTCACCAGGTCGCGCCTGCTCACCGGGGCCGACTTCGACCCGGAATCGCTGCAACAAGGGCCGGACGGCACGTTCTGGGTCGGCGACGAGTTCGGGCCGTTCATCCTGCACGTCTCGCGCTCCGGCCGGCTGCTCGAGGCGCCGATCCCGCAACCGGGCCTTCGCTCGCCGCAGAGCCCCGACCTCGAGGAGGCGCAGGGCGTCCGGGTGATGGACGCGCTCCGGCAGCATGCGCAGCAGTCCGGCAGCGCGACCCCGGTTGTCTCGCCCGACTTCAACATGCTCGTCGACGGCGACCCGGCGACCAGCGTCGCCAGCCGGGCCAACCCGCCGGCCGGCAGCGGCGTCCCGGCCGCGAGCAGCGAGATCCTCAACGTGGCCAGCCTGCACACCGCCGGCTTCAAGGTCGTGCCCTACACCGTCGACGACCCGGCGATCATGGACCGGCTGCTCAAGCTCGGCGTCGACGGGATCATCAGCGACAACTCCGACCTGCTCCACCAGCGGGTGGCGGCGTTCGACGCCAACGGCGACGGCACGCCGGGTGACTACCTGCTGCCCGACGGCCGGATCGACCCCGCCAGGTTCGACGCGCAGGGCCACCGGGGCAGCCGCGGTCTGCGGCCGGAGAACACGCTGCCGGCGTTCGAGGCCGGGCTGGACAACCTGATGAACACCATGGAGACCGACACCGGGATCACCCGGGACGGCGTGCCGGTGATCAGCCACGACCCGTTCCTCGACCCGGCCAAGTGCCGCAACGCCGACGGCTCCGCGCTGGGCGGCGACGTCCTCATCCGTGACCTGACCGCGCGGCAGATCCAGCACGACTTCGTCTGCGACCTAACGCTGCCGACGTTCCCGCGGCAGACCAACGACCCGGCCGCCTCGCCGGTCGCGGTCGCGTACGCCCGGGCGCACCGGCTCGACCCGTACGCGAAGCCGCGACTGCAGGACCTGTTCGACTTCGCCGACTTCTACGCGAGGTGGTTCTCCACCGGGCCGGGTCGTACCGAGCCCGGCGCGGCGGTGAAGGCGCGCAACGCCCGGACGGTCCGCTTCAACGTCGAGACGAAGATCAACCCGGTGCCGCAGTTCGTGTCCCGGACCGTCTCGGCCGAGGCGTTCGAGCGGATCGACGACGGGCTGATCGCCCGGAACCACCTGGAGAGCCGGGTCACCTTGCAGTCGTTCGACTGGCGAACGCTGCTGCTCGCGCAGCGGAACCACCCGCGGATCGCGACGGTGGCGCTCTGGGGCGACTCGCCGATCTTCGCCGACCCGGCGATCCCCGGCAGCGGCGACGGCGGCAACCTGCAACCGGTCGGCGGCAACACGCCGTGGCTCGGCGGGCTGGTCTGGCCGTGGCGGCAGACCCTGCAGACGCTGCCGGCCAAGGTCCAGGCCAGCGGCGGCTACGAGGGGATGGCGATCTCGCCGGAAGGCCGCACGCTCTACCCGGCACTGGAGAAGCCGCTGGCCGGCTCGACCGAAAACACCGCGCGGATCGCCGAGTTCGACATCCGCAGCCGGTCGTTCACCGCCACCACCTGGGCCTACCCGTTCGACCCAACCGGGATCAGCCTGCCCGACCTGCAGGTGTACGCACCGGGGCGCGGCGTCGCGATCGAGCGGGACAACTCGACCGGCACGCTCGACGGGCTCAAGGCGGTATACGCGGTGTCGTTGCCGGCCGGCGGAGGCACGGTGACCAAGACGCCGGTCGCCGACCTGCTGCACCTCGCCGACCCGGCCGGGATCGCCCGGCGGGACCGGTTCGCGCAGCCGGGCGACCTGATCGGCGCACCCGGCGAGTTCGCCATGCCGTACGTGACGATCGAGTCGGTGGTGGTCACCGACCCGCGGACGCTGGTGATCGCCAACGACAACAACTACCCGTTCTCGATCGGCCGGCACATCGGCACCCAGCGCACCGACGACGACGACCTCGTCACCATCCGCCTGGACCAGGCCCTGCCGCAGTGACCGTGGCCGGGGTCCGGACCGGCACGCGGTCCGGGCCCCGGCGTTCCTAGGCCGGCTGGGTGCTGACCCGGATCACCTCGGCCGCGACCAGGAGGGCGGCGAGCAGGCCCATCAGGACGACGGCGAGTCCGAGCGGAGGCACGAGGGCGACGAGCACGATCGCGACGGCGGCCGCCGCGTAGCGGGCCAGCAGCGCGCCGCCGCCGGCCAGCCGGACCTGCAGCCCGGCGATCACCAGCAGCGTCACCGCCACCGGCACCGCTACGGCGAACGCGGCGGTCCGCGGGCCGGTGTGCGCCTCGTGCAGCGCGGATTCGACCGCCACCTCGAGGCCGGCGCCGAGCGCGCCGACCGCGGCGAACACGACGTAGTGCCCGTAGCCCCAGACGAACGCGTTGCCGGGCGTCTCCCGCAGCCCGTCGGCGGCTGGGCGGAGGAAGTAGACCCACCAGAGCCCGAAGACCAGCAGGATGCCTCCGCCGGCCAGGCTGAGCAGGGCCGCCGACACACCCTCGCTGCTGAGGCCGGCCTGGATGGCGGTCGTCGCGGCCAGGATCACCTCACCGAGCACGATCAGCGTGAACAGGCCGTACCGCTCGGCGATGTGCTCGGGATGCCACCGGGTCATCGGGCCGGCCCGCTCGGCCCAGATCGGCACGGCGATGTCGAGCAGCGCGAGCGGGAAGAAGGCGATCAGGCCGGCGGTGCCCGGGAGCGCAAGCCGGAGCAGCCAGAGCACCTGCACCCCCGCGACGCCGATCGCGTACCGGATGGCGACCGCGCGCCGGGACGGGTCGTCACGGGCCGCCCGCAACCACTGCGCGACAAGCGGTATCCGCATGATCACGTAGCCGATCGTGACGACCGTGAAGTCGTTGTGCTCGAAGGCGGCCGACACGCCGGCCGCGAGCACGAGCACGCCGGCGATCTGTACCAGCGTGAGCAGCCGGTAGACGACGTCGTCGGTGTCGTACGCGGAGGCGAACCAGCTGAAGTTCATCCACGCCCACCAGATGGCGAAGAACACCATCAGGTAATGGCCGAGCGAGGCGGCGACGTGGTCCTCCGCGACCCCGTGGCCCAGTTCGGCCGCGACGGTGGCCACGCCGACGACGAAGCTGAGGTCGAACAACAGCTCCAGCGGAGTGGAGGCGCGGTGCGGCTCTTCGGGGTCGCGGCCGGCGAGCGGGCGCCGCCAGGGCACACGGACGGCTGTGGTCACCCGCGCAGTCTCGCCGCTCCCCAAGACTCTCTCAACGCCTCCGGGGGTGACGCGTGTGGAAGGCGGGACGGACCGCGAGCTCGCAGACGCGCGCTAACCGCAGCCGCAGGCTCCGCCGCAGCAGCCACCGCTGCGCGCCGGGGCGGCGACGGCGGCCGGCGCCCCCGTCAGCGCGACCGTCGAGAGAAGCTTGACCGTGTCCCCGTGCCCCTGTGGGCACGGCGCCGGCAGCCCGGAGTCCGCCATCGGCCGGGACATCTCGAAGGTGCTCTCGCAGTCGCGGCACCGGTACTCGTAGCGCGGCACGCGTTCACCATACGGCCCGGTTCGCCGGAACGGGACCAGGGTAAAGGTTCACCCAAGACATCGGCAGAGGCGGGGAGGTCCCACGGTGCCAGCCGGGACGGAGCAGGTCGCCCGGGTCGCGGAGAACCCGCTGGTCGTAGTGCTCGGCCGGATCGGCCTGATCGGGTACGGCGTGGTCAACGTGCTGCTGGCCTGGCTGACGACTCGGGTCGCGTTCGGCGCCAGCGAGGCCGAGGCGGAGGCCGGCAAGGGCGGCGCGGTGCAGCACATCGCCGAGACCGGCCGGGGTGCGGTGCTGCTCTGGGTGATCGGCATCGGCCTGCTGGCCCTGGCGATCTGGCAGTTGGCCGAGGCGATCCGCCGGCACACCGCGCAGGCCGGGGTCGCTCCGCGACTTGTCAGCGCCGCCGAAGCGACCGCGTTCGCCGTGCTCGGAGTGAGTGCGGTGCGCGCCGCTGCGGGACGGGGCTCGGGCGGGTCCAACGAGGAGCAGGCCGACTTCACCGCCCGCGTCCTTGAGGCGCCGGGTGGCCCGGCCGTCGTCGGCACCGCCGGCATCGTGCTGGCCGGCGTCGCCGCGCTGCTCGCCGGCAAGGGCATTACCCGCCGGTTCCTCGCCGACCTCGACCTCGGCGCGGCCTCGACCGGCACCCGCGGGCTGGTCAGCGCGCTCGGCCTGATCGGCTACCTCACCCTCGGCGTCGCGTACGGGATCGTCGGCGGCCTGATCACCGCGGCCGCCGCCGACCACGACCCGGAGAAGGCGACCGGCCTGGACACCGCGCTGTCCGGGCTGGCCGGACACCAGTACGGCACCGGCCTACTGCTGGTCATAGCGGTCGGTTTCGCCTGCTTCGGCGCGTTCTGCTTCCTCGACGCCCGGTTCCGCCGGACGTAGGGCGGATTCACGGGTACGCAGGCCGGGTACCAGTCGGATCGGCAGTCCGGTCGGGGAAGTGCTGCCGGATCGTCCGTGCGGTACGACCTAAGGAGAGTGTGTTTCCGGTGACCACCATCGGCGGCGGCCAGGCGGTGCGCAGGGCGGCCGACAACCCGTGGGCGGAGCGGTTGGCCCGGTTGGGCCTCGGCGCCCGCGGCGTGCTCTTCATCGTTCTCGGCATCCTCACATTCCGCGTGGCGTTCGGTCACACCAAGGACCAGGCAAGCCAGAAGGGCGCGCTGCAGGAGATCGCGGCCCAGCCAGGCGGGCTGATCCTGGTGTGGATCGTCGCGATCGGCCTGATCGGCTACGCGTTGTGGCGGCTGGCCTCGGCCGCGCTCGGCCCGGTCGCCGACCCGGTGGCAACCGACGCCAAGCAGCGGGTGAAGGCGCTGGCCGAGGGCATCGGCTACGGCGCGGTCGCGATCATCGCGGTGAAGGTGGCCGCCGGCTCCGGCTCGAGCTCGTCCGGCGGCGGTGGGCAGAAGCAGACCGCGACCGTGCTGTCCTGGCCCGGCGGCCAGTTCCTGGTCGGGCTGGTCGGGCTCGTGATCATCGGCGTCGGCGTGTTCTACGTCGTCGACGGCGTCAAGGCCGACTTCACCAAGGAGCTGAAGCTCGGCGAGATGTCGCCGACGGCGCGCAAGGCGGTCATCGTGCTCGGCCGGTTCGGCCGGATCGCGCAGGGCGTCGTTTTCGGCATCATCGGCGTGCTGGTCATGATCGCCGCGGTGCAGTTCGACCCGAACAAGGCAAAGGGGCTTGACGGCGCGCTCAAGACGCTCGCCGCGCAGCCGTACGGGAAGTGGGTGCTGGGCATCATCGCGCTCGGGTTCCTCGCGTACGGCGTCTACGGCCTCGCCGAGGCGAAGCTGCGCCGGGTCAGCTGAGCCCGGCGCCGACGAGCTCGGCGATCTCGGCCGTGTTGAGGGCGGCACCCTTGCGCAGGTTGTCGCCCACGACGAACAGCTCCAGCGTGTTCGGGAAGTCGAGCGCCTGGCGCAGCCGGCCGACGTAGGTCGGGTCGGTGCCGACCGCGTCGACCGGGGTCGGCATCACTCCGGCCGCCGCGTCGTCGAGCACCACGACCGACGTCTGTGCCGACAGCTCGGCCCGCGCCTCGGCGACCGTGAGCGGCTTCGCGAACGTCGCGTGCACGGCGACCGAGTGCGTGGTCACCACCGGCACCCGCACGCAGGTCGCCGACACGGCCAGGTCCGGGATGCCGAGGATCTTGCGGGACTCGTTGCGGACCTTGAGCTCCTCGGACGACCAGCCGTCGCCCTTGTCCGACCCGGCCCACGGCACCACGTTCAGGGCCAGCGGGGCCGGGAACGGCGAGCCGGCCGGCAGCCCGGCCAGCGCCTTGCGTACGTCGCCGGCCACCGACCCGAGCGTGGGGTCGCCGGCGGTCGCGGCGATCTCGGCCAGCAGCCGGTCGATGCCCGGCTGCCCCGCCCCGGACGCGGCCTGGTACGAGGCGGCGACCATCGCCCGCAGCCCCCACCGCCGGTGCAGCGCGCCGAGCGCGGCCATCATCGTCATCGTGGTGCAGTTCGGGTTGGCGATGATTCCCTTCGGCCGGACCGCCGCCTGCTCGGCGTTGACCTCCGGCACCACCAGCGGCACGTCCGGGTCCATCCGGAAGGCGCCGGAGTTGTCCACCACGACGGCGCCGCGCGCGGCCGCGACCGGCGCCCACTCCGCGGAGACCGGGTCCGGCACGTCGAACATGGCCACGTCGACGCCGTCGAAGACCTCCGGCGCGAGGGCCCGCACGGTCACGTCCTCGCCGCGCACGCGCAGCCTCCGCCCGGCCGACCGCGGCGACGCGACCAGCCGGATCTCGCCCCACGGGAACGACCGCTCGGACAGGATGCCGAGCATCACCGTGCCGACCGCCCCGGTCGCGCCGACGAGGGCGAGCGTCGGCCGGCGACGCGGCGATTCGGGCGCGCTCACCGCCCGGTCCCCGCGTACACGGTGACCTGATCCGTGCCGCCCAGCTCGAACGCGTCGTGCACCGCCTGCACCGCCAGGTCGAGGTCGGTGTCCCGGACCAGCACCGAGATCCGGATCTCCGAGGTGGAGATCAGCTCGACGTTGATCCCGGCGTCGGCCAGCGCGCCGAAGAACCGGGCCGAGACGCCGGGGTGGGAGCGCATGCCGGCGCCGACCAGGGAGACCTTGCCGACGTGGTCGTCGTAGAGAAGGGAGTCGAAGCCCACCTCGGGCTGCACCTTCTGCAGCGCCGCCATACCGGCCGGCCCGTCCGCTTTGGGCAGCGTGAAGGAGATGTCCGTGCGCGCGGTCGCGGCGACCGACACGTTCTGCACGATCATGTCGATGTTGATCTCGGCTTCGGCCACCGCCCGGAAGATGCGGGCCGCCTCGCCGGGCTTGTCCGGCACGGCGACCACCGTGATCTTGGCCTCGCTCCGGTCGTGTGCGACGCCGGTGATGATCGCCTGTTCCATCGGTAGGTCCTCCATCGTCCCGGTGACCAGGGTCCCGGGCAGTTGCGAGAACGACGACCGGACCCGGACCGGGATGTGGTAGCGCCTCGCGTACTCGACCGACCGCAGGTGCAGGACCTTCGCCCCGCACGCGGCCATCTCCATCATCTCTTCGTACGTGATCGTGTCCAGCCGGCGGGCCCGCGGGACGATCCGCGGGTCGGCCGAGAAAACCCCGTCGACGTCGGTGTAGATCTCGCAGGTGTCCGCACCGAGCGCGGCGGCCAGCGCGACCGCGGTGGTGTCGGTGCCGCCGCGGCCGAGCGTGGTGATGTCCTTGGTGTCCTGGGAGACGCCCTGGAAGCCGGCGACGATCGCGACCGCGCCGGCGTCGAGGGCCTCCTGGATCCGGCCCGGGGTGACGTCGATGATCCGTGCCCTGCCGTGCGAGCTGTCGGTGATCACGCCGGCCTGCGAGCCGGTGAACGAGCGCGCGTCGACACCCAGCGCGTGGATCGCCATCGCCAGCAGCGCCATGCTGATCCGCTCGCCGGCGGTGAGCAGCATGTCGAGCTCACGGCCCGGCGGCAGCGGGGTCACCTGCTGGGCCAGGTCAAGCAGTTCGTCGGTCGAGTCGCCCATCGCGGAGACCGCGACCACCACGTCGTGACCGTCGCGGCGGGTGGCGATGATCCGCTCGGCCACCCTCTTGATCCGCTCCGCGTCGGCGACCGATGAGCCGCCGTACTTCTGCACGACGAGCCCCACGAAGATGTCCTCCTGCTGCCACGATCCCGACGTCCGGCGCGTCCAGACTACCGGCAGCTGTCGGCTGAGCTTCGGAGACAAGGCAACGATGACTCCTCTCGATCCGGGCGGCGGGATCCGCGCCCGCGGCATCCGCCGCTCCTTCGGACCGGTGCACGCCGTCCAGGGCATCGACCTCGACGCGCCGCCGGGTCAGGTGACGGCACTGGTCGGGCCCAACGGCGCCGGCAAGACCACGGCGCTGCTCGTGCTGGCCACGCTGCTCACCCCGGACGCCGGCGAGGTGAGGGTGGCCGGCTTCGACCCGGTCACCCAGGCCGACGAGGTGCGGGCCAGGATGGGCTGGTCCCCGGACGTCTTCGGGCTGTACGACACGCTGACCTGCCAGGAGTACCTGGAGGTGATGGCCGCCGCGTACCGGCTGCCGCCTGCCGTCCGGGCGGCCAGGGCGGAGCAGCTGCTCGGGCTGGCCCGGCTGCCGTACCCGGACGCGCCGGTGCACGCGCTGTCCCGCGGGCAGAAGCAGCGGCTCGGCCTGGCCCGGGCGCTGGTGCACGACCCGGCCGTGCTGCTGCTCGACGAGCCGGCCTCGGGACTCGACCCGCGCAGCCGGGTGGAGCTGCGCGACCTGCTGCGCCGGCTGGCCTCCGAGGGCCGGGCGGTGCTGGTGTCCAGCCACATCCTGTCCGACCTCGAGGAGGTCGCCGACCGGGTGGTCTTCGTCGACCACGGCCGTACGGTCGGCCAGCACGAGGTCGGCGAGCTGCCGGTGGCCCGGTCGGCCCGGACCTACCGGCTGCGGGCGCTCGACCCGGCCGCCCTGCAGCGGGTGCTGGAGCGGGCCGGCGTCGGCTGGGTTGCCGCCGGGCACGCCGGCATCGACGTGCAGGTGCTCGGCGGCGAGGCGGCCGCGGCGCGGCTGCTCGGTGAGCTGGTCGCGGCCGGCGTCGCGGTGACCGCGTTCGCCCCGGTCGGAGGCTCCCTCGAAGCCGCCTACCTGGATCTGGTGGAGGGGCAGAAATGAGCGAGCACGAGTGCGCGCAGCGCGAGCCGGCAGCGACGAGGGCCGAGGAGCGGGCATCGTGAGCGGGGTGCTCACGGTTGCGCGGCTGGAGTTCAAGCTGCGGATCCGGGCCGGGCGGTGGCGCTGGCTGGTCGGCGCCTGGTTCGTGGTGCTGGCCCTGGTGACCTGGCTGGTCCGCACCGCGGCCAGCCAACCGAACATCGTCGGCGAGTCGGTGGAGCGCGACCGCACGCTCGGCGCGGTCATGTTCGGCGTGGTCGTGCTGGTCGTGCTCGCGCTGGCGCTGCTGGTCGCACCGGCGCTGGCGGCGCAGTCGGTCAACGGCGACCGGGAGCGCGGCACCCTGGCCACGTTGCAGGTGACCCGGCTGCGGGCCGGCGAGATCGCGCTCGGCAAGCTCGCCGCGTCGTGGGGCACCGCGCTGGTCTTCCTCGCGGTCACGCTGCCGCTGGCGCTGTGGTGCTACGCGGAGGGCGGTCTGTCCGTCGGCCGGGTCGTCGGCGTCTACCTGGTCACCGCACTGCTGCTCGGTGTCGTCTGCGCGATCTCGCTCGGACTGTCGGCGCTGCTGGCGAGGTCGACGACCTCCGGCGTGCTCGCCTACCTGACCGTGTTCGCGCTGGCCGCCGGGACCGCGATCACCTTCGGGCTGGTCACCGCCAGCACCCAGCAGACGGTCAGCGGGTCCTCGCGGATCTGCGTCGACGCCACGAACTGCACGGAGACGCCGTATGAGACGACGATCGCCCGGCCGGACCGGACCTGGTGGCTGCTCGCCCCGAACCCCTTCGTGGTGCTGGCCGACTCGGCCCCGGCCGGCCCGGTGCACCGGGAGCGGCTGCCGAACGGGCAGGTGGTCGAGGTGCCCGCGGACGTCGACATCCTCGGCTCGCTGTCCCGGGAACTGCACAGGATCAGGGCGACCCCGCAGCGGGTCCAGGACGAGTACGGAACTGCCTTCGCGGTGCCGGACGGCGTGACCGGCGGCCCGGTCTGGCCGCTCGGGCTCGGCGTCGACCTCGCGCTCGCGGCCGGCGCGCTCTGGGTGACCACGGTCCGGCTGCGCACGCCGACGCGCCGGCTCGCCCGCGGCCAGCGGGTGGCCTGAGCCGGGCTCGACACGACCGGGTACGCTGACCGCGTGGCGAACGAGAAGAGCCTGCTCCTTCTCTGCCGCGGCGGGGCCCTCTAGAGGCCGGCTCCCCGCCGCGGGTTTCATGGCTGGCTGGCCGCCACCCGCCCGCTCTGAGGGAGCCCTTCCACCGTGTCCTTCGACTACCGGCCGCCGGTCCAGACGCCGTCCGGCATGCCGTTCCGGCGCTACCAACCGTTCACCCCGATCGAGTTGCCCGACCGCACCTGGCCGGTTAAGCGGATCGAGCAGGCGCCGCTGTGGTGCTCGGTCGACCTCCGCGACGGCAACCAGGCGCTGATCGACCCGATGACGCCGGCCCGCAAGCGGCGCATGTTCGACCTGCTCGTCCGCCTGGGCTACAAGGAGATCGAGGTCGGCTT
>Ga0068856_100004592_pt1 | contig 13734 bp, 13 predicted proteins | sample KBSCornC62_FD_66595 | JGI IMG/M metagenome (GOLD analysis project Ga0068856, IMG submission 66595) | Corn rhizosphere microbial communities from Kellogg Biological Station, Michigan, USA - KBS Corn C6-2 | ecosystem: Host-associated > Plants > Roots > Rhizosphere > Soil ...
AAGCGTGGGCAGCTTTCAGGCACTGCGAAACGACCTTAGTGGAGGCCTGAGCAAAGGAGAGCTGGTACTGAATTTCAATGGCAAAAAAATGCCCGTATATGCATCGCTTACTGATCTTCGGCCTTCTATTGAAGCCACGGGAATTATTGTTACCGATCTAACCGAGAAACGAAAACACGAAGAGGCGCTGGCCTTGTACCAAAGACGGCTTGAGGTGAAGATCAGCGAGCTGAATAAGATAAACGCCAGTCTTGAAGAATTCATTCATGTGGTATCGCACGACATTAAAGAGCCTGTGCGAAAAATACTGGTGTACAGCGATTACCTAAGCAAGGCCAAAGCAGGAGAATTTGAAACAGATGCTTTAAAAAAACTTAATGCGCTTAAGTCATCAGCCGCAAGATTAAATTCGCTGGTTGACGACATGGTGAAATACTCTCTCAGCACTTCAGCGGCAGAGCTGGTAGAAGTTGATCTTAACCAGATCATCCGGGAAGTGAAAGAGGATATGGTGCTTTTAATGGATGAGAATAAGGTGGTTTTAAATCATGGCAACCTGCCTGTCATCCAGGGCGTGCACTTGCAAATGCAACAGTTGTTCTCCAACCTTATTAGCAATGCCATTAAGTACCGAAAAAAAAATGTAGCCCCGCTAATCAGTATCAACAGCGAAATTACCGATTGCGTGGACTTTCATTTTCCAAATAAAAAATTTCATAAGATAACCGTGCTGGATAATGGCATTGGTATGGATAACAGCGAGCTAAGCAAGATCTTTATCATGTTCCAGCGGCTGCACATGCACAACGAATATTCAGGCAATGGCATAGGACTGGCCATCTGCAAAAAAATTATGGAAAACCATCTGGGTAAAATTGAGGTGGAAAGTTCGCCAAACGATGGCAGTACGTTTATACTTTATTTTCCCGTAAAAAATTGAGCTGTTGAATTTAACGCGACTGCATATTATTATTGCTGAAGATGATGAGGATGATGGAGAGCTGTTGTGCGAAAGCTTTAATAAGCACGCTTCTTTTAAAACTGTAATCTGGGTTAAAAACGGAAGATCGCTGCTTGAAACCCTGAGAAGCAATAATTACGACACCATTCCCGATCTTGTGTTAACAGACATTAATATGCCCATTATGAATGGCATAGAAGCCGCCGAGGAAATTTTTAAGGATCCGCAGCTGTGCACCATTCCACTATTTGTATATTCGTCGGCCATTAATCCCATATATGCAGCTAAGTGCAAAGAGCTCGGCTGCATGGCATTTTTAATAAAGCCTTACAACCTGGCCGATTACGACGAAATTCCCTACAAGCTGGTGTACCAGCTTAATCAAAAAAGTAATCGGGTCTGAAAAATATTCTTTCGGCTGTTTCGAATTGCTGAGTCAGAAGAATTGAGATCCTGCAACTAACCAGAAATTCAAAAGCCCTTGAAAGTCTTATCTTTCAAGGGCTTCTGATTAGTGGCCCCGGATGTGCCCATCTCGAACTGGAGCTAAAAGAGTTAAAATTATTGGCAAATTTGAAAAGACTGGTTGACAGATAAGCTTCAGGTTTACATAACTATATATAGGTAGATAATCTTGTAAATTGAGTGGATAACCGCATATTTATAATGCCTATTTACATTATTACATCTTTAGAGATTTATGGAAATTGATTTCGTAAAATTAATGACAGCAAAGTCCGGTGAAGAGTTCGAAGAATACATAGATAATCGACAAAAATTTACTCCGGCTGCTTTCAATGCGGCTACCGACGAATTAAAAAAACGTGGGCGAATTTTTACCAACGAAGAGTTTACTCAAATTGTAAATGACATAGAAAATCAGCAGACGAAGAGTTATTGCATCTGAAACTGGACATGAATGGGACAAGAATGTTGCAGACGACGGCAATGCACTCGAACTTTACTCGCAGAAAGCTCTTTACGGTTTCTCCATCGTTTTTGGAGTATTTTTCGGATCGGTTCTTATGGCGATGAATTTAAAGCATGCTTCATCACAGAAAGCTGTTGAGATAGTAATAGGATTTGGCATTCTATTCACAGCAGTTCAGTTATATATAGCTCCGGTTCAAGCTATTATGATATCGGCACAAAAAATTATTAAGACACGAAAACGGTAAAGACAGAGTAACAAAATGACAATAGCGCTTTTAGATCAGGATGTGTAATTTGCCGGAAAGGCTTTAAAGCTGCATTGCCTCCGGGAAGTATGACGCCTGGCAGCTTAAGGTGTGAATTATATAAACTAACAGGAAACTTGTATAACACACAGCGGTTAAATAAGCTCACCTTTGTATCAGTACGGTCTGGTAATAAGAGAGCTTATGGCAGACCGACATTATTAACCTGATATATTTCAAATGAAATTAAAAGAAGAATTTTTAAAATGGGTGTCTGGTAAAACACGGAGCCAGCATTTAGTGATTGATGATCTATTTAGCGCAACCCTGGAGGAGGCTATTGCCGGGGTCGAAAAGTGCGTCTTAACCAGTGCGGCCTTTAACGTCAATTCGAAAGAACAGCTTTTTACCGATATCATGTATTATTGGGTTAAAACAACAGAAAATGTTCTGGCAACCCCAAATGTCTTGCATAAGGAGATTAAAATGCCGGCCACTTCTTCCGCAAAGAAAATGGCTATACTTCATCTCAAGAACCTTCAAAAAGACCTGGCCTGATCTTTAGCCGGGCTGCTGAGCACAATTGCTTTATCTGATTCATAAATGCGGTGTGCCTGTTTTCGTTTCGCGCTGGCGCGATTTGTTAATGTGTGAATTATGCAAACTTGTTATTTTGTTTTGCAACGAAGAGTTGGTAAAAAAGCTCTAGCTTAGAGATATATAAACAGATAACATGACTTACTCAAAAGGAAACAGGCCCGCAGGGTTCCGTACTGCCGAAAAAGACAGGTTGCAGGAAGAAAGCAACTCAAAGGAAAATACACATGGGATAGAAAACCATATAAAAGCCGCAGAGTATTTTGCCCTGGCTTCTAAGTACCATTATGAAGCTGCCCAATATCATCGCGCGGGCGAGCACGCGAAAGCCAACGAATGCGCATTGTTTGCCATCGGATCCTCTTCAAGGGCTATGTCTTACCAGATTCATGATGCCAAACACCACGCTTCTGAGCTCTAAGTGAATCAGGCCGGTTTCTTTGCCGCCGGTATGAAAATTTCGCTTTGAGATTTTTTAACTGATCCTTCCCATCTGTCTTGACTTAATAGTTATACTGCAAAAGACACCTGCATTCGGTGCAAAGTTCCGCACTGCAATTAAATTGAATATTATTACAATACTCTCCTTGTAATGTCTGTTGCACCGCTCCTTCCACATTTCCAGCTACCGGCCACTGCATGTCTCTAAAGGCGTTTGCCTTTTTGATGTTATGTGCAATTACTTGCCGGTGTTGGTAGCACGCTTCCAGATTGGCTTAACAGGTGCCATTGGAGAGATAGCATAAAAGCACCGTGCAGTTGCACGATGCTTTTACCAGGAGGGAATTAAACAGGAATTTAGCTGGTTTGAGCGTAGCGCTTTGTATTTTCACGTTGCATTTCTGTGGCAAGCCCCAGATGGCCCTGTGCGGCAAGAGTGCTTTGCGCAGCTTTTTCATGGTTTCCGGCTTCATGGTGTTTGGCCGCCTCGATATGATGTTTAGCTGCTGCTTCCAGATGCCCTGCAATTTTCCTGTGGCTTTCTGCACTTTTTTGGCTGGTTCCTGTTTGGGTTTCGTTGTTCTTTTGTATTGCTTCCATGGTTCTTTGATTTTTTAATGATTAATAAATAATAATTACTCTGCAAAGGTAGGTGCCTGCCTGCTGAAATTGTTACACAATGATCAGTGAATCTTATATCGATCACACATTTTGAACCTCAGTCGTTTTTAGCGCCGGCGGGTATAAGCTCGCGCTCAAAGTAAACCAGATCTTTCCCGTCCTGGTCTTCTTTTTTGCGGCAATAATAAATTTTGTGAACATAACGGCGAACCTTCAGGTCGATCGCTGGATTTTCTTTTGCATGTACCGTTTCGCCCTCTTTATATTTGTTTTCCATAGATGTGATATCGTTCATTTTTAAAAGTTCAGGTTATGAGATTGGTCAAAATAAAAAAGACAGGCCGGTTAAGCTCCTGTCCTTCTACTTAGGTTTTGTGTTTTGAGAATGTGTAGGCTTATAGCGACTTTTTTTCCAAACCATTTTTATTAATGATGTTGATCACCTCGTCGCGTGTTTTACTCAGCCGGGCTTCTAAACGCTTAAGCAGATCATTTTCTTTGCCCTGCTCGAATTTAAGATCAGCATCGGTTAATTGAAAAAATTTGTATTTAAGTGCCTTTGATTGTGCTTCCCAGCTGCCGGTAATTTTAAAGGGGCTTGTGGCCTTGTTTTGATTTGTATCCATGAATAATTGTTTTTAGATTGATTATACTGGTACAAAGTTACAGCTATTGGCCGCGGAGAGTATTACACCCGGGCATCCAAATGTTACACAAATCACATGTTTTCAAGATTGCCGGTGCGCTTTTGCTTCAGCTGCTTGTAAAAGGAAGGAGAAAGGCCGGTAATTTTTTTAAACTGGTTAGAGAGATGCGCCACGCTGCTATAATGCAGCCTGTAAGATATTTCCGTAAGGTTAAGCTCGTCGTAAAGAAGGAGCTCTTTTACCCTTTCAATTTTATGAATGATGATGAACTGCTGGATCGTAATGCCTTTTACCTCGGAAAATATGTTGGAGAGGTATGTATAATCATAGTTAAGCTTCTGGCTGATATACTCTGAATAATTTACTTTGGGGAGGTCTTTGGAGTAATGGATCATTTCGATGATCACATTTTTTATCTTTTCGATCAGGATGCTTTTTTTATCATCAAGCAATTCGAGGCCTGAAAGGAGCAGGTTGCGCTTAAACTGGTCGCGTAGCTCGGCAGTCATATCCTCCAGGATCTCCACCATCCCCAGATCTATCAGCACATAGTGAAGCCCCAGCCGCTTAAGCTCTTCTTTCACCATCATCTTGCAGCGCAGGCTCACCATGTATTTGATATATAATTTCAATATGACGGCTGTAGTTTGAGGGTGAAGTATGAAAAAAGGCCGGTTCCTGTAATTTATAGTAAGATACGCATTATTACGGCTGGTAAGCTATTTTTTCCGGGAAGGGCGAAAGCGCCTTCGGAATCAATCGGAGACTTTTGCTTTGTTACGGTGCCGAGCGGCCAAACGGCGAACAAATTAAAGGGCTTCAGGGGGCATTAATGCTCTCTTACAATTCTGTAGGGATTAGCTTCGCTGATCTCGTTTTGGCAGAGTTGCAAATGCAAAAGTAGCTGCTTCGCAGCTTATTTTTATTTTATACCTGTGCTTTAGGAAGCTCTGCTTTCTGCCGGCACAAAATAAAAAGCCGTCAATGTTGATGGCTTTTTTTGACCTGACCCTTAGATGTGCTTATCTCGAACTCTGAGCTGGAGGAATTAAAAATCTTAGCGAAATTAAAGTGACCTTGAAGCAGAAGTCGCTGCGCAACTTCGCTTCATGATCACCATAAAGCAGAAAGGTTAGCGTCAATTAGCGTCAAAGAAAAGGAGCATTTTTATCATAAATTCTCTTTTTTACCGTCAAGTGATTTACAGCACCGGATCGGTTAGAACTGGAAAAGCTTTTAACCTTAAATGGTAGTGTCAAATTAACGTCAATAGAAAGGGCAGAATCATTTTCCTGGTATTCCTAAAAAAAGCCCCTGACTGAAAACAGGGGCTTTTATTTAATTTAATGTATAAACTTAATCCTGTTTCACCATTTTTTTGGTATCAATCACTTGTCCGTCGATGATAAGGCTGTAAGTGTATAAGCCGCTTGTAAGATCGTTGGCAAACACATTAATACGGCCCCTTCCGGTTTCTTTGATGTCAACCGCTTTAATGATCTTGCCATCGGTGGTGCTGAAAATGATCTGCGCATATTTAAATTGTGCAGGGATGTTGTAGGTAATGTAGGTGCTCTCAGCAAAAGGGTTTGGCACGTTTTGGTTAAGCACTACCACATCTTTATCGCTCAATTCCACGTCCCTTTTTGTTTCGGTTACGCTGGCAGGGCTATTGCCCGCTGCGCGAGCGGCGGAATTATTTGAACAGCATTGGTTCAGGTTGCTTGCCAGTGCCGATAACTGCTGCTGCATGGCGTTGATGAGGCTGTCCTGTTTATTAATGGTGGATTGCTGCTGCTGCATGGCGCGGATCATGATCCCTGTGAGCTGCTGGTATTCGAGGGTTAAGTAACTAACAGAAGGCGTTACCACGTTGCCCGCAGTATCGAGCACCGCCGGATGCGTGTTGGTGTTAACCAATTCCGGTAAGATAGCCTGTACATCCTGTGCAATTAAGCCATACTGCTTGCCGGACGGTAAGTTCATGGATGGGTAAGAACTTAGCCTGTAATCAAATGTGCGTGGTTTTAGCTGGTTGATAATGCCCATAGCGTTTGTAATGGTATCAATGTGCTGCTTCAGGTTCTGATCGGACGTGAAATTATCCGTTCCTGTCCTTACCACATCGCCGTTAAAATAACCCGCGTAATTATTGCCGCTGGCAGATGCCGCCGAACCATATACACCGTAGGCGGTGGTGCCGCCGCTGGCTAATGCCTGCACGCCATAATTAACGCCGGGGCCTGTTCCATTAAATACGCCGCCCTGTGCTGTGCCGCCGCTGGATGAAGTCGCCCTGCCGTTTACGCCTACGTTGCTTACGCCGCCGCTTACATCTGTGAGCACGCCAAAATTCGTTTGGTTGGCATTGCCATTAAATACACCATTGAGGCGGGCATAGTAGCCCATGTTCACCCCTGCGTTCATAGCGTTGGCGGCGTAGCTGTAATTCTGCTTATTGAGGCCGAATGAATTGGCGAGCACACCCACGCCGATACCAGAGTAATTTGTGCTATTGGCAATATCATTCTGTGTGACCTTCGCCGCAATCACGTTAGGCTGGGTGTTGGTGGTCACATTTGAAAGCACTTCCAGCTTTGCCGTAGGCGAGCAGCTTGTACCAATGCCCACGAAGTTTTGCCCGTAGGTCAATGTTCCGGCAGGATCAGCAAAACGGTAGTTGAAGTTATTCAATGGGATTTCCCAGTTGCTTGTTAACGGGTTTTGCATGGTGGCTGCGCAGATATTGCCCGGCCCGTTGTTGCCCTTGCCATCCGGCACATAGATCAGGTCGCCTGCTGCATTCACAGACAATACGCCTGCGCCGGGGTTAAGCTGCGGTACATCGCTGCTGTTCATGTCTTGTAAACGAACACCGCTGAACCCTGTCGGCGCGCCGAAAGTCGGAGCAACAGGCGCACCGTTGGGCGCGTTCACCGGGTAGGGCGTATTCACATGGAAGGTGTTTTGCGGGTCGATACCAAGCGTATTAAAGTCGCCGAGGCCCATGCGCGGGTCATTGGCATTGGCCGTGACATTGTGGAACGGCACATAGCGCACAAACTCAAGGCCGTTGGCCGTTGACATGGCACCGGGGCCGGCGCCCGCCTGCCCTGTTGCCGGAGAAGTAAATATCACGCGCATCCTGTCAGGGCCAAGACCGCCAGCGGCAGAATAATCATCGCCCCATTGCAGCACTGCATCCTTACGGTTGGTGCCTTCGTTCTTTAAGCCTACATAGATGTTGTCGGTTTCCTGAGAGGTCATGGTGCCTACATCCATCCACGGCCTCCAGCCCTGATAGTTATTGGCGGTATTGTTAGGAGAAATGTTGTAACCAAGGTGCAGCAGGCACATCGGCCTCGACAAGGGTTGTGTAGGGTCTTGGCTGATACTGATCCGGGTATGGTCTAAAGCCGGGCCTGTTAAGTTGCCGGGGTTCCAGATGCCATAGCTGAAGCCGATGCCGTTGTTAGTCGGCGCGCTATAATTGGTAATGCGCATGCGCTCGTTGGTAAGGTAAGGCGCAAAGATGCCGGAAGGCGTAATATTATTGGTGCTGAACAGCAAATGCCTGTTCTCCTGGTTATAGAGCAGGGCGTTGCCGCTGGTAGCTACATTATTGTTGCTGTTGAGCACGCCCAGCTTAACGCCATCGTTGCCCGTTTGCCCGGTGCCATTCTGGCTACTGATCTGCAAATAGTTATCCACCCAGTCTTCGGAGTTCATATGCAGGCGGTTTTGTGGCGGCAGGGCATTGGTAAACAAAGGCCCGATACCGATATGGCCTACCGGGAAGCCTGCTCCGTTGGTAATGGCCGGGTATGATTGCATGCGCATCATTTCATAGCCATTGTAGCTGCTGCCCAGCAGTGGGTTTGTATTGTCACCGTTGCCGCTGTTGGCAGTGCTGGTAAACAGGAAACGCAGCTTGTCCACCCCGCCATTGGTGGTAGGGTCGTCGCTCCAGTTAATAACAGCATCACTCCGATTTACGCCGCCGCTGGCAAACTCATTTTTAAGCCCCACATACATGGCGTCTGAATTTTCACGAAGATACATGCCTGTTTGCATCCAACTTCGCCAGTCGCCGCCAAATTGGGGCACGTTGGTAGGCCCGTCGAGGTGCAGCATGGCGCGCGGGCTGTTGTTGGCAAAATAACCCAGCGGGCTGATACCTACGTAACCCGTTACATTTTGGTTCACGCCCTGTATAAGCGTTGTCAGGTTGCCGTTAATCACCATCCGGTTCGTATTGTTGGTGCGGAAATCTAAAGGACTGGCCCCATTATTCGTGAAACCGAGAAATTTACCCGGAGCAAAAATATTAGTGCTTGATGAAGATTGCGCAACAACAAGTTGCGCCAATACTATTGATACTCCTAAAAGGAGTATTTTTAAGTTGATCTTTTTCATACTTTTTGTAATTATCTTACTAATTCCAAAAAGCCTTTATAAGGTTCTGTTTCTGTTTTTAAAATGTAATAATAGTCCGCCATCGCTGCAAGGCTCGCCGCTGGTGGTTCGCCCATCCCAACTGTACTTAATGGATGAATCAAAAATATGAATTCCCCAGCGGTTGTAGATTGTCAGCTCTCTTGCCCCAATCGCTCCCATAATGTTGCTATCCAAACTAAATACATCGTTTGCCCCATCAGCATTGGGTGTAAACACATTAGGAAACTGATAATTAATCTCTGTTACAGAAATATCATCAATGTAGTAATAGTTTTCACCAGATTGATTAGAAAGAGTTGTAGTATCTGTTTGGCTATCGGCTTGAAAATTTCCAATTATCAGATAATTCTCATTTCCTTCAGCAGCGTAAACAAAATTTACCTTTGTCCAATTTAGTGTATCGGAAATAATTTTCTTGGATGTTAAGACATTAGTTTCATTTAGCGTTGTTAAAATGCTGATAGAGGTAGTGGCTTGAGAAAAACATATTCCATAATACTCAATTTCGTAAAGCGCCCCTTTTTTCAAAGAGGTTATTAGCGAAGTTTGAATATATTCTTTATAATCTGTACCAGACCCATAAGCAACAATGCCAGCGTAAGCGTTACCAGTATGAGGTATTCGATGCCCCGAATTATTTTCGGGAACCCCAAAGGATATTGGCAAAGAACACACATTAAAATAATCGGGTGTTGCATCCGTAGGTGATGAAAAGTATTTGACATTGTAAATATCGGCACCCTGCGGGCAATGAACGGTATCTTCAAAGCTGCCATTGGGTACTAAATTTTGCTGCGCCCGCGAATACAGGTACAAAAAACAGAAACAGAACCTTATAAAGGATTTAAGCAAATTAATAAGTTTGTGAAATTAACTCTCTGCCTTCTGTCCTAGGCCAAAAGCAGGCAAGGGCCACCGTGTCGCAGGCTTTGTGATAAGCGCATTTTTCTTAAACCAATCGGCTTCAAACGTGTTATCTTTGCAGTGGTAACATGTCCAATCTTTACCTGCAAAGGAGGTTATTTTAAAGCATGGCTTTGAGCGGCCTCCTTCTTTTATAAGGTTTAATCAAATATATAATAATTTTTGATGCCTGCAAACATCTATACGTTAGCTGTACATTATTGTAACCTTTTTTTATTTGTTTTATGGTTGCGGTGGCTGGTTTAGAATGACACGTGGACAATTCCCTTAATATCGTTTACCAGCCAGAATTAAAAACCATTAACACGGTGCTTTGGGATGGCAGAACCACAAGCGGAGAGAAATGTGCCGATGGCTATTACTACTACGTGCTGCAATACACCGAGACCACTGAGGAAACTCAAAAGAAAAAGGGGTTTATCAATCTATTCCAGTAAATGGCACTTTACGAATTTTCAAACTCAGCTTAAAAGAGCGCAGCGATATTATTTTTGAAAGCGCCCTGCTTTTGCAGTCCCATTGCGGAGAAAGCCGTTTTTGCAAGCTTATATTATTTAGACTATTACTACATAGAATTAGTCTTTGATACGATTTCCGAAACCATTGTTGAGGTAACACCCTTCATATCGGGCGAGAGGCTGAATAAGTATTTGGGTCGTATGGCAATTGTAAAAGATGATGTTTCCATAAGGCTTCAGATAAGCCTTTAACTACGCTGAGTAGTTGTGATAGTTGGCTAATCGCCAGGAGAAAAGAACGATTATTCCTTCACAATTTTCAAGGCTTTCGTTCCACTGTTTGTTTCAATCCTAACATAATAAATACCGCTTGGCAAAGCAGTAATGTCAAACAACTGCCCGGATTGGGTAAAGCTAAATTCAGCTATGATTTGTGAAAGCATGTTTGAAACGGTTATCCGTTTGGGTTGCACGGCATTTGATGTAATGTCAATAAGGAATGCTGAGCTTGTGGGATTAGGTGAGATCGTCAGATTTATGTTATTGGATGTTTGCTCTTTAATTCCAACATAGGTATTTGAAACCGCCCACATGGTTATCCTTTGTAACAACGAATCTGTGCAGCCATCATTTTCTGTCGTTTGTAAACGTACAAGAGGAAGGAAAGTAAGAAATTCGGAGTTTGGAGTGCCGGAATAGTAGGCGCTTATTGTATCACTGGCACCATGTATGGGATCACCAAAACCTGTAATTGTCCAATAATAAGTCTTCGCTGTTTTATTCATGGCGCTAAATAGTAAACGCTGCCCGTTCTGATCTTCTGCCATAACGCTTACTTCAAAGTTTGCTGAGCAGGACTGATAGTTTTTTGAATGAGGAAAAAATAGAGGGCAGGTTTTATATGCAGCTCGCACTTCGGTGTTTTGGCTATAAAATATACACGAAATAAAATTAGCTTTGATTTCTCCCTGTAAGTAAAAGGTATTAGCAGTAGAGTTGAGCGCTCCTATTGTGAAAAAACAGCAGTTAGTGGGTTCTATATTTCCTGAAAAACTGGTTTTTGAAAGTAACCAATATCGAACCCCTGTAATAAGAATGCCATTCATCCGGATTCTCACTAATGACGGGTATTTTAAGAGTAAAACAAAAAGTGCTGAGGTAATTTTCATACCTCAGCACCTTATGGTGACCCCGGCTGACGAAATCTCCAAACAGGAGTTGGAAGAATTAAAGCTATTGGCGGCTCTTAAAAAGTTGGTTAGCCCAAAACGTTAGCGTGAAAACTTAGCATCAAATAAACTAAGCATTTATGATAAATGCCCGTTCTTAACGTAAAGTGACCTTGTAGGGGCGAAATCTCCAACCTAGGGGAATTAAAGCTATTAGCGGCCAAAAAAAGGGATGAGGCCAAAGAGATTGCCACAAATGTCGTCAAACAAGAGGCATTTAGCAGAAACCGAGCGTCTTCAAATTATAACGCGAAAGGGCGGGAAACCGCCCTATTTTATATAACATAAATGCTTAATATTGACTCATAATAATTTAAGGATATAGGTCAATTAAAGTTGTACCAACTTCGGTTTTTATACTCATTTAATAGTGAATTTTACAGTATAATTGGCTCATCAATATATGAACAAAGGTAAGTTAATTAAGTTTCATAATAAACTGAAAATCAATAAGATAAAAACAAATAAAAATTTTTATATTTGTGTTAGAACATAAATAAAATTATTCATTACAAGATTTACATGGCATTTATAACTCAAACCCAACCAGATATTAAAAGTGTATTTGCCACGCCTAAAGTAAATAGTGCAGAACATATAGATCGACTCATTAAGCAAGAAATTGAGAGATTAACTTCAGAAAACAGTAATATTTGGACTTCCCCTGACCATAATCGAAGGGAATATGTACATAGCTTTTTTCAATATCCGGCAATGATGGTTCCTGTAGTTCAAAAAAGAATTATTGATATCATTAAAGCTGCTAAACCGCAAATACAAAATGTAATTGATCCGTTTATGGGCTCTGCAACTAGCTTGGTAGCCTGCATGCAAAATGGAATTAATTGTTATGGGCAAGATGTTAACCCCCTATCAATTTTAATTGGTGAAACTAGAACAGGCCCGTATTATGTTGAGGCAATAAAGGAAAAATACATCGACTTATTCAACCTTATAGAAAACGACGACTCCCGGGCGATAGAAGTTAAATTTAAGGGTTGGCAAAAATGGTTTAAGAATGGTGTTGCTATTGAATTATCAAGAATCGTTCGTGCAATAAAGAAAGAGCCTAGATTAGCAATTAGGCGATTTTATTGGATTAACCTGGCAGAAACGATAAGAGTTACGTCTAATGATCGGACATCAACGTTTAAACTCCATGCTCGGCCGCTCGAAGAAATTGAAAAGAGGAATTTATCTCCTATTTTAAGTTTTAAATCGCATTTAATGCAAAGTATCGAAGATTTGGATTTATACAGAAAACTTTTACTTGAAGCAGGCCAACTATCAAATGGCGCTTATAAAGGCCTGGTAAAACTTTCTTTACAAGATTCAAGTAATAAGATTATAACGCCGAATTCTGAATCTAATTTTTTCGATCTCCTTGTTACGTCGCCTCCGTATGGGGATAATAAAACTACTGTTACCTATGGTCAACACTCTTACTTACCATTACAGTGGATTGACTTAAGTGATATCGATGAAAAAGCTGATGAGGAACTCTTGAGAACAACACTCGAGATTGATAGCCGATCACTAGGCGGTAAGATTAGTAGTCTTACAGTTGATGATCTGGTTTCTTTGTATCAAAAATCAAGTTCTTTTAAGCAGGTACATTTGGAATTACTATTGAAAGACCCGAAAAAAGCTAATAAGGTCGTTGTATTCTTAAGAGATTTAGAACAGGTTATAGATAGAGTTTTTGAAGCCATGAAGCCGGACTCTTATCAAGTATGGACTATAGGAAACAGGACAGTAGGCGGAGTTACTATCCCTAACAATAGAATTTTAAAGGAATTTATTGAATTTAAAGGAGGGGTATTAGTTACTCAAATTGAAAGAGAGATTTTAAACAGACGAATGGCAAAAAGAAACAGTAGTTCAGCTTTAATGACATTTGAAGACATTTTAATATTTAGAAAAGTTGGCAAATAATCCCGCAGATAATAACCCCCACTTTGATATCAGCGCTGCAGTAGTTAGGCAGCTTGGGGAGGAACTAGTAACTGATGAAGTTACAGCAATCATGGAATTAGTGAAAAATTCTTATGATGCTTGTGCTTCTTGGGTGAAGATCGAAGTTAATACAAAATCCAGTCTTAGTGGAGATCATTTTCATTATAAAGGAGACAAAGATTTTATCAGTATTGAGGACAACGGTTTCGGAATGAATGAAGAGGAGATTAAGAAGGGATGGATGATCATTTCTTTGTCTAGTAA
>Ga0068856_100004595_pt1 | contig 13731 bp, 10 predicted proteins | sample KBSCornC62_FD_66595 | JGI IMG/M metagenome (GOLD analysis project Ga0068856, IMG submission 66595) | Corn rhizosphere microbial communities from Kellogg Biological Station, Michigan, USA - KBS Corn C6-2 | ecosystem: Host-associated > Plants > Roots > Rhizosphere > Soil ...
CCCAGCTGCACGAGCTGCTCAGCTACCTGAACAACTGCGGCGTGGTGACCTTCCTGGTGGTCGCTCAGGCCGGTCTCATGGGGCCTGCCATGAGCAGCCCGGTGGATGCGACCTACCTGGCCGACGCGGTCATCATGTTCCGGATGTTCGAGTACCAGGGCAAGGTGAAGAAGGCCATCTCGGTGTTGAAGAAGCGCAGCGGTTTTCACGAAGAGACGATCCGGCAGCTGTCCCTGGACGAACGCGGCATCCACCTCACGGAGCCGCTGGAGCACCTCCGGGGCGTGCTGACGGGTGTTCCGATCGAGGTCGATGGCGCCCGCCGATCGACCGAGCAGGGCACGGATCGCGACGATGGAACCTGAGACCCAGCCCCGTGAGCTTCGCCTCCTCATGGTGGCGCCGACGCGGCGCGACGCCGACGTCACGTGCCGCCTGCTCGAGCGCAGCGCCGTCCAGTGCGACGCGTGCGGCGGTCTCGGCTCGCTCGCCGCCGAGATGCAAGGCGGCGTCGGTGCCATCCTGCTGACCGATTCGGCCCTGCTCGACGCGGCCTACGGTGCATTCCAGAAGGCGCTTTCCGCCCAGCCGGCGTGGTCCGACGTGCCCATCGTCCTGCTGACGCGCGACAAGGAATGGTCGGATCAGGCGCGCCGCGCGCTCGCTGCGCTCACGAACGTGACGCTGCTCGACATGCCGACGTCCACGCGCTCGCTGCTGAGCGCCGTGCAGGCCGCGCTGCGTGCGCGGCGCAAGCAATACCAGATCCGCGACCAGCTCGTGCGTCAGGCGCACGCCGAAGAGGCGCTTCGGCAGGCCGACCAGCGCAAGGACGAGTTTCTCGCGACGCTCGCGCACGAGCTGCGCAACCCGCTGGCGGCGATCCGCACCGGCCTGCAGGTCATGGTCAGGACGCCGGGCGATGCAGACCGCCGCGAGCGCGTGCTCGGCATGCTCGATCGGCAGAGCGCACTGCTCGTCAGGCTGATCGACGACCTGCTCGACGTCTCGCGAATCTCGACCGGCAAGGTCGTCCTGAACCGCGAGCGCCTCGACCTGCGCCATGTCATCGATGCGGCGGTGGAACTCGCCCAGAGCGGCATGGAAGCGGCGCGGCACGAGGTGCGCATCGAGCTGCCGTCGGGGCCGGTCTGGGTGAACGGCGATGGCTCGCGCCTTGCACAGGTCATCAGCAACCTGCTGCACAACGCCGCCAAGTACACGCCGGACGGCGGTCGCATCGTGGTGTCGCTGGTCCGCTCCGGCGGCGAGGCGGTGATCGAGGTGAAGGACAACGGCCTCGGGCTGCCGCCCGAGATGCTGCCGCGCGTGTTCGATCTGTTCACGCAGGTGAACCGCACGCTCGATCGCGCGCAGGGCGGCCTGGGCATCGGGCTCTCGCTCGTGCGGCACATCACCGAGCTGCACGGCGGCTCCGTCGCGGCGGCGAGCGACGGGCCCGACCGCGGCAGCACGTTCGCGGTGCGGCTTCCGGTCACGGCGCCGGAAGCCGCCATGGCGGCATCGCGCGAGGCGCCGGTCGATGCGGACGACCGCGAGCAGCGCCAGCTCAAGCTGCTGGTCGTCGACGACAACGCGGACGTCGCGGATGCGCTTTCGACGCTGCTGCAGGCCGACGGCCACCGGATCGAGACCGCGTACAGCGGTGCCGCGGGTCTCGAAGCCGCGCATCGGTTCCGCCCCGACGTCATCTTCTGCGACATCGGCATGCCGGGGCTCGACGGTCACGAGGTGGCCGCCCGCCTGCGCTCGGATCCGCAGTACGACGACACGCTGCTGGTCGCCGTCACCGGCTGGGGGACCGACGAGCACAAGCGCCGCACGGCCGCGGCCGGCTTCGACGTGCACCTCATCAAGCCGATCAGCCCGCAGGCCGTCGAAGCGGTGCTGCGCCGCCGCTCCTGATAGGCCTTCAGGCCTGCCGCACGGCGCCGATCGACAGGCCACCGTCGACGATCAACACCTGTCCGTTGACGTACGAGGACTCCGCCGCGATCAGGAACAGCGCCGCGTGCGCGACCTCCCATGCCGTGCCCTGGCGGCCGAACGGCAGCGGCCGGGCGGCGCGCGCAGGCCGAGCCCGCGATGCATCGCGGCCCATCGGCGTGTCGATCAGGCCGGGGGCCACGACGTTCGCGCGCAGGCCCGTGCGCTGGCCGGCGAACGCCACCGCGCGCGCGAGCGCGGCCAGCGCGGCCTTCGACGTCTCGTAGGCGGGCAGCCCGCTGAGCGGCGAGATCGACGCGGTCGAGGAGATGAACACGATGGCCGCGCCCGGCGCCATGCAGCGCGCCGCTTCCTGGGCGCACAGCATGTGCCCGCGCAGGTTCACGTTCTGCACCGCATCCCAGTCGTCGGCCGTCTCCTGGCCGAAGCGGTTGCGGTTCGCGATGCCGACGTTGACGACCAAGCCGTCGAGGCCGCCGAGGCCGGCGTGCGCGTCGACCGTCATGCGTGCGATCTGCGCCGGCTGCGACACATCGACCGCGAGCGCGAGCGCCGACCCGCCTTCGCTGCGCACCCGCTCCGCCGTCTCGCTTGCCGATCGCTCGTCGAGGTCCGCACATGCCACGGCGGCGCCTTCGCGCGCGAACAGCAGCGCCATCGCGCGGCCGTTGCCGAGCGGCGGTGGGTCGTCGACGGTGCGCCGCTGGCCCGCGCCGACCACCAGGATGCGTCGGCCCGCGAGGCGACCCGCGCGCCCACGGGGTGCCCCGACGGCCGGCTCGTGCAGCTGGCGCTCGGGATCGAGCGACGGCGCGGGCGCTGCCTCGTGGGACTCAGCCACGGCGCAACTCCAGGCCCTCGAGCGGATCGCCGTCCTCGATGTCGACCTGCACGTTCTCCAGCACGCGCGAGACGAGCCCGTAGTAGCCGATGGTCATGAGCAATTCCAGCCAGCCCTGGTTGCCGAACTCCGCGGCCACGCGCTCGTTCAGCGACGCCGGCGCCCTCACGTCGCGCACGACGGCGTCCGTGAACTCGGCCACCAGCCGCTGACGCGGGTCGAGCCCCTCGCTCGACGCGAGGTCGAGCACCGCCTCGATCTGCGCATCGCCGAGCCCCGCGCTGCGTGCGACCCGTCGGTGCTGGTGGACCTCGTAGCGCGCTTCGCACAGGGCACCGACGCGCAGGATCGCGACCTCGCGCAACGCGGGCTCGATGCTCGTTTGCGTGAGCAGTGCGCGGCCCAGTGCGAGGAAGCCCAGCGCCGCCTCGGGCGCGTGCGGCAGGATGCGGTACAGGTTGAGGGGCCGCCGCGTGCGAAGCGCATCGCCGAGCGCGCCGCCGACGGCCTCGAGGTCGAAGTACGGAAGTCTGGCCATGCGATCCCTCGCTGCTGCTTCGGCCGCTTCATCCTAGTTCACGCGCACGCCGGGCGCCGATGCGTTTGGACACAGACCCGGCCTTGCCATTTCGAAACCGTTCGCTAGCTTGTAGAAGGGTCGGACTCCCTCGGAATGGAAATTTTGGATCGACGAAAGAAGGCGGCGGGGCCGCGACGCGTCTGGCGGATGACGGCGGATGCGCCGTTCGGGGAGTTCGTGGAGGTGGAGGCGCAGATGCCCGAGCGGCGCGCGCGCTCGCCGGACGCTCCGCCCGCGATCCTCGAGGCCCCGGCCCCGGTGAGCTGGCACGAATCGACCGGCGACCTGCTCGGTGGCGTCGACGTCACCGACGAGACCGATTCGATGCCGGGCGAGCTGTTCGATCAGCTGTTCAACGCGCCGGACGATGTCCCGGCGTCGCCCGCGCGCAAGCCCGGCGGATTCGCCTCGGGCTGAGGCCGGCCGTTTGGGCCGCGGTCCGGATTCGGCGCGCAGCCTGAAAAATTTACCGACGGTTCGCATCGCGAGCCGGTAAAGGCGGGCAGCGCCACCGAGCTCCCGCGTCCGACAAGCGGCCCGCCGCGTGCCTGTACGGGCTCAGGATGTCCTCGACATGAGCCCGACGCCGGCCAGCCTCATTCCACCGACGCTGAACCCGCCGCTCGAAGGTGCCCTTCGGGAACGCATCGAGAAGCGCCGCGCCGCGAGCGGCTCGATGGGCGAGCTCGAGCCGCTCGCCCTGCGGCTCGGGCTGATCGCGAACAGCCTCGCGCCACGCGTCGAAGGCCCGCGCCTCGTCGTCTTCGCGGCCGACCACGGGCTCGCGTCGGGCCGCGGCGCTGCGCATGCAGAGCCGACGTCGAAACGCGTCGACGCGCTGCTCGACGGACGCGTCGCGCTGCCGGCGCTCGCGCGCGAGTTCGGCGTCGAGCTGGTCGTCGTCGATTGCGGCATCGCGAGCGCTGGCGCGCCGCGCGACGGCCTTCTGATGCGAAAGATCGCGTTCGGCACCGCGGACGTGCGTGCCGGGCCGGCGATGCGCCTCGAGCAGGCGCATGCCGCGTTGCAGGCCGGCATGGAGGTGGGTGACGGCTTTGCGGGCCGTGCGGCCGCATGCGCCGGTATCGGACGCGGCGCGGAGCTGAGCGCGGCGTTGCTCATCGCCGCACTGTCGCGCGGCGACGTGCGCGACTTCGTCGACCCGCCCGCGGCCGACGCGGCGGGCGACGCGACGCGCGACATCGATGCGCTCGAGGCGCTCGCGAAGGCGCAGCGCCACGTCGTCGATCCGGTGCAGATCCTGGCCACGCTCGGCGGCTTCGAGACGGCGACGATGGCGGGCTGCATGCTGGCGCTCGCCAGCCGACGCCGCCTCATCGTGGTCGACGGCGTGGCGGCCTGTGCGGCGCTGCTCGTGGCCGCGAACATCGCACCGGCCATCACCGACTACTGCGTGTTCGCGCGCAGCCGCGCAGGCCGTGCACTCGATCGCGCGCTCGGCCTCTTTCACGCGAGCTCGCTCGTCGAGCTCGGACTCGATGCGATCGACGGCACCGGGGCGGTGCTCGCGTGGCCCCTCATCCGCAGCGCTGCGCTGCTGCTGTCCCCCGCCGTCGGGCCTGTGGACAGGCCCTAGCTGCAGAGGCCCAGCACCCGCATCTGCTGCGTGCACACCGGCGCCGTCTTCGTCGCCTGGAGGCTGCCGATGCAGGCGCGCAGTTCCCGCTCGGTGGGCGGCGAGTACGACCAGCCCTTGCCGAGCGCCGGCAGCGCCATCTGGACCTCGCGCCACTTGGGATGCCCTTCGGCCTGCAGCTTCGGAAAGTTGCGGCACAGCGAGCGTGCGAACGCCGAGAGCTTCTGCGTGGAACCGGCCAGCCGGTAGTCGTACGTCACGAGGAACGCCTTCACCGCCACGCCCGGGATGTCTCCCTGCAGCAGGTTCGGGTAGCTCGCGGCGCGGACCGTCGCCGGAAAGTAGGTTTTCAATGCCTGCGCGCTCGCGGGGTTGGCGCTGTCGAAGCGCAGCAGCTTGATGAGCTGGCGTGCCTCGGGCTTCATGTCGACGAGCAGCTTGGCCGGCTGCCCCGCGACCACCACGACGACGTCGACCGATTTGTCGCCGACCAGCTTGACGAGCGCGTCTTCGTTGGACAGGAACGATGCGTTGGCGTCGGGCAGGTTGCGCCCGAACATCAGGCGATAGATCGTCGTGGCCGACATCGCGGTGCCGCTGCGGACCGGCCCGACGTTGATGCGCGCGTCGCGGATCTCGTGCACCGCATTGAAGGGCGCATCGGAGCGTGCGATGAAGTAGATCTCCTCGTTGTAGAGCGGCAGGATCACGCGCAACGGCTTGATGATCGCGCCGGCTTCGGCGTTGCCGGCGTCTGCCTGGTCGAGGAACGCCTGGTAGACATCGGACTGCACGAGCGCGAACCGCACGCCCGCCTCGTAGCGCAGCCGCTGCACGTTCTCCGCGGAGCCCACCGAGGGCAGCACCTCGAGCGCGATGTCGGCATCGGGCGCGACGAACTTGGCGAGGTCGCGACCGATCTGGATGTAGGTGCCCCGCTCGGAGGCGGTGACGATCTTGTAGGCGGTGGGCGCCGCATGCGCCGCCAGCGCCGTGAGCACGGCGGCGAACGCAAAGAGACGCCTTGTGGTGGCCCAGGTCATCGCTTGCTCTCCGGTGGCGAAGCGCGGTCGCACAGCCCCATCGCGTCGATGCCGGCCGGGCAGGCCCCCGGCTCACGCTCGTCCGCGAGCGCCGCTCCGGAAGCCGCCGGCTGCGCGGCCGGCGCATCGTTCACGAGCCCCAAGGCGCGCAGCTTGTCGAGCGGCTGCAGCAGGGTCTCGGTCTGAGCGGGCGAAGCGCTGCGACCGGGGCTCGCGCGCACGCTGCTTGCGGCCGGCCGCGCCTGGGCCCGTGCGTCGGGAGCGTTCGATGTGCGGCCTCCGGCGTACCACCACCATGCGAGCGCCGCGCCGCCGAGCGCCAGCGCGCCGCAGACCGCGGCGATGGCCGCGCCGCTCCGGTGCGGGCGCGCAGTCGCCGGCCTCGGCTCGGCCCATCGTCGCTCGGCGCGCGTCGCCCCAGCCACGGCCGGCGGGCTCGACGAACCCGCCGCGTCGCCGTCATGGGCGGCGACCGGCCGGTCGCACCGCCAGCAGGCCTCGGCATTCGGAGCGTTGGTCGCACCGCATCCGGGGCACTCGGTCAGGTGCCATTCCAACTCGCGCGCAGAACTCGCTCCCATGGCCGGTGCGACCGTCGGGCAGGCGTCGTGCCATGGGGCACGCCGGGCTTCGGCGCGCGCAGGCGCAAGCTAGGCGCGACCGCCGAAGGCGGCGACCGCCAGCATCACGAAGCCGATCACCGCGATCGCGGCGTGGCCGAGGATCAGCCCCTTGGGAAGCGGCCGGTGGTGCCAGTGGTAGCCGAGGTTGAGCACCACGCCGCCGATCGCCGCCAGCACGAACAGCACGGTCGCCCACAGCGCGAGCGTGGGTATCCCGACGGTGAACGCAGCGTAGATCAGGAGGGTCAGCGCCGCGCCGGCGATGAGGCCGTGCACCATCGCGAGCCAGGCCGGAGGCTCGGCGTCGCGCGTGAAGCGGATGCCGGCGAGCGTGAGGCCGCCCAGGGCCGTGAGGGCGAGCAGGACCGTGGCAGTCTTCAGAATCGTGGTCGGATCCATGGACAGTTCCTTTCGGGTTGGGGTCGATGCAGTGACGTCGCGAGCGACGCGCCCGTTCCCGCGTCGATCCCCGCTCATGTCTATGGCATACGACGTGCGGACCGGCCGGCGAGCCTGACGACGAGCTTGCGGTTGGCGGCGGCATGCGCAGAACGCCTGTTCTGCCGTTCGGCTCATGGGCAGTCGAGGAAAGGAGCCTTTTCCGCACCGCGACCGCTAGACTTTTCTGCGTTCTGCGGAGTTGCCCATGACCGATGTGCCTGCGCCCGCGGCGCTGCCGCGCGCCGACTACCAGCTTGCCGACAACCTGTGGGCGCCGGGCGGATCGGTGTTCCTGACCGGCACGCAGGCGCTCGTTCGCCTGCTGCTGATGCAAGCCCAGCGCGATGCCGCGGCGGGCGTCGCCACGCGCGGCTTCATCAGCGGCTACCGCGGGTCGCCCCTCGGCATGGTCGATCAGGCGGTGTGGAAGGCGGGGAAGCGCCTCGTCGAGCAGGGCATCGAGTTCCTGCCCGCGATCAACGAGGAACTCGGTGCGACCGCGGTGCTCGGCACGCAGCGCGTCGAGGCCGATCCGGAGCGCACCTGCGACGGCGTGTTCGCGATGTGGTACGGAAAGGGACCGGGCGTCGACCGCGCCGGCGACGCGCTCAAGCACGGCAATGCCTACGGCGCGTCGCCTCACGGCGGCGTGCTGATGGTCGCTGGCGACGACCACGGCTGCGTGTCCTCGTCGATGCCGCACCAGAGCGACCAGGCATTCCAGTCGTGGCACGCGCCGATCGTGGCGCCGGCAAGCGTGGCCGAGTACCTCGAGTTCGGCCTGTACGGCTGGGCCCTTTCGCGCTTTTCCGGCAACTGGGTCGGCTTCACCGCGCTCAGCGAGGTGGTCGAGAGCGGTTCCACCGTCGACCTCGACCTCGTGAACGCGCGCGTCGCCACGTGGGCCGATGCCGACACGGTGCGCACCGTCACCGGCTACGCGCCGCCGCCGGGCGGCCTGCACTACCGCTGGCCCGACCTGCCGTCGCTGCAGATCGAGCAGCGGCTGCACGCCAAGCTCGACGCGGTGCGCGCGTTCGCGCGCGTGAATTCGATCGATCGCGACGTCGTCGACGCGCCGCAGGCGGCGGTCGGCATCGTCACCGCGGGCAAGGCGCACTACGACTTCATGGAGGTCCTGCGGCGCCTCGACATCTCGACCGACACGCTCGCGCGCCACGGCGTGCGCATCCACAAGCTCGGGCTCACCTATCCGATCGAGCCCGCGCGCATGCGGGCCTTCGCGAAGGGCCTGCGCGAGCTCCTCGTGATCGAGGAGAAGGCGCCGATCGTCGAGCAGCAGCTGCGTTCCCTGCTCTACAACGCGCCGGCGCGCCCGGTGATCGTGGGCAAGACCGATGCGCAGGGCGCGCCGCTCGTATCCGCGCTCGGCGAGCTGCGGCCGTCGCGGCTGATCCGCATCGTGGCCGATTGGCTCGTGCGGCACTTTCCCGATCTCGACCGCCGCCACCTGGTGCGCGACTTCACGCCGCCCGAGCTGCTCGCGAACGACGCCGACCGCGTGAAGCGCGTGCCGTACTTCTGCGCCGGCTGCCCGCACAACACCAGCACCCGCGTGCCCGAAGGCTCCCGCGCGCAAGCCGGCATCGGCTGCCACTTCATGGCGAGCTGGATGGACCGAGACACCGAGGGCCTGATCCAGATGGGTGGCGAGGGCGTCGACTGGGTCTCGCACGCGCGCTTCACGAAGATCCCGCACATCTTCCAGAACCTCGGCGACGGCACCTACTACCACTCCGGCTACCTCGCGATCCGCCAGGCGGTGGCGGCGAAGGCGACGATCACCTACAAGATCCTGTTCAACGACGCCGTCGCGATGACCGGCGGTCAGCCGGTCGACGGCGTGATCTCGGTCGACGGCATCGCGCGCCAGGTCGAGGCCGAAGGCGTGAAGCAGGTCGTCGTGGTGAGCGACGACATCTCGAAGTACGACGGGATGCATGCGCGCTTCCCGCCCGGCACCGAGTTCCACGACCGCGCCGAGCTCGACGCCGTGCAGCGGCGCCTGCGCGAGATCGCCGGCGTGACGGTGCTGATCTACGAGCAGACCTGCGCGGCGGAGAAGCGCCGGCGGCGCAAGAAGGGCGAGCTGGTCGACCCGGCGCGGCGCATCTTCATCAACGACCGGGTGTGCGAGGGCTGCGGCGATTGCTCGGTGCAGTCCAACTGCGTCGCGGTGCTGCCGCTCGAGACGCCGCTCGGCCGAAAGCGCAAGATCGACCAGTCGAGCTGCAACAAGGACTATTCCTGCGTCAACGGCTTCTGCCCGAGCTTCGTCGGCGTGCTGGGCGGCAAGCCGCGCAAGAAATCCGGCCGGCTCGCGGCGAACGCGGCCGACTTCGCGCGCCGCGTCGGCGCGCTGCCGCGCCCCGCGCCCCACGTCTGGACCGGCCCGTACGACCTGCTCGTCACCGGCGTGGGCGGAACCGGCGTCGTCACGGTCGGTGCGCTCATCACGATGGCCGCGCATCTCGAAGCCAAGAGCGCGAGCGTGCTCGACTTCATGGGCTTCGCGCAAAAAGGCGGCTCGGTGCTCAGCTTCGTGCGCCTCGCCGACGTGCCCGAGCGCCTGAACCAGGTACGCATCGACACGCAGCAGGCCGACGCGATCCTCGCCTGCGACCTCGTGGTCGGCGCCTCGGCGGACGCGCTGCAGACCGTGCGCCACGGCCGCACCCGCATCCTCGCGAACACGCACCAGGTGCCGGTGGCGGAATCGCTGCACAACCCCGATGCCACCCTGCAGGCGCCGCTGCTGCTCGAGAAGCTGCGCTTCGCGGCCGGCGACGACCGGGTCGAGACCCTCGACGCGCAGACCCTCGCGGAGGACTTCCTCGGCGATTCGATCGTGTCGAACATCCTGGCGATGGGCTATGCGTGGCAGCGCGGGCTGGTGCCCGTGAGCCTCGCGGCGCTCGAGCGCGCGATCGAGCTGAACGGCGTGGCGGTCGACGCGAACAAGCTCGCGTTCTCGATCGGCCGGCTCGCGGCAGCGGATCCCGCGGCGATCGCCGAGCTGCTCGATCATCCGGGACCGGTCGAGGACGAGACGCTCGCCGCGCTCGTGGCACGCGGTGTCGAGCACCTCACCGGCTGGCAGAACGCGGCGGTGGCGCGCCGCTACGCGGAATTCATCGAGCGCGTGCGCGTCGGCGAGGCCGGGCTCGGCGCCGACGCGACGTTGCCGTTCACGCGCGCCGTCGCGTCGAGCCTGCTCAAGCTCATGGCCTACAAGGACGAGTACGAGGTCGCACGGCTCTACACCGACGGCGCGTTCGCCGCCGCGCTGAAGGACCAGTTCGAAGGCGACGTCGCGCTCGAGTTCTACATGGCGCCGCCGCTCGTGGCCCGCGGCCGGGACGGCAAGCCGCCGACGAAGATCCGCCTGGGCGGCTGGATGCTGCCGGCCATGCGCCTGCTGGCCAAGGCGCGCGTGCTGCGCGGCACGCCGCTCGACGTGTTCGGCATGACCGCCGAGCGCCGCATGGAGCGCGCCGCGATCGAGGCGTTCCGCGCACGCGTCGAGGAGCTGCTGCCGGCGCTCTCGGCGGACAATCTGGCGGCGGCGGTGCAGGTCGCCCGGATGCCGCAGCAGATGCGCGGCTACGGACATGTGAAGATCGCGAACGCCGCGCTGGCGAAGGCGCGCGAGGCCGAGTGGCTGCACCGCTTCGACCCGCGGCGCTACCCGCGGCCCGCGGGCGCGCCGGTGGCCGGCCAGATCCGCGGGATCGCGGTCACCGCGGCGCGCTGAGTCGTCGATCGAACGCCGGAGGCCGATTGAGCGTCCTGTTCCACCCGCTGCGCGTGCGCAGCATCGTCCCCGACACCGCCGAAGCGGTGATCGTGTCGTTCGAGGTGCCCGAGGCGCTGCGGCCGGTGTTCGGCTACACGCAGGGCCAGTACCTCACGTTGCGCCACGAGATCGACGGGCAGGACCTGCGCCGTTCCTATTCGATCTGCGCGGGCGTCGACGACGCCGAGCTGCGCGTCGGCGTGCGCCAGGTGAGGGGCGGCCTGTTCTCGAAATGGATCAACGAGAAGCTGAAGCCCGGCGACACGCTGTTCGTGATGGCGCCGCAGGGCCGCTTCTTCGTGCCGGTCGATCCGCAGGCCAAGCGCCACCACCTCGGCATCGCGGGCGGCAGCGGCATCACGCCGATCCTCTCGATCATGAAGACGGTGCTCGCGCGCGAGCCGAAGAGCCGCTTCACGCTGCTCTACGGCAACCGGTCGCTGCAGTCGACGATGTTCAAGGAAGAGCTCGAGGACCTGAAGAACCGCTACCTCACGCGGCTCGTGCTGCACCACGTGTTCTCCGACGAGCATACCGACGCGCCCATCAACATGGGACTCCTCGACCGCGCCAAGGTGGCGGAGTTCCTGCGCACCCTGGTGCCGGCCGCGACCATCGACCACGCGTTCGTCTGCGGCCCGTTCATGATGAACGACGAGGCCGAGGCCGCGCTGCTCGAGGCGGGCGTCCCGCAAGACCGGATCCACATCGAGCGCTTCGGCGTGCCGCAGCAGGAGGGCAGCGTCGGCGCCGTGATCCACGAAGCCAAGCCGGGCGACGCCGAGCTGGCGCACGTGGTGATCATCCGCGACGGGCTGCGGCGCGAGATCGAGTTCCGCCGCGAGCAGCCGAGCATCCTCGACGCGGCCTCGGCCGCCGGGCTCGAGGTGCCGTTCTCCTGCACGTCGGGCGTGTGCGGCACCTGCCGCGCCAAGGTGATCGAGGGCGACGTGCGCATGGAGCGCAACTTCGCGCTCGAGAAGCACGAGGTCGCTGCCGGCTTCGTGCTGACCTGCCAGGCCCATCCGATGACCGAGCGCGTCGTCCTCTCCTTCGACGAGCGCTGATCCGCAAGAGGCACACATGACCTACACGCTCCAGAGCTACATCGGCGGCCGCTGGCAGGGCCGCGAGGCCGGCCAGGTGCTGCGCAGCGCGATCAACGGCAAGCCGGTGGCGAGCACGCACGCGGACCCCGTCGACTTCGGCGAGGCGGTGCAGCACGCGCGCGCAGTCGGGGTGCCGAATCTCCTCAAGCTCGATTTCCAGCAGCGCGCGGAGCGACTCAAGGCGCTGGCAAAGTTCCTGTCCGAGCGCAAGGAGACGCTCTACGCCGTCTCCGCGCACACCGGCGCCACGCGCACCGACGGCTGGATCGACATCGAAGGCGGCAGCGGCACCCTGTTCGCGTACGCGAGCGTCGGCAGCAACGAGCTGCCGTCCGCAAACGTGGTGCACGAGGGTCCGGTGGTGGCGCTCGGCAAGAAGGGCGGGTTCGCCGGCACCCACATCCTCGTGCCGCGCGGCGGCCTCGCGGTGCACATCAACGCGTTCAACTTCCCGGTCTGGGGCCTGCTCGAGAAATTCGCGCCGAGTTTCCTGGCCGGTGTGCCGTGCATCGGCAAGCCCGCGACGTCCACGAGCTACCACGCCGAAGCGCTGGTGCGGCTCGTCGAGGAATCGAAGATCCTCCCGGAGGGCAGCCTGCAGCTCGTGATCGGGCCGACCGGCGACCTGCTCGACCGGCTGGACGGCGCCGACGTGGTCACCTTCACCGGCTCGGCCGACACGGCCGCGAAGCTGCGGGTGCACCCGAACCTCGTGCGCCATGCGATCCCGTTCAACGCCGAGGCCGACTCGCTCAACTGCGCCGTGCTCGCGCCCGACGTGACGCCCGACGACGAGGAGTTCGACCTGTTCGTGAAGGAGGTCGTGCGCGAGATGACGGTCAAGGCCGGGCAGAAGTGCACGGCGATCCGGCGCGCGATCGTGCCGCGCGCCCGGCTCGACGAGGTCGCGCGGCGGCTCAAGGCGCGGCTGGCGAAGGTGGTGGTGGGCGATCCGGCGCGCGAGGACGTGCGCATGGGCGCGCTGGCGTCGCACGGGCAGGTCGAGGACGTGTCGGCGCGCGTCGAGAGCCTGATGAGAAACGCCGAGCTCCTGTTCGGTCAGCGCGACGGCTTTGCGCCGCAGGGCGAGGGCGTGGGCGAAGGCGCGTTCTTCGCGCCGACCCTGCTGCTCGCGAACGACCCGTTCGGCGACGAGTCGGTGCACGACATCGAGGCGTTCGGCCCGGTGAGCACGCTCATGGCCTACGACACCCTCGACGAGGCGCTCGCGCTGGCCGCGAAGGGCAAGGGCAGCCTCGTCGGCACGCTCGTGACCCACGACCCGCAGACCGCGGCCCGCTTCGTGCCGGCCGCGGCCGCGCTGCACGGGCGCATCCTCGTGCTCGATCGCGAGGCCGCGGCCGAATCGACCGGCCACGGCTCGCCGCTGCCGCCCCTGAAGCACGGCGGCCCCGGACGCGCCGGCGGCGGCGAGGAGCTCGGCGGCGTGCGCGCGGTGCACCACTACCTGCAGCGCGCGGCGGTGCAGGGCTCCCCGACGATGCTGGCGGCCGTGACCGGCGAGCACGTGCGCGGCGCGACGGTGCACGAGAGCGACGTGCATCCGTTTCGCAAGCACTTCGAGGACCTGCAGATCGGCGACTCGCTGCTCACGCATCGCCGCACCGTGACCGAAGCCGACATCGTCGCGTTCGGCGGCATCTCGGGCGACTACTTCTACATGCACTTCGACGAGATCGCGGCCAAGGAGA